>Ga0315286_10008179_pt1 | contig 10279 bp, 5 predicted proteins | sample YL17G10_0_MG_FD_205038 | JGI IMG/M metagenome (GOLD analysis project Ga0315286, IMG submission 205038) | Sediment microbial communities from Yellowstone Lake, YNP, Wyoming, USA - YL17G10_0 | ecosystem: Environmental > Aquatic > Freshwater > Lake > Sediment | place: USA: Wyoming | collected...
TCTGAGATATGGCATGAGATTCACAGTCGTTTCAAGCTCAAAGAGACCAAGAAGGCCATTGCCCGGACGCTGGGATTAAGCATCTTGACGGTTCGGAAGGTTCTGCGCCAAGCTATGCCTCGGCCTTACCAGAGGGCGAAGCCGGAAAGCGGGTTGAGGCCGTGCCGGTGGTCAGAACCAAGCCCCCCCAACTGCATGCCGCCTCCAGACCACCCGTGGTGGTTGCAGCGGCTCAACTCACCCTATGCACGTGAGAGGATTTGGTCGATGGCCATGGCGGAAAGATTCACGTTGTCCAGGACCGGAAATATTCACGTTGCCTTGACACTGACAAAATAAAACTTGACATTATTATCTATGCTGGAATATCAATTATGTCAAATTGGGAACAGGAAACTAATTGTCTGCTCTTGTAGGCTACTTGCACATGGGTGTCGCAGCGCTAGCCGCTTTGCTAATCGCTCGCATAGTGGGAGTTTCTATCTCTTAAACAAATATGGGAACCTCAGAATTCGTGACTTTGAGTGTAGGGGGGTGGGATGAAAAAGACAGCTGGCGTGGTTTGCGTTTTGGCGGCGTCGGCAATTCTTCTTATTTCTAGCGCGGGATATGGGCAGAGCGGCATCTTCGACCGAACCGGGATAATCCCGGGCCACGGCTCGTTCTCCTCTCTCCCCGAAGAGAGTGTCGACCTCTTTACGGGTAATCTGACACTCGCCTACCGGGACATCTACCTGCCCGGCTCTGACGGCTTGAATATCGAGGTCTGGCGCGTCTATAACTCGAAGATCCTCCAAGACTGACTGATGAGCCAGCAGAATCCCACCGTCCAGGCATATCCCAAGTCGCTGGTCGGCATCGGCTGGTCCATGCACATGGGCATGGTCCATAACTGCACTTCGAACACGCCGGTCATCGAATTCCCCGACGGGAGACGCGAAACGGCCTTTCCGCCGAAGTCCGAATACGGCTTCGGGTCGACAATACGGATAACGCGGGACTTTCTGAAGTTCGACAAAGGGATCCCGCCGCTGAGCGATCCGAAGCTCTGTTTTCCAAACGGCGTCGTCTGGACGTTCGGCAATATCGCGTCCTTGCCTCTCGCCTCGGGGGGGACGGAAACCGTCTATATGGTAACACGGATCGAAGATCCCCTGGGGAACTTCATCGATATCGAATATGATTCGCTGGACAACCTCCGTTCGATCTCGAAGATCACCGACAGCATGGAGCGGGAAGTCCGATTAATAAAGTCCTATCAAGGAAGCGATCCGGCGAAGCTGGCGGAAATCCGAATCAAGAACCACGACGACACCCATGATGTGATCCTGAGCTATTCGGTCGGCTCCTTTTCGAACGGCTTCTATAAGCTCGTGAGCTTTGCCCCACCCGATTTGCCTCCAGCCACCTATGGATACAACAACGGGCTCTCCAACAACTACGAGTTGACGAGTGTCGCAACGAGTTACGGGGGGATGCTCGAGTACACCTATGAGAACCACAATTTCTATTTCAATACGACTCAATTGGATTCGAGGGTCGTCAGCCAAAAGCGGATCACCTTTAATCAGGGAGAGCAGGCTTCAGTGTGGGGATATGCCTATCCGACTTATCAGGGCGCAAGCTCTGGCACCGCGACGGTGGACGGTCCTGAGTTCGACACGTCCGCGACACACTATGCTTATGAGAGCACTCTGGCCAACCGCTGGAGGATTGGGCTCGAGACATCGCTGGCGTTAAGCGATGGAAGCTTCTCGGCCACGAGGACCTGGACATACCACGAGATATCGACCACGTCCTGGTCGGTGCTGGGCGTTAACATGGGCACGGCCAAGGGGCCTCTAGTCCTATCGGTGACCGAGAGCCCTACCGGTGATTCGACGCTCAAACGCGATTATTATTATTTGAGAGGCGGGGGCACCGCGGTCATGCGATACGGACTTCCGACGAAGATCAGCTTTTTCATCAATGGTTCGCCCTCGGCGAAAAGCTTCAAGGAGCTCGCCTACTTTTTTGAAACCCATGCCAGCTTCAAAGACAAATATATGCTCTCCTTCTTAGAAAGCTCCCGGGACAAGTCGGGTGCCGGCGTCCTTCAGAGAGAGACGATCAGCTCCTACTTCGACGAAACGGGCAAATGGGGCGCCCTCAAGCAATTGAAGAGATGGAAGACGGGAACGACTTATTATACGTGGGATTTCACGTATAGCCGGGACGCCCCGAATGTCACAATTTCTGTCGACGGGCCGGGCGAGGCGGGAGTAACCCAGGTTCTGTACAGGTATGGGGTAGGAAAAGAGGTCTCAACTCCTGGTTTATTAAAATACACTAGGAACGTTTCCAAATACGGCTATGTCGAGGACGAATGGAACCAATATGGCGGGACAAGGTCTTATGTCTATGATGACCTGGGACGCACGACCGCGGTCGAGTTCAGACACGACTGGAAGCCTGGCGAACCCAAGCCCGATCCGTTCCTGACGGTTAGCCATAATTGGAGACCGAACGGCGAAAACCGAGTCGAAATCACTCACGGGGATAGTACGACAATCCAATACTGGGACGGCATGGGCCGCGGTACGGGCTACATAGAAACAGGTGACGGAACGACACTCTATTATCGCAAAACGCTCGACGCGGAAGGCCGGATCAAGTTCGCGGACAGCGGGAACACGAGTTCCACCCCAGAGTATGCCTATCTCTACGACGCCGCGGGGAGGATCACGCGGATCACCGACCCGATGAACGAATTCACGGCAATCTCCTATTCGGGTCATACGAGGACCGTCACGGACCCGGAGAATCACGCTTCGGTTTATAATTACGCCGACCTCCCGGGTCTTCCGACGACCCTGACAGACGCCCAGAGTCACGCGGCCACTTATACCTACGATGCCGCCGGCCGCTTGAAGACGGTCTCCTATCTTGGGCGAACACAAAGCTACAACTATGACGGGCTCGACCATGTCATTAGCGAAGAGCACCCCGAGACAGGCCTCGTCGAATACACCTACGACAATGCCAACAGGCTTTTCCTCAAGAATTGGGGCGGCGTCACGCAGAGCCTTGAATATAATTCATCAGGCCAGATCCTGAGCTCCCACGGGGCGGAAACGGTCACCTATGTCTATGACGATATGGGGGCGGTGAACAGCGTCACCGGCTCGTCGGGATGGAGCCGGAGTGCGATCACATACAATGATTTCGGCGCGGTCACTCATGAAACGGTCTTGATTCCGGGGATTGGCGCGAAGTCCCTCGCATATGAGTACGACGCCGAGGGAAACCTGACGAAGACGACTTACCCTGACGGAAAAGAAGCTGTTCAGTCATCCAATGGCCTCGGTCGGCCGGAAACCCTAACATTCAATCCAGGTAGTACCATCAATATCATAACTTCAGCTTCCTACGGGCCGAACAAGATGCCCGCCTCGATCAGCGCGGCAAACGGAACGACGCTGACCTCGACATTCTACAATAACGGAGCCCCAAATGTGGTTTCGCTGATGAGGGGCGCGACGCCGCTCTATAACGCGACCTATGGCTATGACGGCACGGGCAACATCACGGGCATTTCGAGCTCCGTGCCCGCGCCGGCTCTCAATGCGACCTTCGCCTATGATTCCCTCAACCGGCTGACCTCCGCGGCCTACTCGACTGGCGATCCGGGGAGACCGGCCACCTACGCCTATGACTACGACGCGCACGGGAACATGCTGACCGTCCGGCACGACGGCGGCATTGTCTTCAACAAGACCTATACCGCCCAGAACCGGATCAATGAGGTCGGCTGCCAGTACGACGCCAGGGGCAATCTGACTGCGGCCTCCGGCCGGAACTTCGTCTGGGACGCGCAGAACCGACTGCGCGCGGTGACCGACGCCACCGGGCAATTCATGGCGGAATATGCCTATGACGATAGGGGGCTGCGCATCGCGAAGCTCGCGCCCAAGCCGGATATCGACATCGTCGACTACCCGACCGGATCGGCCGCCGATTTCACAAGCGTCCTCCAATCGGACTGCTATTTGACCTTCACGATCTTCAATCGCGGCACCAACTACCTTAACATCAGCACCCCCTCGATAACCGGCCAGGATATGGCGATGTTCAGCGTTTACCAGCAGCCTGGATCCCCGGTGCTTCCCGGCCAATCGACATCTCTGGTCATCCGTTTCCATCCCACGTCCGTGGGGGACAAGACGGCGCTACTTTCGATACCGAGCGACGATACGGATGAAAGTCCCTACCTAATCACATTGAACGGATATTGTGTGCCCGATATAGCAGTCGGCGGCGTCCAGGGCGGAACCTACGATTTCGGGACGGTTACGGTCGGCGAGTCAGAGCGCGCGGTCTTCACCATCCGGAATACCGGCACCGCGACTCTTCTGCTCAATGGCGCGCCGTCACTCGAGCAATCGGGCGGAGGATTCGACTTCTATCTGGAGCAGGAAGGCGGCCCCATCCCCTCGTCGATTCCGGCCGGCGGGAATGCCCCCTTCGCGATCCGTTTCGCTCCGACGGGCGAAGGCCAGCGAATGGCCACGCTGACGATCGGAAGCAGCGATCCGGATGAGAATCCCTACATCGTCACCTTCGTGGGGACGGGCCAGAACGGGCCTGAAAAGATCATCGATGGCTCCGAGCTGAAGCTCCTTTCCCCCGCGGGCGGCGAGACGCTCGAGGCCGGCTTCTTCCAGGACATCCGTTGGGCAGGCGGAGAGAAGGTGAGGTGCGTCAAGATTGAGTATTCGACCGACAACGGGACGACCTACCGGACGATCGCCGATCGGGCAGCGAACATCGGCATTTTCCCCTGGAAGGTGCCCGTGGAGGCATCGAGCTCTTGCCTCGTCAGGATCAGCGACGCCGACGGCGCCCTGACAATGCCTGTTGTCATCTCCTTTGAGTTCAACTTCAGGGTTTCTTCGCTCGGCGGAGATATACCTGAGGGAGGCGAACACTTCGTTTTCCGAGCGGGCGTGCCGGATCCGAAGACCCAGACCTACCAGGTCGCGGAGATCGCTTTTGCCCCCGACGGCCTGAAGGGCACGGAGAACCTGCTTTTCAATCACGCCGTATGGGAGATTCAGGGCTCGGAAACCTTCCTTGGCCGCTGGCACCGCGCCCGGGTCGCCTATGACATGACCGGATACACGGGCTCCGTATGGATCGATACCGAACCCGTCCTCGTCGGCGTGCCTCTCCAGCCGGATCTCAATGTCCGGGACCGGCCCGAGATCTCGCTGACTCGCTTAGCATCCGTCCCGATCGTACTCTGGATCGACGACGTGGAGGTTGGCTTCCAGGACATCAGCCTCATTGGAAAAAATCCAACAGAAGTTGAACCGCGCCGGCTATTCAGAGACAATTTCAATAGGTATGAGAGCGCCCTCTTCCCCCTGCAGGGAGGATGGATTTCGGAAGGTGACGAGGCTCAGCAAGCTGAGAAGCTGAAGGCGGAGTCGACTGTGGAAGGCGCGAAAGCATCCAAGGCAGCCGAGACGGGCGAACGGCCCGCCAACTCCGAAGTCGATGACCAGGTCTATGCCTCGAGTGCGAAGTCGTTTAGACTCGAGGGATCGTACGAAGAGCCGGTAACGGCGGTCAAGCGGTTCTCTATTCCCGAAAGAATCCCCTACTGCGTGAGCGGAGAACCGTTCGCAATCGTAGCGGCGGGGGAGTCGAGGCAGTCAGATAGGACGGTAGCGTTCTCAAGGGATAGCGAGAAGGAATCTAAGCGTCAGAAGCGCTGGGACGACAGGGCGACCGGCGGGACACAGCGTCAGGTCGACAGGAAGGATCCAGGAAGCTCACGCTCTGCTCCTCCCGCCGTTCGTCGGGCGTCCAGGGCAAGCGGAAAAGGCGCCAAGATGATGTCCGGCGTTCCCGCGACCGGCACGTTCTATATCTATGCTTTCGACGGGCGGCTTCTCGCCGAATACGACGTCTTGGGGCAACTGGTCCGGGAGTATATCTATTTCGGCGGCCAGCTCGTGGCCGAGTACAGGAATCAGGAATCCCGGCTTCTCTACTACGCCTCAGACCAGATTAACTCGACGCGGATCGTGACCGATAATACCGGGACCGTCGTCTATTCCGCCGCCCACGAGCCTTACGGAGGGATCCAAAAGACGTGGGTTAGCTCGTATGACCCCTCGCTCAAGTTCTCCGGCAAGCAGCGGGACGCGGAGTCAGAACTCGATTACTTCGGGGCAAGGTATTACGACAGGAGCCTATATCGATTCCTAAGTGTGGATCCGATAATCTCAGGAAAGGCGGCTTTGTCCAATCCTCAACGTTGGAACCAATATGCGTATTGTCTAGATAATCCCATTACCAATATCGACGTCGCAGGTATGGATTCAAGTCCGTGCTTTCAAATTCTTATTGAAAGATATGCGATCGTCGGCATCGCTGTATATGGGCGTATGTATGTGAACGGTAATTTATTCGGAGTGACTCAAGAAAACTATTTCTGGTGTCTTAAGCCAGGCGAATATAAGGCGATAGCGGGCGAATTTACGGATTCAGATGGGAAAACAGAATGGGTCTTTCGGCTGGTTGATGGTTATAGGATAGTCCCCAGCAAGAACTTCGGTAATTGGGGGGATTTTGACAGATGGTTTGATAAGAGATGGGCGGCCATAAAAGCGGGCAGCAATATAAATATGCAGCATGAGTGCATATACGTGGGTTGGGAAATAAGGGATGGCAAACTATATGATCCGGCTGCGGTGTTTTATCAACTCCGGTGCGAATACGTAGGATGGCAAAGGTCGATAGTTGCCCAGATCGGAAGAATAGGCTATATGCTCACATCCAGCATGATGTTGGGACAAGTCGGCCAAGTCCTTGCCGGATTCGATGCGCTGAGTGGACTGAGTGATCTTCTATATATATGGGAGACTGGGGAACCCGACATCAGCGTCACGATAGCAAGCGCAAGGCAATGAAGGCTAGGAATCATGGAGTCACATGAAGCCCGAAATCAATCAAAGGAGGTGGCGCATGAAGAAATCCCCCGCTTCGAGGCGGCCTTTAGCCCAGGAATTAGCCGTTGTCGCCCTATTGTTGCTGGGATGTAGCCTGTTCGGTCAGGAACAGTACGCAGACAGGGATGCCCTAGAAATGGCCGCAAGGACGTATTTTACTTACCCTTCTACGGAAAACGCCCGCCTTTTCTATTTAGGCCTTCAAAAGCCCCTACGGCCGGACGTGGAGCGTTTCAACCGGCTTTTCGATTTTGTGCTCGATAACCTGGGCGTTCTGGCACGGCAGATTTTCGCAGGGGACCGGAACGCGGCGAAGCTCGGCTTCGCGCTCTACGATTACTCAAGTGGCCTTTTTACGATGGAACTCGATGCTATAATGGCTGATTCCATAAGGTTCCATCCCCAGTTATTCCTGGAGGAGCTAAAAGCCGCCCCTAATGGCAAACGAATCAAGGAACTCGGCTTTCCTCTGTGCGAATCGCGCCTCAACTTCAGTGACAACCGAGAAGAGGCCCATCGGTACGAGCTGGAAATGCGCATCAAAGCTCTCGAGACCGTAACGAAAGCAGAGCTTTTGGACTTGCGGGATACGTGCCTCAGGAAGATTAGGGAATGTCTTGAAAGGCAAAATCACGATTTTCCGGGAATCCTTCTCACTGAAAAGGAATACGCGGCCTTATTCAAGAAGGCGGTCATCAACGTCTGTAAAGAAGCCGAGATGGCCAATCTAGTCTGCCAACGGATTGTCGAGATAGAAGAGGCATCCGGCGCGGGCTCCTTTGGCGCGGCTTCCCAAAAGGCCGTACGTGAGTCTGGCCTTATTGATGAATTGACCGCGCTCAGCGACAAATCATTTGATATGGGAGAGGCGCTGCAAAATCCGCCGCTTGCATATATGGGAAAGCACGATGCCCTGCGGAGGATGATTGGCAGAGCGATTCAGTTGTTTCGTGCGGCCACAGATCCTGCCGTCGTTTGCCCTTCCCGAATAAGCGACGATGTTAAGAAGAGCACATACAAGAGGGCTACAGCGGAGTACTTTGGCGGATTCAGGGATGCCTACGCTGAACTCGAGGCTCTGATGCCTGAAATCAGCCAAGAAGTGAAAAGGAGCTTGGTCGATTTGGAGACAATTAAGAAGAGGTTAAGCCAGAGGAAGTGACTCCGAATCCAGAGGGGAACCCGGCCTGCGTTCGTGCGAACTTGGGGCAGAATACGAGCGTAAGGTCCTTTTTCCCCGTGCCGAAGAAGAGGTTTCGCATCGTCTAATCAGCGGCGGCGAAGTGGGACGAATGTGAAGAACACCTCAAGATCTGAGTCTCGTGACGGGATGCGGAGGGAGGAAGAGCGCCCAAGACCCTACCTTTCTCGCGGGAGATATTCCTGAGGGAGGCGAACATTTCGCCTTCCGGGCCGGGGTGCCGGATCCGAAGACCCAGACCTACCAGGTCGCGGAGATCGCTTTTGCCCCCGACGGCATGAAGGGCACGGAGAACCTGCTTTTCAATCACGCCGTTTGGGAGATTCAGGGATCGGAGGCTTTCCTTGGCCGCTGGCATCGGGCCCGGGTCGCCTATGACATGACCGGATACACGGGCTTCGTATGGATCGACGGCGAACCCGTCCTCGTCGGCGTGCCTCTCCAGCCGGATCTTAATGTCCAGGACCGGCCCGAGATCTCGCTGACTCGCTTAGCATCCGTCCCGATCGCACTCTGGATCGACGACGTGGAGGTCGGCTTCCAGGACATCAGCCTCTTTGGGAAGAATCCGACAGAAGTTGAACCGCAACGGATATTCAGGGATAATTTCAACCGGTATGAAGGCGCCCTTTTTCCCCTGCAGGGAGGATGGATTTTCGAAGGTGACGAGGCTCAGCAAGCTGAGAAGCTGAAGGCGGAGACGACCAACGGCAACATCCGTCTCGAGGGGCTGACGTTCAAGGACGGGATCGTGGCCGAGACGACCAACGGCTCCATCACGCTCGCCATCGCCTCTCCCGAAGCCCTCAACGCCAACCTGCTGGCCAGGACGACGAACGGGCACATCACCGTGGATTTTCCCGTGACGCTGAAGAACCTCTCCCAGTCGAAGCACCGCGTGGAAGCCAAGATCGGCCAGGGCGGCCCCGAGATCTCTCTCGAGACGACCAACGGCTCGATCAGGATCACAAAATAGACCCCAGTCCGGAATCGCCTTTCACGCGCGAGGCGAAGAGAGTAATCCGGGCCATTCCCCGCGGCCGGGTCGACCTAAAACGCTTTCAGTGGGAGCCGAAAGACGGCACCGCTGGACGGTCACTCGCCGCCCGGAAGTTCCTACGGGGGCTTCTCAAGCATGGAAAATAGCGATATCAAGCCTCATTGTGTGTTAGCCGCGGTTAACACAGAATCGATTTTGGGTTAATTCGAGATGACATAAACTCAGCCGGACCTATTTCATCTCTTTGATCTTGATGTTCCGGAAGAAGATGGGGGCGCCGGCGTGCTTGCCCTGGAAACCGATCCGCCCCTTCGTGGCCAGCTCCGCGAAAGGCCGGCTCAACCAGGCCGGGATCTCGCTCCCGTCGGGGTTCGTCTTGGCCGATGTCCACAGGCTCATGTCCATCTCCGTGACCTTTTCGCCGTTAAGGACGACCGTGATCCTCTTGCCGAGACAGGTGATCGTGTAGCGGTTCCACTCGCCCGGCTTCTTGACTGCGCTTTTAGTCGGGCCCAGGTGGCCGAAGATCGCTCCGCAGTGCCAGGTGGCCGGTTCTTTGGCCCACTGCTCGGCGAAGTCGTCGGCGATCTGGATCTCGACGGAGTTCGGGATCCAATTCGCGATGTCGGAACAATAGACGATGACGCCGCTGTTCGTCCCCGGCGCCGTCTGGAACTCGAGGTCGAGAGTGAAATTCTCGTAATCCCGGGCCGTCCAGATGGCTTGGTCCTCGGAAGCGGTGAGGACGCCGTGGCCGACGGTCCAGACTCCGGCCGGGAACTCGGCGTCGGAGAGGTCGGTCGCAAAGAGGTTCGCCCAACCGAGCACGTCGGGGTGGGCGGGCGGCGCCGCGGGCTCCTTGGGCGGAGAGCAGGCTGTCAGGACGAGTAGGCCCAGGACGAGCACGCTAAGAGAAATTCTCAAGGTTTTCATAGGGACTCCTTTCGGCTCCAGTCGCGAATGGCCTCATTCTAACAGGATTGATGCCCGCACCGCCAGACGAATGTCAGGGCCGGAGAAGGAGCGTTCTTGCCAATCGCGGCCCGTTCGTATTATGCTCCCGCCGGATGTCCGACTCTG
>Ga0315286_10008180_pt1 | contig 10278 bp, 10 predicted proteins | sample YL17G10_0_MG_FD_205038 | JGI IMG/M metagenome (GOLD analysis project Ga0315286, IMG submission 205038) | Sediment microbial communities from Yellowstone Lake, YNP, Wyoming, USA - YL17G10_0 | ecosystem: Environmental > Aquatic > Freshwater > Lake > Sediment | place: USA: Wyoming | collected...
AACCGGAAGATGTTGTCGATGAAGAGCAGCACGTCCTGGTTCTGCTCATCACGGAAATATTCGGCAACAGCCAGGCCGGACAGACCCACGCGGGCACGTGCTCCGGGGGGCTCGTTCATCTGGCCGTAAACAAGGGCTGTCTTATCAATAACGCCTGACTCCTTCATTTCGAGCCACAGGTCGTTTCCTTCACGGGTGCGCTCACCCACTCCGGCGAACACCGAGTAGCCGCCATGCTTTGAGGCGATGTTGTGAATGAGCTCCATGATGAACACGGTCTTGCCCACGCCGGCGCCGCCGAACAGACCGATCTTTCCGCCCCTCATGTACGGGGTCAGAAGGTCGATGACCTTGATGCCGGTCACGAATGAATCGATCGAGGTGCTCTGCTCGGTGAACTTCGGGGGCTCGCGGTGGATGGGGTTACGCTTTTCGGTAACCACCGGGCCCATCTCGTCAACGGGCTTGCCCACCACGTTCAGGATGCGTCCGAGCACCGCGTCTCCCACCGGCATGGAAATGGGCGCACCGGAGTCTTTGACCGGCATACCCCTGACCAGACCGTCGGAAGAGTCCATGCAAATGGTGCGGACTGTCCTGTTGCCCAAGTGCTGGGCAACCTCGAGAACCAGGTTATCTTCCTCTGCGGAGATAAACGTGTTCGTCACATACAGGGCGTTATATATGTTAGGCAGCTCTCCCTGGGGGAACTCGACGTCCACAACAGCGCCGATGACCTGTGATATCCTTCCTATGTTCATAAGTTCATTCCTCCCGATTAGTCCTAAAGTTGTTATCCTTTAAGGGCCTCAGCTCCGCCCACCACTTCCATGAGTTCGGTAGTGATGGCAGCCTGCCTTGCCCTGTTGTACTTGATATCCAGCTTCCCGATCACCTCGCCCGCGTTGTTGGATGCGCTCTCCATGGCCGTCATACGCGCACCGTGCTCTGATGCTGCCGATTCCAGAAGCGCACGGTACATGAATATCTTCAGGCTCAAGGGCAACAGAGTATCAAGCAGGACTTCTTCTGAGGGCTCATAGAGATATTCAACATTACTTATGTCGTCATCTACCTCCATGGGCTCCACGGGAAGAAGCTTGTCTTCGTGCATGATCTGGGTCATGGCTGATTTGAACTCATTGAAGATGATGATCAGCTCGTCATATTCCGCATTGACGTACCCCTTGATGAGGTCATCGCAGATCTCGGATGCTAAGGCATAATTTGGTTTGCCGATAGGAGAACTCAGCCTCTTCTTGACGTCCTTGCGCCTGTAGTAGTCCGCCGATCTCTTCCCAATAAGCACCATCGATATCTCTTCGTATTTATCCTTGTTCTGCTTGATGAAGGAATCGGCCCGGCGGAATAAGTTCTGGTTGAAGGAACCGCATAATCCCCTATCGGATGCGATCACCACAATGACACATCTCTTCGGCTCACGGACGCGCAGGAGCGGGTGCATGTCAGGGTTTGTCCTGGTCACCAGGGAGATGAGCACCTCGTTGGTCTTGATGGCATAAGGGCGCGCGGCAATGATGTCGGCCTGCGCCCTTCTCAGCTTGGCGGCTGCCACCATGCGCATGGCCGAGGTAATCTGCTTCGTCTTTTTGACGGAGTTGATCCTCTTTCGTAAGTCTTTTAGACTAGGCATTTCCTCTCCCTATTCTTCAGCCACGAATATCTTCTTGAAGTCTGCAATGGCATCTTTGAGGGCCTTTTCCGTATCGGCCTCGAGCTTACCGGTTTCACGAACCGCCTTTAAGATGTCAGAGTGCTTGCCTTCCATAAAGGCAAAGAACTGGTCCTCAAAGCCCCTGATGGCACTTGTGGGATATTCATCGAGGTGGCCATTGGTGCCCACATAGATAATGGCCACCTGCTTCTCGGCCGAAAGTGGCTTGTACTGGGGCTGCTTCAGCAGTTCCATGAGCCGTGCGCCCCGGTTCAGCTGGGCCTGGGTGGCCTTGTCAAGGTCAGACCCGAACTGCGAGAACGCCGCCAGCTCGCGGTACTGGGCAAGGTCAAGTCGGAGCGTACCGGCAACCTTCTTCATGGCCTTGATCTGGGCATTGCCGCCCACGCGGGAAACCGAGATACCCACATTGATGGCCGGCCTGAAGCCCGAGTAGAAGAGGTCGGAATCCAGGAAGATCTGCCCGTCGGTAATGGATATAACATTCGTGGGAATGTATGCAGATACGTCGCCGGCCTGGGTTTCAACAATGGGCAGGGCCGTGAGCGAACCGCCGCCCATGCTGTCACTTAGCTTGGCAGCGCGCTCAAGGAGGCGGGAATGCAGATAGAACACGTCGCCGGGGAAGGCTTCGCGTCCCGGGGGCCTTCGCAGAAGGAGCGAGAGCTGCCTGTAGGACTGGGCCTGCTTGGTAAGGTCATCGTAGATACACAGGGCATGGCCGCCATTGTCGCGGTAGAATTCACCGATGGTGCAGCCGCAATAAGGCGCGATGTACTGCAGAGGTGCCGGTTCGGATGCGGTGGCTGAAACAACGACCGTGTATTCCATGGCGCCGAACTGCTCTAACGTTGCCACAACCTGGGCCACGGTGGACTGTTTCTGGCCCACGGCTACGTAGATGCATATAACGCCGTTACCTTTCTGGTTGATGATGGTGTCGATGGCGAGTGCAGTCTTGCCGGTCTGGCGGTCGCCGATGATAAGTTCGCGCTGGCCGCGCCCGACAGGGGTCATGGCATCAATAGACTTCAGACCGGTCTGGAGGGGTTCCTTCACCGGCTGCCGCTTGACGATACCCGGGGCCTTGATGTCGACCGTACGATATTCCTTGGCCTCGATAGGACCCTTGCCGTCAATGGGCAGCCCGATGGCGTTGACTACGCGACCGAGCATGCCTTCACCAACAGGGACCTCAACGATCCTCTTGGTGCGCCTTGCCTGGTCACCTTCCTTGATGCCCGCGCTCTCACCGAAAAGAACGCAACCAACATTGTCCTCTTCCAGGTTGAGCGCCATGCCCATGACGCCGTGGGGAAACTCGATGAGCTCACTGGACATGACGTTTCTCAGGCCATAGACGCGGGCGATACCGTCACCGACCGACAGGATGGTACCAGTCTCGGCGACATCGATCTCCTTCTCGTAACCCTTGATCTGTTCTTTGATAATCCTACTTATCTCTTCCGCCCTGATCTGCATCCTATATCTCCCCTTTTAGACTCTGTTTTAATCTCATAATCTGCGTCTTGACGCTGCCGTCATAAATCATGCCCTCCACCTCGGCGATGAGACCGCCGATTAGTGTCGGGTCAATCGATACGTCAAGGTCCACTTCCCTCTTCACGATCTTCTTGAGCGTGCCGGAAAGACGTTCGAGTTGAGCCTTGTCAAGCTCCATCGCACTGGTAACGGTGGCCCTCACCCTTCCAGAAGCCTCATCCAAAACCTGGTGGTATGAGTCCAGGATGGCCCTTAAGGACACAAACCTGTCCTTGTCGAGGAGTATGCTGAGGAAGTTCTCCATGTACTTGGAAATCTTGACCTTGGTGATGAGCTCGCCCAAGATCCTCTTTTTAAGGAGGATGTCATACAACGGGCTCTCCATGATGGACCGGAATTCTTCACTCTCATCAAGGATGGATACTATGGCCTCAAGGTCTGTGAGGAACTTTTCCTGCAAGCCCTCTTCCTTGCCCAGGTCATACAGCGCCCTCGCATATCGTCTTGCTACGATGTCGTCTTTCAAGGTTACCTCACTACCTTAGTTAAATATTCCTCAAGGATACGTTTCTGGTCGTCAGGGGTCATACTGTTGGTAATCATGCCTGAAGCCATGTCTCCGGCCATTTCCACCACGTGCTCCTTAAGTTCTTTCTTAACCTTGACCACTTCCTGCTCAGCAGTCCACTTGGCCTGCTGGATAATACGCTCCGCCGATACCTTGCCTTCTTCGATGATGCGGGCCTTTTCACCTTCAAGTTCGCCCATGATGGCATTCTTGATATCCTGGATGTCTTTCTCTACGTTCTTAAGCTTCTGCTGGATGTCGGCATACTGGGTATCAGCATCAGACTTTGCCTTGTCAGCCTCTTCAATCATCTGGGCGAGCTCTTCCTTGCGGCCCACAAAATACTTCCTGATCGTATCGGCAAGGAGCTTCCACAGCAGCGCCATCAGAATCAGGAAGTTGAGGATACGCCACACTATAAGCCAGATTGCCTTATGGCCCTCTTCACCACCTCCCTCTGATGCGAAGGCAACCGTGAAGGCGACAAAGGCCAGAGTAATTACAAGGGGGAGAACCTTTTTTATTCGCTGCGTCATGCCACCTTCCTCCCCAAGATCTGCTGAGCAATCGTTGCCGACATAACACTCAGTTCTGATTCGAGCTCCTTTTTTGCCTGCGCCAGTTCCAAGACCATCTGCTGCTGCATCTGGTTGATGATCTCTTCCGCCTTCTTGCGGGAAGCATCGATGATGCCGTTCGCCTGCTCAGAAGCTGCGTTTCGCGCTGCATTCTTTGTATTCATGGCCTCTATCTTTGCATTGTAAAGCTTCTTATTGTAATCTTCTTCAAGCACCTGGCCATCTTCGATGATTTTCTTGGCCTGCTGCTGCTGACCCTCAATCCTTTGCTCCCTCTGGTCAAGGATCTTCAGGATCGGCTTATAAAGGATCTTATTCAAAATTACGAGAAGAAGAAAAAAATTGAATGCCTGTATGAGAACAGTAAAATTAACCTCTATCAAAGCCTGCCTCCTTAGACGTCGGTCATCGAGAAAGCACTCCTGCCATCTTGATTGAACGTGAAACTTTTGGGAATATTATATGCATCAACTTCCCACATGGCCTTTTCAACAGTTGCTATACAGCCCTTGACTGAATGGCTGTTCACTCATTCAGATCAATTTTTTCTATCATTCCAAACTCGATGATGTCAAGGATTTTATTGAAAGGCGAAGGCACTATGTTGGCCCCTTAGCCTTTGATAATTGTTTCAAAAGCGCCTCTCTTGTGGTATCTCGAAAATCATGGTTGATTTCCAAGCGGTCTCGCTGAGTGTTGATCGGAAGGATATCTTTTATGTGAACTATGTCGTCCAAGGCTATGACGGCTTGGGTACTGTCAGCACAAAGGACCCTATTCAGGGCCTTCTCACTATAAATTATCCCGAAGGCAGCAGGGCAACAATATTTGATCTCATCGGCGCACTTCAAAGAGAAGGGGTTATTAAGGAGGTACATGAGCTATGAACAGAACAGGTTATCTTTATCGCACAGCATTACTTATTGTCCTTGGTATTTTTCTTATGGGAATGGGCAGCGCCGGCTCTCCCGGCCAAGTCACCGCCCCGTCACCTTTTAATGCGAAGATCAAGGACACTTCAAACAATGAGGTAACAATCACATCAGTAACATTTGACGGCAAGACCACATTCAACGTATACATGGGCAAAGGCCGGGTTGAGATACCTTTTGATACCATCTCCCGCATCGAGGTGAAGGAAGGTTCTGCATGTGCGTCCATAAAAGGCACCGGCACCATGTGCAATCTCAAGACAAACGGCATCTCAAAAATCTATGGTAAGTTGCCCTATGGGTTATACCAGATAGCCTTAAAAGATGTGATGTGGATCGAATTCACAAAGGCCCAACAATGAATGCCCTGGACACCTTCACCATCACAGTCATTGTGGCCTTCACAGGATTGGGCGTTTACCACGGCCTGATCAAGGGTATATCATCCCTTGTATCCCTTATCGGGGGGCTCTACCTCGCAAAGAGATTCTCGGGCAATATCACTCATTTCCTTGCCATTCTGCATGTGGAAGATGTCAGGGGTGTCCTGGGCTTCATTGTGGTCTTTTTTTTCTTCTTTATAATAATAAGGGTCTTCATGCATTTTGTTCAGAAGGTCCTCAATGCCTCTGTACTGGCTTCAGTTGACACGGCCCTGGGCTTGGCACTTGGACTGGTGAAGGGTCTTCTCATTGTGCTCCTGGCCATAACCATGCTGCAGGTAATACTGCCTCAAAACTCCGCGATCTTCGTGAATTCGAAGGTTCTGCCCTATTCCAAGAAGACCATGGGTATTATCAGGGGGTTCATTCCTGAACAGATGCAGCCATATATCCAGAAAACCACCCAAACAGTGACAAAAGAACTGCAAAAGCAGTGAACCCTTTGGGGGGCAACCCTTCCTCGATATACCTGATACAATGATTTAACCCGGATTTTGCAATTGAATGTACCCAGAGATACTCTTAAGCACTTCGGGTGTCCCCAAGCATAAAACTCATAGTGACCATGGATTTGTTTTTTAAATAGGTCCGTTCAAAACCTGCATCTCGCAGCCCTTGTGGAACGCTAATTTTCTCGGTCCTGAAGGCTGCGAGATGCAGGTTTTGAACGGATCAAGTTTTTACACCCCTCAGGCTACTCTGAATCCGCGTTTTCCTCAAGGACTATGTCTTCCATGTCGAGGACATAGTCTGCCACGTTTTCATCGGTTTCCACCGGGGTTTCGGTCTCTTCCGGCAATGCCTTGATGTCGGATTTCACCTTTGCAAGCGAACGCTTCCTCTTCCGCTTGAGCATCCGCTTTGTCTCTTCATTATTCTGGTCTTCACCACACGCAGGGCAAATTGGTAGTGGTTTGCCTAAGTCATAAAACTTCATGCTACACTTATAGCATTTATACCGTGTCCCTAGATCGGCCACAGGGATCTCCTTTGACTTTTTTAGTATTTTGACACTCTATACTCATGGAGTGTCGGAGAAGTTGTCAAGTAAAATATAACAGCGGAAAGCATCCCTGCAGTAAGGGGATTGCATCTCATTGACTTGGCGCAACGTCTTCATATAGTATCCAAAATTGTTATGAAAACACGATTCCCCAGAGTCCTACCCGTGTTATTTGTTGTATTCCTGGTGCTTTCAGACCCCTCAACGATAGGGGCATCTGACTCTGCTGTAACTCGTCCGGACCCATTGAATAATAATTTTATATCAGTCCCTCGTAAGGCCATTGGTGTTATCATCCCCTTAAGTGGGAAATGGGAATCAGTAGGCCAAAAGATACTCAAGGGGATAGAGATAGCAAGCGGGGTCTTTTCCAATGACGCTACGCACAATATAGAATACATTATCAGGGACTATGGCAATAACGAGGACTCCATCCCTTCTATCATCGATGAACTTGACCGCACACAAAAGGTTGTTGCTATTCTAGGACCGGTGGGGGAACACGCAGGTGATATCGCTTGCAAGGAGGCCCAGGCAAGGCATCTGCCGGCAATAATATTCACCCAGGCTGAGATACCTCCAAAGATTGGGACATACTGCTACAGGAACTTCCTCACTATTGATTTACAGGCCAAGGCACTCCTTAACGCAGCACGGTCCATGGGCATTACAAGGTTTGCCGTAATGATTCCCGATGATCGCTTCGGAAAGACCTTTGCCGAGAAGTTTCAGCGATTGTCTCCCTCTTTCGGTATAACTATTCTCAAGTCTATCACCTATTCCGCGCAGAGTGTGGACTTCAAACAGCAGTTGAAAACCCTTTCCTCAGGAGGCAAAAAAACGCCTGCAAAAGTCCGACCCGGGGATCTTCCCTTGGGTAAGGGAGCAGATATTGAGGCGATCTTCATACCCGATACTGCGGCGAATGCAGCCATGATAGCATCATACATCAGCTACCTTAATATCAAGAATATTCGCCTTTTCGGACCAACGCTGTGGGACACACCTGAACTGCTCAAGGCAGGGGGAAGATATATCGAGAATGCAGTATTCTTAAGTGGCTATTTCCAAGGCTCACTATTCAGTGCTGTCCAGGATTTCAACCGCTCATTCACGAACACATTTCACTATTCACCCTCAGTCTGGGAGGCCTGCGCCTTTGACGCCGCACAGATCCTCCAGGCTTATGCTCAATCTCCAAGGCCATCTCGTGAGGCACTGAAGGACTATCTGGCATCTCTTAAAGATTACCACGGGGTTAGCGGCACTACGTCATTCTCTTCAGATGGCGCATTAGAGAAGACCGCCTATCTCCTTACTATTAAAGATGGTTCAATCTATGAAATCCATCCTTGATTCCCTTAACGATTTGGCTTAAGGTGCCTAGCGCATGAGAAGGACACCCTTTATTATCATATGCTTATTTATTTCATCTGTCATTTTCAGCTGCGCCCACGACACCGACAAGATAAGGCCGGCCCAAGAACTCTACGATGAAGCCGCTGCGCTCGCCAAAAAAGGCGATGTGGAAAAGGCTGCAGAGGCATTCATGCAGGTTCGGACCTATTACCCGGGCCATGAGCTTGCACGGAAATCCATTCTCGGTACTGCTAACCTTTATTATGACCAGGAAGATTATGAACTGGCACTCAAGAACTATGAGGAATTCCGCCTTCTCTATCCCACTGATATCGATGCCGGCTATTGTCTCTTCCGGATCGGGATGTGCCATTATAAACAGATGGGCACCCTGGACCGGGACCAGAGTGAGACCATAAAGGCAATCCAGAGCCTTGAGGTATTTCTGAAGACTTATCCGGGATCTCCCTATACTATAAATACCACGGATAGCCTTAAAGAGGCAAAAACTCTCCTTGCCAAACATTTTTTGTACATCGGCAAGTTCTACCTGAAAAAGGGCAACTCAAAGGCGGCATGCACCCGCTTTCAGTCCATTAAAAGGCAATATCCCGACACAGATCTTGGTGAAGATATTGACAGTTTGATCTCAACATCATGTACCTCCTTGGTGCCCGCCCCAAAGTAAGCCTCTCATCTCATTATCTGCTCCCTCTATGAACGTGCGTCATAAAACCCATCACTTTTCCTCTCTCTGGGTTTCTCTTCCATTCCTTTCACGCATATCTCATTGATAATCCATCGTATTTTTTGCTGGCATGATTTAAGCATGTTCAATGGTATGCAAGATGGGAATAAAGACAACCATAACTACCATATGAATAAGAGAGAGCTTATAAAAACCCTTATTCTGAGCCCGCTCTACTTGAAGCTCAAGCTCAAAGACCGCGCCAAGCTGATCCGCAAGATGATACCGCGAAAGTAGTTCTACCATTGTATAAAAAAAGCAGATCGTTACTTCGATGTAACTACAAGTTTACGGACATCTCCCACACGCATGGTGAAACGGATACGGTCCAGGTACTCAAAATAGGGTATTGCATATTTGCGTGATGAACCGATGATCGTCTTCATGTCAGCAGGCCCCATGGACTGGTTCTTGAGGATGAACTCACCTACGTGTTTCTTGAGAATCTCTTCATATTGTCTGGACAGATACATATCGTCTTTAATCTTGACGACCCTGTGGTCACGGCTGAGAAAGCCGAGAATTTCAGTGATATCTTTACTGGTGACATGAAGTACTTCAGAAAGTTCAGAGATCTTTGGCGGCTCGAATCCCGCCTGCTCAAGGATCTTGGCTATTTTTTCGCCCAACTCGGTCCGGTCGGCAGCCATGGTTGCAGAAAACCCAGCAACTGAAATGGTCGGCCCCGACTCTACCAGATCACCTCTTTTCACAAGATCCTGCAATACCTTGTGGAACAGCTTCTGCTCCACGCCGCCCTGTACAGACATCCTTACATGCTCTTTTGATACGCCTGGCGATGACGGGTTTGCTGCATGATATTCCTGGACGCGCGATACAAGAACCTGCCTTAGCCTGGCCTGGTAAAATGCATGAACAAAAAGCTCACCTCCTGTATCGAACTTGAAGATCTCGCCGGATGAGAGCAGGCCTTGTATGAGCTTATCCCACCTGGACGCTCCGTCGGGGAACACGGCCTGGATAATCCTACGTGAGATGCCATGCATACCGGCATCCTTTGCCAGACCGATGATGAGCCTTGAAGGGTCATCGCTTAAGAGATCGCGGATCACCTCTTCTGAGAACCGCCTGGCTGGATGAGGATTGAGCACCATACCTCCTCCAATGGTGGCCGCAGGGGATATGGCCCGAAGGATGAACCTGTCGCCGTGCGAGGCCACAATTGGCTGCTGGAGCCTTATCCTTCCAATGTCCTGGCCGTCTACCTTGTGCAGGCTCATCTCCCCCATAACCTCTGCTGTCCCGATATAGAGCCTGACTCCGCCCCTGCCCGGCTTCCTCAAAAGGCTGAGCTTCGCATCGAGCAGACGGGTGGCATCAAAGACCCCTGCCGGAACGACCCATTCACCCCGGGCTATCTCTTCGTTGCCCACGCCCTGGAGGTTGACCGCGGTGCGCATGCCGGCAAACGCACTATTAACGTCTTC
>Ga0315286_10008181_pt1 | contig 10278 bp, 11 predicted proteins | sample YL17G10_0_MG_FD_205038 | JGI IMG/M metagenome (GOLD analysis project Ga0315286, IMG submission 205038) | Sediment microbial communities from Yellowstone Lake, YNP, Wyoming, USA - YL17G10_0 | ecosystem: Environmental > Aquatic > Freshwater > Lake > Sediment | place: USA: Wyoming | collected...
TTATATCTGGGTAATGCAGACAAATGGGCGAGTGCTGTACGATATAGATACCAATCAGGTAGGAAAAAATCTTTTTGTTGATCCCCTGTACCAACCTTACACACAGCTCCTATCTTTATCAAGGGACATAGCTGCCGGGAAGTCGGGAAAAGGCTATTACGAGTTCATTGATTACCAGTCCCAACAAGTCGTTAGAAAGAAAGCCCTATGGGACACAATAGAACTTCACGGTACTGAATGGCGATTGGTATTGATACAAGTTGTTTCTAAGACTTAGATACCTGACACAGACCCTAATAATTTAAGGAGCAGAACAAGTGGACGTGTTACAGGAAGGCATAGGAGAGCTTATAGGTTGGCATGACCCGGATGATGCCCGTGAATGGGTGCTTAAGAACAAGTCCCGAGAGTTAAAAGACAAGACCATGTCTGTTAGAGAAGCCGTCTCCAGCTTCGTCCACGATGGTGATTTTATAGCCTCCGGTGGTTTCGGACATACCAGAGTCTCGATGGCCATAGTCTATGAGATAATCAGGCAAAAGAAGCGCAATTTGATCATGGCTGGCAAAACGGCTGTTCATGACCTTGATGTGCTGGTGTCTTCCGCTTGTGTAAACAGAGTAGAAGTGGCCTACTCTTTCGGCCATGAGCTAAGAGGGTTATCTCCCGGCTCAAGAAGAATGGTGCAAACCGGCCAGTGCAAAGTGGTGGCGGAAACCAGCAATGCCGGCTACCAGTGGCGATGGCTGGCTGGCATGATGGGGCTCCCTTTTATTCCTGGCCGCGATTTGCTGGGCACTGATACTCTCAAATATAGCTCCTGCAAAGTAATTGAAGACCCCTATAGCCATAAACCGATAGCTCTTATTCCTGCAGCTTATCCCGATGTGGCCTTTATTCACGTTCATCGCTGCGATATCTATGGTAATGCCCAGATTAACAGTAATCTTGTGGAAGACTTCGAGCTTTCCAGGTGTGCCCGAAGGCTAATAATAACCACAGAAAAAATTGTAGATAATGAAATCATCCGCAGAGAACCCTGGAGAACATGCATACCCTTTCTCGTCGTGGACGCTGTGGTGAAGACACCCTATGGCTCACATCCCTGCGAGATGCCCGGTATGTATTACTATGATGAAGACCACATAGCTGAATGGCTCAACCTTTCCAAGACTCAAGAAGGAGTAGATGAATATCTGCAGAAATACGTTTTCAGCGTTGATCGCTTTGAGGACTATTTAAAACTTTGCGGCGGTATAAAGAGAATGAGATATTTGAAGAGGAGAGAGTTCTTCCAAGAACCAATGACCGCTCCTTGGCGGAAAGAGGGCTAAATTTGTCCGGCAGGGAGGTCTAGAAAAAGTGGCAATTAAAGGTATAAAAGAGGGTAAATATACTTTAAGAGAGTTTCTGGCAGTCAACGGCGCCAGGGTACTAGAGGATAAAAAATCCGTCTTCGTAGGCACAGGTCTTCCCATAATTGCGACCACGTTAGCACAGAGGACACATGCCCCTAATTTGCTTATGGTGTTTGAAGCTGGCGGGATAGGGCCTCAGTTACCTGAGCTGGCGATTTCAGTCGGCGAATCCAGGACTTTTCACCGTGCTGTAGCTGCCACCAGTATGCACGATGTCATGTCTCTATCTCAAGCAGGATATATTGACTTCGGGTTTCTGGGTGCTGCCCAAATGGATATGCACGGCAACATAAATACTACAGTCATAGGCGATCACGATCTGCCTCAGGTTCGTCTGCCCGGCAGTGGCGGCGCTAATGATGTTGCCTCCTTTTCACAAAGGCTGGTAATTATTATTGCCGATCAATCAAAGAGGTCTTTTGTCAAAAAGCTTGATTTCCTAACTACCCCCGGTTACCTGGATGGGCCAGGGGCCAGGGAGAGAGCGGGACTGCCCAGGGGCACCGGGCCATACAGGGTCATCACCCAACTGGGCATTTATGGTTTTGACCAGAAAACAAAAAGGCTTAAGCTGATCTCACTGCACCCCGGTATAAGTTTGGAGGAGGTTAAGCAGAATAGCAGTTTTGAGATTCTTATTTCCAATAGCATAGGAACAAGCCCTGAGCCTACCCAGGAGGACTTGATAATACTGCGCCAGGAGATTGACCCGGCAGGAATAGTACTGGGAAAGTAATGAGTATTCCATAAGGGGTGAAACCCCTTTGGCGGGAGGTTGGGCCGTCGGGGCGACCCTGTGTGGTCGCCCATATCGTCGATTGCCCTTCGGCGGGGGCACAGGTATGCCCCCGCAGGCAAGTGCAAGACTCGCCGCTACAATTCCCCCAAAGAGTGGGGGGCAGGGTGGTTAAAGAGTTATTTTCGAAGGAATCCGCCATGCCCAGTTGCACAGGGCACCATGAGGCATGAAAATGGTGACTCAGCCGTTCGTGCTGAGTGTAGTCGAAGCATGAACGGCTCAAAGGGTTCACACTTCGACATGCTCAGTGCGAACGGAATAGCACCTATCTTCTGGAGAATTTTTCACACCCATTAACATGAGCACCACGAAGTATCAAATAGGAGGCAGGGCTGTGAAACTATTTGAACCTTTAATAATTCAAGGCATGGAACTGAAGAATCGCATAGTTTTGCCGGCTATGATTGTTTTCAGGAAACCGAGCTTAGATGAGCAGAACCCACAATATATCGATCATGAAAGGCCTTATTATGTAGAGCGTGCTATGGGCGGCACCGGGACAATAATCACAGGTGCTATTTCAGTGACCCGTTTTACCAGCGATGAGGTCTGGGGACAACCTGGCTCTGTTGCTACCTTTGTCGAGATCATGGGGCACCTTGTTGAGGATGTTCATCGACATGGTGCGAAGATAGGGCCACAGCTATGGTTCACCAATCGCTATCCCTCGGGAACTCCCCATCCTTCTCCTATACCACAGAAAGAAGAATGGGTTGCTCCTTCTTCGAAGATGGAACCGACCAAGCCGGGATTCCACAAACTCTATTTACGCCCCGGTCGGGAGTTGCGCGAACTGACACCAGGGGAAATCAAATGGATTATCCAGCAATTTGCAGCCGCTGCAGCCAGGGCCAAAGAAGCTGGTTTCGATTTTATCGAGTTTCATGGAGATCATGGTCACCTGGGACACGAATTTTTCTCCCCAGCCAGTAATAGCCGTAATGATAAATATGGCGGTGACCTTAAAAGGCGTATGCGCTTTGGACTTGAATGCATCGAGGCCATACGGGGAGCTGTAGGCCCGGACTATCCAATCTTTTTCCGTTTGGGTGCGGAGGACGACTGCCCTGGCGGGGTGACGCTTGCTGATAGCACTGTCTATGCGGTGGAATTGGAAAGGGCCGGTGTTGACTGCTTTGACGTCTCTGTGGGGGTCAGTGCTAATCGTCCATACCGGTTTTATATCAGCCCTTCTAAGGCTCAACCTATGGGAACCTATGCCTACCTGGCGTCAGCCATTAAGGAAAAAGTGCATGTTCCGGTGATTGCCGTTGGTCGTATAAATACGCCGGAGGTGGCTGAATCCATTCTAATACAGGGCAAGGCCGATCTAGTGGCTATCGGGCGGCAACTGATTACCGACCCTTTCTGGCCTAAGAAGATAATGGAAGGACGTACCGGAGACATTATTCCTTGTGATGGCTGTGATACATTCTGTTACCATTTGAACCCCAAAAAGGACGCCCCTGATACTGAGACTCCTGCAACATGTCGTAAAAATAAACGCGCCGGAAAAGAGTGGCAGATACCCCTCCCATCATAGACCGAGCATGATGGTCATTGCCAGGAGTTTGCCACAGCAGATTGCCGGAAAAGAGGTCCAGGAGACCTCCTGGTGGGGGTCTGGGGGTATCCCCCAGCTTCAATATTCCCCCAAGTATTCTTCTAAAGCCACTTGACATTCCTGTGTCGGGAAGATAAACTAAATCGGTTGACAGCCAATTTTTCTTTTAAAAAAAGGGGGGATGTCATCTGGCTAACGTAAATGCCAATCCAGAAGAGAGCTTCGAGAGTTTACTGAGACGCTTTAACAAAAAGGTGCAACAGGATAGAATACTCTCTGAGGCTCGGCGGCGTGAGTACTTCGAGAAACCCAGCATCAAACGTAAGAAGAAGGAAGCAGCCAAACGGCGCAAAAGTGCTCGTACTCATAGCGCAATGCGCTAAAGAATTTAGCTTCCCTTTACATCCGGAATAAAATGAGCCTAGAAGAGAAGTTGCGAGCCGACCTCCATCAGGCGCTCAAGAGTGGCGACAAAGTGCGCCGCTCTACTATTCGCTTGGTTCTGGCCGAGATCAAGAATACAGAAATCGCACAGGGCGCACCCCTGGACGATAATGGTGTTCTGGGAGCGTTGGCCAAGGAAGCCAGCCGTCATAAAGAAAGTATAGAGGCCTTTCAGAAAGGTGGTCGCCAGGACTTGGTGACCATTGAGGAAGCGGAGCTAGCAGTAATCCAGGGGTATCTGCCTAAGTCAATGTCATCAGAGGAACTGGAAGCCCATGTGCGTAAAGTTGTCCAGGAAATGGGTGCTTCTGGTCCCAGGGACAAAAGCAAGGTGATGCCCCGCCTCATCTCTGAACTCAAAGGCCGAGCCGACGGGCGGGCTATCAACGAAGTGGTTACCAAGCTCCTGGGTGGTTGAGCAGGTATTGTAAGCCAACCACAGCTAAACCCGGAGTAATGGAATCAGTATGGCTTTACGCATTACGGATGCCCAGGCAGCAACCTCAGCAGTAGAAAAGTATGTTGTGCTATATGAAAAGAGGTTTGCTGGGATAGTCTTTCGAAAATGTTGGTATTCGGATACGGGCCAGCGGCCGCTTTGGGATGTGCAAGGCACCTTGACGACCAAAAGATTCATCCCCATATTCAAGAAGCATAGACATTTTAGATATCAACTTGACGCTACAGAAGGGAATATCATCGGCTTTGACTACGGGTTCCAGGCTCGGTGACTTCACCTGTAAGGAGACCCGGATTATTCTCTTCTATAGACCAAGATACATTAACCAAAATTCTATTTTATTGAGCCAATCAACGGTTTAATCTTATGAAATATGGCATAATCGTATTCCCCGGCACTTGGAGCGATGGCGATTGCCACTATGCGCTGAGCTCTGTTCTAGGCCGGGAAGTTGTTTACATCTGGCACAAAGATGTCGACCTCCGCGGATGCGATTGTCTGATTCTGCCCGGAGGTTTTTCCTATGGCGATTACCTGCGCCCCGGTGCTATCGCCCGCTTCTCTCCGGTAATGGCAGAGGTGGAGCGTTTTGCCGCCAGAGGGGGTCTGGTCTTCGGCATTTGTAACGGTTTTCAGATATTGTGCGAAGCTGGCCTTCTCCCCGGCGCACTGCTGATGAACAGCCACCTCCAGTATCGGTGTCAATGGGTAAACCTGCGGGTAGAAAACGCCAAGACCCCATTCACTTCAAGGTCTCATAAGGGACAAGTATTACGCATTCCTATCTCACACTACGAGGGCTGCTATTTTGCCGATGACGATACTCTGGCCGAGTTGGAGGCCAATAAACGGGTGGTCTTCCGATATTGCACCCCAGAGGGGCAAATAACCGAGCAGGCCAACCCCAACGGAGCATTGCATAACATAGCAGGCATTATAAATAAACAGGGCAACGTGCTGGGCATGATGCCCCACCCGGAGCGTGCCTGCGAGATTTTACTGGGCGGCAGCCACGGCAATCAGCTGTGGCCGGTATAGGCATGTTTAAAATTCCAAGCGAGTATTAATTATGCCCATCTCTCAAGAAATTCTGGATGAAGTAGCCCTTAGCCGGGCTGAATACGACCTGATAGTGAAGCGACTGGGCAGGGAGCCTACCCCAGTAGAGTTAGGCATGTTTGGCTCTCTATGGAGCGAACACTGTGGCTACAAGCATTCCAAGCTTCTGCTCAAGATGTTCCCCAGCACCTCCCCAAATTTGATCATCGGAGTGGGACAGGAGAACGCTGGCGCTGTGGATATCGGAAACGGCCTGGCCGTGGTGATGAAAATGGAATCACATAATCATCCCTCAGCCATCGAGCCTTACGAGGGGGCAGCCACCGGGGTAGGGGGAATTGTCCGGGACATCTTCACAATGGGTGCTCGACCCATCGCCCTGATGAACTCGCTCCGTTTCGGCCCTTTGTCCGATGCCCACAACCGGTACCTGTTCGGTGGTGTTGTGGGCGGCATTGCAGGCTACGGCAACTGCCTGGGTATCCCTGATGTCGGTGGAGAAATTTATTTCGACCAGGTCTATGCCCAGAACCCTCTGGTCAATGCCCTTTGCCTGGGCCTTATCGAGTCAAAATGGCTCACCAGCTCCCGCGCCAGCGGCCAGGGCAATCTGTTGATGCTGGTAGGCGCAGACACCGGCCGGGATGGCCTACATGGCGCTTCGGGACTGGCCTCCCGCACATTCGAGGAGCAAAAGGAGCTGCGCTCAGCTGTACAGGTGGGCAATCCTTTCCTGGAAAAGCTCCTCATTGAAGCTTGTCTGGAGCTAGTTCAACATGATTGGATTGTAGGTCTGCAAGACCTGGGTGCAGCTGGCCTTACCAGTGCTTCTGTAGAAAGTGCCGCCCGCGGCGAAAGCGGGATGGAACTCGACGTTCTCAAAGTGCCCCGCCGTGAGCAGGGCATGACACCCTATGAGGTGATGCTTTCTGAGTCCCAGGAACGCATGCTGGTCATCGTTAAAAAGGGATATGAGAATAAAGTAAAGGCACTCTTTGACCGATGGGACCTGCGTTGTGACATCATCGGCCAGGTCACCAGCGATGGACTGGCCCGAATAAAGGAGGGCGATAATATAGTAGCTGAGTTACCGATTGAACTGCTCAGCGAACCACCGCTCTACCGCCTGACTGCACCCAAACCAGCGTGGCTGCGAGGTGTTCAGTCATTTAATATTGCAGCCCTGCCCGATGTAGATCATACACAGGTTGATAAAGTTTTACTCCGGCTACTTAGTTCTCCCAACATCGCTAGTAAAAAATATGTTTACCGCCAGTATGACCATCAGGTGCAAAACAACACAGTTGTAGCCCCGGGCAGTGATGCCGCCGTGTTGCGCATAAAAGGGACAACCACAGCTATCTCGCTGACCACTGATGGCAATGGCCGCTATTGTTATCTTGACCCCTATGCCGGAGGAGCCATCGCCGTGGCCGAAGCCGCTCGCAATCTGGCATGCAGTGGTGCCAAGCCATTGGCCATCACCGACTGCTTGAACTTCGGCAACCCGGAAAAAGCTGATGTATATTATCAGCTCAAGGAGTGTATCCGGGGTATGTCAGGCGCCTGCCGTGTCCTGGGCGTTCCTGTCATCAGCGGCAATGTCAGTCTTTACAATGAGACCCGGGGGCAGGCTGTCTATCCAACCCCGGTGGTGGGTATGCTTGGCCTGATGGAGGATGTTACCTGGCATTGCACCGCTGCTTTCCAGCAAGCAGGTGATGTAGTTTATCTAATCGGGCCCTGTAATAGCATGGGACTGGCAGGCAGTGAATACCTTGCCCTGGAACATGGCCTTGTAAAGGGGCGACCCTCTATTGACCTGTTGTTGGAAAAGAGAGTGCAGCGAGCTTGTCTGACACTCATCCACCAGAGATTGATACACTCTGCTCACGATTGCTCCGATGGCGGACTGGCAGTGGCTGTGGCCGAGAGCGCCATCATGGGTAACCTGGGCTTCAAAGGCTGGTTGCCGGTATATAGCAGACTGGACAACGCCCTTTTTGGCGAGTCTCAGTCACGTATCATAGTATCCTTGCACCAAAATAACTTACCCCATTTTGAGAGAATCGTAGCCAGGAATAAAGTGCTGTTGACCAAGCTGGGCAAAGTTGGGGGTAAGCGTTTCATCATCGAAGGGCGCCTCGATTTATCTCTGGACGAAATTCGGGAGGCCTGGGAGGGCGGGCTTCAGAAAGCTTTGGAGGGTTAACCTTTTCCATAATTGATCCAACGCAGATCAACTCACCTTCTTTATTTCCCCTCAGGACAACAACTTCGCCCGTATTCTTTAAGCCATCTATCACAACGCCATAGTCAGTCCCCTCATTCCATTCTGAATCAATCTGCCCCAATAACAATGTATGTACATCCACTGCGTTTTTAAATTCCCAAATCCAAAAGTTTTAATGTATAATGAGATAAAACAATAATAGTTGGCTTTCGCTCCCAGGCTTCAGATGCGAATAGGTGGTCACGATGAAAAACCAGGCAAATCAATTGACGCGATATATAGAAGAGCTTCGCCAGAACATGCCAGAGCTTGTCAAGAGGTATAAAGTCAAGTCGCTCGGGGTCTTCGGCTCCTATGTCCACGGGGCGCCAAATAAGAGAAGCGACCTTGATGTGCTGGTGGAATTCTATGAGTTGCCCGGCCTGCTCAAGTTCATTGAGATGGAATACTACCTGAGCGACCTTCTCGGGGTCAAGGTGGACCTCGTTATGAAAGACGCTTTGAAACCGGCTATCGGCCAGCGGGTTCTGGGCGAGGTTATTGCGGTATGAGGCGCAAGCGGGACTATGTGGACTACCTTCAGGATATTCTGGGCGCTATTGAGAAGGTTGAGCGGTTCACTGAGGGAATGGATTTCAGGCAGTTTTCGGCTGATGACAAGACCGTGTTCGCAGTAATTCGGGCACTGGAAGTCATAGGTGAAGCATCCAAGAAGATACCCTTGGCTGTTCAAAGACAGAGTCCTGAGATGCCCTGGCGAGAGATGGCCGGTATTCGAGATAAACTGATTCACGAATACTTAGGAGTAAACCTGAATGTAGTCTGGAAAACTGTGCAGGAAGACCTTCCACCACTGAAAGCTCCCTTAGCCCGTATTGTGAAGAACGTTTCTCCAGAAAGAAAAGACAATCCAGATTGAATATTATAAACGTTGGCAGTAAGCCCTATCGCGCTTGAAAAACTACTTCATGCCATGAAGGTATCTTAATATTTTGCGAGTTTCCGGTTTGCTTCTATGATAAGCGTCATGGCTTCTTTTAGATTGCGGCGTGCCTCATCTAACGTTCTGCCTTGAGTATTGGCTCCAGGCAGTTCTTCCACATAGCTAATCCACCACTCCCCTCATGTTGAAAAACGGCGGTGAACCGATTCTCCATAGCCTTCCCCACTCAAATAAACTTGGCTCCCCGAGTCATTCAATAGATAGAACTCCAGACATGATCTTCAAAGCTGTCTTTGCCTTTGTTTAGACCAGCCTCGGCTAGACCACCGGTCAACATTTCGCCCAATCGTTCAATCATACTCCATTGCAGACCATGTCTGCTACCCAGTGGCGGTGTCGGCGAAGTTGGCAATCGTAGTGATCATGGTAGCTCTCCTTTTTATAGTGTTGCCACACCATTCATTACTCTACCGCGCTCGAAAGTCAAGCAGAAAAGCGCCCGTTCCTGCGAATAGTGTTATAATACGACCAACCTGCTCGCAGGAGGTGGTGTATTGACTAAGCAGAGAAATGGTTGTTACGTTTGGGTCACTTGGCTTGCCAAGCTGATGGCAGGGGATGTGCAATGTCAGTGGGCACCCTGGTTCAGGTCACACTATGCAGATTATACTAAAGCCCCTTCTGACTTTCAGCGGGCAACCTGGGTTGTAGAGCATAATAAATGTCTCGATGATTTGTGCAAGAGGTGTGCGGCACAGTCTCTAACCTACTTCAAAGAAAGTCAGAATAGCTTTACAGTGAAAAGGGGCAAAATGACTATCGGGGGTAAGCCCGATTTGATTGTTTTAGAAAGCGATAAAAGCTACACGGTTTATGACGTGAAGACAGGACAACCTAGAACTAGTGATATTATTCAGGTAATGCTATACATGTCGTTCCTGCCATACAGCACGTCGGGTATCTACAAAGCGAAGACGATAAACGGGTGTGTAGTTTATAAAGATGACAAAAAGACTGCAATTCCGTCATACTCAGTAGACGATAATTTTCGAGCGCAGATAACCCATTTCTTAAACATTTTAGATGCATTGGTTGAACCCGGGAAAGTACCGAGTTATCCAGAATGCAAATTTTGTGACATCACGAAAGACGATTGTCATAACCGGGTTGAAACCGAGGACGCCGGCCACGAAGGCTCCGATTTACCAATATAAAATCAGTGCAAACACTATGACCTGACGGTGTTTGGAGGCGGTGAACCGATTCTCCATAGCCTTCCCCACTCAAATAAACTTGGCTCCCCGACTAGGATTCGAACCTAGAACCTAGCGGTTAACAGCCGCCCGCTCTACCATTGA
>Ga0315286_10008182_pt1 | contig 10278 bp, 8 predicted proteins | sample YL17G10_0_MG_FD_205038 | JGI IMG/M metagenome (GOLD analysis project Ga0315286, IMG submission 205038) | Sediment microbial communities from Yellowstone Lake, YNP, Wyoming, USA - YL17G10_0 | ecosystem: Environmental > Aquatic > Freshwater > Lake > Sediment | place: USA: Wyoming | collected...
GCGCCCTGGCTTTCCATGATGAGGCGCTGCAGGATGGACTGCAGGGGCTTGAGGCTGCCGCGCGTGACGTAGAGCAGCGGCTCCAGCCATTCGTTCCAATGCCAGACCCCCACGTAGATCGAGATGACCGAGATGATGGGCATGGAGAGAGGCACGATGACCTGCATGAATATCCGCAGGTCCCCCGCGCCGTCGATGCGGGAAGCCTCTTCGAGGCTCGCCGGGATGGTCTCGAAGTACGTCCGCATCAGCAGCATGTTGAACGCCCAGAACCCGTGCGGGAGGATGTAGACGAGGAAGTTGTTGAACAGGTGAAGGTCGTGGATGAGGACGTACGTCGGGAGCAGGCCGCCGCTGATGTACATCGGGATGACGAAGAAGATGGCGATGGTCCTGTTGAACGGGAGCGTCCGCTTCGAGATCGCCCACGCGGCGAGGCCGGTCACCACGAGCGCCCAGAGCACCCCCGCCACGGTGCGCAGCACGGAGACGGTGAAGGCGGTGATGATGGTGTTGTTGGCGAAAACGTAGCGGTAATTGCCGAGGGTGACGTTCACGGGCAGGAGGACGACGTTCCTGATCATCGCCGTCTGGCTGTCGCTGAGCGAATAGGCCAGGCAGTAGACGAACGGGTAGAGGAGCACGATCGAGAGGGCGACCAGGACGGCCCGGATGATGGCGTTGGCCACGGGGCCGGCACCCCGGTGGGCCATGCGGAGGTAACGGCTCACGGCTTCCTCCCCTCAGAACGCGCCGTAGCCGCGGATTCTCCGCGACAGCGCGTTGGCGCCCATGACGATGGCGAAGGAGACGACGCTCTGCGCCATGCCGACGGCGGCCGCAAAGGACATGCGATTCTGCCCGACCCCCTCCTGGTAGATGTAGTAGTCGATGGTGTTGGCCGTGTCCCGGACCAGGGCGTTGCGCATGTTGAATATGGCGTCGAAGGAGACGTTGCCGTTCGCGCTGAAGATCATCCCGATGGTGAAGATGAACATGAGCCCGATGACCGGCGCAATCCCGGGCAGGGTCACGTGGGAAAGCCGCTGCCACCCGGAGGCCCCGTCCACGATCGCCGCCTCGTACTGCTCCACGTCGATGCTCGACAGGGCCGCCAGGAAGATGATCGTGTTCCAGCCCAGGTCCTTCAGGATGGCCACGATGGTGATGAGGGGCCAGAAGGACTGGGGCTGGCGCAGGAAGGGAACCGGCTGCCCTCCCAGGGCCTTCAGGCCGAGGTTCACGACGCCGGACTGCGCGTCGAGGATCCTGTACATGAGTCCCGCGACGACCACCCACGATATGAAGTGCGGGAGGTAGCTGATGGTCTGCGCCGTCTTCTTGAAGGGCCCGTCAGAAATGGCGTTGATGGAAAGCGCGAGGATGATGGGGAGCGGGAAGCCGATGGCGATGTTCAGCCCGTTGATGACCAGCGTGTTGCGCAGCGACGCATAGAAGTCCTTGTTGGCGAGGAACTCAGCGAAGTGCTTCAGGCCGACGAACGGGCTGCCCGCGAGCCCCTTCGTGATGCTGTAGTCCTGGAAGGCCATGACGAGGCCGAACATGGGACGGTAGAAGAACACGAGGCACACGGCCATGGCCGGAAGGAGGAAGAGATACAGGGTCTTGTGTTTCGCCATGCGCCTGCCCAGGGTCCGGCGCGGCACGATCAGGCTTGAGCTCACTGTTCCTCCCGGCAGAAAAAAGCGCGGGCAGGCACCGGCGGCCCGCCCGCGCATCGTTGTCACGAGGTCGCTTACTTCACGCCGTTGTCGGCGAGCCACTTCCTGGCGTCCGCGACGGCGCCGGGGTACTTGCCCTCGTCGTTGAAGACCTTCATCTCGGCATCCCAGGCCGCGTTGAAATCCGCGTCGGTGGTCGCCTTGAGGATGATGGAGACCCGGTCGTTGGTGAACTTCGACCAGTAGTAGGCCAGGACGGCCTGGGCGTTGTCCCCGGGGACCGTCGGGATGCTCTTGCCGGCGTAGTCCATGGCCTTGCTCCCGAACAGCGCGCTGGCATACGTGAACACGTTGATGTTCGGAGGGTAGCTGCGCACGTAGGAGACGGGGTTCCCGATCATGAGGCGCGGGGCCGCGATGGCGACCCGGCTGAGGAACGGCATCAGGGTGCCGGTGTAGTCGAACAGGCCGTAGAAGTCGGCGCCCTTGCCTCCCTTGGTGCCGGCAAGCATGTCCTTCTCGACCTGCGGATCCGCGAACACCTTCTTGTTTCCCTGCATCTTCCAGAGGCCCGCTTCCTTGGGGCCCCACGTGAGCATGTCGAGGCCTTCATCGGAGTAGAACCAGTCAAAATACTGCAGCAGGCGGGGGATGTCCTTCACCTTCTTGCTCACGATGGCCCGCTCGAACCCGCCCTGGAACGTGTCGAAGTAGCCCGGGTCGCCCCCGACCTTCGGCCAGGGGATGTAGCGAACGGTGTAGGACGGATCGACCTTCGCCATGGCGCCGCGGGCTGCATTGATGTCGTTGAGGTACATGCCGACCGCGACCTGTCCCGAGGCGGCCTTGTCCTGGAGCTGCTCCTCCTTCTGGATGAGCCAGTCGGGATCGATGAGGCCTTCCTTGTTAGCGGTCCAGAGCCACTTGTAGAAGTCCTTGGCCCCCGGCGAGCCGAGGAACCCGGCTACCGTCCCGTCCGCGTACTTGTGCCAGTTCGGTGACTTGAACATCGAGCTCACGTGGTACTGCTGCCAGAAGGAGACGCTGAAGGGGATGACCGGCTTGTCGCCCACTTTCAGGTTCAGCGCCTTTATCTTCCGGAGCAGGTCGGCAAACTTGGCCGGCGTGTCGATGGCCGGCGTGATGGCGTAGTCCGCCTCCGTGGGCTTCTTGCCGGTGGCGGCCGCCCTGGCCTGCAGGTCGGCGGTCGAGGTGAACTTGTAGCCGGCCTTGGCGAGGATGTCCTCGCGGACCCACATCGTCCAGTTCGGCGAGCCGAGGTTGTACGGGTCAGAGGCGTACTTCTTGTCGTTGAGGTTGAGCTCGATGGCCGGAATCTCGTACTGCTTGCCGTTATTGAGGTAGTACGGGGTGAGGTTCTTGTCGAAGTACTTCATGAGGTTCTTCATCTTCGGGATCTCGTTCGTGAGGTCCGCGAACAGGCCGCTCTCCACCTCGAAGTCGTGGTTGTCCTTTCCGTCGATGATGACGTCCGGCACCGCGTCGGCGGCCGCCATTTGCGCGAAGCGCTGGCGTACGGGGATTGCCATCGTGGCCCAGGTCCAGTCCGACACCTTTATGTTGAACTTCTTCTCGACCCAGGGGCTCACCACGTCATTCGGGTTGTTGATGTACTTCTCCCCCGAGGGATCGCGCGGCCATGCAGTATAGGTCATGGCCGGCAGCGTCGAGCCGGACTCTGTGCCCCCGTTCGCGAATGCCGGAATCCCGGCAAGCGCCATGACGGTGGCAAGGAGGATCGCGAGTGCTATCGCGGTCCTTTGTTTTGTGGGTTTCATCTTCCGTCCTCCATTCCCTTTCGAACTATTCGGAACCGGGATACACCCGGCACACGCGTGTTGTGTGTTTTGTCTCCGTTTCTGTTGGTTCTCGATAGATTCCTTATTGGCTTTCTTCAAAGTATCAGGGAACGCGCGGGATGGTCAATCCGATTGCCCGAAGGGCCGGCGTACCGCTATTTTCTACCCCGGAGGCACACATGATACTCGTGCGCGATATTTTCCAGGTGAAGTTCGGCAAGATGAAGGACGCGAAGGAGATCTGGAAGGAGATGCTCAAGGCCATGCCTGCGCAGGGGGGGAACCGCCCGCGACTCCTGACCGACCTTACCGGCCAGTATTACACCCTCGTGGCGGAGAGCACCTTCAAGGACTTGACGGACTACGAGGCTTTCTCCCGCAATGAAATGGCGGCGGTAGGCCCGATGTACCAGAAGTTCATTCCCCTGGTGGATTCGGGGCGGCGCGAGATCTTCACGATCGTCGAATAGCCTGCGGCGGCAGCCATTGGCCGCGTGGGGACGGTGGGTCCCGCCGCGGCTCCGCGCCCGTGAGCTCAGGCAGGGTGCGCGGAGATCGGAATCCTTACCGTGAACTCGCTGCCCTGCCCGAGGGTCGAGGTCACCGACACGGTCCCCTCGTGCAGCTCCGCGAGCCGCTTCACGAGGCTGAGTCCGAGCCCGGTCCCGGGAATGCCGGCCGTGTGCTCGCCGCGGACCCGGTAGAACTCCTCGAAGACCCTCTGGCAGTCGTCCGCCGAAATGCCGATGCCGTCGTCAGCGACGCGGAGCGTCGCGTACATGCCGTCGCGGCGGACGTGCACGCGCACGTGCCCGCCGTCGCGTGAATACTTGACCGCGTTCTCCACCAGGTTGCCGTAGATGATGGCGAGGGCATCGCGGTCGGCAAGAAGGCTCAGGGGTCCCGGGTCTTCCCGGTCGACGGCGACCTCTATGTTTCTTTCCGCGGCCTTCTCGCGGCTGCTTTCCACCGCCTCCGCCGCGACCGCGGCCGCATCCACCGCGACCCGCTTCAGCGTGAAGTTGCCCGTCTGGATCGCCGTGAGGCTCAGGAGCTCGTTCACCATGCCGCGCAGGGTGCGCACCCGCACGAGGGCGCGCTCGATCATGCGGTGCTCCTCGGCGGCGTCGTGCTTGAGCATCCCGCTGAGGACGAGGTTGAGCCACCCCTCCGTGGCGGCAAGGGGGCTCTTCACCTCGTGCGCGACCATCGACACGAACATCGACTTCGCCGTGTCGAGCTTCTTCAGCTCCGTGACGTCGCTGAAGACCGCCACCGCGCCCGACGTCGCGCCGTCCGGCTCGATCACGGGGCTGACGTTCACCATGTAGGTGGACTGCCCGAGGGGTATCTGCTTCGAGAGGATCATGTAGCCGGCAGGCGCGCGGAGCACGACATCGACGATCTCCCGCACGTCGGGGCTGGAGAGCGCGTCGAGGGGAAAGGGGATCTCCCTGCCCGCGCAGTCGGGAAGGAAGCGGGCCGCCGCGTTGTTGCGCAGCACCACCAGCCGCTCGCTGTTGATGACGAGGATGCCGTCGGTCAGCGCGGAGATGATCGTGGTGCTCCGGGAACGCTCGGAGGCCAGCTCCAGCATCCGCCGCTCCCGTTCCTCGCGGAGCCGCCGCGCCTCGAGGGACAGCGCCCGCCTCTCCAGGCCGTTCTTGATGGAAAGGAGAAGCTCGTCCGGGGTGAACGGCTTGGGGATATAGCTGTACGCGCCCTGCCGTGTCCCTTCTACGGCGGTGTCGATGGTGGCGTGGGCCGTGATGATGATGGGGAGGATGTCCGCATCGCGCTGCCGGGCTTCGCGTATGAGCTCGAGCCCCGACATGCGCGGCATCAGCAGGTCCACGAGGAGAACGGCGAACGGTCCGCGCTCGAGGAACTGCTCCAGGCCGGCCTTCCCGTCGCCGGCGGTCACCACCTCGTATCCCTCGGCGGCGAGGATCTTGCGGCATCCTTCGCGGACCCCCAGCTCGTCGTCCACGACGAGGATCCGGGCCGGCGTCGACCCGGTGACCGGCGGGAGCCCGGGGGTGTTCACCGCATGAGCTCCTTCACCCTGGCGAGCAGGGCATCGGGCGCCACGGGCTTGTCGAACCACGCATCCGCGTGCATTGCGGCGAGGTCCGCCTGCGTGCGGGGCCTGAAATCGAAACCTCTCTGGCTCGCCACCGCGGAGACGATGATGACCGGCACCCCGGCCAGCCCCGGCTCGCTCTTCACGGCGCGGGCGAAAGAGAACCCCGCGTCCAGCTCCTTCATCATGAGGTCCGTGATGACCAGAGCGGGCCCGTCCTGCGGAGCCCCGGCCCGCAGGGCAGCAAGGGCGGCGCGGGGGTCGGTGAAACAGGCCACCGTGTAGCCCTGGCTCGCAAGGATGCTCCGTTCCATCTCCAGGAAGTCCTTGTCGTCGTCGACAAGGAAGATCGTGCGCGGGGCCGGCATCAGGGTCCCGCTCGCAGCGCGCGGTCCACCACGGCGAGCAGGAGCTCGGGGTCGACGGGCTTTTCCAGCAGGGCGTCCACCGGCAGCCACGTGCTGTCGGGCTCTATGCGGAAGGGAACCGAGTCGTTCACCGAGGTGATCATGAGCAGCGGTATGGTCTTCGTGTACTCGGAGTTGCGCAGCTCGCGGGAGATGTTGAAGCCGTCGCTCGGGCTGTCCATGACCATGTCGAGGATGATCAGGTCGGGCCTGCGCGCCGCCACTTCCTCCAGGCACTGCTTCCCGTTGAAAGCGACGCGCACCTCGTACCCCCGCTCCTCGAGCAGGACGCGGTTCATCTCCACGAAGTCCGCGTCGTCGTCAACGAGCAGCACCGTCTTTGCCGATTCCATATCCCGCCTCCCCGGCCTTTTCCTGGACCGGAATCCGTACCACGAAGGATGTTCCCCTGCCGACCTCGCTGTCCACCGCGATGTCCCCCGCGTGCATCTTAACCACGCCGTAGACGATGGACAGGCCCATGCCCGTGCCCTTGCCCAGCTGCTTGGTGGTGTAGAAGGGAGTGAAGATGTCCTTCTGGACCTCGGGCGGCATGCCGCAGCCCGTGTCCTTCACGCGGAGCACGAGCAGGTCCCGCGTCTCGGACAGGCCGGCGCTGACGGTCACCACGCCGGGGCGTCCCGTCTCTCCCACGGCGTCGATCCCGTTCTGCACGAGGTTCACCAGCATCTGCCGGACCTGCTCGCCGTCCAGCAGGAGCGGGGGCAGCCCCGGCTCGACCTCGCCCGACAGCCGCGCGCGACCGCCGTTGAGGGACATGCTCATCGTGTCCACGAGGTCGTGGACCAGGAGACCGACGTCGGTCGGGGCCTTCACCACCCGCGACTGGCGCGCGAAATCGAGGAGCCCCCGCATGATCGAGCGGCAGCGGTTGGCCTCGCTCACGATCATCTGGATGTCCTCCGATTCCGGGTCGCCCTCGCGGTGCGCCTTCAGGAGCATGTGCGAATACAGCAGTATGGTGGAGAGGGGGTTGTTGATCTCGTGGGCGACGCCCGCCGAGATCTGCCCCATGGAGGCGAGCTTCTCCGTCTGGACGAGCCTGTCCTGCGTGGCCTGGTGGGATCTCTGGAGGCTGGAGAGGGTCACTTCCAGCTCTTCCACGAGGTAGGGCAGGCACATGCTCACCTCGGCGAAACCCTGGCACACGGCCACGGCCTTGTCCCGGCAGGTGGCGTAGCCGCAGGACCCGCAGTTGAGCTGGTCGGCGGGCACGTACTTGCGCATCCGCCTGAGCGCCGACTCGATGTCCGGCTCCGTGGGCAGCGGCAGCACCACCGCCTGCTCGGAGAACTCGCGGCCCAGGTCGAGGGAACGGTAGCCCGAGAGCGCGGCATCGATCTCCTCCGATCCGGTTGCGCGGCCGCGGTCGTTCACGTGGTCCGCGAGCATCTCCTTGCGGGCGGAGACGCCCATGGTGGTCGTCATCTTCGGACCGTTGATGCAGCCCTCGCAGAAAAGCACGTCCAGGATCCGCGCCCTGCTCTTGCCTTCGGCCAGCTCCTTCAGGGCGGGGATCACGCGGTCCTTGCCTTCCGTCACCATGACGCTGTTCTGCAGTATGTCGGCGTCGATTCCCGCGGTGCGCAGCAGGCCTCCCGATATCGGGAGAGACCTCCCGAGGAACGAGGGAGGGCCGTCGAAAGGTTTCTCCTCCTCCTGCGCCGGATCGATGCCAGCCGCGGCGAACATCGACAGGAGCTCCTCGTAGGTGAGGACCGCGTCCACGGTGCCCTGCACGAACGGGTCCCGGATCTCCGCCTTCTTGGCGATGCACGGCCCGATGAAGACCACGCGCACCGCGGCGCCGCGCGCGCGCCGAACGGCTCGCGCCGCGGCGATCATGGGAGAGACCACGGGCGCAAGAGAGCCGTGGAGGGCCGGGAGGTACTTGCGCACGTACGAGACTATGGCGGGGCACGGCGTGCTCACCAGGGCGTGCCCGTCGCGGACGGCCTGCCGGGCGAGCCGTGCGTACTCCGCGCCGATCAGCTCCGCGCCGACCGCGACCTCCCAGACCTGCGCGAAACCCAGCCGGCGGAGGGCGGAAACGATCCGCCCGGGGCTCACGTGCGGGAAGGCCGGAGGGAAGGAGGGCGCGATGCAGGCGACGCTCTCCGCGGAACCCTCACCGCCCTCCAGCATGCGCCCGACGAGCGCGGTGGCGTCCTCGATGCGCTTGGCCTTCTGGGTGCAGACCTTCACGCAATTCCCGCAGGCGATGCACTGCTCCGCGATGACCGTGGCCTGCCCGGCGATGACCTTGATGGCCTTCACCGGGCATTCGCGCACGCATGCGTAGCAGCGCCTGCACTTCTCGGGAATGGTCGATACGATGCCCACCGCTGCCGCCTGTGCCCGCGCCTCCCCCTGCCTACACGCGCTCCCGCGCGGTGTAGTGCGTGTGGAGGAGGTGGTGAGATTTCTCGCCGAGGGGAGCCTTGAGGTACTCCTCGTAGACCGCCATCACCTCGGGGTTCCTATGGGACTTGCGGATCGCCTTCCCCTCGTCCTCCTTGTAGATGGCGGCGATCCGCGCGAGGCGCACCTCGTCCGTCGTGATGCGCGGCTGGCCTCCGCCGCCGATGCAGCCTCCGGGGCAGGTCATGATCTCCACGAAGTGGTATACCTCGCCCGCCTTGATCCGCTCGATGAGGGCCCGGGCGTTGCCCAGCCCGTGCGCCACGGCGACCTTCATGGTCACCCCGTCGAGGAACGACCATTCGGGCAGCGCGCCCTGGACGGTCACGGAGGCTTCCTTGATGCCCTTGAGCCCGGCGATGGGCGTGACGTGCAGGTTCTCGAAGGGAAGCTGCTTCCCCGTGACGATTTCCCACGCGGTGCGCAGCGCCGCCTCCATGACCCCGCCCGTGTTGGCAAAGATGTCGGCGGCACCCGAGGACGCCCCCAGGATGCTGTCCATGGCGCCGTCGGGCAGGCCGGCGAAGTCCAGCCCCGCCTGCTTGATCATGCGGCCCAGCTCCCGGGTGGTGAGCACCACGTCCACGTCACGCACGCCGCTGGCGTTCATCTCGGGCCTCTGGCACTCGTACTTCTTCGCGGTGCAGGGCATGACGGAGACCACGAACATGTCCTCCGCCTTTTTCCCGATCTTGTCCGCGAAGTAGGTCTTTGCCAGCGCGCCGAACATCTGCTGCGGCGACTTGCACGTGGAGATATTGGGGAGGATGTCGGGCCAGAAGTGCTCCGCGTAGCGGATCCAGCCCGGCGAGCAGCTCGTGAACAGGGGCAGCGCCACGGGCTGCTTGTCCCTGACTGCCTTCGCGAGCCGGGTGAGCAGCTCCGTGCCCTCCTCCATGATCGTCAGGTCCGCGGTGAAGTTCGTGTCGAAGACCCGGTCAAAGCCCATCTGCCGCAGCGCGCTGACCATCTTCCCCGTCACCAGGGTCCCGGGGGGATAGCCGAAGCATTCACCCAGGGCGGCGCGGATGGCCGGCGCGGTCTGCACGACCACGGTCTTGGACGGATCGTCCAGGGCCTCCCAGACCTTCGCGATCTCGTCCCTCTCGCTGATCGCGCCGACGGGACAGACCGCGGAGCACTGTCCGCACTGGACGCACACCACGTCGGAGAGGTTGGAGGCGAAGGCGGGGCCGATCACCGACTTGAAGCCCCGTCCCTGGGGGAAGAGAGCTGCCACCCCCTGGGTCTGTCCGCACACCGTGACGCAGCGGCGGCAGAGCACGCACTTGGCGCTGTCCCGCACGAGGGCGGGGGTGCTCGCGTCGGACCTGCGCGCGCTCTTGCCGCCCGCGTAGGTGACCCCGCGGATGCCAAGGTCACCCGCCATGGACTGCAGCTCGCAGTCGCCGTTCCTGTCGCAGGTCTGGCAGTCCCCCTCGTGGTCCGAGAGGATCAGCTCCACCACCGCGCGCCGGGCGGTTCGCACGCGCGGCGTGTTGGTGAGCACCACCATGCCCTCGGCGGCCGGTGTCACGCATGAGGCGAGGAGCGTCTTGGCGCCCTTCACTTCCACGAGACAGGCCCGGCAGGAGCCGATGGCCTGGACATCCTTCAGGTAGCAGAGAGAGGGGACATGGACGCCGGCCGCGCGGGCCGCCTCGAGGAGGTTCGTCCCGTCCGGGACCTGGATCTTCCTGTTGTCTATCGTCAGTGCTGGCATATGTGTCTTTCTCTCTTTCTCAGTTTGTGGTGCCCGCCGCGGCTTCTTCGCGGTAATCGCACCGCAGGCAGCGCCTGCTTTCCGCCAGGGCTACCGACCGCGACCACGCGGTCTCCACTTC
>Ga0315286_10008183_pt1 | contig 10277 bp, 15 predicted proteins | sample YL17G10_0_MG_FD_205038 | JGI IMG/M metagenome (GOLD analysis project Ga0315286, IMG submission 205038) | Sediment microbial communities from Yellowstone Lake, YNP, Wyoming, USA - YL17G10_0 | ecosystem: Environmental > Aquatic > Freshwater > Lake > Sediment | place: USA: Wyoming | collected...
CTGAGCGATAGGGCGGCGGATGAGTTGGCCCGTTGGTCTGCTGGCCGCAGCTGTTGTTGGGGAGACCCCGGCAAATCATGGGGGCGGCATGAAGAAGGCAATCGCCACAGTGGTCCTCGTCGTCGGCTTTCTGGCAGCGCAGGCGCCGTCAGTACTCGCCAAGGCGATCACCATCACGATTCTGCACACCAACGACATGCACGCCCACGTCGAACCGTTCAGCCAGCGGGGCAGGGAGATGGGCGGTTACGCACGGCAGGCCACGCTCATTAACCGCCTCCGGGCCAGCGACCCAAACCCGCTCCTGCTCTGTGCCGGCGACACGTTCCAGGGAACGCTGTACTTCAACGCGTTTGAGGGCCTCGCCGACGTCGCGTACATGAACTACATCAGTTATCAGGCGATGGCTGTCGGCAACCACGAGTTCGACCGCGGCCCAGCCGTGCTGGCCCGATTTGCAGCCCTCGCTCGCTTTCCGCTTCTGGCCGCAAACCTGGACGCGAGCGGCGACAGGGATCTCGAATTGCTTATCAAACCGAGCGCCGTGCTGGAGGTGGATGGTGAAAAGATCGGCGTTGTGGGAGTACTCCCGCCCGATCTTCTGGCCATTAGCTCGCCGGGACCCACGATTACTGTCAAGGACCTCACTAGCAGCGTGCAGTCCGCCGTCGATGCGATGACGCAGCAGGGCGTTGACAAGATCATCCTACTCTCGCACATCGGCTACCAGCCCGATGTGGAACTAGCAGCCAGGCTCCGACGGGTTGATGTCATCGTTGGTGGTCATAGCCACACCCTACTGGGTGCGGTGTCTGGGTTACCACAGCCGGCCGGAGACTACCCAACGGTGTGCAAAGACCTCGACTCAAACACCGTGCTCATCGTGCAGGCCTGGGACTCGGGCAAGGTACTCGGTCGCATCACAGTGAGCTTCGACGATGCCGGACACGTGGCGCGCTGGGACAACGCGGGGCCCATTCCCGTCGACCCTTTAATCCCAGAGGACCCGACTGTGAAGGCCATGGTGGCCGCATTTGCGCGGCCGATCGCCTCGATTCGTGACCAAGTCGTCGGGCATACCGAGAAGGGTGTCGCGATCACGCGGGTTACCGCCCGCCATGCGGAGAACCCCATGGCAAACGTCATCACCGACGCGATGCTGGCGGCGACCGAGAGGGCCGGGTCGGTGGCCGCCTTCGTCAACGCGGGCGGCGTGCGTGCCGGGCTTGAGCCTGGACCAGTCATCTACGGTCAGGCCGTGACGGTTCAGCCATTCAACAACACGCTCGTTCAGCTGGACCTCACGGGGGCCGAGTTGAAGGAGGTTCTGGAGGAAACGCTCGGCGGACTGCCGGCAAGCGCCGCCGGTCTGCTCTATCCCTCACACGGAACGTCCTACGGTGTTGACCTTGACAAGCCGGCAGGGCGGCGTGTCGTTGGTCTTAAGGTCGCGGGTGAGCCCGCGCAGGACGGTAAGGTGTATCGCGTCACCGTCCCGAGCTTCATCGCAGCTGGCGGCGATGCACACGTTTTCCTCAAGAGCATCCAAAGGTACCGGTACGACACAGGGATCCTCGACATCGACGCGTTCGTGGAGTTCTTGAAGGCCCACGACCCGATCAACGGACGCCTCGAAGGTCGTGTTGAGATTCTCGGGGAACCAGCACCAGGGAAGTAGACGGCCCACTCCTGAAGGGGCCGCCGGTCGAGGAGGTGACGTTGCGGAGCGCCAAAGACATGGAGCCGTACCTCAGGGAGCCGATGAGTTCGGGGTAGAAGCCCGTGTATAGCCTGCCGGCGATCGGCCAGGGTTTCGACCAGTGATGAAGCTGTCCGTCGTGCTCTTGACCCACGCCGCCAGGGCAGACGCACGAGCGCTCGATGGAGTACCTGGTCGAGGCCGTGAAGGAGTGCACCGCGGCGGCCACCGGCTACCAGGGCTTCGTTTCCGGGCAGTTCAAGCCGCTGCCGGACGCAGATACGGCGGCCGAACGGAGCATCGCGTACATTAGGAGGCCTGAGAAAAGGAGGACAAATGTCTAGACGATCTTGGCTGGTTCTCTGCGCTGCGCCGCTGGTCATCGCGGTTGCGACCTTTGCCGTGGGGGGCGTCGGCGCATCCAGGGTGCCTGACAACATCAGGCTCACTTGGTCGGAGAGCCCAAAAACCACCCAGACCATCGGCTGGCGTACCGACACCACGGTCGCGCTCGGGGAGGTCGAGTATTTCGCCATCGGCGCCACGCCCACGACCGTGGCAGCACCACCGCCCGAGACGGTGACGACCAACGTAGGTGCCATCAACCTCTTCTCCGTGACGCTGCGCGATCTTCAGCCGGGGACGAAGTACCTGTACCGCGTTGGTGGTGGCACTTACTGGAGCGCGTACTACACTTTCGAGACCGAGAAGGCCGAGCCGGAAGGGTTCCAGTTCCTCGTCTTCGGCGACTCGCACGAGAAGAAACCACTCTACACGGTCTGGCACAAGACCGTGACCCAGGCGTACCAGCAGAACCCCGAGGCGAAGTTCATCATGAGTGTCGGAGACCTGATTTACTCGGGGAAGGACTACACGCAGTGGCAGGCGTGGTTTGCGGGTGCCCAGGGGGTCATTGCTCGGATCCCGGACATGCCGGTGATCGGCGACCACGAGCCGCGGGGCGTCACCAGCAAGGACGAGTTCCAAAGGCCAGAGTACTTCGTCAAGCTGTTCAGGGTTCCCCAGAACGGCCCGGAGGACTTTAAGGGTGAGGTCTACTCCTTCGACTACGGCGCCGCCCACATCGTGGTGTTGAACAGCTCCTTCACCTACGAGTTTGCGGACGCGGCACACCGCACGGCCATGATTGAGGCCGAGGTTGGCTGGCTGGACGCGGACCTGACGGCAACGACCAAACCGTGGAAGGTTGTCGTCTACCACGATGCCACCTACAACTTGACCCCTGACCGGGCCGGAGTCCTCACCAGGGCGAACTTCGGGCCGGCCATCGACAAGCACCACGTGGACGTCGTGTTCAACGGCCACGACCATGCCATGGCCAGGAGTTACTTCATCAAGAACGAGGACTTCGTGGCGCGAGCCGCGGAGGGAACGGTGTACTTCATCTCCGGGAGGTCGGGCGACAACGCCAAGGACAGCCTGGGTGGCAAGTTTTGGCATCCGTTCTTCTACGACCCACAGGTCCAGACCTGCTACCTCGTGGTTGCTGTGGATCGCGACAGACTGGCAATCACGACCAAGCTTGAGGATGGGACCGTAGTCGACAGGTTCAGGATCGACAAGGCGAACCCTGAGAACAGCACGCCGGTCGTCCCATTCGGCGCCTACATGGAGGCTGAGGACCTGGCCTTCCCCAGCGCCCGTTTCGCACCGTTTGGGTCGTTGCTGCAGTTCGGCACCCCGCCGCAGCAGAACGCTGCCGGGGAGTGGTTCGTGGATATCAACGCCCTTGCCGCGTACATGTCCGGCAGGTTCGACCCTAAGACGAACGTGTTCAGCTATCACGACGATGAGATCAAGCTTCAGTTGGCCGACACCATGTTCCTGGACAAGACGAAGAAAATGGTCTCCCTCGGCGGCCTCACCTCGGTGGGCTTCTACTGCAAGTACCACAAGCCCATGAACGTGGTCACCGTCGAGAGGTGGAGGGACTGAGCGCCCGACCATCCGGCTACACGACCGTCGTTAGGTGGCTGACAAGTGCCGTGACCTCGGACGATTCTGCTGGCATGGGAGCGGCAGCCAACGAGATCCCGGAGACACCTACCGACGGGCAGCAGGTCGGCGAGGACCGCCGCAATAAGCGTACTCCAGAGCTCTCGCGGGAAACCTGGAAGGACCTGCTCGCCCGGCTCATGGCGAAGCACACACTGTCCTGAAGAGCAGCCGAGGATACTGGACGACGCAGGGTTCCTCGACATCGACGCGCTCGCGGAGTTCCTGAAGGCCCACGACCGTCTCCATGGCCGCCCGCTCTTCGAGGCGATCGTCTACGCGGCTCGCGAGATGGGCCTTGCCGGCGCAACCGTGCTGCGAGGGGTCGAGGGGTATGGCGCGGATTCGGTCGTGCACACGGCCCGGCTGCTGCGGTTGTCCGAGGACCTGCCCATCGTCATCGAGGTTGTCGAGATGCCCGAGCGGATCGAGCCGTTCGTGACAAGGGTCGACGCAATGCTGGATGAGGCCGACTGCGGCGGGCTGATCACGGTCGAACGGGCGGAGGTCATCCGCTACAAGCCGGACCGACGCGGACGACGCTGAGCGATTACCCCCGACGGGTGATCTCGGGCAGCAGGCGGGCGCGGATGTCGTCGCGGACCGCCCGATAAACGACCAGCCGCTCCTTCTCGCTGCCGACCGCGAGCACGGGGTCGGGAAAAGACACGTGGATCTGCTCCGCCGCGCCCGGGAAGAGCGGGCAGCTCTCCCGCGCGGAGTCGCAGACGGTCACGACCAGGTCCCAGCGCTGGTCGAGATACGGGGCCCAGTGCTTTGGCCGTGCCTCTGAGATGTCGACCCCGACCTCGGACATCACCCGGACGGCGAGGGGGTGAACCGACGCGGCGGGTTGCGTGCCGGCGCTAGCGACCTCCCAGCGGTCGCCGAGGTCGTGCCGCACCCACGCCTCCGCCATCTGTGAGCGGCAGGAGTTGCCGGTACACAAGATCAGCACGCGCTTGCGAACAGCCATGGGCCCCCCGCTTGTAGGAGTAACGGTGATGAAGTATAAGATATTTCGTCAGGTTTGGAAATGGCGAATTCTCCTCTCGACGTGACCGTCAGGCACTTGAAGGCTCTCAGCCATCCTGCTCGCATGCGGATCGCGGCCATGCTGCGCGGGGGAGAGCTGTGCGTCTGTCAGATGACGGCGGTGCTGCAGCTCGCGGCCTCCACCGTCTCGGCGCACCTGGCGGAGCTGCGGCGCGCCGGTTGCGTGGCGGAGCGCAAGGAGGGCCGGTGGGTGTTCTACACCCTCTCTGACGAGGGTGCCTCCCTGCTCGCGTCCCTGGCGCCGGATCTCGGAGACGACGCCCGGCTTGCGGTTGACGCCACGATAGTGGCGAAGTTGCGCGCCGTCGGTCCGGAGGAGCTCTGCCGCGTCGATCTCGACCTGCGAAGGCTCGGGCTCGTCCAGGCTGTGCGCCGGGCGCGGTAGGCCAGGACAGGGCAACGGCCTTGCCCACCTGCAGTCGGCCTTCCTTGCCGCGATGCCAAAATCCATCGCCGACAGTTGGTTAGCTAGGTCGACGACCCCCCGCACACCAGCACCTCTCGGTCGAAGCTCCGCAAGGGCTTGACAGCCGGAACCTCCGAATCTATATTTCGTGGGGTGACGAAATGAGCGTCTCGACCCTCGCCTTCGCCGTGACCTGCCACCAGGCTCTCGGCCACCCGGCGCGCCTCCGTGTCCTAGCGGCGCTGCGTGATGGCCGGCTGTGCGTGGGCGAATTGCAGGAACTGTCGGGCCTGGCCTTCTCCACCATCTCGCGGCACGTCTCCGAGCTTGAGCGCGCCGGCTTGGTGGAGCAGATCAAGGAGGGCCGGTGGGTGTGGTGCCAACTGGCCGGAGGCGAGGCGGTCCGCACTACTCTCGAGTGTATCTGGCAGCAGCTCGCCGCCGACCCCACGCTGGCGGCAGACCGGCGGAGCGCGCAGCGCCTGCGTGCCGGCCGGCGGGGCCCGGGGTGCAGGGCGGCAGTGGGGCCGTGTCGGGATGAGATTTCAAGCGTGGTTCACGACGCCACACCGGTACCGAAGGAGATTGAATGACGGAGCAGAGCAAGCGGATGAACGTGTTTGAGCGCTACCTGACGCTCTGGGTCGCCCTCTGCATGGTTGTTGGGGTCGTGCTGGGCAAGGCCTTCCCGGGATTCATCGCGGCGCTGCGCGGGCTGGAGTTCGGGTCTGGCAGCCAAATCAACATCCCGATCGCGGTGCTGATCTGGCTGATGATCTACCCGATGATGCTCAAGATCGACTTCGCGTCGATCGCGCGCGTCGGCAAGAAGCCAAAGGGGCTGTTCATCACCGTTTTCGTCAACTGGCTCGTCAAGCCGTTCTCGATGGCGTTCTTCGGTTGGCTGTTCTTCAAGCACCTCTTCCTGCCGCTGATCGGCCCGGAGATGGCCAGCCAGTACATCGCCGGCGTGATCATCCTTGCGGCCGCGCCGTGTACCGCGATGGTGTTCGTCTGGTCGTATCTGGCCGACGGCGATCCCGCCTACACGCTCGTCCAGGTTTCGGTCAACGATCTGATCATGCTCGTGGCGTTTGCGCCGGTCGTGAAGCTGCTCGTCTCAGGTGCCACCGACCTCGAGGTCCCGTTCAAGGTGCTCCTCTACTCGGTCGCGATCTTCGTCGTGATCCCGCTCGCCGCCGGTATGATCTCGCGCTCGTGGTTGATCCGCGCCAAGGGTGTGGAGTGGTTCAGCGAGCGGTTCGTGGCGTTTTTCCATCCAATCACCGTGCTCGCACTGCTCGCGACCCTGACGGTCATCTTCGCGTTCCAGGCGGAAAACATCACCACCAGGTGGTTCCACGTGATCCTGATCGCGGTGCCAATCCTCATCCAGGTCTACTTCAACTCTTCGCTCACCTACGGCTTGATGAAGCTGTTCAAGGTCGAGTACGCGGTGGCGGCGCCGGGGGCCCTGATCGGCGCCTCGAATTTCTTCGAGCTGGCGGTGGCGACCGCGATCGCGCTCTACGGGCCCGGTTCAGGAGCGGCACTGGCAACGGTCGTCGGCGTGCTCGTGGAGGTGCCGGTGATGCTCTCGGTGTGCAAGGTCTGTCTCGTCACCAAGCACTGGTTCGATCCAGCGCCCGTGGCGCAGGAGGGAGCGGCCCATGTTTAGGCGCGTGCTTTTTGCCACCGACCTTTCGACGGCCTCGGATCTCGCCCTCGAGTGCGTGAACGGATGGAAAGCGCTGGGTCTGGCCAAGGTCACCCTGGCTCACGTTCACAACATCCAGTACGCTGGCGGCGCCGCCGGGCTTGAGGAGCAACTCAGGGCCGACCACGCGCCAAAGTTGGAGCTGCAGGCGCAGCGGGTACGCGACGCCGGGGTCGCCGTGTCCTGGCGGCTAGAGTTTGGCGTCCCGTACCTGGAGCTGGACCGCGTCGCCCGCGAGGAGGGCGCCGAGGTCGTGGTGCTGGGCTCCCACGGCGGCTCCTGGATCAAAGAGGTGTGGCTGGGTTCCATCAGCGACGCGATCCTCCGCCACGTGACGCTCCCAGTGCTGATCATCAAGGTCAACCGGCTGCTCGAACTGCCGCCCGAGCGGTGTGCGGATTTCTGCGACTCCCTCTTTGGCAGGGTTCTACTAGCCACCGACTTTTCGCCGGCGACCGCCGGCGCGGTGGACGCGGTGCGCGAGCTTTCCCGGCAGCGTTCCGAGGTACGACTCGTGCATGTCCAAGAGCACTCACGCATCTTCCCCCACCTGGCGAGCCGACTCGACGAATTTAACCGCGAGGACGCGCGGCGGCTGGAGGAGCTGGCTGGGGAATTGCGCCGCTTGGGCGCCCGCGAGGTGTCGCAGGAGGTGCGCACTGATCATCCAGTGAAGGGTCTGCTTGCTGCCATTCGTGAGTGGCAGCCGCGGCTGGTGGTGGTCGGCCGTCACGGCCGCAGCGCGGGCACAGGCCGGCTCATCGGCTCGACATCTCACGACGTGGCGCGCGAGAGCCCGGTGCCGGTGCTCGTTGTACCGCCCAGGGAGGCGTGAACACCCATGCCTGTTTACGAGTATGTGTGCCAGGACTGCCGCAAGCCCAGCGAGCTGCGGGCAAGCGTCGAGGAGTACTCCAAGGGCGTACGGCCGGCGTGCCCACACTGCGGCTCGCAGCGGTTGATACGGGCGTTCTCGGTGATCGGTCTGGCAACAGGATCGGGACCACGGAGCGGCGGCTCCGGATGCGGGCCCAACGCCGGCCCGGGGTGCTGCGGTGGATAGGGAGGGTTCAATGGCAACGACGGTTCCCCAGACAGCGTTGACGGTGGCCGAGGCGGCCGACGTTCTTGCCCACGCGATTCACGACTCAGCCGAGTGGCGGCGGTGGAGCGACGCCCGCGAGCGCTTCGATTCCGACCCGCAGCTGCGCCAGACTCAGGACCGGCTGGCCGAGCTGTCCCGCAAGTTCCAGAGCGCTCGGGCGCAGGGGAGGGGGCTGTTCGGTCCCGACCTCGCCGAACTGAACCGCCTGCAGAGTGAGGTGCAAGCCTCGCCTCTGGCGCGGGCGCGGGACGAAGCCGGAGCGGCGCTCATCCAGTTCCTTCAGGACACCAACCGTCTGCTGTCCGACACCCTGGGCGTGGATTTTGCAGCTAACGCCGCTCCAAGGCAAAGCAGCTGCTGCGGCTAGATAAGGAAAGGAGAGAACGATGTCTTCAACTGATGTGAATTCAGAACGCAAGGCGTTGCTCTTCTGCACCTGTTCGGGGGCATGCCCGAGCATGGAAAAGATCAACTTCTGGACGCTCGCCGAGCGTGTTCGCCTCGAGTTGGGGGACAAGGTGGAGTTCATGGCTCTCCACCCCCGCCTGTGCGAGGAGGACGGCGAGCGACTCATGGCGCGCATCCTCACACCCACGCTGAAGTTCATCACCCCCGCGTGCGCCGAGAAGCGGCAGGAAAAGCTGCTCCGCGACGGCTTCGCCAAGGCCGGGGTGCCGATGGACGCCGAGCACTGGGTCCCCATTTCAATGGCGCAGGAGAACACCGAGGCCGTGCTCGCCAAGATTGCGAAAGCCCTCGACACCGGCTCGGAGTGAGGTGAGCCATGTCGGCAGGACGCACGTATCTCGGCATCCCTCGGGAACTGATCCCGTGGGCCCCCACAATTGACGCGGACGCCTGTATCGGCTGCGCCGACTGCCTCGAAATGTGCCCCAACGGTGTGTTCGTTCTCGACGAAGACGAGGGGAAGATGACGGTGGCCGCGCCCGACAATTGCGTGGTGCTGTGTGACAAGTGCGGGCCGTCGTGCACTACCGAGGCGATCTTCTTCCCCGACAAGGAGGAGACCAAGAGGGTGCTGCAGCGGCTGCTGCGCGAGCTGCGGGAGAAGACACTCGCCGCTTCCGCAGCTGGAGGTGCGCCGTGACGGTCGACGAAATCCTGGCCGAGGCGGAGAAGCTCCCCGCCGAGGAGAAGATGCGCCTAGTTGAGACGCTCGGGCCGCGCGCGTGCTGCGCGGTCATGGGCCAGCTGTGGGACATGCACCGGATGATGCGCGAGTGCATGGGTGCAATTCCCGAGGGCGACATGGAAGCGATGATGCGCCGCATGATGGGGAGTATGGGCGGCAAGGGGGCACATCATGGCTGAAGCGCTCGATCCCCGGACCGCTGAGCTGGTCGGAATCGGTGCCGCGGTGGCGGGCCACTGTCAGCCGTGCTTCGACTACCACTACCGGAAGACGCTGGAACTCGGCGTCCGCGATGAGGAGATCCGCGCTACCGTCGTGTTGGCCCGTAGCGTTCGTGCCGCCGGCGACCGCCACATGGACGAGCACGTGGCGCGGGGGATGGCCGACGAGACGATCCCACTCGCGTCTGGAGGAACGAGATGAACGGACGAGTCAACCGTCGTTCGCCGGCTGATGCCCGGGGACGTGTGTCGCCGCATCCGGCGGCGGAGGTGAGTGCATGACGAAGATCGAGATCTTCGAGCCGGCGCTGTGTTGCGCCACCGGGGTGTGTGGTCCGGAGCCGGACGCCGTACTGGTGCACTTCGGTGAGGTAATGCGGCGTGTCGAGACCGAGTTGGTTGGCCGCGTCGCCCTGACACGTACCCTGCTGAATCAGCAGCCGATGCGTTTCACGCAGGTGCCGGTCGTGTTCGACATCATCAAGAGTAGAGGGGTGAGCGCGCTGCCCATTGTGGTCGTCAACGGGAGCATCGTTCTGGAGGGCAGTTATCCGACCTTCGAGCAGATCGAGGGATGGAGTAACAACGGGGGGCGGGTGATGGGCGGTAAGCGCCCGCGACAAGCGTCCGATGAGCAGTTACGGCCGTTCTGCTCCGACAACATGCGCGCCTACCTGGCTGTGCTCGTCGCATGGATCGCCGTGTCGGCAGTGAACGCCTGGATCGTCGGCACGATGGTGACCGGCCGCCTGTCTTTCCTAGGGTATTTCGTCATGGCGCTCGTGGCCGTGATGAGCGGGATGGCGATCATGTTCGTCTCGTCGCTGATCAACCTGCGCAAGCTGCGGCCGGGCTTCGAGCGGCTCGCCCGCGGCGAGTCGGACCCCGAGATCCCGCCGGTGTG
>Ga0315286_10008184_pt1 | contig 10277 bp, 10 predicted proteins | sample YL17G10_0_MG_FD_205038 | JGI IMG/M metagenome (GOLD analysis project Ga0315286, IMG submission 205038) | Sediment microbial communities from Yellowstone Lake, YNP, Wyoming, USA - YL17G10_0 | ecosystem: Environmental > Aquatic > Freshwater > Lake > Sediment | place: USA: Wyoming | collected...
CAGTGGTGAGCGCGAACACGATCACCGCCGTGGCCACGATCGTCTTGAGTGCCTTCATGGTGCCTCCTCGGGTCAAGAGTGATGCCTACACCACTCTCAACACACGAGGAGGCGGTTTCTTACACCCCGGATCGTGCGGGGCCTCTCACAAATCCTTGAGCTTCTGCAGATACTCCTCGCGGTCGATCTCGCCGCCGGCGTAGCGCCGCTGCACGATGTCCCGCGCGCTTTCCACAGCTGTTTGCTCCGCGGCCTGTTGCGCCGGCGGCACCGCATGGTACATCGCGGGGTGCGTCTGGGTCTGCTGGTTTGTCATGCTTCGCACCAGATACACCACGAGCAACACGACCGCTACCAGGATCACGATCATCCCGATACCCATGAGCCAACCTCCCGCTCCCCAGGAGGCGCCAGGCCCCCAGGATCCGTTTCCGTCCCACATCATCGTGAATCACCTCTGCTCTGTGGCCCGCCAGGGGCCGTTCAGTCGATCTGCCATATGCCGAGCATGCCTATGTCTTCGTGCTCCACGATGTGACAGTGGAACATGGCCATGCCGCGCCAGTCACTCACCCGCACGAGCTGGGTGACGCTCCCGCCACGCGGCACGATCACCGTGTCTTTCCAGGCCGGCGTCTGCGTGTACAGGGCGGCATAGCCGGCATCGCCGCCATTGATCGAGATCACTTGGGCGTGGTTGGTGTGCTGGTGCCAGGGATGGTCCATGCCTGTGGGGTTGTCGATCGTCCAGACCTCCCAGGCGTCACCCGACGCCGGCAGCTGCGAGCGCACCACCAGCGGATCGACGTCGAAGTCGCGCCCGTTGATGGAACCGCGGCCCATGTCCATGCCGAGCACGAAGCGGCGTTGCACGGCGTTGCCCAAGTCGGGACGGGCGCGTTGCGCCGTGGGGTCGACAGCGGCGGGCAGCGTCTTGATGGCCTTGCGGCCGGAGACGCGCAATGTCATGAGGGTCGCCGCCGGCGTTGTTCCGCCGCCCATCATGCCGCCGCCCATCATCATGCCTCCGCCCATCATCCCGCCCATCATGCTGCCCCGTGAGTAGGGCAGGGTGCGCAGACGATAGACGCCCGGCGTCGTCGAGACCTTGACGAGGAGGTCGGCGCGCTCGCCGGGGGCCAGCAGCAACTCCGTGAGGCCGTAGGGTTTGTCGAGCAGGCCGCCATCGCTTCCGATCATGGCCAGCGTGTGCTTGTCGAGGGCGACACGGTAGAAACGCGCGGTGCTCGCGTTGAGCAAGCGCCAGCGCTGGACTGTGCCGGGCCGCGCGGCGAGCTCGGGCGCCACCTGGCCGTTGACCGTCACCATCGCGCCCACCTTGCCCATCATGTAGTCCATGGGCGACGCGTAGGGCGCGGGCCGGCCGCTCACAATGGTGAAGTCCTTGAGGACGAGCACGTGCGTCTCATAGTCGCTCAGGGCGTCCGTCGGGTCTTCGACCACCAGCGGCCCTGCCAGCCCGCCCCAGAGCTGCTCGGCCACCAGGCCGTGCACGTGCGGGTGGTACCAGCCCAGGCTGCCGGCGGGCTGACGGCTGAGGTCATAAACGTAGGTCCAGGAGTCTCCGGGGTCGAGGCGCCGCATGACGTTGTCGGCGGGGTCCGCCGGGGAGACGTGCCAGCCGTGCGTATGAAGGTTGGTGACTCCCCGCTGCTCGCCGAGGGAGTTGGCGCCGCCGCCGGCGAGCCTGTTGCGCACGTTCAAGCGCAGCGTGTCGCCGCGGCGCACGCGCACCAGCGGGCCGGGCACGGAGCCGTTGTACGCGAGCAGGCGAGCCGCCGAGCCGCCGAGCCGCAGGTCGGTCTCGGCGACCGTGAGGCTGCCTTCACGGGCGCCGGCCACAGTGGTCAGGGCCAGCTCCGCAGGGTCGCTGAGGGGCGCGCCACCCTGTGCCGCGGCCACGGCCGCGCTCGCCTGGCCAGCGTCGGCTGCCATCTTGGCGAGCCCTGAGATCGTCAGGGCGCCGCCGGCGACGCCCACGGCGCCGATCTTGAGCAAGTCACGTCTCGTGATGCCGTCGTTGCTCATCGCACTACCAGCCGAAGCCGCCCCACATGCCACCGAGGCCCATCCAGCCGCCAGTGGCGGAGCGCATCATGGCGGAGCCCGTCGACAGGTGGTGCTGCCGGTAGAAGTGCTTGACCTGACTGCGCTGCTGCGCGTTCAAGGTCTTCAATGCTGCTTGCGCCGCGGGACTGCCGGGAGCGGTGCCGTTCTGCTGCCACCAGGCGTTCATGGCGCTCATCTGCCGGCCGCGCAGGGCGAGCCATTGGCCGAAGCCGGCGGGATGGTTCGTCATCCAGGAAGCACCGTAGCCTGTACCCCACATGTGCCTAGGGTTCCAGGAACCGCCGTTCATCATGTCGCCCATCTGCCAGCCGTTCCACATGCCGCTTCCGGGCGAGGTCCAGTCGGTGCCGCTCGCGAACTGCTCGTGGAAGCTCTGCATGTCGTTCCGGTTTCCGGTCCAGAGATCGTGCAGAGCCTGCTGGGCGTCACGGGAGGTGAGGTCGGTCTTGTAGGTCTGATACCAGGTCCGCATCGCCGCAAGATGATCGGCGCGCAGCTGCAGCCAGTCCTGCATGGCCGCCGGGTTGTCGGCCAGCCAGATCATGCCGGAGCCCATGCCCCACATGCCGGTGCCGGCCCAGGCGCCCATGCCGCTCGAGGTGCCGCCGCCCATCATGCCGTTCGCGGCGGCGCCCGTGGTGGGTCCGCCAGCGCCGGCGATCGGCGCCAGCAGGGCAGCCGCGACCACGATGGTAGTGAAGGCCGTTAAGAGGGCCTTGAGAGGAGCTTTCATGGAGTGACCATTCCTTGTCTCGTTTCCTGCATTGTTGCCCGTCCATGTGTAGGTCCTGTGAAGCCCGGCTCATCTGCTTGGCTCGTCGGGAATCTCCATAAAACCTTCATACCGGCCCCCTATCGTGTGGCGCTCTCCCTCAACGACCGACGCGGAGGTCCACGGATGAAGACCACACGAAAGAGGCGCGAGACGCTCTTCCCGCTGGTGATTGCGCTGTTGGCGGCGTCGATCGCGCTGGCATTGGTCGCCGGCCAGGCGCGCGCCGCAGACGGAAGTATGTCGGGTATGGAAGGCATGTCCGCCGAAGAGATGCAGAACATGGCGACGCCGGCGCCGACCGCGGCGGCCGCTGATGCTCAGGCCGCCGCCCCTGCGGACGATCACGCTTCGGGACAGGTCGTGGACCCGAGCATGGATATGGGCGGCGGCTCGGCCAACTGGTTCGTCGTGAGCGCCTTCGTGGCTGTGATCGCCGGCGCGACGCTCGCCGCGGCGGCGACCAAGCGCCACCTGCGCCGCCGCATGCTGGCCGGTGAGCTCGTCGGCGCAGGAGTCCAGGATGTCTGAGCGCTCAGTAGGCGTGGTCGAGCGCGCGGCCGACATCGCCCAGGTCGAGGCGGCGCCCGCCGACGTCGACAGCCTCGAGATGGCGCTGGCGGCGGCCGACAGCGTGCCCGGCCTTCTGCCGCCCTCCGGGCCCGAGCCCAACCTGCTCCACGTCTCCTGGATCGGGCGCATGTTCCGCAGCCGCTGGTACCCGGGCGTCTTTCAATTCGCGGGCCTCGCCGTGTTCACGGTCGTCATGCTGGCGACCCTCTTCGGGCCGACGATGGTCGAAGATAACGTCGGCTCCACCATCGTGTGGATCCTCTGGTGGCCGCTGCTCCCGCTCTCCTACTTCGCCTTCTCGCGTTTCTGGTGCACGGTGTGCCCCTATCCCGTGGTCGGCGAGTGGTTCCAGCGCCTCACGGGCGTGAGCTTGAAGGCGCCGCGTTTGCTGCGGCGCTACGGCATCTGGATCATCGACTTCACGTTTCTGTTCATCACCTGGGCCGACCACGTGTTCGGCATCGTCGAGTCGCCGCGCGGTACCGGCTACCTGCTGCTGGCGATGCTCGGAGGGGCCATCGTCATGAGTCTCTTCTTCGAGCGCCGCGCCTTCTGCAGCCACCTCTGCTTTCTCGGCGGGCTGTCGGGCAACTATTCGATGACCGCGCCACTCGCCTTTCGCGCCAATCAGGACAACTGCAAGAAGGTCGGCTGCAAGGACCTCTGGTGTGCCAACGGATCGCCGCGGGCGGCCGCCTGCCCACTGTACGAGGTGCCGCGCACCATGGACTCGAACCGCGACTGCAACATGTGCGGTAACTGCGTGAAGTCGTGCCCGCACGGTTCGCTGCGGCTCGAAGTGCGCAAGCCCACCTCCGAGTTCTGGAGCATCCGCAAGCCGCGCCTCGATGTCGCCTTTCTTGCCATCGTGCTGGTCGGTGTGGTGATCGTGCAGAACCTCACGATGCTCGGCATCTACCCGACCATCCTGGGGCACGTCGCCATGTTCACAGGTACCACCAACCAGGACGTCAACTTCACGGTCGTGTTCCTGTTGGCGATGGTCACTCCGATCGCGCTGCTGGCCGCCGCGAGCTTCGTGTCTTCGCGCCTCAGCGGCGGCGACATGCTGCGCGATTTCACGATCTTCGGCTACGCGCTGATCCCCTTGGACCTGGCCGCCCACATGGCCCATAACCTCTTCCATCTGCTCGGCGAAGGCCTCGCGGTTCCGCGCTCGATGGTGCTGTGGCTGGGTGGGACGTGGGAAGGCAGCACGGCGCTCCTCAACACGATGACCATCGAGGTGCTTCAGTACCTCATGCTCGGCGCCGGCATCTCCGCGACCGTGTATGCGGCGTACCGCATCGCCGGCTCGGTGCACGGCACGTCGAAATGGCGAGCGCTCATTCCGCAGCTCCTGCTCGTCGCGCTCCTCCTGGCGATCAACGTCTACATGTTCACGCAGCCGATGGCCCATCGCGCGTAGGTCGGTCGGCGACGTCTGAGTATCGAGCCGGCGTGGTACATGGACGTACGAAGGGCCCGCCGGCAGGAGGCGCATGACCGACAAGATGAAGATCGTCGTCATCGACGACGAGCCATCAGTGCAGGAAGTCGTACGCGCCTACCTTGAGAAGGCGGGCTACCAGGTCTTCGTCGCCGGCAACGGCGCCGAAGGCCTGGCGCTCGCCGAGCGCCTGAAGCCGGCGCTGATCGTCCTCGACCTCATGCTCCCCGACATCTCGGGCGAGGAGATCTGCAGTGATATCCGCGGTCGTTCGGACGTGCCCATTCTCATGCTCACGGCGAAGGCGAGCGCCGACGAGCGCGTTGCCGGGCTGGTCTCGGGCGCCGACGATTACCTCGTCAAGCCCTTCAGCCCCAGGGAGCTCGTGGCGCGCGTCAACGCTGTGCTGCGGCGCACGCAAGGCATCGAGGCGCCGCTCGTGGCGAAAGCCAGCTTTGACGGCGGACGCCTCGAGATCGACTCCGTGGAGCACGTTGTGAAGCGCGACGGCATGGCCGTCGACCTGACGCCCAACGAGTACAAGCTCCTCACGACGCTCGCCCGCTACCCCGGGCGCGCCTACTCGCGCTTCGAGCTCATCAACCGCGTGCAGGGCGACGACTTCGAGGGCGACGAGCGTACCATCGATGTACACGTCAAGAACCTGCGCAAGAAGATCGAGCCCGACGCCGCGCACCCGCGCTACATCGAGACCGTGTCGGGGGTCGGCTACAGGCTCGCCAAGCCGTGAGACGTAGGCCCCGCTGGGACCTGCGGGCGCGACTCGTGGTGGCTTTTTGTCGGGGTCGCGTTGCTGGCCGCTACGATGGCCACGGTCTACTCGAGCGTGAGCATGGACGCGCATGTCGCCGCAGCCGCGAAGGCGCGCCTGCAGCGCTCGGCGACGCACTTCGACGACGTGGCCGCGATCGTGTACGAGCAGAACCGCGGGTGGACGCCGGTCGCCGTCGCAGAGTTGCATCATTTGGCGCAGATCGACGATCTCTCTGTGTCGCTGGTAGATGAAACGGGCCGCGCGATCCTGCGGATGCCGCCCAGCGCTCCGGTCCAGGATGGAGCCTCGGCGTCTGCGCCTGTGGCGTCCGGCGGACTGACGATCGGCGACGTGACCGTCGGCCAGGCCAACGGCCGCCTCCTCACCGCCGAGGAGGTCCAGCTGGGGCAGCAGCTCAACCGCATGCACCTCGTCGCCGGCCTCACGTCCGCGGCCATCGCGTTCGCCATCGGCCTGTATCTCGCGCTCACGCTCTCTCGCCCTCTGCGCCGCATCCGCACGGGTGCCGAGGCGATAGGGGCGGGCGACCTTGACGTTCGCGTGAAGGAGACGGGCGACGACGAGATCAGCGCCGTAGCGAGAGCGCTCAACGGGCTTGCCGAGACGCTTCAGCGTGAGGAAGAGCTGCGCAAGGAGAGCGTGGCCGACCTGGCCCACGAGCTGCGCACGCCGGTGATGGGCCTGCTGGCCCGCGTGGAGGCTGCTCAGGACGGCGTGTTCGACGACGAGGCCGCCAACCTCGCCGCCATGCGCGACGAGGCCCTGCGCCTGACGCGCCTGCTCGACGACCTTTCGGCGCTGGCCGATGCCCAGCGCCCTGGCCTCCTTCTGTCGGGAGAGCCCGTGGATCTCTCGGCGGTCGCGGCAGGGCCGGCGGAAGCACTCGCGCAGGGATTCGCCGACAAAGGCATCGCGTTCACCACCGATCTGCACTCGGCAGTCGTCGCCGGCGACCGGAAACGCCTGGAGCAGGTAGTAGTCAACCTGCTCACCAACGACCTGCGGTACACCGATGCCGGAGGCCGCGTAAGCCTTGACGTGCGGCGGGTCGGCGATGACGCTGTGCTCGAGGTCGCCGACAGTGGTGTCGGCATCCCCCCCGAGGATCTGCCGCACGTGTTCACGCGCTTCTGGCGCGGCGAGAAGTCGCGCTCGCGCGCCACGGGCGGGGCCGGCATCGGGCTTTCCATCGTCCAGGAGCTTGTGCGTGCACACGGCGGGCGTGTCGCTGTGGTAAGTACCGTTGGGCACGGCAGCGTCTTCCGCGTAGTCATCCCTTGCCACGACAACGTCAACCGCGTGATGTATTGATGTTATGATGCTATGGCTGCATACTCTGGCCATGGAGGCCATCATGCGCACGACTTTAACTATCGACTCGCAGGTGCTCGCCGAGTTCAAGCGGCGCTCCGCCGAGACCCACCAGACGCTCAGCAGGCTCATCGAAGACGCTTTGCGCGAGCACCTCAGTCGCGGGCGCGATGCCGCGGCCACCAAACCCGTGGAGTTCCCCATCGTCGGTGGCCGGGGTGTCGCGCCCGGCGTCGACCTGTCCAGTTCGTCCGGCCTCGCCGAGTACCTGTACGGCGAGGATGCGCACGACAGCTGACGTCTCGGTGCTGCTCCCCGATCTCAACGTCCTCATCGGGGCGCACCGCTCTGATAGCCCGATGCATGCGCGCTGCCGCGACTGGCTGCGCGCGGCCTACGCCGGCGAAGAAACGTTCGGCATCTGCCCGCCGGTGCTCATCGGGCTGGTGCGCATCCTCACGCATGCGCGGGTCTTTCGCCCACCCGACACGCACGACCAGGCGTTCGCCTTCGTGCGCTCCCTGGTCGGGCACCCGAACGCGCTGCTGCTCAACCCAGGCCGCGACCATCTTGGCCTCTTCGAGGACCTGTGCCGTCGTGCCGACGCTCACGGGGACCTCGTGGTCGATGCCTATCTCGCAGCTCTGGCCATCGAGACCGGCGCGACGCTCGTCAGCGCTGACCGCGACGTCGCGCGATTCCCCGGCCTGCGCTGGCGGGAGCCGTAGTAAGGTACATCGCATGGCCGCGGCGCAGATCTACCTGGACCACAACGCCAGCACGCCGATCGATCCGTCGGTGCGGGCGGCGATGGCGCCGTACCTCGCGGCGGCGTTCGGCAACCCGTCGAGCGGCCACTGGGCCGGGGTAGCCGCTCGCGAGGCGGTAGAGAACGCGCGCACTCAGGTCGCTGCGCTGCTCGGCTGCGCACCGCACGAGATCGTCTTCACCAGCGGCGGCACCGAGGCGAACAACGCGGCGCTGACGGGCGTCTTCTTCGCCGCCGAGGGACGTGGCCGCCACATCGTCACCACGCTGATCGAACATCCGGCGATCGTCGAGCCCTGCCGCTTTCTCGAGCGTCTCGGCGCGACGATCACGTATGTGGGCGTCGACGCGACGGGCACGGTCGACCCCGACGACATCCGCCGCGCGCTGCGCCCAGACACCATCCTCGTCTCGGTGATGCACGCCAACAATGAGGTGGGGACGATCCAGCCGATCCGTGAGATCGCCGCCGTCACGCGAGAGGCCGGAGTGCCTCTGCACAGCGACGCGGCGCAGTCGGTGGGCAAGATCGAGACCGACGTGGACGCACTCGGCGTCGACCTGCTCTCGATCGCGGGCCACAAGTTCTACGGACCCAAGGGCGTTGGGGCACTCTACGTCCGCCGCGGCGTGCAACTCGAACCGTTCATGCACGGCGCGTCCCACGAGAGCGGACGACGCGCCGGCACGGAGAACGTGCTGCTCGATGTCGGGCTGGGGGCTGCTGCCGAGCTCGCCCGCGACCGTACGTGGACGATCGGCGTCCGCGAGCTGCGCGACCGCTTCTGGACGGCCCTGCAAGACCGCTTCGGCGAGGGCGTGCGGCTCAACGGGCATCCCACCGAGCGGCTCTGCAACACGCTCAGCGTCGACTTCGTGGGCCGCGTGGGCAGCGAGATCCTCGCCGCCCTGCCCGGGGTGGCCGCGTCGACGGGCTCTGCTTGTCATGCCGACCGGGTCACGCTGTCCCCGGTGCTGCAGGCGATGCAGGTCCCGCCCGAGGCGGGCATGGGCGCGGTGCGCTTCAGCCTCGGGCGCTCGACCACGTGGACCGAACTCGACGCTGTGGTCGAGGGCCTCGCCACCGCGTGCCCGTAGTCGGCGTCCGTCTGCCCGCGCTGTAGGCCTCGTCAGCGACAGGCGCAGGTCTTCTCTGCAGCCGCGCCATTCCGCGCCAATCGAGAGGCCATCTCCCCGTGGCCGGCTCCGCTTCCGCCTCGCGCCGGTCCGCGGGGCAGAGTCGCGCGCGCCTTTGCGGTTGGCGGGATCGTTGCAGGTACCGTTGGGAATCCCGTTGGTCGTACGCTCGACGACAACGAGCCCGATCGACACTGCCCGTACAGCCGGCGGGCGCGCGGCCGGGGCGGCCGGGCGGCGTGCACGGTTCCCCAGTTCGACAGATACGTGCCCAAACGCCGCCGCGCCCACTAGAATGCAGGCATGATGACCAGTGAGCGCTTCTCAAGAGGTCGATCGTGACGGACGAGCCACGGGCGGGCGGGCGGGCGCAGCCGGACCCGCCTGTGCACCTGGACGAGGCGCTCGCGGGCCCGCCCGCGCGGGGACCGCGCGCCGTCGCCCGCGACCTCTTCTCGCGTGAGCTGCTGCGCTACCTCGGGCCGGGCTTCGTCGTGACCATCGGCTTCATCGACCCCGGCAACTGGGCGACCAACATCGCCGGGGGCTCGCAGTTCGGCTATCAGCTGCTGTGGGTCGTCTCGCTGAGCACGCTCATGCTCATCTTCCTGCAGCACATGGCGGCCAAGCTGGGCATCGTCACGGGGCATTCGCTGGCCGCCAACGTGCGCGCCCACATGCCCCTCTGGATCGTGTGGCTGCTCGGCGTCACCATCGCCGTCGCCTGCGTGGCCACCGCGCTGGCCGAGTACTTGGGGGCAGCGCTCGGCTTCAACCTGCTCTTCGGGCTGCCTGTGTGGATAGGCGGTCCGCTCACGCTGGTGCTCGTCTACGTGGCCATCCTCGGCCAGCAGTACCACCGCCTGGAGCGCATCATCCTCGTCTTCCTCGCCGTTATCGCCGGCTGCTACATCGTCGAACTGTTCATCGTCAAGCCGGACTGGGCGGCGGCGGCACCCGACTGGGTGATCCCAAACGTGAGCAGCGCCAGCATCCTCATAGCCTTGGGCATGCTGGGCGCCATCGTGATGCCGCACAACATCTACCTGCACTCCAACGTCATCCTGTCGCGCGACTGGGACGTCGATCCCCAACGGCGTATTCGCCTGATGCACTTCGAGCTTGCCGACACCACGTTGGCCATGGGCATGGGCTGGCTGGTGAACTCGGCGATGATCATCGTCGCGGCAGCGGTGTTCTTCGCCGCCGGCGTCGAGGTCACCAGCATCGAGCAGGCGTCCCAGACGCTGGAGCCGCTTGTCGGCTCGCTGGCCCGGCTCGTTTTCGGCATTGCGCTCCTGGCCGCCGGCCTGTCATCCTCGGTCACGGCCTCGCTGGCCGAGGCCAACATCGTCACCGGCTACCTCGGCCGGCCCGAA
>Ga0315286_10008185_pt1 | contig 10277 bp, 8 predicted proteins | sample YL17G10_0_MG_FD_205038 | JGI IMG/M metagenome (GOLD analysis project Ga0315286, IMG submission 205038) | Sediment microbial communities from Yellowstone Lake, YNP, Wyoming, USA - YL17G10_0 | ecosystem: Environmental > Aquatic > Freshwater > Lake > Sediment | place: USA: Wyoming | collected...
GGGGCTGGCAGGCCGCACCCCTGACCGGATCGCGCGATGGTTCCGCTTGATCGAAACCATCGGCAAACTCGCGCGCGCGGACGAGCGGGGCTGGCAGGCGGCTGGAGTCCGGGCGGCGGGTGCGCGCGCGGGACTCGATCATCGGGACGCCTGGACCACCCGCAGCCACATCTCGACATCGGGTCCGTCGAGCCGGGCGGCCGCGCGCGCCCATCGCTCCTCGGCCCACCCGGCGAAGTCGTACTCGATCGTCGATATCCGCGCCTGGATGGCCGCCCACAGCGTCCAGCCGACGTCCGACATGATCATCTGGAGGCGCATCCGGGCGAGCAGGGCAGGGGAGGCATCCCCAAAATATGCGGCACACAGCTCGGCCTGGCGTGCCTCGTCGAAGCCGAGTTCCTGCGCGGTGTTGCCGAGTTCGAACGTCGGATCGTTGTTGCCGCTGTACTCGAAGTCGACGATCCACAGTCGCTCACCGTCGTCGAGGTAGTTCTCGGCAAGCAGATCGTTGTGGCACGGGACGGTCGACAGCGGATGGACGGCCAGCGCCGCCTCGATCCGGGGGACATGATCAACATGCGCGCGAAAGCCGGCTGGGATCGCGATGTCGCGCTCGTCCGCCAGCGCCAGGTAGCGCTCCGAGAGACGGAACATGTCGAAGTCGTCCCGGAAGCGGGGGCCCGCATGAAGGCGGCGCAGGGCCGCGGCGATCCGGGCCGGAGCGTTCGGCGCCCCGAACGACGCATCGGACATCGTTCGAGCGGACAGCCACTCCAGGACGAAGACGTCCCACGCCGGAATGCTGTACAGGACCTTCGGTGAGACACCGGCGGCCGCCGCGGCTCGGGTGTTGTGCAACTCGTTGCCGCGGTCGACGGCGAGCAATTCAGTGTCGGCGCCCGGGATCCGAACGAAGTGGGGAGTGCCGTCAACGTCGACCCGGTAATTCGCGTTGGTCAGTCCGGCCGCGACCTGTTCCGAGCGGACTGCGCGTCCGGCCCAGTCCGGGATCGCGGCGATGACCTGCTCGATGGTCGGTGGCACCGCGAGAGGGTATCGCAGCCGCTACCCTCAACGTTGTCGGTCGGAGGGTTACGGGAGCGGCGCAGGACGATGGCAGAACACGCGCGGGTGGTGATCATCGGCGGCGGCGTGGGTGGGACGTCCATCGCCTATCACCTCGCGGAGCGCGGCTGGAACGACATCGTCCTGGTCGATCGAGCGGAATTGACTTCGGGATCCACGTTCCACTCCGCCGGTCTGGTCGGTCAGCTTCGCGGTTCCGTCACCCTGACCAGGATGATGATGTACGGCTCGGACCTCTACCGGCGCCTGGCCGCCGAGACGGGCGTCGACCCGTCGTGGCACGAGGTCGGGTCGCTCCGTCTCGCCTCCACTCCGGAGCGCCTCGAGGAGCTCCGCCGTCAGACAGGCTGGGCGAAGACCTTTGGCCTGCCCCTCGATCTCATCTCCGCCACCGAGGCTCGGGCGCTCTTCCCGCTGATGTCCATAGACGGTGTCCTGGGCGCCGTCTACCTGTCGACGGATGGCTGGCTCGATCCGTCAGGACTCGCGCTCGCCCTCGCGGCAGGCGCCCGCGCCCGAGGTGCCATCATCCGGACGCAGACTCGTGTCGTCGGCATCGGGGTCGACCAAGGCCGGGTCACGGGCGTGACGGTCGAGCGCCAGGGCGAACGCTCCGAGATCCGCGCCGACATCGTGGTCAACGCGGGCGGCATGTTCGCCCCGGAGATCGGTCAGATGGTCGGCGTCAACGTCCCGATCATCCCGATGGCCCACGAGTATCTCTTCACCGAGCCGATGGACGGCGTCCACCCCGGCCTTCCGCAACTTCGCGACCCGGACAACCTCGTCTATTTTCGCGAGGAGGTCGGTGGGTTGTGCATGGGCGGCTACGAGCGCCACCCGGCCCCGTGGTCGCTCGACGGCGTGCCCCCCGACTTCAACGGCAAACTCCTGGCGCCCGATTGGCCGCGCTTCGCCGAGATCATGGACGGGGCCGTGCGGCGCGTCCCGGCCATCGCGGATGCCGGTATCAACAGGATGATCAACGGCCCCGAGGGGTTCACACCCGATAACGAGTTCATCCTCGGGGAGTCGGAGATCCGCGGGTTCTTCGTCGCCGCCGGGTTCTGCGCCCACGGGATCGCGGGCGCGGGCGGGATCGGTCGCCAGATGGCGAGCTGGATCGTGGACGGCGAGCCCGAACTCGACCTCTGGAAGATGGACATCCGGCGGTTCGGGCCCGCGTACCGGAGCCAGGCCTACACGCTCGCCCGGACGACCGAGGTGTACGCCACCTACTACGACATCCACTACCCCAATGAGGAGCGCCTGGCCGGGCGCCCGCTCCGGACGTCGCCAACGTACGAGATCCTCGCCGGCCTCGGTGCGGCCTTCGGCGAGAAATCCGGCTGGGAGCGCCCGAACTGGTTCGAGTCGAACACGCCCGACGGCGACGAAGCCCTCCGACCGCGTGGCTGGGCGGGCGAGCATTGGTCACGGGCCATCGGCGCCGAGGCGCTCGCGACCCGCCGGACGGCCGGCCTGTTCGACGAGACTTCGTTCGCAAAGCTCGAGATCGTCGGCCCGGGCGCGACTGCGTTCCTCCAGCACATGTGCGCGAACGACATCGACCGCCCGGTCGGGTCCGTCGTCTACACCCAACTGTTGAACAAGCGAGGGGGGATCGAGGCAGACCTGACTGTGACGCGCCTGGCCCCGGAGACCTATCTCCTGGTGACCGGGACCGCAGTCGGCAACCACGATGCAGCCTGGCTGCGACAGCATCTGCCCGATGACGGGTCGGTCACGCTCCGCGACGTCACGGCGGCGCGTGTCTGCTTCGGGCTGTGGGGGCCACGAGCAAGATATATCCTCGCAGCGGTGACGCGCGACGACGTGTCGGACGCCGCCCTCCCATACCTCACCGCGCGCGAGATCACGATCGGATCCGTGCCCGTCCTGGCGCTGCGAGTGACCTATGTCGGCGAACTCGGGTGGGAGCTCTACGCCCCGACCGAGTATGGCCGAGCCCTCTGGACGAGCCTGTGGCACGCGGGTCGACTTCATGGGATGGTGGCCGCCGGCTATCGCGCCATCGATGCCCTGCGGCTCGAAAAGGGCTACCGGGTCTGGTCGAGCGACATCACGCCGGACGAGACACCGTTCGAAGCCGGACTCGGCTTCGCGGTCGCGCTCGACAAGGGGCCCGAGTTCATCGGCCGCGACGCGCTGGTCGCCGCCAAGGCGGCTGGACCGCGCAAACGACTGCGCTGTCTCATCCTCGACGACCCGCGCTCGGTCTGCCTCGGGAACGAACCCGTACGGGTTGGTGACGACGTGGTCGGCCGGGTGACCTCGGGCGGCTATGGCTTCGCCGTCGAGCGCTCGATCGCGTACGCATACCTGCCGCCCGACCGGGCGGCGATCGGGACCCGCGGCGAGGTCGAGGTGTTCGGCGAATGGATCGGCTTCGAGGTGGCTCGCGAACCGCTATATGACCCAGAAGGCACCAGGATCCGAGCATGACGCCGGCGCCGACATTCGGAACGGACTGGTCCGCATCGCTTCGACGCGGGACCGACGCCGAACTGCGCGGCTGGCTCGACGTCGCGATATCCGCCTGTGATGAGGCCGACGTCATCGCGCGCGCCCATTTTCGGCGCGACCTCCAGATCGATACCAAGCCCGACCGCTCGTTCGTGACCCAGGCCGACACCGCCATCGAGCGGATGATCCGCGAGCGCCTGCTCGACGCCTTCCCCGACCACGGTCTCGTCGGCGAGGAATATGGGACCGAGGCCGGCGGTGCGTCCGTCCGCTGGTATATCGACCCGATCGACGGCACCCACAACTTCATCCGGGGCGTGCCGCTGTTCGGGACCCTGCTCGCGGTCGAGCGCGACGGCGAGATGCAGGCGGCCGTCCTGTCGGCGCCCGCCCTCGATGAGCGCTGGTGGGCCTGGCGCGCCGGCGGGGCGTGGGCCCGCAACCGGGGCGAGGCCCCGCGTCGGATCCATGTGTCGGGCGTGACGACCCTCGGTGATGCCCAGCTGCTCTACGGATCGGGTCGCGAGATCGCGCGGTCGGGCCGCGCTCCCGGCTTCGACCGGCTCCTTGGCGACGTCTGGCGAGAGCGCGGGTTCGGCGACTTCTGGGGCTACGCACTCGTCGCGGAGGGCGCGGCCGAAGCGATGATCGAGGTCGGTCTATCAGCCTGGGACGCTGCCGCGCCGCTCCTGCTCGTCGAAGAAGCCGGCGGTCGCGCAACGGACTTCGAGGGCCGCCGGGCGGTCCACAGCGGGACGTTCCTTGCGTCGAATGGCCATCTGCACGAGTCAGTGCGAGGTCGACTCATCAGCGCCTGAAGAGCCGGACGGCCCGCACGAGACGGGCGTTCCGGCCGGGCCCATCGAGGGGGCGCGTGCGGCATGCTGTCCATGAACGGAGGCGCGCCATGACGACACGACAGGCCGAGCGCACTCGATCCGGCGCCGTGGTCTGGATCGACGATCGGCAGGCGATCATCACGACCACCGCGGCCGATGGTCGGCCGCTCGTCGAACAACTCGGCCGCGGGCCGCAGGAGGCCGAGGCGGTGTTCGATGCGCGGACCGTGGATGCGGTCCTCGATCGCGACCCGGTGGCCGTCGCGGGCCCAGCCTTCGCCCGGGTGGCGTTCGAGCGCGCCTTCGTCGCGGTGACCCATCGCCCGGAGCGGCTCGTCGACATCGAACCCGACATCGACGCCCACGACGCGACGCACTACGCGGTCAAGCGTTGACCTCCGGACGACTCGCAACCAGCGGGGGCGTTCAGCTGTCGGTCGTGTCGCCGTTCAGTTCGTCGAACCTTGTCGTCAGGACGGCCCGGGTTTCGTCCGACAGGAGATCACCCAGGCCGATGGCGGTCGCTGCGTCGACCATGACGTCGGCGACCTCCAGTCGCCGCTCAGGCGTGTCCTGCCAGCCGGCGAGATAGGCGGCCGCGAATCCCTCGCGCTGGTACAGCTTGAGCGTCCATTCGCCGATCATCATCTGCGCTCGCGACAGCGCCTCGCCGACACCAGCCTGCTCGGCGGCGGCGCGCGCATCCGACCTGGCGGGCTCGAGGGCCACGAGGTCGGCCGGTGGGATGGGCCCGTTCGGGAGCGAATTCGATCGCGACCGCTCGAGCCGGGCGATGAAACCGGCGACGGCGGCTTCCGGATCGATCGGCTCGTCCGAGGTCGGGTCGCTCACGCGCCGGCCGCCGCGAGACTCTCATCGAGGATGGCGATCGCCGTGTCCACTTCGGCAGCTGTCGTGACGAGCGGCGGGATGATCCGCACGACGTTCACATATGTGCCTGCCGTGAGCACGATGAGCTTGCGGGCGAGCGCCTCGGCCTGGATCCGCTTCGTGAGATCCGCATCCGGCACTCGGCCGTCGCCGACGCCGGGCTTGATGAGCTCCATCGCGACCATCAGTCCCAGGCCGCGCGCATCGCCGATGGACGGGTAGCGCGTCTGAAGGATGCGGAGACCGGCCAGGAACTGGTCGCCTCGCTCGCGGGCGTTGGCGACGAGGCCCTCGTCCTCGATGACGTCCAGGGTCGCGTTGGCTGCGGCGCACGACACCACGTTGCCGCCGTACGTGCCGCCGTGCGAACCGGGTTTCCAGGTCGCCATGAGATCCGAGCGTGCCAGGATCCCGGACAGTGGCAACCCGGACGCGATCCCCTTGGCCATGACCAGGATGTCCGGTTCCACGCCCCAGTGCTGGACGGCGAACATCGCGCCGGTGCGTCCGAAGCCCGTCTGGACCTCGTCGGCGATGAGCAGGATCCCGTGCTGGCGGGTGATCTCACGCAGGCGCGGCAGGAAACCGGGCGGCGGGACGATATAGCCGCCCTCGCCGAGGACCGGCTCGATGATGATCGCCGCGACGCGGTCCGGGTAGATGAACTGGTGGAAGGTGAGCTCGAGTTCGGCTTCCCAGTCGCAGGTGCAAGCATCGGGCGAATGAGCGCCGCCAGACGCTCGATAGCAGTACGGATACGGCGTGTGATAGACGGAGCCCGGCAGCGGCTCGAAGGCCGCCCGGTAGACGTCCTTGGCCGTCGTGAGAGCCATCGTCTGGGCGGTCCGGCCGTGGTAGCCGTAGCGGAAGGCCATGATCGCCGGTCGGCCGGTCGCGACCCGCGCCAACTTCACGGCGGCCTCGACCGCCTCGGCACCGGAGTTGGACAGGAAGGCCTGCCACGGGCCGCCGGGCAGCACGTTTCGCAGGCGGTCGTACAGCCGCAGCCCCGGCTCGTGGTACATGATGTTCTGCTGGCCGTGGAGGAGTTTCACGGCCTGGGCGGCGACCGCGGCGGCGACCCGCGGGTGGGCGTGTCCGGTATTCGCCACGCCGATCCCCGACGAATAGTCGAGGTAACGGGCGCCGTCGCGGGTGATCAGCCAGGATCCCTCGCCGCGATCGACATCGAGGTTCGTGATCCGGCCCCAGACCGAGGGCACGACGGCGTGGTCGGGCAGGGGAGCGGCGGTCGAGACGGAGATCGGCGCAGTATCGACCATCGGGTATCGGTCTCCTTGTGGTGCGCCGGTCAGGCGGCCGTGCTGGCCCGGTAGTCCTGGCCCGCCACCCGCCGCTGCCACAGGGTCGTGAGCAGGACGAACCCGACCGCCACGACGAAGATGATCGTCCCCACGACGTTGACCTGGACCGGGATCCCGCGCAACTGTGAACCATAGATATACAACGGGAAGGTCTGGGTCTGGCCGGCGGTGAAGCTGGTGATGACGTAGTCGTCGATCGACAGGCTGAACGCGAGCAACCCCGCCGCGGCTATGCCCGGCAGGATGAGTGGGAAGGTCACCTTCCAGAAGGTCGTCCACTCGTTGGCCCCGAGGTCCATGGCGGCCTCCTCGAGGTGTCGCGGGAATCCCTGCAAGCGCGCCTTGACGGTGACCACGACGAAGCTGATGCAGAACATGATGTGGGCCAGGATGATGGTCACGATGCTCAACGGATAGACCAGGCCGTCCGGGATGAACGGCAGGTCGACGGACGCGATGAAGGTCGTCAGGAGCGAGGCACCGAGGACGATCTCAGGCGTCGACATCGGCAGGAAGATGAGGATGTTGGTGGTGCCTCGCCCGCGGAAGTCGTAGCGCACGAGGGCGAGTGCGATGAGGGTGCCGAGGATCGTTGCGAAGATCGTCGCGACGAACGCCACCACGAGGCTGTTGCGGACTGCCTCCGGGAGGCCAGGGCGTCCGAGCGGGTCCAGCCAGGCCGCGATCGAGAACTCACCCCATTGAAGGTTCGATCGGCCGGCCGGGTCGTTGAAGCTGAACAGGATCATGACCGCCACCGGCAGGATCAGGTAGAGCGTGACGCCTGCGACATAGATCGGCAGCAGCCACTTGTCTGCGAACCGGTGGACCCGGGTCCCGAACGAGACGTGTTCAGGCGGAGCGGTCGCCGTCATCACCGCCATCAGACCAGGTCCTTGGTGCCGAGCAGCCGGATGTAGATGAGGAGCCCGACGAGGATCGCCGCCATCAGGATGAACGACAGCGCCGACGCGGTCGGGTAGTCGGTCACCTTGAGATAGCGGGCCTGGATCACGTTGCCGATCATCAGCGACTGCGGGTTGCCCAGCAGCTCGGCATTGATGTAGTCGCCGACCGCCGGGATGAACACCAGCAGGGATCCGGCGAAGATGCCTGGAAGGGACAGCGGCAGGGTCACCCGGATGAACGCCTCGCTGACCATCCAGGTCCCGACCACGATCCCGAGGATGAGGCCCGGGATGCCAAGCACGAGTGGCCCGTAGCCCATGACGACTCCGACGACGATCCCGAGCGCGGCGCCGATGACCGCCCCGACGATCGTCCCGCGCGGCCGCCACGGGCCGGCGTACAGGTCCTCGGCGGCCTCGAGCAGGCGCCGGTCGATCTTCTCGAGAGCGACGTACAGCGGCAGGGTCATGAACGGCAGGAAGTTGTAGGTGATCCCGGCGATGACGGCGGCCGGCGTGCCCAGCAGCTGGAAGTCGGCCGGGATGATCCCGATCGTCTTGAGCGGTCCAAGGACCAGCCCGTCGTCAGACAGGATGATCTTCCACGAGATCGTCCGAAGGAGGAAGCTGGTGAAGAATGGGGCGATGACCATGAACAGGAGCAGGTTCTTGTAGGCCCCGCCACGGAAGGCGATGGCATAGGCCAGCGGGAAGCCGAGTGCGAAGGCCAGGATGGTCGCCAGGCCGCCGTAGATGACAGACCGCTGGAACCACGGCCAATACTCGCTCAGCGCCGTCGGGTAGATGCTCCAGTTCCAGGTCTGGGTGAACCCCTCCTGGACGTTGCCGGTCCAGAGTGAGACCAGGAACATCTGGATCGCCGGGTAGACGAAGAAGACGGCCAGCCAGATGAGGCCCGGCGCCAGCAGGGCGTACGGGGCGATGGATCGGAAGTTGATCGCCCGGCGCATCGCGCGCTAGAGGCCCATGACCTTGGTGTACCCCTCGCTCCAGGCGACCTCTTCCTCGGCCGTCGTGGCCCGGAACTGGTGGAGTCGGGCGAACCAGTCCGCTGGCGGGAAGATCAATGGGTTGTTGGCCAGTTCGGGATTGGTCGTCAGCATGACCTCGCGCGCGCCCTTGACCGGACAGACGTAGTTGACGTACACCTCGAGCTCGGCCGCGTTGACCGGGTCGTAGTAGAAGTCGATGAACTGCTGGGCCATCCCTCGCCTGGGCGAGCCCTTCGGGATGGCCGCATTGTCCGTCCAGAGCATCCCGCCCTCGGTGGCCAGCACCCACTGGAAGTCCTGCTTCGGGGTCTGATCCGGGACGAGCAGGGTGAGCACGTCGCCGGACCAGGCGGTGGCGATCACCGCGTCGCCGGACTGGAGGTCTTCGACGTACGAGTTGCCCTTGACCTGGCGGACCCACCCCTGAGTGACGGCCGTGCCCACCTGGGCCAGCGACTGCTGGAACTGCTCCTCGGTCAGCGTCGCCGGATCGAAGCCGAGCAGGAGGGCGGACAGGCCGACCGTGTCGCGCATCTCGTCGAGATAGACCAGGCGGCCCTTGAACTGGTCCGAGAACAGCACCTTCAGCGAGTCCTGCGGCCCGGTCTTCTTCTGGTTGAACCCGAGTCCGGTCATCCCCGACTGCCACGGCGCGGCGAAGTGCGTATCCGGGTCGAACGAACGGGCCTGGTAGATCGGCAAGAGGTTGGCCGAGAAGTTCGGCATGGCCGACCGATCGAACGCCTCCAGCCAGCCGAGCCGGACGAGCCGGGCGATCATCCAGTCGGTCAGCACGATGATGTCCCAGGCTGTCGGCAGACCCGCGTCAAGCGGACCCTTGAGGTTGCTGGTGAAGAATCCTTCGTTGCTGTCGACGGCCTCGCGGTAGTTGACCTCGATCCCGGACTGCTTGGTGAACCGCTCGAGGGTCGGGAAGATCTTGCCCGTGTCGTCGACATCCATATAGCCGATCCAGCTGGCCACTTGGAGGATGCCCGTCTCGGGCGGCAGCGACGGACGGGCCGACTCGCTGGCCGCCGGGGCGGACGGCTCGCCCGAGGCCGCCGGGGTCGACGGCTTCGGCGGGGTGGACGCGCCCGCCGCCGGGCTGCTCGAGGCGGTGGGTCCGGTGCCCCCGCCCGACGTGGCGGCCAGGAACCCGCCGATCCCGACGACGGCGACGGCGATCGCCCCACCGACCAGGAACCGCCGCCGGGAGACGCCCGACGGCGGCGGTCCGCCGGCTGCGGCCGCCGCGACGAGCGGCACGCCCGGCTGGTCCGGCGGCGCCTCGCCGCCGGCCTTGACCGCGAAGGTGTGATCGGGCGACCAGGTCATCCGGACCTCTTCGCCCGGCTCCCACAGCTCAGCCCTGGTGGCACGCTCCACGTTCTGCTCGTAGACGGTGACCATCCCGCCGCCGCGCGCGTCGACGATGTAGCTGGTGGACACGCCCAGGTACGACGCGTCGCGGATCGTCCCGAGCATCTGGTTCTGGCCGGCCGGGACCTCGTCCTTGAGCTCGCGCAGGCGGACCTTCTCCGGGCGCACGCCGATCTCGTACGCCTCCATCCCCTCGGTCAGCGACAGCGGCACCCTGACCGGGGAGCCGTCGGCCAGGCGGCAGACGGCGTAGCCGCCGTCCGTCCCCTCGGGCTTGGTGGCGAGCAGGTTGCTGACCCCGAGGAAGCCGGCCACGAACCGGGTCTTCGGCCGCTCGTACAG
>Ga0315286_10008186_pt1 | contig 10276 bp, 15 predicted proteins | sample YL17G10_0_MG_FD_205038 | JGI IMG/M metagenome (GOLD analysis project Ga0315286, IMG submission 205038) | Sediment microbial communities from Yellowstone Lake, YNP, Wyoming, USA - YL17G10_0 | ecosystem: Environmental > Aquatic > Freshwater > Lake > Sediment | place: USA: Wyoming | collected...
CGGAACCTTGAACGCCGTCCTCTCTGACGTAGCGGGCTACCTGGAGATGGACCGGGAAGAGCTGGCCGAGGATCTGCTCGGGCGGTAGCAGGCTGGCCCGGCATTGTCGCCTAGCCGAGCGGCAACGAAACAAAGAGACCCAACCATCCCATTCTTATTCACGCTTCGTGTAGAGACCCTAAGAACGCATAGGCCCCTCACCGACCGTCACCTAAGAATCCTTCTACCGGCCGCTTGAGGATATCCTCTGGACACGCTAGCGCAGGCCTGTGGAGTAACCCCTGAAACGATGCAGAGCCTCTTGCGCCGTATACGAAAGCGGGCGCGGCCAATAATGCCGCCGCCCGTCGCTCGGCACTGACGCCTATGCCCCCTACCGACGGCCTAGTATGGGAGTGTGTTCCCCTCCGTCTTGATGCCCGCGACAGCTCGCCCCTGGTGGCCGACCGCCTGGGCACCGCCTATATCGCGGTTGGGCTGTGGAAGGTGGTCAAGAGGGCCGCTAGAGCGGCGGCGGAAATTCGAGATCTACTGGGGGGGAGCATGGCAGGGCACAGTGGCCCCGCTGCAATGAGTGACTTCCACATCCTCAATCCTTGACGGCGCCACGCTCGCGCCTTACAATAGGAGCATACCCCTACCCAGGGGGTATGGGTACAGATCCGAGGGAGGATGAGATGGTTCCAGTCGCGCGTAAAAACCTGTTGGCGGAGAAGACGCGCTTCGTTGTCGCCGTCGGCGGCGTGGCGACCGCGCGACGAGCGGCGTGGGCCGACGGCCCTGGACATCGCCAAGGCACGTTACGCCCGGGGCGATACAACCGGCGAGGAGTTCGACCAGATACGGCGCGACCTTCGACGGTGGCATAGCGGATCCGTCGCCGCCATCGGAACTTGGCGCTCGGTTACGGATGGAAAGGAGCGTTGTCATGAAGACGGCGCAGGGACTCGCCGTTGACAAGGCCACGGAGCGGATCCGGCGTACCTACGACCGGGCGTCCCTGTGGTATGACCTGCAGGAATGGCTGCCCGAGAGGATCGCCTTTCGCCGCTGGCGGCGACAGCTGTGGACCCTCGTCCCGGATGGCAGGGTGCTGGAGGTGGGCGTCGGCACCGGCAGGAACATTCCCTGCTACCACGATGGCCTTGAGGTGACGGCCATCGACTTCAGCCCAAGAATGCTGCGCCGGGCCGAGACCAGGGCGAAGCGAGATGGCATCAACGTGAGCCTGGCCCTGATGGACGCCCAGGCCCTCGACTTCCAGGATTCCACGTTCGATAGCGTAGTTTCGACCTTCGTTTTCTGCTCGGTGCCCGACCCGATCATTGGCCTGCAGGAGATCCGCCGTGTCCTGAAGCCGGGAGGCCGCGTCTACCTGCTGGAGCACGTCTTGAGCCGCGCGCGGGTCCTCCGCTGGTTCATGCAGCGCATTAACGGTGTGTGGCGGGCGATGAGCGGGGCTAACATCAACCGGGACACCGTGGCGAACGTGGAACAGGCCGGCCTCAGGGTTGTGGAGGTTCGCGACCTGGCAGCCGACGTCGTGAAGCTGATATTGGCGAAGAAGGCAGACTAGAGGCACCGGCCCGCCGCCGTGGAGCGTCCGACGGCCGGTCGGGTTGCGGCCAGCCGGCGCCTGGCAGAGTTTCCAGAGCCCACGGCATGCTGGCCATAATGTCACCAAAGGGGTGAGCATGTTGGAGGATCAAAGAGACGGAACAGGGCAGCCTCGATCCGACCAGTAGAGTCTGGAGGCGCGTCCAGAAGGCTCGTCGACGATGACAGTGGGGGATCCTCAGCGGCGGCCGCGGCAGGCCACGCCCACCGACAGTAGTGTCAGCGAGAGTAGGGTCTTGAAAGGGAGCAGAAATATGAGGTTCGGAGCGATAATCCCAGCCGTGGTGGGCGCCGGCATCACGCTTACTGCGAATAGCGGCGTCGCCTTCGCGTACGATGGTGACCATATGGGAGACTGGGGGGGAGATTGGGGAGGAGGCTGGTGGATTGCCATGGTGTTCATGATGGTGATCTTCTGGGCGGCTATCATCGCCTTGGTCATATGGGGAGTTAGGAGCTTCGCGGGGCCGCGACACGACAGCAGAACTCCGCTCGATATTGCGAGGGAGCGCCTGGCCAAAGGCGAGATATCGGAGGAGGAGTTCGAGCGCATCAAACGCCAGCTTGTCTAAACACGCTGGATCTGAAGCGGTTCCGACGAAATGGATCCGTCGGGTCTCTTTGTCAGAAGGGGCCAGCCCCGGCCCGCTGCCACAGAGCACCGTCCCGCGGCCCGCGAGACTCCGGCTCAGCGGATCAAGCGCCGCCATGGCCGTGCGGGAGGTGGCGCGTAAGGGGGAAGCGACCTACCGTCACCGCGTAACCGCCTTCGCGAGCCTGGGCCTGCGTCAGCATCTGTCCTAGATCAATCCCACAGCGCCAGGAGCGTCCGCTCGAAGTCCTCCTTTTCCTGCCGGTATCGCTGGGAGGGTGGCTCCAGCGTCACCCTGGGCCCCGGTATGCCATAGAAGTTCCCTGAACCGTATGCGGCCATACCATCGCCCACCTCGATGTGGCAGAAGCCATGGCCCGTGTATTGAGTTGCCCTGCCCTCCCCCGTGATCTCCGCCGCTATGTTCTCCGCCACCACGCGAGCGTGCCCGTCGGCGAACACGCCGGACTTAGGAAGGAACATGCCGTTTGGCAGTCTAATGGCGGTAACGTCGCCAATAGCGAAGACCCCATTGTGGCGTGTCTGGAGCTTTGTCGGGTCAACGGGGACCCAGCCTGAAGCGTCGGTGAGCCCGCTCTCCCGCACAGCCAGCGGCGCCGTGTGCGGTGGTACACCCACCAGCAGGTCGAAGGAAGTATCCTCCAGTTCAAAGAGAATCCTTCGTGACGCGGGATCGATCTTCATGGCAATCTGCTCCCAGTGGAGCTCTATGCCGCGCTCCTCAAGCATCTTGATTAGGGCGGGGCCCACGTTGGGGCCTGCCACAAGCATCGGCTGATCCTCGGGGGTATAGAGTGCTATCTCCGTCCGTTGGCGGACCCCACGCTCGCGAAGGAGCGATTCAATCAGGAAGGCCGCTTCATAGGGAGCCGAGGGGCAGGAAAAGGGGGTCCGGCTGACGAGGACAACGATGCGACCGCCGCTGAACTCCTGAAGCGCTCGCTGGATCTGCAGAGCGCCATCCGCCTCGTACAGATTAAGGGCGGACTCGGCGAAGCCCGGCACCGCCTTGGGATTACGCTCCGTCCCCAGGGCGACGATGATGTAGTCCCCTTCGATCGTGCCGGCACTGGTTCGCACAGTCTTGGCGGTGGGATCGATCGCCTCGATGTCCGCGTGAACGAATTCGATGCCCGTGCTCGCCAGCCTCGATAGCTCGCGCTCTCCCTCGCCTGGGTCCCTCCTCTCTCCCGTCATGACCCAGAGCTTGGACATGCACACAGAGAAGGCCTGCTTCCTCTCGATGACCACTATGCGGAGGTCTGGCGGCGACAGCCTGCGCAGGTGGGTGGCCGCCGTCAGTCCGCCGATGCCGCCGCCCAAGACGAGAACCGTCTTCGCGCTCATGGCCGCCTCCTAGCCGAAAGAGAGGACGCGGTCCGCCTCTTCTGTGAGGCGCACCAAGTCATCCATGGTGGACATGGGGCACACGGCGCTGGCGTCCATCTGCCGGAGGCGCAGGCACGTGCCACAGCTCAGGGCGACGCCGCCCAGCTCGTCAAAGCGCAACAAGAGCTTGTGGACATCGAAGCGCTCGTTCCCGATACTCTCTATGTCGACGGCGGGACCCAGCAGGAACACGCTCACCTCATGCCCGCGAGAGAGAGCAGCGGAACCGAAGCGGAAAGCGTTCCACACCGTCTCCGTCTCGGTAGTGTTGATGACCAGCAAGTACCTCAAGGGACCTCTCCTTTCCCAGAGACTGTTGGCCCGCCTTCGTGGGGTGCTACTATCGGCGGGCTGGTTTCAGCGTCCGGGCCCCCACGACTGGCCTCCACAGCCGCCAACCGCTCTTGAAGCTCGGCCAGTTGTCGGCGCAGCGAGGCTACCTCTGAATCGGCGGCGGCTTGCTCGCCCCGTGAGGCGGCTGATGAATCAGGTGACCTGTCGCTCGCGCCGTGGCCGCCCATCCCCATCATCATGCTCATCATGAGCCACATCATGAGCGCCATCGCCAGCATCATGAGGGGCATCATCAGGAAGACCCACCAGGGCGCGCCGCCGAAGGGGCCCATGTCCAGAAGCGCCATCAATCCTCCAAGCCACCTACTGGTCATCGTCCACAGTAGCCTGGTCGCTGTGGAATACGGCCACGAGATTCTGAGGGAAAGTCTGAGGCAACTCCCTTTCGATCAGCTCGCGCGCCTGTTTGGAGTCGCTGCCGCCCACGTCCCAGCCGGCGCCGCTGAGGATATCCTCGAACCGCATGGCGAAGGGCGCCGCGACGATCATCACGAGATCCCAGGCGGCCACTATCTTCCACGGATGTCGGGTGGCGACGCTCGACAGGAACGAAAACGCTCGGTTCATTCGGCGACCTCCAGGGGAATGAATTCGCGCCCGGCTTCGGTGTCTGTCGCTTTATCCTTCGGCCACGGCCTCCACGGGTAGGCCCTCCTCCCGCCATTCGGGGAAGCCGTCGCGCAGCCGGCGGGCAGCAAAGCCGTGGCGGCGCAGGAGCTCAACGGCCTGCACTGCTAGTACGCAATAGGGACCGCGACAGTAGGCGACGACCGGCTGGTCTCGTGGGACCTCCGACAGTCTCCGTTCGAGGTCTTCTAGGGGGATCGAAATAGCGCCCGGAACATGTCCCGCGTCGTATTCCGCAGTCGGCCGGACGTCGAGAACGCTCACCTGGCCGTCCTGCGCGAGTCGCCACAGGGTAAGCCTGTCCACCATCTCCAGGCCTTCGTCGGCCGACAGCGAGCGCAGCAGTTCGGTGATCTCTGCGAGCCGAAGTTGACCGAGGTCGCGCAAGGACGCCCACAGGCGCCAGACGGCGGAGTCCGCGAGCCTGTAGTACACATACGGACCATCGCGCCGTGAGTCGACGAGGCGCGCCGAGCGGAGAACGCGAAGATGCTGGCTGGCGTTCGGGACACTTAGGCTCGCCTCCCGGGCAAGCACCTCAACTGAACGCTCGCCCTGGCCGAGGAGGTCGAGGATCTCCAGCCGCTTCGGGGTTGAGAGAGCGTGACCGATGCGGGCAAACTGCTCGTAAAGGGCATCTTTGAACTGGCGATCATCCATAATACTTCACCACTTAATTAATCGCTTAAATGGTATCCCTTCGACCATCGTCAGTCAAGGGGTTGCCGTGAGAAGGTTGGGTGAACTTGGTCGGGGCAGGCGGATTTGAACCGGCAACCTCCTCAACCCGACTCAGGACCATGCGGTCAGAGCGATCGCAGGTCAGTGCAAGCTAGGGGTGCACCGAATCCTGTGGGGTGCCAGAATGTCATCCGTGTCCAGGCGGAGGGTTGACAAGGGGCAACCGTAAAAGTATTCTACCATAGACTTATATGGACGAGCTCGAGAAACTAGCGCGGGTCTTCAAGGCATTCTCGGACGAGACGCGGCTGCGGCTGGTGAAGACGCTGGCCGAGTTGAGACCGGACGATGCGCTGTGCGTAAACGCTCTGGCCGCTACGCTAGGCGTCTCCCAGCCGGCTGTCTCTCAGCATCTGGCCGTGCTCCGGGCGGCGGACCTGGTTATCGGCGAGCGCCGGGGCTACCACGTGCACTACAGGCTGAGCCTGGAGGGGGTTGCAGCATACCGGGCTCAGGCTCTGGCCCTGCTAGGGGAGGAGTTCATGGCATCGCCCGGGCGGGACAAGTCGACTGCGCCGAGTGGCACGCGCCAAGGAAAGGACATGCGTGATGAGCGAAGAGCAACCGCGCGTTCTGGTGATCGCCGCCCATCCTGACGATGCGGACATCAGCTGCGGCGGAACCGTCGCCCGCTGGGGCCGCGAGGGGCGACAGATCGATTATGTCCTTTGCACGAATGGCAACAGAGGCAGCAACGACCCCGAAATGACGCCGGAGCGACTGGGCGAGATCCGGAAGGCGGAACAAAGGGCGGCGGCGCAGATACTGGGCGTCGCCGGCCTCACTTTTCTCCGTCACGAAGACTGCGAGCTGGAGGAGACTCTCACCTTCCGCCGTGAGCTTTCCGGCCTCATCCGGACGCTGAGGCCGGAAGTGCTGATGACCCACGATCCCTGGGCCCGATATCGTATCCACCCGGACCACCGCGCGGTCGGCTTTACCGCGCTGGCCGCCATCGTCACCGCCGGCAACCAGATGCTGCGGGAGGGGCCGCCGCCCCATTCCGTTGGCGAGGTCTGCCTGTTCCAGACTGATAACCCGGACTTCTGGGTCGACATCACGGAAACTTTTGAGCTCAAGCTCCAGGCCATACGGGAACACCGGAGCCAGACGGCGCACTCGGGCGAAGCGATGATGAAGCGAGTGCGGGAGTGGGCGGAGACCGCTGGCAAGGAGGCCGGCGTACCCCTGGCCGAGGGATTCAAAGCTATTCTCCCACGGCACTAGCGCGAGAACAGGGGCTCTTGTAGGAGGTGCGAAACATGTGTGGAGGTCATGACGGTTGGGGAAACGAGTCATCGTCCTGCTGTTGCGGCGGCCATACGCGACACCGCTGCTCCTGCGGGCCCCACTCACAGCACGGCTGTGGCTGCGGCTGTGAGAGCCACCCGCGGCACGAGTGCGGCTGTGGCTGTCACGTCGAGAGTGCGTGCTGCTGTGGCGGTAGGCATCCGTTCGGCTTCCGCCGTCGGTTCACGACCAGGGAGGAAGAGGCGGCAGCGCTTGAGGACTATCTGAAGGAGCTAGAGGCCGAGACCAAAGGCGTCCGGGAGCGTTTGGCAGAGATGAGACCTTAGTCTGGAGCAGCCCAGTGAAACGGACACCGACGCGGTCGCAGTTCGCGCATGGGCGAAGTGTCTGGGGGTCTGGCAGGGAATGATCCTGGTAACAGATGAGCCTCTCTCCCCCGGCCAGATACTGGACGCCCTCAGGACAGATGCCTCGGGCTCTGTCGTCATCCACATAGGCATAGTGCGGCCCTTTTCTGAGGGCAGGACAGTCGCCTCCATAGAGTACCAAGCTGACGTGGGGGTGGCGGAGGAGGAGCTTTCCCGCATAGCCGCCGACATCGCGGCAAGGTGGCAAATCCAGGATGTAGCCCTGTGCCGCAGGGAGGGCCGACTGAAACTGGGCGAGGTCATCCTGGTCGCCGCTGTCTCAACGGCCCATCGAAGGGAGGCCTTCGAGGCTTGCCAGTACGCCGTGGAGCATCTCAAAGCAATGAAGTCCATCGCCAAGAGGGAGACCTGGGAAGAAGAGAGATGAATGATGCCCCTGCGATCGAGGCGAAAGGACTCGCCGAGTACTACGGCGCGTGGTGCGGCTGGCGCACACTCACTCGCTGGTGGACGAGACTCAGGAGCATGACTACTGGGCCGAGCCCCATGCCAGCGTCAACCCGGACTTCACGCAGGTCGTCTTCACCTCCAACTGGGGCCGGTCTGGCACCGGCGAGGTGGAGATGTTCCTCATCTCGTTGCCGCCGGACTGGATCAAGTCGCTGCCCTAGTCCGGATCACGCCTGGACCGCTGCACGAGCTCGACCGTCGCTCGCCTAGGCGTCTGCATGAAACGCAGGCCTGTGTGCGCTGCGTCTATTCCGTCGAGTTCTGCTCGCCTTCTTGGGTAAAGGAGCTCTTCTCCGTTCTGACCGACCAGGATCTCCAAGACCTACAAGCCAAGGTAGAGAAGCTACGCAGCGCGGCGATGGACAGGCTTGCCGGCACGCTCACCTCGAGCGGCAGCATCGCGCACGGCCGGGGCGTGTAAAGGTCACCCCGTCTAGAAGCCTACCGTCCTCCGGCTGCTGTCAATGCCATCGTGCGGGTCGTGGTGGCCCCACTCGCCCTCACCGCAGGCGGCTGGTACGCCAGGAGGCGGTGGGGGAGGTAGGGAATCCTGAGCATAGCTTTGTGGCTAGTGGAAGCTAACCGGGAGGTAACCGAAGACACCTAGCCGCCACGTAAGAGGATCAGTGAGAGGAGCACGCCTTCGCCGCACTCATGGAGCGCCCAGAATTCAGTTCTGAGGTGGCCTCTTTGCACCCTCAATCGTGAGCGTTTGACGAATCCATGGGCGCTGGCGTAGCGTTATAACAGTAGGACGAGGCTCACTCGCCCCGGGAATTGAGAGAGCTTTTGTGGCCGCACCCCCGAAGGCTCTCTCTCTTTTTTCCACGCCAAGTCGGCCCGGATCAGGGAGAGACGTGATGAGTATTCCCCATCTTGGTCGGGGCCACAGCTTGGCTTCATGGTGACCGAGCCTCATCGGGCGGGCAATACTGTGGCGAAAAGTAAACGACTTTCTACCACCGCTTTTATGACTTGTTCACGCCCCGTGGCCTATTGTTTCAGTAGTCGGGGGGTGCGGTCACGGGGCTCCCGATGTGTTTGGGGTGGAGAGTTCCTCAGGCGGACATTCCCCACCCCAAACCTGTAGTTGGCGGCCCCTCTACACCCACCACTCCAGTCTCCGCGCATGGGGGTCGCTGTAGCCCGCTCTCACCGCAGCCACCTGGTACGCCAGGAGGCGGTGGGGGAGGTAGGGGCTTCCTCTACGCCGCGCGTTCCTCCCCTCTTCTTCCTAACCCTCGCGCCTGCCAGTAGAATGTGGCTGTCATGGAGCCACGCATGAGTCAGTCGAGGTGGGAACCGTGAAAGTGCTGATGGTTTACACCAACACTTACCGCATGTTTGCTCCCGCGCCCCTCGGCGCCTCACTCGTCGCCTCGCGGCTGCGACGCGACGGGCATGACATACGATTCCTCGATCTCATGTTCGCCAGATCGCCGGCCGTCGAAGCAGCTCGCTCAGCGCTAGAATTCAAGCCCGACCTCGTCTGCTACTCGATTCGCAACATCGACAACCAGTCCCCGTCGCCCTTCTTCGACCCATTGCCGGCTATCCAGTCCATCGTTTCCGCCGTCCACAGGGCTTGGCCTACGCCGACACTCCTCGGCGGCACAGCCTTCACAACGTTCCCCGCCCAGTTCCTGGAGGCGCTAAGCGCCGCGTATGGCATCGCCGGCGACGATCTCGACTCCATCTCGCGCTTCGTCAACTCGCTCGCCGCAGGCCAGGCCGACCGCACGGTGCCGGGCCTGGTGTATCGCGCCGAGGACGGCATCCACTGCAATCCCTTCGCGATCTGCGGGTATGCCGAAACCGTCTTCGACAACTGGGACTTTCTCGACTTGCGCGCATACCGGCGCTCGCTAAGCACCCTCGTCGACTGCGGCCTGGTGGTCCGGACAGGGTGCCCATTTGAATGCGTCTACTGCGACTACTACCGGACGTTTGGCCGAAGCTACGTGCTCCGCGATCCGCTTCAGGTGGCGGAGGAGGCTCTCATCCTGCAACGCAGAGGCGCACGATCTGTCATTTTCGCTGACGCCGGCTTCAACAGGCCACTCGACCACGCCAAGGAGGTGTTGAGCGCAATGCTCGCCGCCGGCGTGCGCTTGAACCTAAGCGCCGTCTTCGAGCCGGGTGAGATCGACCAGGAATTCGCTCACCTTTTTCGCCGAGCTGGAGGTCGCGGCGTCCTCCTGTATGCTGGCAGCCTGTCTGACGAGGTCCTCTCGCGGTCGCGCAGGCCTTTCCACGTTGACGACGTGGTGCGTGGGGCACATGCTCTCCGCCAGGCTGGCGTCCATGGGTTTCTGTTCCTGACCTTTGGCGGACCGGGAGAGACGCCGGCAACGGTCGATGAGACGTTCCGGGTGGCCTCCGAGATCCGTCCCTTTCACACCCTCCTTGGCCGCGGCTACCGGATCGAGCCGGAGACCGAACTGCAAGCCATGGCGATCGCTGAGGGAGCCATCGCGCCGGACGATGACTGCTTCAAAGCCACCTTCTACCACTCCGTGGCGACGCCACCGGAGATGCTTACGGCTCGCCTGAGGCGCTACCAGGCGGAGCACCGCTGGGAGAGCTTGCGCGCCTTGCCGTCGATGGTGAGGCTGATGTGGGACAAATTTCGCCCATGAGCCGGTGGCCGAGGACGAAGACTGTTCGAGAAGGCGGTGTAAGTAGTGATCCATTAAGTGTGTAAGACGGGACACTTCGGATAAGGTGAGTGCAGCGAACACAACCTAGTCCGAAGGAGGTCCCGTCCATGTCTATCCTAGCGCAGTCGGAGACCAGGGGCAGTGCA
>Ga0315286_10008187_pt1 | contig 10275 bp, 10 predicted proteins | sample YL17G10_0_MG_FD_205038 | JGI IMG/M metagenome (GOLD analysis project Ga0315286, IMG submission 205038) | Sediment microbial communities from Yellowstone Lake, YNP, Wyoming, USA - YL17G10_0 | ecosystem: Environmental > Aquatic > Freshwater > Lake > Sediment | place: USA: Wyoming | collected...
CCTTCTGGGCCTGGTGCAGCTGGTTCGCCTGAGCGAACGGATGCGGCGGGGACTTTATGTCACGGCCGGCCTGTTCACGCTGATAGGGATCTTTGCCATGCGCTGGAACGTGGTCATCGGCGGCCAGCTCTTCTCCAAGAGCTTCCTCGGATACACCACGTATAAGTTGGATTTCGCCACTCGGGAAGGCCTCCTGCCGGCCATCATATTTCTCATCTTGCCCTTCCTCATCCTCTGGGTGCTGGTGAAGCTCCTACCGCCCTGGGAGCGCGAGGAGCCGGCAGCCTAACCCATTCGTCGAAGACGACCCCACCGTGGCCAAGATTCTCCGCGGGCTCCTGGCCGCGCAGTAGTGCGAAAGTCTCATCGCCCCTAATGCCCAGGAGGGCCTCGAACTCCTGCGGACCCACCCGATCGATCTGATCCTGCTGGACGTGAACCTGGCGGGGGGGCTTTCCGGCTATGCCGCCTGCGAGACCTTCAAGAGCCTTCGCCAGATTGCGCAGAGTTCGATCTCGGCTCGTGGGGCGCGGCCCTCCTTCTATCGCTATCCCTGTCCTTGTCGCCGGCGTTGTGACAAAAGTCGTAGACGGCTCGGACCTCACAGATTATCCTACCCGTGGGATGCTCGAAAAGGAGGAGGATCATGACAGACCACACCCAAGATCACGCCCATCACCACGGCCACGGCGGCACCCCGACCCAGGTTCTGATGGCGGAGCACGAGCTGATCCTGCAGGCGCTGGACGCCCTGGAGAAGAAGGTGGCGGCCGTCCAGGCCGGCGCCGCGCCCGACAGGGCCTACTTCGAGAAGGCGGTGGAGTTCCTGCGTGGTTTTGCCGACAAGTGCCATCACGGCAAAGAGGAGGAGCTCCTCTTCAAGCGAATGGTGGACCGGGGGTTCCCGCTCCAGGGAGGACCGATCGCCGTGATGCTGAACGAACACGACATGGGCCGGGCCTTCATCAAAGGCATCGCCGATGGAGCGGCCAAGATCGGGTCCGATCCCGGCGCGGCGAAACGGGTCACCGAGAACGCGCAGGGCTACATCGATCTACTCCGGAATCACATCGGCAAGGAGAACAACGTCCTGTTCCCCATGGCGGATCGAGTGCTCAGCGCCGAGGACCAGGCCGAGCTCGGGATGGCCTTCGAGAAGTTCGAGGGAGAGGAGATGGGCGCAGGCGTCCACGAGGTCATGCTGAAGCTGCTTCAAGAGCTGAAAGTGTAAGCCTGAGATGGACTCCACGGCTGCGGAGCGGCTAGGACCGTCTGGAGAAGGTGAGCGTGATGGGGAGGTAATTTGCGATCTTGTCCGCCAATCGCGTGAACTTCCCGCCGCGCGCCCTGTACTCAAGCGCTAGGCTGCGATAGTCGTCGCACCGCTTGGCCATGCGCGCGCAGGCCAACGCAGCCGGCAGCAAGGGGGCCGCCGCGGTGGGGTTCAGTCGGTGGGCGCGGAGCAGCGCCTCGTAGGCCTCTTGGTTGCGTCCGACGCGGACGTAGGCCACGCCGATGGCGTGCTGCGTCAGGAAATCGTCCTTCGTCCGGTAGGGTTCGAGCAGGGCGATGGCGGACCGATAGTGCCCCTCTTTGATCAGCAGGACGACGGTGCGCATGATCTGCTGGTACTCGATCGGACCCGGAGGCTCGCGTTGACCATCGGAGCGGGCGAGGAGGGATTGATCCATCGAAGGCAGCGCGTTCTTCGCGGCGACAAAGGGGATGAAAAGCTCTTCGCTGTCCTGGGTCGCCGCCGGCAACACGGCGGGCCAGAACGCGATCAGGGCGAGTACGGCGAAGCCGAGGGCGAGGCGCCACCCCCACTCGCACCGATCATTCTTGCGGAAACCAGGCTTCACCTTCCACCCCCTGGCAACAGTCCCTTCAGACAATCTAAAGCAAAACGCGTGCCAATTCACCCTGTGAAATATGTAGACAGAGCGGCGGCCGGAGCTACACCCGCCGAGGTCGTCCGGTGTTTCGATGGCTCTTGGCGAGTCTAGCATGGGCAACCGCCTCTTGGCCTCTCTGCCCGCGCCCTGCCATATTGGCAGCAACGGACTGACAGTTCACCAGGCTCCTCGTGATTTGTGGGCGTGCCGAGACCATGGTGGCGAACACCCTCTTCGTACTGGCCCCCAACGGTCCCGGCGTACTCTTTCCCGAATGCGGAGAGGTGTTCGACTTCTCCTTCTGCGCCTTATTGGTGCAAGAATTCGCATCGTCGCACCCGCTGGCTGGACCACCATCTCATGTTCCCCGCCCCGCATCAAACCGGCCGCCAGAGGTGATACGTCGCAGCTTCTCCCGTCTTCGGGCGGCCAACCCGGCTCGGCGCACCCGAACCTCCCGCCTTACGAAACCAAGAGAATAGGGCCAGGCATCGCTGGATGGACACCTGGCCCCGTCTTCTCATTCCAACCACCGCGCAGCTTGCATCAGGAGCCGGCGAACTGTTCCCGCAGGGCCCGGATCTGGCCCAGATGGTTGGCGTCGTGCTCGACCTGGTGTTCGGCGGTCCAGGCAATGCTGACGTCGCCCCGCTTCGGGTGCACGCCCACCCGCTGCCAGGACTGGGCCGCCAGCGCACCGAGGATGGCCACCGACTCGGCGCGGAGCCCCTGGAACTGCTTGAGGACGAGCGCCAGGTCGTCCTGGTTGTAACGGAGCTTCGCCGCCAGCTCGTCCTGGTTGATCATCCGGAGCTGTGGCCGGTCGTGGTTCGCGATCTTCCCGTATCGCTCCACGAAGAACTCCTCCACGTCCCGCAGGTGGCAGGCGATCTCCAGCATGGACCACTTCTCGGGCGCCAACTTCCGCCGCAGGGCTTCGTCGGACATGCCGCGCAGCAGCCCCACTAGGAGCTTCGGTGTCTCCTGGAGCCTCGACAGGATCTCCCATCGCTTCCTGATGTCCGCGATCTGGGCGAGATGCGCCTCGTCGTTTCCGAGCGCCTGCCGCTGGAGAATCGCCTCCAGGGACATCGGCCCGGCGAGCTCGTGTGTGCCGACGCGGAGCCACTGATCCGCCTTCACCTTCTTCACGATCGCCAGCGATTCCTTCCGCGCCGCCCGCCAGTCACGCAGCACCTCGCGGAGATTCAGGCGGCGGTATTGCCGTTCCAGGGCCAGAGCATCCCCGTCCACGTCGGGAAACGTCGGGTTGTCTTTCGCCAGGATTTCCGTGTAGCGGTGGAGATACCCCAGCCGCTCCGCGTCCCGCATGTGGCAGACGATCTCGTGAATGGACCATTTTCCCGGCGCCGGCCGCCAGGTGAGCAGCTTCTTCGGCACCCCCGCCAGCGCCGCCTTCAGCCGATCCGGCGTGGACCGCACAATCGCCACATACTGATCTCGTTCTGTCTTTTCCATGTCTCCTCCTCGATAGATCCCAAGGATAACCACAGACTTCGCAGATGCGTAGTCTATGGTCGCTTTGCACTCCGCTTCTTTCCGGCCCCCCGGGTCTTGTCGACCATGAACGCCTCGACGAACTCGCCGGCCTTCTCGAGGAAGACGGCGGTGAGTTCTTTCCCCATCTCGGTCGTGGCGCGGCGGGCGTCCCCGTAGGCGCCGTTCGGCGTCAGCTCCTCCCAGCGATACGGGACCTCGACCCCTCCGCCCGTGCCCGGGTCGGTGTAGGGGTAGGGATCCGCGTGAGCCTTCCCCTCGGCGAGGGCCGCCTTGCGGACGACCCGAGGGGCCAAGTACAGCCCCATCGCCGCCTCGATCTCGTCGGCGTGGACGCGCCGCTTCGGGATGAACTTATGACACGCCTCCCGCACCAGCTCGAACCAGGTGCAGCCGGCCACCATCAGGTCCTCCTCGTAGCGGAGCTGCGTCGCGAGCACCGAGATCGCCGCGCGGTTTCCCCCATGGCCGTTCAGGATCAGGAAGCGCTGGATCCCGTGCCGAGAGAGGGCGAGGATCGTATCCTCCAGGCAGGCCATGAAGGTGTCATATCTCCAGGTGATCGTCCCCGGAAAATTCATGTGGTGGTTGGACATCCCCACCGGAAGTGGCGGCGCCACGACAACGCGCGGATGATGCTGCAGCGCCAGACGGCGCGCCAGCTCGGTGGCGATGGCGATGTCGGTCTCGAAGGTCAGGTGCGGCCCGTGCTGCTCCATGGATCCGGTCGGCAGGATCGCCAGCCGCACCTTCGGCAGTCGCGCCTTCACCTCGGGCCAGACCATGTCCGTCAGAAACACCGTCTTCTCCATCCACACCTCCTTCCAGACAAAATGACTCCGGCAGGATGTCTGGCCGCAGACGCCGACGGTCCGGTGGCTCAGTTCCTCGGAAACTTCAGCGGGAGTTCGCGCTGGCGGGTGCTGGGGAGTTGTGGTGGCTCGCCGTGAAGGCCGTGGTAGATCCAGGCCTCCATTCGCAATCGGCTGGCCAGACTGGCCATCTGCCAGAGCGCCGCGTCGACCGCTTGTGCCCTGTCGCCCTCTGCCTTGCGATAGGCTTCCGACGCCCGCCGGTAGGCCGCAGCCAGTTGCGCCAGATGGAAGCCCAAGGACTCCTTCGTACCGTAGAGCCCGAGATCCTCCGTCACTTGAAGGAGCAGGTGCTGATCATACCCCAGGCGACCCGCCGGCGCGTCCTGAAAAACCGCCGCATGGATGTCCGCCAGGCGGCTCAAGTTGTTGGGGATAAGAGGATCCTTCTCCAGCATCCAGGCGAACAGGGCCGGGACGTCCTCTGCGGAGATGGCCAGCGGCGGGAGAGGTTCTCGGAAGGCCAGCAGGCCCTCCACTCCGTTTCTGGTCTTCATCATCCTATGACGCACGGTCGGCCCGTCTTGGGGTGCCGGCCTTTCTTCGATCCGCGGTTGTTCTGCTGGAGGCGGCGCCTCGACCGAGGGCGGAGCGGGAAGCGGCGCGGCGGATTCGACGGGTGGGGGTGGAGGTATGGTCGGCTCGAATAGCGCGGGCGGGGATTCCACCGATGACGCCGGGGCCGGCTCTGGCGGCGAAACCTGGGCAGCCCCCGCCGGTGCGGAAGCCCGCGTCACCGGACCCGCGTTGGGATCCTCGCTCTGCATCTTCCGAAGCAGATAGACATCGCCCGGGATTCGGGCACCCTGGAGATACTCTCGGAGTGCAGCAGAACCTTCGGGGCGGAACACCATGTAACAGGAGGGACAGAAGGTCGCGTCGGCCTTGATCTTTCGCTCACAGGCCGGACAGGATCGAACTCGCGTGCTGCTTCCGGCACCAAAAAGCCGCAATGGCATCCCCGCCTTGATCGACCTCCTGCTTAGTAGCCTCTTCCGTTAGAGAATAGCACCCAAGACGCGACTCGTCAAACCCCTATTTTGAAAAAACGCAGCCCGGATCGTCCGGCGACATCTCCAGAGCGCCCGCAACGACTCCGGGGGCTTGTCCCCACCGCGAGGCCGGTGGCGATACCCATGCGGGAGGCCGGCCTCTGAGTGGGCTCAGCCTATGCTGGAGACCCGCTCCGGCCGGATCTTGTAGATCACCCGCACCTCGCCTTCCCGCCGGTGGGGATAGGTGTCTTTTCCCAGATACTTCTTGGAGAGGGCGTCGATGTGCGCGTCCGCCCCGACCTCGGTGACCTCTTCCACCCGACCGCGAATTGCGAGATACCGGTACGGGTTGTCGGGATCTTGGATCGCCAGGGCCACGCGGGGCGTGCGCCGCATGTTCTTGTCCTTGACTCTCCCCTTGGCCGAGTTGACCCGAACGTAGGTCCCGTCGAAGTCCACCCAGACCGGCGTTACCTGGGGCGAACCGTCGGCCATGACGGTCGCCAGATGCGCAAAGGCCTTCTTCTGCAGCAGGTCCTGAAACGCCTCCGGGATAATCGCCGCCATGCGAGCCCCCCTTCTTCTCTTCCGGATGTCCGATGCAACTCCGTCACATCACCTGAACGATCAGCCCCGTTTCTCCCAGGATCCGCGCGACGCGGTCGCAGTCGGACGCCCCGCCTCGATAGACTTCCGCCAATCCGGTGGTGTGCACGCGCCACGCCAGCTCCTCGGCCAGGGGTCGGGTCATGCCGGGAACGGCCTTCAGGAGTTGGGAGATCACCTCGTCAAAGGTGTGGCACTCGCAATTGAACAGGAAGACCTGGCTCCCCTCGCCGCCCTCCGTGGTCCGATCCTCTACCTCCTGGGGTGCACCCTTCGCCAGGGCCAGCGTCGGCGCGGGAAGCAATCCGACTGGAAACTCGTCGAGCCGAAAAGTCATGGCCGTCCGCCCGTCAGCCGTCGGGAGTCTCGAATCGTTGCAGGAATGAGAGAGGCGGAGGGCGCAGCCCCGATGTGTCCGGGCCGCGTGAAACGGCCGCAGGCTCCCGTCAGACGATCAGAAGATCGCCTTCCCGGGCCACGCCACAGGTGATGGTCCCGCCGGATGCCGCGATGCGCTGCTGGGCGGATTCACAAATCTCGTCCAGGAAGTTGTCGGAATGGTCCGGATCGTGGTGGAAGAACTGCACGTTCTTGATCCCGGCCGCAATGGCGATATCCAAGGCGTCCGACCATGACGAGTGGCCCCAGCCACGCTTCCGCTCCAGCTCCTCCGGCGTGTACTGGGCGTCGTGGATGAGGAGGTCGGCACCCTGAAAGAATCGCAGGAACCGGTCCAGCTCGTGCGCCGCCGCCCCGCCGGTCGTCTTCCAGTCCATGGGCAGTTCGTTGTCCGTGGCGTAGACGACCCGCTTGTCGCCATGCGAAAGGCGATAGATCAGGGCGCGACCGGGGTGCAGGGAGGAGAGCGTGTCGAACTGCACGCCGCCCAGCGTGACGGTTCCCTCGCCGATCTCCTGGAAGCTCAACGCCGCCCCAAATTGCTCCAACCCCACGGGGAAGTAGACGGAGGCCATCTGCCCCGACAGGATCTGGAGGAGATCGGCGGTCGGCTGGGCCGGCCCGACCAGGGTGAAGTCGTTGCCCGCGATGTAGGCCGGCTCGAAGAAGGGCAGGCCCTGGATGTGGTCCCAGTGGAAGTGCGAAAAGCACAGGTAGCCCTTGATGTTTCCCCCCACGAGGCGGAGGGAGCGCCCCAGCTCTCGGAGCCCGGTCCCTCCATCCCAGATGAAGATGTCATCGATCCCGGACACCCGCACCTCGACGCACGGCGTGTTCCCGCCGTAGCCGACTGTGTCTCTGGACGCCGTGGCGATCGAGCCGCGCACGCCCCAGAACCGCACCGAGATCTTGCGGGCCAGAAAATCACGCACCAGGGAAAGGAGCCGGTCCGACGAGAATGGCTTTTCCAGGAAGGCATTGGCGCCCACCTCGGTGGCGAGCTGCTTGTCGGCCCGGTAGTGTTTGGCGGAGAAGATGATGATGGGGCCGCGGAAGGGGCGGAGCCCGGTGCGGAGCTGCCGGCACAAGGTCAGGCCGTCTATCCCCGGCATCATGATGTCGAGCAGGATCAGCGAGGGCGCGGTCGCGGCCACGCTTGCGTGCAGGTTCGAGCCGTCCCCGAGAATGACGGTCTTGTAGCCCGCCGACTCCAGGATGTCCCGACACAACTGCCGGATGAAGGGGTCGTCATCCACCAGAAGAATCGTCTCGGTCGCCATGTTTCATTCACCTAGCGCCCAGTGGCGGTCTGCCGCTCGCGCTTCCTGGCCTGCTTGCCTTGCACGCTCCGGGAACCGGATCTCGGCACGCCTTGGCCGCCCGGGTACACTTAGGAGCCGTTACGAAATAACTTGTCCGTCTATTGGAATTTCGTTACGGCTCCTTATGCCGTTTCCGGAATTTCTCCGGTCAAGTCATTCTTTGACAACGGCTTAGGTTGATTCGACTATGATTCCCCAGGTAAATACCGCCATTCTCATAGCCTGACGGCCCGTCGATGTCAAGAAGAGCTTTTGCTATCTACAAAAGTGGGCTGGACGAGGGGGGCCCGGACATCCAGGGGGGCGCAAACGCCAATCTGCCAGCGGCGAGAGAACGGGGGTCCCAGCGATGGAACCCCCGTGAGGAGTCGCAACCGTCTGCCAGCACGCCTGCGCTTTTCCGTCGCCGGTCACGTGGACCGGACTTCCTGCCGCATGAAGCACGCGTACGAGATCCCGAAACACACCACCGTGATGGCCAGCAGCGAGACCAGGTGAGGGGCCACGATCAAGGCGCTCTGGATCAACGGCAGTGGGCTCTGGAAGCGGCTGATGGACAGTTGCTCCATCGGGCCCATCAGCACCAGGGACCGCGTCGTCTTGCGCAACGGGTCCAGAACGATCCCCGTGGCCTCGCTGTACAGGATGACGGGCGACACGGTGGAGATGATCGAACGCACCTGGTCGTTCTTGAGGACGGCTTCGGGGCTCACCGACGCCCCCGAAGGGATGGGGGCGATCACGTCCGCCGCCTGCTTGGCCACCAGCGCCATGAAGAAGGCAAAGAAGATCCAGAGCGCGATGGTCGCCAGGGCCGAGGTCGCCATCCCCCGGAACAGCACGGAACACAGGATCGAGAGCGCCAGCCAGAACCCGATGTAGATGACGCTCACCACCAGGTAGACGAACATGCGCCCGATCTCCTCCCAGCCTGGCACGACGCCCAACACCAAGAGCCCGATCCCGGAGATGAGCACCACGATGGCCAGCAGCATAATCGCGATCGTCGTCAGCCCCGCCAGGAACTTCCCGTTGATGACCGCGTCGCGGTAGATGGGCTGCGACAAGAGCTTGCTCAGCGTCCGGGCGCTCCGCTCCCGGTTGATGGCGTCGAAGCCCAGCACCATCCCGATGAGGGGCCCGAAGAACGCGATGAACTGCGCCAGGGAAAAAACCGCCCCGGTGGAGGTGAAAAGCAAGAGGAAGACCAGCGACGGCTTGGCCATCCCCTCCAGTACATTCCGGAGCCCGCTCCCGACCGTGTAGGCCGTCACCAGCCCGACCATCAGGATCACGGTGAGGAGCAGGATGGACCGCGTGCTGCTGAAATGGTCCTCGAGTTCCTTGCGATACACTGCCCATAATCCACGCACAGGGATACCTCACTCGGCCGTGCCGCGCCCTCACGACTGCGCCGGCACGCCTTCCCGGAAATACCGCATGTAGATTTCTTCCAGGGTGAACCGCTCCTGGTCCACCCCAAGCTTCTGTTTGGCCAATTCCTGGATGGCGCCCGCCGCGACCAGCTTGCCCTTCAGCATGATGCCGACCCGGTCGCTGATCCGCTGCACCTGATCCAAGAGGTGCGAGGAGAAGAAGACGGTGATCCCCTTCTCGCGGCCCAGCTCCACGATGAAGTCGAGCATCTTCTGGGTGCCGTCCGGGTCCAGCCCCAGAGTGGGCTCGTCCAGGAAGACCGCCTGGGGATCCTTCAAGAGCACCTCGGCGATCCCCAGGCGCTGCCGCATGCCTCGCGAGTAGGCCCCCACCCGCTTCCGGCCCTCGGTCAGAAGGCCGACCTGCTCCAGCAGTCCCTCGATCTTCCCGGGCAGGCCGCTATCCCGAATCCCGTTCAGCCGAGCCACATACGTCAGGTTCTGAATCGCCGTCATGTCCTCGTAAAAGCCGACGTTCTCTGGCAGGTAGCCGACCAGCCGCTTCACCTGCAGCGGCTCTCGGGCCGGATCGAGCCCGCAGACCCGGGCCGTCCCGGAGGTCGGCTCGCTCAGTCCCAGGAGCATCAGGAGGGTCGTTGTCTTCCCGGCGCCGTTCGGGCCCAGGAAGCCGAAGATCTCCCCCTGCTTGACATCCAGAGTGAGAGCGTCGACCGCGATCTGGTTCCCATACCGCTTGGTCAGTTCGTGTGTTTCGATTGCCAGTGCCATGGCCCCCTCACCGCCGTCCCAACCAGGCGAACAAGCCCCCCATGCCCCCGATCACCAGGGCGATGAGGCCCACGCCGATCCACCCCCACGCCGTCGGCGCCTTCACCGTCACCCGCAGCTCGATGGTCTTGCTGGAGCCTTTCTCGCCGTCGGCCATGAGACCCACCGAGTAATCGCCCACCAGAGCGGTCCCCCCGGGGGTGATGGTGGCCTCGACCTGCTTGAACACCCCGGGCTCCAGGTTCTCGAGCTTCTCGGGTTTGAACTCCACCTTCCAGTTCTCGGGCTTGAACGACGACAGGTTGACGGTGCGGTTCACCGCCGAGCCGGTGTTCTTGACCAGGAACGACACCGTGGTGGGCTTGCCGGTCACCGCCTCCGTGGACAGGATCCCCGTGGGGGTGGCCGCTTCCAGCTTGTAGATGCCGCCGAGCACCACCGTCAGCTTCACCTCGGCCTTCGACTCTCCCGAGCTGATCCGGACCAGGACCGGGTATTCGCCG
>Ga0315286_10008189_pt1 | contig 10274 bp, 11 predicted proteins | sample YL17G10_0_MG_FD_205038 | JGI IMG/M metagenome (GOLD analysis project Ga0315286, IMG submission 205038) | Sediment microbial communities from Yellowstone Lake, YNP, Wyoming, USA - YL17G10_0 | ecosystem: Environmental > Aquatic > Freshwater > Lake > Sediment | place: USA: Wyoming | collected...
ACTCGCCGCAGGAAGCAAGCCTCCAGCTGCACAGACTGTGGAACTCTGCCAGTGAGATTGGTGCCGACCTGCACACGCTCTCTCGCCGTCTGCATCCTTCCACGTTGGAGAACCTGGGACTCATTCTCGGGGTAGGCGCTTTATGCAAAGAGTTTGCGGCGCAACAGGGCATGCAGGTTGACTTCTCGCACGAAAACCTCCCGCGTTCTGTTCCCCCTGAGGCGGCACTTTGCCTGTTTCGCGTCGTCCAGGAAGGACTTCGGAATTCGAAGAAACACAGTGGCACGTCAAACGCCCAGGTAGGTCTGGAGATGGCCGGCGATACGCTGCATGTATCTGTCCGCGATCAAGGTGTGGGCTTCAACCTCAAGGAGATTCTGAACAACGGCGGTCTCGGCCTCAGAAGCATGGGCGAACGTGCCCGCTTGCTGGGCGGGCGATTCGAGATTCATTCGGAACCGCAGAGAGGAACCAGAATCGATGCCTGGGTGCCGATCCAACCACGTACGGGCGCGGGAATCAGGTGATCCGGAAACAGAACTCGTGTGATCCGCCGACGCACGGGCCGTGAAGAAACAAGTTATGGGGAAAAGGCTCTCTGACAGCTCGCGCCCGCGCTTCCTGATCGCGGATGATCACGCTATCTTCGCTGAGGCGCTTCGAGTTCTCCTCGAAACAACCTATTCGGTGGTTGGGGTCGCAACCGACGGCCGTGCCATGGTGGCTGAAGCCGCCAGGCTCAAACCGGATGTGATTGTCGTCGATGTCGGCATGCCGCTCGTGAACGGTTTGGACGCCGCCCGAAGAGTCAGAGAGCAGGCTCCGAACATCAAGTTTGTCTTCCTGACCATGCAGGACGATCCTAATCTGGCCGCTGCCGCCCTTGAGTTAGGGGCGATCGCATTCGTCCTCAAACACTCTGGCAAGCAGGAACTGTTGCAGGCGATCGATCATGTACTGCACGGCAAGTCTTACCTGACGCCCAAGCTCAGGGCTGAAGACTGGGTCGCCACAAAAGCACGCGCGCGGCAATTCTCAAAGGAACTGACTCCCCGGCAGCGAGAGGTTGTCCAGTTGTTTGCGGAGGGCCGGTCCATGAAGGAGATCGCCTGGAGCCTGGGCTTGAGCGAGAAGACAGTCGAGTTCCACAAGCACCACATCATGGAATCATTCAACCTGAAGAGTAATGCGGAACTGGTCCTATTCGCGCTGAAGCGCGGTCTGATCTCGGTCAATCCCGAGCCTGCACCACATACAAGACAAACATCCTGAAAAACAAAGCCAACCGCATGATCCTCTTACAACCGACTAGGGATTTTCCCAGTAGAGCGGGCCGGAAGCCGTGCGTAGGATAAGAATCGGACCGCAATCGAAATCCGCGTAGCAACCGGTGAAAAGGAAAAAGGCGAGCGGACGACGGTGGTGAGCGGAGGCAAATCTTGACTCGCATGCGTGTGCTGCTGGCGGATGACCATCCTCTATTGCTCGAAAGAGTCGCTGCCCTTTTGCGCTCATCATTCGATGTGGTGGGAACCGCCTGTAATGGGGAAGAGCTGATTTCGGAGGCGATGCGATTGCATCCCGACGTGATCGTGGCCGACATAACCATGCCGGTCTTCACCGGGATCGAGGCTGCCCATCAACTCCGCGAAGCCGGATCCGAGGCTAAGTTTGTATTCCTGACGGTTCATCCCGAGGATGAGTTTGTCCAGGCATGCCAGGCGGAGGGAGCCCTGGGATATGTTGTGAAGTCCCACATGAGGACTGAGCTGGTTCCGGCCATCAACGCCGCTCTCAGCGGTCAATCCTACGTTTCTCAGTCCGTTTCTCGATGATTTTTGCGGGGAACCGCGGGCTGCCCCGACACCCTCCTCGACAGCGAGGCCTAAATTCAGGAGGCCGCTACACGGCCTCCCCTGGAGTTCATACATTTCAAACGGATCGCACGTGAGGGAACATATCAATAATGCCGCACCCCCCCTCCAGCCTGTCTTGCAGTCTTTATGGATCGGGCCTTCGGCCCTCAATCGCGTTGTTGCCTCCATTCCTGGGGCGTTGCCCCAGGCTGTTATAGATCGGGCCTTCGGCCCTACAGAGACTGTGCGGATAACAGTTCTCATCCGAACAAAGAGCGCCGAAGGCGCGAACCATATCAGCCTGGGGCAACGCCCCGGGAAGAGGTCCGACTGCAAGAGGGACAAGGGCTGAAGGCCCGCTCTATCGCCTTACTGAGCCTCGCATAATAGGGTGACGATTTCGGGTGAATCTACGGGCGCGGCTCGCCATGCTCCCACAGCTCTGCTTGTCACTGTATTTTGCGAACATCTGTAAGTGTATAAACTCCAGAGGAGGCCGCGTAGCGACCTCCCCGGTTCACTATCGATTCACCGGGATCCTGGCTTGCCAGACCCGCGGCCCAAAATTTCGGCTATTCGGAATCCGATCCGCGGAATTAGGGGTTTCCCTAGTTGCTATCACTGCCTCACCGCATTAAAAACGCGTGGTATCGATGCTATCGGTGTCAGTAACCAAGAGCTGAAAGGTTCCAAAGTAGAACGGAGTCCTGTGGTATTGGACCGCAGTGTTGGATAAGAAGCGACGATAGGGTCTGTCCCGGTGACATTGCAATACTTCGGAGCAACAGGCACGGTGCGGGAGATGGCCCGATGCCAACAGGGTTGCATGACCCGGTGCTCAATACACGCGCGATGGTGATCATGGGTGATCTTCCGGGAATCCAGGATTGTGATATCGATCTGAGGCGTTGCTTGCCGAGGTTTTTCGGTCGCGAAATCCAGCCCAGGCTGAATGCTAAGTTGGCACTGCTGCTCTTCGCTGCCCTGTTCCTGAGCCTGGGTGTTGACTCGATGTTTGCGCTGAACGGAGCAGCTCAGCAGGGCTCCGCAACATCGGCCAACGAGGTAGCCGGTTATGGAAAGGCCGAACCGGGCAGTTTGCCTGGGGCTATCCCCGAACCGGAGGAACATGGCCTGCCGCAAAAGGCGGTCGAGATCGCACGTCCCTTCGGTTTCCCGATCACCAATTCGATGATCGTCTCCTGGATCGTCGCTTTGTGCCTGATCATTTTTGCCCGGATTGCCACGCGGAAAATGAAGCAGGTCCCTGCAGGCGCACAGAACTTCCTGGAATGGGTCGTTGAGGGTCTGTACGGAGTCCTGGAAGGAATCCTCGGCCGTCATCTGACCGAGCGGACATTTTGGTTTTTTGCCACCATTTTCATTTTCATTCTCACTGCCAATTGGGTGGGTCTCATCCCCGGGGTAGGCACCATCGGCTGGGGGCACCAGACCGCTCAGGGCTTCAAGGTCGACCAACCCTTTTTCCGTGGCGCAAACGCCGACGTCAACATGACATTCGCGATGGCCCTGGTCTTCTTCGCCTGCTGGATTGTCTGGGCCATCCAGGAGGTCGGTGTGCGGGGATTTCTAAAGGAGTTGTTTGCGCCCAAGGGCGAGAGCACAGGTCTGTTGAAGGTACTCCTGGTGGCGGTGTTCTTCGCGGCCGGCTGTCTGGAAATGATTTCGATCCTGTTCCGGCCAATCTCCCTGAGTTTTCGTCTCTACGGCAATATCTTCGCCGGTGAGAACATGTTGGAAGCCATGGCCAGGCTGGTCCCGGGTTTTGGCTGGCTGGTGCCGATTCCATTTTACTTCCTGGAACTGTTGATGGGCCTCGTCCAGGCGCTGGTTTTCATGTTGTTAACCGCTGTCTTCACCCTGCTGATTTGCCAGCACGAAGGAGAATCCGCGGGCGCACACGATTGATGATGAATTTCGCAGGCTTTACCGTGTCCAGTCACGGGAGCCGGCGTGAAATGGAGAATAGAGTATATGACCGGAAACCTGCACATCGGGCTAGCCGCTTTTGGCGCAGCCATCGCCGTTGGCATGATCGGTATGAAAGCTTCGGAAGTGGTGGGACGTAATCCCAGCGCCTCAACGAAGATCATGGTTCAGTCCATCCTGTCCATCGCCTTCGCTGAGGCAATCGTGTTCTACGCCCTGTTCCTCGCGAGATAGGGAGAAACCGGCGGGCGCAGAGCCAAAGGCGGCCTCGCGCCCGCAGAATGCGAGCGTATGGTTATGAACGTCCTTTTATTGGCCACGCAAGTGGCCATCAGCGAACGCCCGGAACGGATTGTCACGACCTTTGGCGTGGACTGGTCTCATCTGCTTGCCCAGATAGCCAGCTTCTGCATCGTTTGTGTTCTCCTTTACCGGTTGGCCTACCGGCCTGTACTCAAGATGCTGGAGGTCCGGCGTCAACAGATCGCGCAAGGCCTGGCCAATGCCGAGCAGATAAAAGCCGAACTGGCCCGGACAGAAGCCCAGCGCCGGGAGGTGATGTTGCAGGCCGACGCCCAGGCGACCACGATCATCGGGGAAGCCCGTGCCGCAGCCTCCCGCCTCCAGGAGCAGGAGACGCAAAAGGCCATCGCTGCCGCGGAACAGATCATGCTCAAGGCGCGCGAGGCCGCCGCTCTGGACTACGCCCGCATGCTTGCCGGACTCAAGCGCGAGGTCGGGCGTTTGGTTGTGCAAACCGCCGCCAGCGTCACCGGCAAGGTTCTGACGCCGGAAGATCAAAGGCGCCTGGCCGAGGAAACTGCCAGGCAACTGACGGCATAGTGGAAACGCGAAAGTAACGCACAATGAAGAACGTCAAACAGGCCAGGCGCCAGGCCAAGGGGCTCTTCCGTTTGTGTCTCGTAAACGGATTGCTCGATGAGGACCGCGTCCGCCAGGTGGTGCAGCAAGTCATCGCAGCCAATCGCCGCGACGGCCCGGCACTGTTATCCCGCTTTCTGTACCTTGTGAAACTCGACCTTGCCCGGCACACGGCCGAAGTCGAGAGCGCCGCGCCGTTGCCTGCTGATTTGCAGGCAAGCATCAAATCGGACCTGGTGCGCGCATACGGTCCCGGGATGAGCGCGTCATTTGCACAGAACCCGGAGTTGATCGGCGGGATGCGCATAAGAGTCGGTAGCGATGTCTACGACGGCAGCCTGCGGGGCGCGTTGGCCGCGCTGGAGAGAAGCTTCTGACTCGCCGGCACGAACACAGTTAATGCGGCATCCCGATTGCTGATCGAAATGCGGCCTGGGCGGCAGGCAAATTGAGGTGAAAGACATATGGCTGATCTACTGCAGGAAATCGAAGCTCAGATCATGGGAGCCAAGGCAACAGCAGCCAGGCAGAGCGTGGGTGTCATTCGTGAGATCGGCGACGGCGTCGCCAGAATCGAAGGCCTTGCCGATGCCATGCTCAACGAGATGATCGATCTCGGGCAGGGAATCACAGGGCTGGCGCTGAACCTCGACGAGACTGAAGTCGCGGTGATCATTCTGGGCGATTACACTCGGCTAAGTGAAGGGGACGAGGTCCGCACTACAGGCAGACTGCTGCAGGTGCCGGTCGGCAAGGGATTGCTGGGACGCGTCGTGGATACCCTGGGAGAACCGCTGGACGGCAAAGGGCCCGTCATGAGCGACGTCGCCTATCCAGTCGAGAAGATTGCTCCCGGCATCATCCGGCGCAGTCCGGTCCGACAGCCGGTGCAGACAGGCATCATGCCCATTGATGCGATGATTCCGATCGGGCGCGGCCAGCGCGAACTGATCATCGGTGACCGGTCGACGGGCAAGACGACCATTTGTATCGACACCATCATCAGCCAGGCTCGTCTCAACCAGGCGGCCGAGGCTGCCGGAGACAAGGACTATCGCCCGCTGTATTCCATCTACGTTGCGATTGGACAGAAGCAATCCAATGTCGCCCGGACCATTGCCGTTCTCGAGAAGGCAGGCGCGATGCCCTACACAATCGTCCTTTCTTCCCCTGCTTCCGATCCGGCCGCCAGCCAGTATCTGGCGCCATTCGCCGGGGCGGCGATGGGCGAGTGGTTCATGGATAATGGCATGGACGCGCTGATCATCTATGACGATCTGTCCAAGCACGCAGTGGCCTACCGGCAGATTTCCCTGGTGTTGAAGCGGCCGTCGGGTCGTGAAGCCTATCCAGGCGACGTATTCTACCTTCACAGCCGGTTGCTCGAACGGGCGGCGCGCGTCGGGGAAAAGTACGGCAATGGCTCGCTCACCGCCTTGCCGATTATCGAAACGCAGGCCGGGGACGTTTCCGCTTACATCCCCACGAACGTCATCTCGATCACGGACGGACAAATCTATCTGGAAACGGATCTGTTCTACCAGGGAGTCCGCCCGGCCATCTCGGTCGGACTCTCGGTTTCCCGCGTCGGCTCAGCGGCGCAGATCAAAGCCATGAAGCAAGTCGCGGGGCAGCTTAAGGGGGATCTCGCCCAATTCCGCGAACTGGCGGCGTTCGCGCAGTTTGGCTCGGAACTGGATCCCAAGACGCAGGCGCAGATCGACCGCGGAAAGCGCGTCATCGAGCTCTTCAAGCAGCCCCAGTACAGTCCGATTCCCGTCGAGATCCAGGTTGCCGTGATCTGGGCGGTTCAAAACGGGTATGTGGATGATGTGCCTGTGGAACGGGTCAAAGAATTCCAGGCCCGGCTGACGGATTTCCTGAGCACGCGCAAGGCCGAGCTGCTCCGCCAGATCGCGCAGAAGAAGGCGCTCGGTGACGAATTGATGGCGGACTTGAAGGCCGCAGCTGATCAGTTCAAACAGACCTGGAACTGAGCATCCTGTCACAGGCGCCGCGGTAGATCCCGATACCGGGATTCGGTTCCGCGGATTTCCTGCGGAATCGGGACCTTGGACTTGAAGTTATGCAAAGCACACGCGACATACGTCGACGGATCAGGTCAATCAGCAGCACGGCGCAGATCACCAAAGCGATGCAGATGGTGGCGGCATCGAAGATGCGCAGAGCCCAGCAGTCCGCACTCGCCGGGCGTCCTTTTGTGCAGCTGTTGTACCGCATCCAGCGCGAGGCAACCACCCGGATCGGCGATTTCAGCCATCCACTGCTGCAGGTGCGCGACGTGCGCAGGCGCGCGATCATCCTGATCGCCGCGGATAAGGGCTTATGCGGGGCGCTCAACGGCAACCTGTTCCGCCTGGCTGCGCAGTTTGATCCCCAGTCAACGGTTTTCATCGCGGCAGGACGCAAGGCCGCACAGTTCGTGGCCCGCACCCGCCGGCAGATGGTCGCCGAGTTCGCTTATGCAGATGCGCCGAGCTACCCCGACGCGAAAGCGATTGCGGCCTTCGCCCGCGACCTCTTTTTGAAGGGGGAGGTCGACCAGGTCCTCGTCATCGCGACTCGATTCGTCAACACGCTGACGCTGCAGCCTCTCTGCCTCGAGTATCTTCCGGTCGGCGAGATCAAAGGGATGAGGGTCCCGGGGGTGGAAGCCGAAAAGGAACTGGCGACCGACACCAGCGAGGTCCTGTTTGAACCCAGCCCGAAGGCCGTTCTGGGCTATCTCCTCCCGCACTATCTCAATATCTTCATTTATCAGGTCTTGCTGAATGCAAAAGCAAGCGAGCACAGTGCCCGCATGGTGTCGATGCAGAACGCCACAGACAGTGCCGAGGACCTGATCAAGGATCTGACACTCGAATATAACAAGCGCCGCCAGAACAATATCACGCAGGAGCTGCTGGAAATCGCCGGCGGCCAGGCCGGTTGAGCCGGCAGCATCCTGGAGACGCACAGCTGAAGCAGGGGATGAACATGAATAAGGGCACAATCGTCCAGGTCGTGGGTCCGGTGGTGGATGTCGAGTTTCCTCAAACGCTCCCCATGATTTATAACGCGTTGACCGTTGAGCACAAAGCCGGCGGCCAGCCGGTCAAATTGACACTGGAAGTGCAGCAGCACCTCGGGGACAACTGGGTCAGGGCAATCGCCATGTCCGGCACCGAAGGCCTCAAACGTGGCTGCGAGGTCACGGACACCGGTGGACCGATATCGGTGCCCGTAGGTGAGGGTGTCATGGGCCGGGTGATGGATGTGACGGGGAGCCCGGTGGACGAGCGCGGGCCGATCCAGGCGGAGAAATACTACCCCATCCACCGCCAGCCGCCGCCGCTCGTGGACCAATCGACTTCGGCGCAGGTGCTCACCACCGGCATCAAGGTCATTGACTTGATTTGCCCCTTCTTGAAAGGCGGGAAAGTGGGCGCGTTCGGCGGTGCCGGGGTTGGCAAGACTGTGGTCATCATGGAGCTGATCAACAATATCGCCAAGCTCCATGGCGGCGTGTCGGTGTTCGCCGGCGTCGGAGAGCGCACCCGCGAAGGGAATGACCTCTACCACGAAATGTCCGAAGCCGGCGTCATCAAGCAGGACAACCTCGCCGAGTCCAAGATCGCCCTGGTGTATGGCCAGATGAACGAACCGCCGGGCGCACGCCTGCGCGTAGCCCTGTCGGGGCTCGCCATCACCGAATACTTCCGCGACGAGAAGAACCAGGATGTGCTGCTCTTCATTGACAACATCTTCCGGTTTTCCCAGGCCGGCTCCGAGGTGTCGGCGCTGCTCGGGCGCACCGCCAGTGCCGTCGGCTACCAGCCGACCCTCGCCGCCGAGATGGGCAGCCTCCAGGAACGCATTACGTCCACCAAGAAGGGCTCCATCACTTCCTTCCAGGCCGTGTACGTGCCGGCTGACGATCTGACGGATCCGGCGCCGGCCACAACGTTCGCCCACCTGGACGCGACGATCGTGCTGGAGCGGGCGATTGCCGAATTGGGCATCTATCCTGCCGTGGATCCTCTGGCCTCCACTTCCCGCGCGCTCACCCCCGAAATCGTAGGCCAGGAGCACTACGACGTCGCGCGCGGCGTGCAGAAGGTGCTCCAGCGCCTCAAAGACCTGCAGGATATCATTGCGATTCTCGGCATGGATGAGCTCTCGCCGGCGGACAAGACCACGGTGTTCCGTGCGCGCAAGATTCAACGCTTCCTGAGCCAGCCGTTCAGTGTGGCGCAGGTGTTCACCGGCCGCGAGGGCAAGCAGGTCCCGGTGGCGGAAACGGTTCGCGGTTTCAAGGAGATCCTGGAAGGCAAACACGACGACGTGCCGGAAGGCAACTTCTACATGAAGGGCGCCATTGAGGAAGTCACAAAGAGTTGAGGGTTGAGCGCCGGGCGGCAGGCCCCCGGAGAACTCTCATCCGACATGAAGCACGCAGGCAAATATGGCTGACACCTTGAGACTGGAAATCGTCACGCCGGAAGGAACGGTTTATTCCGAAGACGTGGAAATGGTCACGCTGGAGGGCGTGGAGGGCCAGATGGGGATTCTCCCGCACCACACCCGGCTCATGACGCAGATCGTGCCGGGCGAAATGATCGTGGTCAAAGGTGCTCGCGAGCAATACCTGGCCGTCGGCGAAGGGCTCGTTTCAGTTACGGGCAAGCACGTCTCTATCATCACGGATATGGCCGTTGCCGCCGAGAGCATCGATGAAGCCAGGGCTGAAGAAGCCCGTCAACGCGCCGCAGCCCGCCTCCAGGAGAAGATCTCCGACGAAGAAGTTGCTTCCGTCAACGCATCCCTGGTCCGCTCCCTGGCGCAATTGCGCGCAAAACGACACCGCCGCATCTGATCCGGGCCGTGATCCCGGCCCGGGTTGCGTCCGATTGGGCGGAGCAGGAGCTGGTATACTGTTTGTTCCGATATTCAATCAACAAGGAGAAAACTGTATGAAGCGAATACTATGTTTTGTCCCGGCGCTTCTTTTGCTGGCCGGAATGGCGGCGGCGCAAGATGTCCGGTATAACTACGACAAGGCCGCAGACTTTACGAAGTACAAGACCTACAAGTGGGTAGAGATCAAGACGAGTGACAAGGATGAACTGATCGACAACCAGATACGTGCGACCATTGAGGCGGAGCTTGCCAAGAAGGGTCTCACGAAATCCGAGAGTGAGAATGTGGATCTCTACATTGCCTACCAGCTCGCTATCTCGACCGAGAAGCAGGTAGACACATTTAGTACGGGCTATGGATATGGTGGCGGCTGGGGCCGATATCGAGGCTACGGCGGCATGGGCACGACCACGGGCACGGCTACGACCAGCACACTCTATATCGGTTCGCTGCAGCTGGACTTTTACGAAGTCCCCAATAAGAAGACAGTGTTCCGGGCCGTTGGATCCAAGACTATCGATCAGAAGGCAAAACCGGACAAGCAGCAGAAGAACCTGACAAAGGCCATACAGAAGATGCTGAAGGAGTACCCGCCCAAACCCGAAAAGGGATAGTTTTATCGAGGGGTAATCCACCTGGGCAAAGGCCGGCAGGGTCGTCTGTCGC
>Ga0315286_10008191_pt1 | contig 10274 bp, 9 predicted proteins | sample YL17G10_0_MG_FD_205038 | JGI IMG/M metagenome (GOLD analysis project Ga0315286, IMG submission 205038) | Sediment microbial communities from Yellowstone Lake, YNP, Wyoming, USA - YL17G10_0 | ecosystem: Environmental > Aquatic > Freshwater > Lake > Sediment | place: USA: Wyoming | collected...
CCAGCTAGAGCATCCTGCTCCGCTGTAAACCTCGTGCAATTGGCTAATCTGTTACCGATCAAGCGAGTCTTGCGGTAGAATGTCTGCCGCAAGACTCGTTATAAATAACGTCAGTTCAGGATGAGAAGCAAAGAGGTGGTTTGGTGTTGATTTGGGCGGCGAAGCCGACTGAATCAACACCAAAGTCCTCTTATCCCGTACCGATGTAAAAAATCAAAATACTTTGGAGGCAATTGTGGAAAGAACGTTAGTTTTGGTGAAACCCGATGGTGTGCAGCGCGGTCTGATCGGGGAAGTGATCGTACGACTGGAACGGCGCGGTCTGCGCCTGGTGGGCGCTAAATTCATTCAGGTCAGCCAGGAGTTGGCTGAAACTCACTACGCCATTCATAAAGGCAAACCCTTTTATGAGAGCCTGATCGTTTACATCACCTCCGCTCCGGTGATGGCAATGGTCTGGGAAGGGCCGAATGCGGTCGCTGCGGTGCGCCAGACCATGGGCTCGACCCGCCCGACCGAGGCTGCTCCGGGCAGCCTGAGGCACGATTTTGCGCTGGAAATAGGGCGCAACCTGACCCACGCTTCCGACTCGGTCGAGAACGGTGTTAGCGAGATCAAACAATGGTTCAACCCCGGCGAGCTTGTCGAATGGAAACGCGACCTAGACCAGTGGATTTTTGAAAAGTAATTTACCAATGGAGGGACGGGTAACTACCCTCCCTCCATCGAAGAAGATAGGATTTTCTTGGTGCATACACCTGTTGAAATCGAGGCTTTCCTCGAGCGTACCCTGCTTAAAGTGCAAAAACCGGCTCGCTATACCGGCGGTGAGATCAACCAGGTGGTCAAAGATTGGGACCACATCGCCACGAAAATCGCCCTGGTCTTCCCCGACCTGTATGACCTGGGCATGTCCAATCTGGGACTGGCGATCCTGTACGAACTGCTTAACCAGCGCCCAGATGTGCTGGCTGAGCGCGCCTATGCCCCCTGGTCCGATATGGAAGCCGAATTGAGGCATGCCTCGCTGCCGCTCTATTCGCTGGAGACCAAACACCCGCTGGCAGCTTTTGATATTATCGGTTTCACACTGCCTTACGAGACGCTCTACACCAACGCCCTCAATATCCTCGACCTGGCGGGCATCCCGCTATTTTCCGCCCAACGGAATGAGGGACATCCGTTGGTGATCGCCGGGGGGCACGCTGCTTATAACCCTGAGCCGATGTACCCCTTTATCGACGCATTCGTGATCGGGGAAGGGGAAGAGGTGATCGATGAAATTGTGGATGTCCAGCAAGCGTGGAAAAGATGTGGCGCATCGCGCCAGGATCTTCTGCTTTCGCTGGCGCAGATCTGGGGTGTCTACGTCCCCTCGCTTTATGAGGCGCATTATCATCCTGATGGTGTCCTCTCCCATCTCGAGGCGCGTTTCCCAGAAGCGCAGCTGCCGGTGCTCAAGCGCATCGTAGGCAAGTTGCCGCCCGCCCCCACCCACTTCATCGTGCCATACATCGACACTGTCCACAATCGAGCGCCAGTCGAGATCACCCGCGGCTGCACACGTGGCTGCCGATTCTGCCATGCCGGGATCGTCAGCCGCCCGGTGCGTGAACGTTCCGTCGCAGAGATCGTCGAGGCTATTGAGCAGGCTCTGGCAAACACCGGCTACGAGGAAGTCGGTCTGCTCTCATTGTCCTCCTCCGACTATACGGATATCGTAAAACTGGTCGAAGCGGTCAGCCAGCGTTTCGTCGGGCGCCACCTCTCGATCTCGCTCCCCTCTTTACGGATCGAATCATTTTCAGTCGATTTGATGGATGCCCTGAAAGACTCGCGCCGCAGCGGTTTTACACTGGCGCCCGAAGCCGCCACCGAGCGCATGCGCGAGATCATTAACAAACCGGTCAGCACCGGACAATTGCTGGACACGGCGCGCGCCATCTATTCCCGTGGCTGGCATAACCTCAAACTGTACTTTATGATCGGTCATCCTTCCGAGACCATCGAGGACGTGCAGGCCATCTCCGACCTGTGCAAAGCTGTGCTCGCCGAAGGGCGTAAGCTTATTGGTCGTCGGGCGCAGGTCACTGCCGGAGTGAGCACCTTCATCCCCAAACCGCACACACCCTTCCAATGGGTGCCCTGTGACACCCTCGAGCAGATCACCGCCAAACAGGAGCTGCTCAAACGCAGCCTGCGTGGTCCTGGATTGAAATTGAACTGGAACTCGCCAGAAGATACGATGTTGGAAGCCTGGCTTTCGCGCGGTGATCGGCGTATGGCTGAGGTGGTTTACCAGGCCTGGCTTGGCGGCGCGAAGTTCGACGCCTGGAAAGACCGCTTCCGCTTTGACCTCTGGCAGCAGGCTTTCACTGCGGTTGGTCTGGACCCGGCTTTCTACACTCACCGTCTTCGTCCCCTGGAAGAGCTTTTACCCTGGGATCATATCAGCACCGGCGTCCGCAAGAAGTATCTGGCGGATGACTACCTGCGTAGCCAGCAAGGGGTCACCCGCGACGATTGCCGTGAGCGTTGTTATGCCTGTGGTATCCTGCCTTCGTTTGCCGGTCTGCGTCGCTTGAACACGGGGGATGTATGGCAATGTCCGGAGGTCAAGAGCCCTCAGGGCATGGCAGACCGCCTGCATCCGCTAGCCATTAATAAGTAGTCAGAAGGCGAAGACCAGGCATGATCCGTACCCGCATTACCTTCGCCAAAACGCCCGCCATGCGCTATACAGGCCATCTCGACTTGCATCGCGCCTGGGAACGTACTTTCCGCCGGGCTGGTCTTCCGCTGGCTTACAGCGAGGGCTTCAACCCTCACCCGCGCCTGAACCTGGCCTCCGCCTTGCCGCTGGGTTTCACTGGCGCATGCGAAGTGATCGACGCCTGGCTCGAACAGGATTTGCCCTTACCAGACATCCAGGCTGCCTTGCAGTGCGCCCTGCCGCCCGGCTTGCAAGTTACTCAAATCGAAACGGTTGACCTGCGCTTGCCGGCTTTACAGACCGAGCTGGAGGCTTCGGAATACAGCATCACATTCCTGGAACCCTGCCCAGAGCTGGCGGACCGGGTACAGGCGTTGCTATCTGCCCTCAGCCTGCCGCGCCAGCGTCGCGAGCGCGACTACGACTTGCGCCCGCTCATCTTGGATATACAAATCCTGCCCATGGGTGCCTCGCACCCACTGGATGGCTCAGGCCAGCCGCAGCTCAACCTCCGCCTGGTTGCCCGTGAGGGCGCCACCGGAAGGCCCGAGGAAGTGATTGCTGCGCTGGGCTACGACCCGCAGCTGGTGCGCGTCCACCGTAACAGGTTACTATTCCGGGTGGGGTAATAATGGGCTTTCTCCTGTCACTTTTCCTCGGTCTGCTGCCCATGCTGATTTTTGCCTGGGTGATCTATTGGTTGGATCGCTATGAGAAAGAACCCCTCCTGATTCTGGGAGGGGTATTCTTGTGGGGCGCTATCGGCGCTGCCACGGCGGCCTTCGTCGTCAATACAATCTTCGGAGTCGGCGTCTACCTGTTCACCAGCTCAGAGGCAGCCACCGACTTGGCTACCGGCACGCTGATTGCTCCAGTGGTAGAAGAGACTTTGAAGGGACTGGCAGTTCTAGCCGTCTTCCTGCTGGCGCGCAACGAATTCGACTCGTATTTGGATGGCATCGTCTACGCCGGAATCGTTGCCCTCGGTTTCGCCGCCAGCGAGAATGTCTACTACATTTACTCGCACGGATTCTTAGAAGGCAGCTACGGTGGATTGCTCTGGGTGGCATTCGTACGCATTTTCCTGGTTGGCTGGCAGCATCCCTTTTATAGCGCCTTTTTCGGCATTGGGCTGGCTCTTGCGCGCATGAATAGGAGCGCGGCAGTGAAAGTTTTTGCTCCACTGGTCGGTTTAGCGGTGGGCATGTTGTTCCACTCACTGCACAACACCATTGGCAGCCTGATCAACGGCCTGTCTGGGATAGCTGCCGAAGCTACTTTTGATTGGAGTGGCTGGAGCCTGATGTTCGTGTTTATCCTGTGGGCAACCGCCCGCGAGCGAAGCTGGATTGCCTTACATCTATGTGAGGAGCTCGATCTGGGTCTGATCTCCCCAGCCCAATACCAGACGGCCTGTTCAGCCTGGGCGCAAACCCTGGCGCGCTTCACTGCTTTGATGAATGGGCATTTCCGCGTCACGAACCGCTTTTACCAGATCTGTGGCGAGTTAGCCCAAAAGAAACAACAACGCCAGACCTTGGGCGAAGAGACCGGCAACAGCCAGCGGATTGAGCTGCTACGCATCGAGCTTACCCAGCTCGCCCGCTGGGCTATGGCCTGATATACCTGATGTAGAACAAGCTTTCAGCCTGTTCGTTACCCCAACACGACCTCATCCAATGTAAGATAAATTGGACAGTTTGTCCGCAGATGCGCTGTACCGCGTTTGCCCCGCCGCTCACTGTAAATCTCACTGAACCCACGGGTATTCTCAGCACAAGGTCTTAATGGTAGAATAGATTTCCAAGTTGCCCCCATAGCTCAGTGGATAGAGCGTTGGCCTCCGGAGCCAAAAACGGCGGTTCGAGTCTGCCTGGGGGTGCTCCCATCGCCCATCTCGAACAGCGTGGCAAGATCGCAGAAATCTTAAGCGAATTGTTACCAGATTGTTCGAGATGAGTGCTTTAATTAAACAAGCTGACCCTCAAAATTCGGGCATTGAGGAAGTAAATTATGAATTTCAAGCGCATGATCACCGCAGTTGACTCCCATACGGAAGGCGAGCCCGCTCGCATTGTGATCGGCGGGGTTCCAATGATACCGGGTGCAACTTTCCAGGAAAAATGGCTCTGGGCCAGGGAAAACCTGGACGACTTGCGTAAGCTGCTCATGTTTGAGCCGCGTGGCAGCAATATCATGTCCGGCTGCCTCATCACCACGCCTGTTACCCCGGGTGCGGATATCGGTGTAATTTATATAGAAGTTAGCGGCTTCTTGCCGATGTGTGGTCATGGCACGATCGCAACTGTGACGGTCCTGGTGGAAACCGGCATGCTCCCGGTGACCGAGCCAGTGACAGACCTGACCCTTGATACACCCGCTGGTCTGGTCCGCGCCCGGGTGAGTGTGGAAAACGGGGTTGCAAAAAATGTAACCCTTCAAAATATCCCTTCCTTCCTGTATAAATCCGATCTCGAAATCCAGGTGCCCGAGTTAGGCAAAATGAAGCTGGATATCGCTTATGGAGGGAATTTCTACGCCATCGTTTCGGCCGAATCCGCCGGTCTCAAACTCGAAACTTCGGCGGTCAAAGAAATTGTCCGCAAAGGCAGCCTGATCCGTGAGGCGATCTACGATCAGGGCGTAGAAGTCGTGCACCCCTTGAATCCGGAGATCCGTAACTGCACCCACGTGCGCTTTATATCTGATTCCCCCACCCCCGGCGTCACCACCCGCAATGCTGTCCTATATTCGGTCGAAGCGGTCGACCGTTCCCCTTGCGGCACCGGCACTTCGGCAGAGATGGCCTATCGCTACGGCAAAGGCTTGCAGCGACTGGATGAAGAGTTCGTTTTCGAGAGTATCATTGGGAGCAAATTCTACGGGCGGCTGGTTGAGGAAACCCGGGTGGGAGAATTCACGGCCGTTGTCCCAACCATCCGCGGCAGCGCCTATATCACCGGTTTTCAGCAGTTCGTCCTGGATCCGCGTGATCCCTGGCCGGCCGGTTTTTTCCTGGGCGAGAACAGCCGCTGGGGAGCAGATTTCTAATGCCAACCAACCCGGATGTCGTCATCATCGGTGCCGGGATTGTTGGATGTTCCTGTGCTTATTATCTTTCACAGGCAGGTGTGAAAGTCCATTTGGTCGATCGAAGCCCGCTTGGATCGGGAGCCTCGAAAGCCGGAATGATGCACGTGGTCACTTGGGAAGAGCCGGAAATCCACCTGAAGTTATCTGCCCGCAGTAAAGAGCTTTATCAGGAGCTCAGCCAGCAGCTGCCCATGGATATCAACTACCGGCCCACCGGCAGCATTGCGATCGTAGAAAAACCGGACAGCCTGGAAGGTTTCACCCGCTCAGTCCAGCACCTGACCACCCTCGGTGTCAAAGCGGACCTGTTGAGCCCGGCTGATCTGGTTGAAATGGAACCTCGTATCGCTCCAGATGTCGCCGGCGGCGCCTTTTTCCCGGATGATGCTCAGGTTAATCCACTTTATGCCACTCTGGCGCTGGCTCAGGCCGCCGAAAGCGCCGGCGCGAACCTGGATCTAAACAACGAAGTGATCGGATTCGAGCTATCATCCGGTAAGGATCGCTTAATTTCAGTGCAAACCGCCCACGGGCGAATCAGCCCCAAAACAGCCATCCTGTGTGCCGGCGCCTGGTCTGCCGGGCTGGGACGGATGGCCGGGTTGGATATCCCGATCAAACCGCGCAAAGGCACCCTGCTGGTCACTGCTCCGGTTCCGGACGCCCTGCTGCGTTGCAAGGTGATCCTTGCAGCAGGCTATATGGACTCGCTCAAAAGCGGGGCCAGCGGCGGAGTAGCTGTGGCGGCAAATATCCAGCAGGCTAAGAATGGTAACCTGGTCTTGGGCAGCAGCCGGCAGTTCGTTGGCTTCGACACAAGCGTTGACCCGCGTATGGCGGCGCGCATGCTCCAACGCTGCCTGCGCTTCTTCCCATTCCTGGCGGATGTCCCGGTCATCCGTACTTGGGCTGGCTTCCGTCCATATACGCCGGACTTGCTGCCGATCATCTCTCCAGTTGAACAGATCAGTGGTCTGTATATCGCCGCTGGACATGAGGGCATTGGCATTACAGAAGGTCCGGTCACCGGCAAGCTGGTTAGCCAGATGATCACCGGTCAACAACCCGAGATCTCTATAAATGAATTGAGTTTTTCTCGCTTCCAGGCAAGGGCATCATTGGTTTAAAACCATTACAAGGAGAATATGCTATGGGAAAAAAGTACACCGGAGTTTTCGTCGTTGTCTGCACTGCTTTTGACGACCAGGGCAAGCTGGATGAGTCTGCGCTGCGGCGGCATATCCGCTGGCTGGTAGATGATTGTAAAGTGCACGGCATCCTCCCCTGCGGCAGCACCGGCGAATTTGCCTTCCTCTCGGAACAGGAACGCAAATGGGTGGTTGCCATCACAGTTGACGAAGTGAAGCATCAGGTGCCGGTAATTGCTGGGTCGGCTGCCTGCGCTACCGCCGAGGTCATCGAATATTCGCAGCATTACCAGGATTTGGGCGTGGACGGTGTGATGGTAGTACCTTCCTATTACGGGCACCTCAGCCAGGATGAGCTGTATTACCACTATTCTACGATTGCGAAAAATGTCGAGCTGCCGGTGGTTGTATACAATAATCCCGGCACTTCTGGCTCGGATATCCTGCCGCCAACCATTGCCCGCTTGGCAGAGTTCGATAATATCGTGGCGCTCAAAGAGAGCACCGGCATTATGCAACGTATCGTCGATATCAATTTGCTGGCGGGCGACAAGATCGAAGTGTTGTGTGGTTGTGATACCCTGGCCCTGGAGATGTTCGCCATGGGCGTCGCTGGCTGGATCGCCGCCCCGGCTAACATCGCAGCCAGGCAGTGCGTGCAGTTGTATCATTTGATGGTCGAGCAAAAAGATTATCCGCGCGCCTGGGAATTTTACAAAAAGGTCCGCCCGCTGTTTGACCTGTTTGAGAACAGTGGTCAATATGTGGCGCTGGCCAAAGCCGGTCTGGAGTTGCTCGGTCGCCCGGTGGGACTGCCGCGCAAGCCGCTGCTCCCCGCTTCACCGGAGATGCGGGCGCAATTGAAGGCGATTCTGGACACTTTTTAATGGGAAAATTAGACGGCAAGACCGCCATCATAACCGGCGGAAGCTCGGGAATTGGCTTGGCGACTGCCTTCCTGTTTACCCAGGAAGGGGCGAATGTAATGATTGCCGCGCGCGATCCTGAACGCGGCCGGCAGGCTGCACAGCAGCTGGTCGCTTCCGGCGGGCGGGCACGATTCGCCGCCTGCGATGTGCGCAGGCTTGAAGACTGCCAGAATGCTGTTAATGTCACACTGGATGCCTTTGGACGCTTGGACATCCTGTTCAACAACGCCGGCGTCATTTATATCGAACGGACGGTCGAAAACACTTCTGACCAGGAGTGGGCCGACACGCTGGACATCAACCTCAACGGCACGTTCTATATGTCCAGGTGTGCCATCCCGTACATGGCGGAATCTGGTGGCGGCGCGATCATCCATAACGCCTCCGTTTTCGGACTGAAGGCCGGAGGCGGTGTGGCAGCCTATTGCGCCGCCAAAGGGGCGATTGTTATGCTGACTAAAGCCATGGCCATCGATCACGCCGCGCAGCATATCCGCGTAAACTGCATCTGCCCGGGCAGCGTCGACACTCCGCTCTTGCAGAGCGAGATGGCCACTCTGGGCAGCGAAGAACTGATGCGACCTGAATTTGCCGCCCGCCACCCGCTGAACCGGATTGCTTCGCCCGCCGAGATCGCCCGGGCCGTCTTGTTCCTGGCCTCAGATGATTCTTCATTTATCACTGGTGTCGCCATACCGGTGGATGGCGGCCGTTCAGCCTGGTAGAGATGAATTTGAAAGATGCCTTGCGCAGATTTGGACAGGAACCCACTGGCGAGCAAGAATTTGCCATTCACTTTACTTTCGACGGCCAGCCACTGACTGCCCGACTGGGCGACACGATCGCCAGCGCGCTTTACGCAGCCGGGATCCGCTCCTGGCGACGTTCGCGCCAGGGGGATGAACGCGGTTTGTTGTGCGGGATCGGCGTCTGTTTCGATTGCTTGCTCAGTGTGGACGGGGTCGACAACCTGCGCGCCTGCCAGACCCTACTGACCGATGGCATGCGTGTCGAAACCAATCTTCCCTCTCAGGTGAATGATGGTTGAGCAAGTCGAGATCCTGGTGATCGGGGGCGGTCCCGGCGGTTTGAGCGCTGCACAGGCGGCTGCGAAAGCCGGCGCGCAGGTCACCTTGGTCGATGCTTACACTCAGCTGGGTGGGCAATATTATCGCCAACCACCCGATCGGCTGTTGGGCCAATCTACCTCCCACCAGCGCCAGGGACAGGAATTAATCCGCAGGATTCGCCAGGCGGGTGTGCACATCCTCAGCGGTACCACGGTTTCCAGCCTCGACCCCGATCGCCTCCTTCTGTGCAGCGACGCCCATTCTGCCTTTTTATTGCAAGCCAGGGCGGTGATCATCGCCAGCGGCGCCTATAAACGCCCTGCACCTTTCCCCGGCTGGACCTTGCCTGGTGTGATGATGACTGGTGGGATCCAGACCCTGCTTTACCAGCACGTTCTCCCCGGTAGCCGTGTCTTATTGGCCGGCACCGGTCCATTGCAGTTGGTTGTGGCGAAGAAGCTCCTGGAGGCCGGCGCCAATGTTGCAGCAGTGTTAGAAGGCAACCGTCTGGTCAAGAATGCCGTTCCCCATGCCCTCGCCCTCTGGGGTCAATCGGAGCGCATGATCGAGGGCGCGCAAAGCCTGCAGGCGCTGCTGGTTCGAGGAGTGCCTTACCGGACGGGCTGGGGTCTCCTCGAAGCCCGAGGGGTGGATTCTGTCACCGGTGCATTGATCGCCCGCCTGGATCGCGATTGGCGCCCGGTCAAAGGCACCGAACAAGAAATCGTCTGCGATACCATCGGCATCAGCTTTGGTCTTACACCCTTCAATTCCCTTTCAAAGCTGGCCGGCGCGCAGCAGGCCTGGCGACCCGACTTGGGCGGCGAGATACCCATCCGCAACGAGTATTTCGAGACCTCCATCCCGGGGATTTATGCCGTTGGAGATGGTGCGGGCATCGGCGGCTTCCGCATGTCTGTGTTGGAAGGCCAGCTTGCGGGTCTCTGGGCTGCCGCACAGCTCGGTTATGGGAAGGATGCTGCCAGGACGGCAATCCAGCACGTTCATCGACATATCAATCGGGAAAGCCGCTTCCAAAGGTTGTATGCCGCCTCGTTCACCCCCGGTCCGGGCGTGTTTGAGCTCGCCCAAGACGATACCCTGGTTTGCCGCTGTGAAGGCGTCACCTATGGCAGGCTGCGTGAGTTCATCCGGGATGGTTCCCGCTCTCCCCAGGAAATAAAGAATGGCCTGCGCACATGCATGGGAGGGTGCCAGGGACGCATGTGTAGCCAGATGGTGCTGCACACCCTTTCCCGGCTGAGCGGCAAAACCGTCGACGAGCTGGGCCTCTTCAGCGCTCGCCCACCGGTTTTCCCGC
>Ga0315286_10008192_pt1 | contig 10274 bp, 10 predicted proteins | sample YL17G10_0_MG_FD_205038 | JGI IMG/M metagenome (GOLD analysis project Ga0315286, IMG submission 205038) | Sediment microbial communities from Yellowstone Lake, YNP, Wyoming, USA - YL17G10_0 | ecosystem: Environmental > Aquatic > Freshwater > Lake > Sediment | place: USA: Wyoming | collected...
GCGAACGACTCTGGATTGCAACTCAACTCCTTCCACTGGCCGGGCCGTCCTGGCCAGGAAAGTCCCGGGCCAAATGCACGATGCGTTTGGCCCGTTCTTTATATTCATTGTTAAAAATCTCTTAATTATAAAGATTCATCGTCCGGTCTAAGCCAACATCAATAAGCGATTCAATAATTTTTTTAGCTTGCTTAATCGTCTTTTTCTGTTTCTCTTCTTCGGCCGGCTTGAAATTGTCGAGAATAAAATCAATTATTTTATTGCTTGTTGGCTTCTTCATTTTGCCGATGATCGTCGTCGGTGAGACACCCAAGCGCAGACGAACAAACTCGCTTGTTTTTAAGGCTTTAATTACCGACTCGACTCCCCGATGGCCGCCCGAGCCCCGATGATAAGAAATTTTAATCGCACCCAATGGTAAATCAATATCATCGTGGATAACGACTATATTAGTTACTTCTTTTTTACTTTTGATTAGCGGCTTAACGCAATGGCCGGAATTATTCATCATATTTTCGGGCAATAATAAGCGAAATTTATTTTTACCCCCTCGCCCGCTCGCCAATTGCGCTTTCAATTTTTTATCAAAACGCCAATCGCCAATCTCCAGATTGCCGCTGGGCTTTCGGGCTAGCGACAATAAAACCATTCGGCCGAAACTGTGACGACTCTTTTCGTATTCAACTCCCGGATTGCCTAAACCAACAAAAAGATAATTTGTTTTCTTGCTCATTTTATAATTATATACTAATATTTGGTTAGTGGAAAATTCTAAAAAGCCGGATGGTTGGTGGGAAGCAATAAAATTTGCGGCTGTTTTAGCTGTGATTATTATTCCTTTCCGGATGTATATCGCCCAACCATTTATCGTTCACGGTCAATCAATGGATAATACCTTCCACGAGAATGATTATCTGATCATTGACGAAATTTCTTATCTCCTGCATGATCCGGAACGGGGCGAGGTTATTGTTTTCAAAAATCCGGTCAATCATTCTCAATATTTTATTAAGCGGGTAATTGGTTTGCCGGGCGAAACGGTTAGCGTCCAAAATGGTGTCACTATTATAATTAAAAAAGATGGTTCTCAATTAAAACTTAACGAGCCCTATCTGGGTAGCGAGAATAATCTTAGCGCTTTTCGTAAATTGGGACCAAACGAATATTTTGCGATGGGCGATAATCGAGCTGTTAGCTGGGACTCGCGCTTTTGGGGAGTTCTCCCGCGAGATCTGATCAAGGGCCGAGCCTTATTGCGTCTTTTTCCGCCTAAATCAATCGCTTATTTGCCAGGCGAGATAAAATATGTTAATTTGAGATAAATTATGTCCAAAACCGGCAAAAGTGAAGAGCTGCAATCGCCCAAGGGCATGCGCGACCTGATCAACGATGAGGTTTACCTCCTTCAGGGCTTTTTTGAGAAAGCGGCCGAAATCGCCATTTATTACGGATTCAAACCGATTGAAACGCCGATCTTGGAAAAGGAGGAGCTTTTTTCACGCAGTGTCGGCGAAGAAACCGATATTGTCAGCAAGGAAATGTTCAGTCTCAAAACCAAGGGCGGCGACCATTTGGTTTTGCGTCCGGAATTCACCGCCAGTGTGATGCGCTCTTATGTCGAGCATGGGATGTTCTCTCTCCCGCAACCACTCATGTTTTATTATTACGGCCCCTGCTTTCGCCATGAGAATCCTCAACGCGGACGTTATCGCCAATTTTATCAATTCGGCTTGGAGATTTTAGGCACCAAGAAAAGCATCGCTGACGCGACCATTATCAATCTCACCCGAATCATTCTAGAGGAGGCGGGCATCATTAATCTTAAATTCAAAATTAATAGTTTGGGTGACAGCGATTGCCGCGGCGTTTTTCGTCGAGAATTAGTAAATTATTACAAAAAAAATCTCAAGGGTATTTGCGCCGATTGTCGCGAGCGTTTAAAGACCAATCCAATTCGTCTTCTCGATTGTAAAAATCCCGCTTGCCAAGAAATTAAGAAGGGGGCGCCCGAAACCATCTCTTATCTCTGCGCGGCGTGCAAAGCTCATTTTAAAGAAGTGCTTGAGTATCTTGACGCTTTAGGTATTAATTATGAAATTGATAATACCTTGGTGCGCGGTTTGGATTATTACACTCGCACTGTGTTTGAAGTCTTCATTGAAAAAATGGGTGATGATGGCGCCGTCGATTCTTTAGCTCTTGGTGGGGGTGGTCGCTACGACAATCTGGCCAAGAGTTTGAATGTGAAAAAAGAAATTCCTGGAGTTGGTGTTTCGTTTGGTGTAGACCGAATCGTCGAACTAGCGACTTATGCCAAATTAGTGCCTCGTCTAGTTAAGAAGCCAAAGGTCTTTTTCATTCAATTATCGTTTGACGCCAAACTTCATTGCTTTGAAGTAATCGAGGCCTTGCGTCAAGCCAAAATTCCGGTTCAACATTCGCTCTCTAAGGACTCGCTTTCGGCCCAACTTGGCTTAGCTGAAAAGATTGGCGTGCCTTTCACAATCATCCTCGGCCAAAAAGAAGCTCTTGACGGCACGGTCATTGTCCGCAATATGGACAGTCGCTCCCAAGATACGATTAAAGTAGTCAAATTGGCGGAATACCTAAAGAAGATTAAATAACATTTGTCAGAATGGCCAAGAGATGCTACCCTGAACAAGCATGGTTAAAAGCAATACCATCGAAGTTATTAAGGGCGCGAGCGAAACTAACATGAGCGTGATACGCCGATTTTCGAAGCGCGTCTCGGGCGCCGGTTTAATTAAAAAGACCCGTAGCTCTCGTTACAACGAGCGACCCAAGTCGGCCTTAAAGCGCAAGAACGAGGCGCTTAAGCGGATGACCAAGCGAGCCGCCTACGAACGCCTAAAGAAACTTGGTAAAATTAAAGATGCCCCTAGCTATCGTTAATCTTACCAAAAGGCCAGCCCCGGGCTGGCCTTTTGGTAAGTTGAAAGAAAAAGTTCTCGGTTCAAGATACAATTTGAGCCTGGTTTTTTGCGGACCAACTCTGGCTCGGAAATTAAATCGAGAAAGACGAAATAAAGATGAGACAGCCAATGTTTTGTCGTTTCCCCTCACTAAAAATTTCGGCGAAATTTTTATAAAATTGCCCACCGCCGATTTTTCGGTCGGCCATTTGTTTATCCACGGCCTTTTGCATTTGAAAGGATTCAAGCATGGTAGTAAAATGGAGAGTGAAGAGAAAAGATTTTTGTCTTCATATTAATTTAAAATTTATTCAAATAGGGTAAATGGCTAATCGGCAAATCATCGCTGGGCTGGACGTCGGAACCGCGTGGGTGCGGCTCGTTGTCTGCGAACTTAAGGCTGGAGATGGCACCCCGCAGGTTTTGGCGTTGGTCAAAAAACCGGCGCGTGGTTTGCGTCGCGGTTATGTTATCAACTCCGATGAAGCCATTGAGACGATCCGCGAGGCCGTTGCCGATGCCGAACGAAGTTTAAAATTGCGTGTCCGCAAAGTTTTTCTTGGCTTCGGCGGAGTTTCGCTTGATTCGCGAGTGGCCGAAGGCAGCATTATCGCGGCTCGCCCTGACACCGAAATCTCTAGCGTTGATGTTAACCGCGCCATTGAAGCCAGCGAAACTAATCTGCCCGACATGATCAATCGCCACATTCTTCATCGAATCCGCCTCTCTTTCAAAGTTGACGACGAAAAAGTGCTCGGCCAACCTGAAGGCCTGCGCGGTTCTAAACTCGAAGCTCGCGCCCTTTTCATTACTTGCCTTAGCCAGCACCTTAAAGATCTCATCAAGGTGGTGGAAGATGCCGGCTTAATTGTTGAGGATGTTATCGCCTCTCCCCTGGCCGCCAGTTTAGTGGTCATGTCCAAACTGCAAAAAATGGCGGGTAGTGTTTTAGTTAATATTGGTTCGCAAACCACCTCAATTGCCGTTTTTGAAGAAGGCGTACCGGTCTCGATTCAGGTCTTTTCCATTGGCTCAATGGATATTACCAACGACATTGCCCTTGGTTTTCGCATCCCGATTGAAGAAGCCGAGAAAATCAAACGCGGCGAAGGCGAGCCGGCGGGCAGCAAGAAGAAATTAGATGAGATTATTGAGGCTCGCCTGTCTGACATTTTTGAATTTATCGAGACTCGTCTCAAAAAACTGGGACGAAATGGCTTGCTCCCCGCCGGCTTAGTGATCACCGGCGGCGGTTCAAGCATCCCCAATATTGAAGAACTCGCTAAAAATTACTTCAAACTTCCCGCCCGAGTCGCCGCTTCAGCTATCGCCTCCAATTCCAAGAGCCAGATTCGCGATGTTGCCTGGTCGGTCTCCTACGGTCTTTGTGTTTATGGCCTCGAAGATGAAGACGAAGAATCTTTTGGCTTAAGACTGATCAAGAATACCCGAAGCAAAATTTGGGTCTGGATTAAGGAATTGATGCCTTAAGCTTGCCTCCACTCATCCCCGCCAGACCTCGAGTGCTGTGCCCCTCGAAGCCTTGGCGAAGTGGGGAGCCCGAGGTCTGGCGGGTTGCTTGCCCTTTTTAAATGGTTTGTTAAGATAAAAGAAATAAATTTATAGGATATCAACCATGCCCAAAATAAGCCCAGAAATCGAATCGTTCGCCCGCATCAAGGTTGTTGGTGTTGGCGGTTCAGGCACCAACGCGGTTACCCACATGGTGGATGCCAAAGTTCAGGGCGTGGAATTTATCGCCATGAATACCGACGCCCAACATCTCCAAAATTCACATGCCAGCAAAAAAATTCATATCGGTAAAAATCTAACTCGCGGCTTAGGCACGGGGATGGACCCCGAGCTTGGCCGTCAGGCCGCCGAAGAAAGTTTGGAAGATATTCAGAATATCTTAAAGGGAGCCGATATGATTTTTATTTCTTGCGGCTTAGGCGGCGGCACTGGCACTGGTGCGGCGCCGGTGGTGGCCAAAATCGCCAAAGATCTGGGCGCGCTGACAATCGGTGTCGTTACTCGTCCCTTCTACTTCGAAGGCAAACAGCGCAAAGCTATTGCCGAAAAGGGTATCGAAGAAGTCAGGAAGGAGGTTGATGCCATTATTTCCATCCCTAACGACCGCCTGTTGGCGCTCATCAGCCGCGACACTACTTGCACGGCGGCTTTTGCCATGTGCGATGAGGTTTTGAAGCAAGCGGTGGAAGGTATTTCCAATACCATTACCATGCCGGGCAAGATCAATGCCGACTTTGCCGATATTCGCACGATTATGCAAAATTCCGGCTCGGCCCTGATGGGCGTGGGCGTCGCTTCGGGGGAAAATCGAGCTGTTGAAGCGGCCAAAATGGCGATTAGCTCGCCGCTCTTGGATGTTTCAATCAACGGGGCCAAGGGGATTCTCTTCACCGTGGCTGGCGGCGACGATGTCACCCTCTTCGAACTTCAAGAAGCGGCTAAGATTATTACCGAGTCCATTGATCCGGAGGCGAAAGTTATTTTCGGCACGATTAAAGACGATAAGATGAAAAAGAATGAGATTAAAATCACGGTTATTGCTTGCGGTTTCTCGAGCGACGGCAAAAAATCGCGCGACGACTTCAAAATTATTGAGCCGCTGGAACCCAAAAAAGAGATCTCGGGTAAAGAAGAACCAGCCAAAACAAAAATTGGCCCCGAAGATGATAAATTAACGAGTAAAGAAACCGAGTCTAAAACAACCGAGTTTAATAATCTCAACAATTTAAATAAAGACAAGAGAGACGAGAATTTTGAAGATGATGATTGGTCATCAATTCCGGCTTTCTTGCGACGCTCCAAAACTAAGTAGTATAATTAGTTTATGTTTGACTTAATTATCATTGGCGGCGGACCGGCCGGCGTGTCAGCTGGCGTCTATGCCGTCCGCAAAAAGCTAAAAACCTTACTCGTCGCTCAAGAATTAGCCGGGCAATCAGCCGTGTCCCACGAGATTCAGAATTGGATTGGGGAACCAAGTATCTCGGGAAGCGATTTGGCTAAGAAACTGGAGGCCCATTTGCGTTCTTATGAAGGGCCAGACCTAACAATTAAAGTGCCAGAAAAAGTAATCAGTTTAACCCCCTCGACAAACTCGGGACAAGCAAGCTCACCACAAACCGGTTTTATTATTAAAACCGATCGGGACGAATATGAAGCCAAAACGGTTCTGATTACCGCCGGCGCGATCAGGCGAAAATTGAGTATCCCTGGCGCTGATGTTTTTGAACACAAAGGTGTCACCTATTGCGCCTCCTGCGATGGACCGATGTTTGCCGGCCAAAATGTGGCCGTCATCGGCGGGGGCAATGCCGGCTTCAATTCGGCTGGTCAACTTCTCGCTTATTGTGAAAGCGTCACTTTGCTCGAAATGGCCCCAGTTTTTCGAGCTGAACAAATAATCATTGATAAACTATTACAAAATCCTAAATTTAAAGCAGTTAATAATGTTGAATTAGTAGAGATTAAGGGCGATCCTTCGACAAGCTCCGGACAAGTCAAATTTGCAAATAGTTTAGTTTACAAAAATAAAGCGACCGGCGAGCAAAAAGAATTAGCCGTAACTGGTATTTTTGTCGAGATTGGTTTCAGCGCCAACACCGAGATTTTTAAAGATATTGTTAAACTAAACGCCAAAGGTGAAATCATTGTTGATCATCGCCAACAAACAACTTCGCAAACCGGCATCTGGGCGGCTGGTGATTGTACCGACGTTCTCTATCGTCAAAACATGATTGCCGCCGGCGACGCCGCCAACGCGGTGGAAGATATTTACAACTTTTTGCAGAAGAGATAAAAATTATTGCGAAAAGCCGATTTGAGCGAAGAACTAATCCGCTCAAACCGGCTTTGATCCGTCTTATGTGGCAGGAACGGAACCTACTCGATCACTCCCGCCATATCCATCAGTCGCACTACTTCATCGGGGGGCATTGCCTTTGCCCAGGCTATTCTGAGAATCTTACCGACTTCGTCGCGCAAGTGACTGTCCGAAAATCCGCTAAGACTCTCGACTAGTATCTTGAGAGAAACGAGGGGCAGGACTATCTTCTGTACCAGGCCACGGACAAGGTCTTCCGGATCGGAGATACAACCTACCGATTGGGCCACCGACATAGCATTGAGCAAGATAACTGTGAAGTGGGGATCTGCCGTCACGAGCCAGCGCTGGATCATCACTTCAAGAGCCAGAGCTCTCGTCTTCGAGATGGCAAACTTCCGATATTCCTCGTTTATGAAGAGTGTTCCGACTCGTCTAGCCTGCTCGATGGCTATCAGCTCAATCGTGTTGTCCGACAACTCTAGATCGCGGCGAACTAGCGGGTAAAGGTTCTTCACGTCGGCGTTCTGATCGGCGATCGCCTGCATCAGGTAGATAAAGATCTCGGCCGCCTGATCATCATTGCCACGACGGGCGGTTTCCAACAGCGCCCACCATAAGCTTGTCTCGAGCCGGGTTTCCCACCTTCGAGCGCCAGAAGACAGCCGCCAGAGCAAAGTTCTGACCATCCATCATCCTTTGCAACGTGTTGCGGTAGCCACCCACTTTGTCGCCAAAGTAGGTGGGATTCTTCCACTCTGTCTTGCCTTCCCTCTCCGACACCTTCATTTCTTTCATTGGTGTATTCCCTTCTTTCGGCCTAAGCCGCTCTTTCTCCATCCCTAAGGTAGGAGTTGTGATCCGAACCCTTGGGCCCGTTCACGCTAACCACAAAGAACAACATGTTCACCGATATCAAATTAAACCTTTTGGAGGATTAAGTCAACTAGTAATAGTGAAAACCTGAATTAAACTCCCGCCAATTTGACGGCGAGGTAGAGCACGGCGACACCAAGGATGGTCATAAGAGTGGTTAGGCGCGTGGGATGAGCGTGATGACTTTCGGGCAAGAGGTCGCTGGCGCCGAGATAGAGAAAGAAACCGCAAAAAAGAGCTAAAATTAAGCCAAGCGCCGTTTCGGGAAGTTGGAAAAATAAGGTAGCTAGAACACCAAGCACTGGCGCGCTGGCGTCAACCAAGAGCCAATTGAGAGCTCTCTTTTTGCTTGCCGATAAATTAGCCGAATCGTTAGCCGTATTTTTTAAAATTAAACCAACGGTATTAATCCCGTCCGAAAAATCGTGAGTCAAAACCGCGACCGCCACAATCAACCCGACAGCCGAAGAGACTTGCCAAGCCAAGCCGATAATTAAACCGTCAAGAAAGCTGTGGACGGCTAAAGTTCCAGCCCCTAACCAACCCCGCTGCTGATGGCGCTCGTTATGACAATCGTCATCTAGGTGCGGATGAAAAAGAATTAAGCGATCGAGAATCAAATAAATAATAAAACCGAGGGCGACAATGGTGGTGATGAAAGTCGCATCATAAAGTCCCCGACCAAGATTAATGGCCTCGGGCAATAAATCAAAAAAGGCCACTCCAACCACCGCGCCGGCCGAGAAGCCGAGGATAAGATGCAATTTATCTTTGAAGCGCAAAGCAAATAATCCGCCCAGCAGGGTTGAACAAAAAGTAGCGATGGCGATTAAAATTAACATTTGGTGACCCTACCGGGAGTCGGACCCGGATTGACGGCTTGAAAAGCCGGCGTCCTAACCATTAGACGATAGGGCCAAATTTTTAGAACCAAAACCTAACGCCCGCAATATATCATTTTTTTGAAAAATTGCCAAGAAAATGTTAGGATTTAGCTTGTTTGAAGGAGGCGTGGCAGAGTGGTTGAATGTACTGGTTTCGAAAACCAGCAGGCTCGAAAGGGCCTCGGAGGTCCGAATCCTCCCGCCTCCGCCAATTTTCAAAATTAGGATTTTGGGCGAATGTTGCCTCGCCCCGCCAAAGGCGGGGCTCGGCTTCGGCAAGGATTTTGAACGGATTTTTGAAATCCAAAAACAATTTCTGCCCGCTCAAACGAAAGTTCGAACCAATCTTTTTTAGAAAATCCCGACCCTGTTCGGGATTTTCTTGCAAAGCGATAATTTCGGCTTGTTTTACGGTATTTATGAATTTGGCGGCGAGTTCGAACCGATTATTGCTTTTTTGCTCAAAAGCCGTCAGTTTGTCTTTCAAAAGCTGTTTTTGATTGACGAGTTTGTTTTTGGCTTCCCGATATTCGGCAAGGTTTAAGGCGTTTTCAAGATAAGCGTTCATTAATTTTTCCAGCTTCTCGTCAATCGTCTTTATTTCGTTTTCTACTTTTTGAGCAAAAAAGCGAGATGATTGGACTTTTGTTTCTTTTTCAGTTTTCAATTCGTTTATCATTTTATCAGCCCAATCATCGGGCAAAGAAACTTTTTGTATCGCTTCGTTGATTTGAGATGAAATTTTTTCTTCTCTCGTGAAAACATTTTGCGAGCAAATGTGGTTTGGATTTTTCTTAGTGCAGTAATAGTAAGTGTATGATTTGCCACTTGGTTTTATCTTTTTATCGGCGGTAATGGTAAAACCGCATTCGCCACAATGGAAAAATCCGCGATAAAGAAAAAATTTTATCTTGTCCGCTTTTTGGGGTTTTGATTTTCTTTTCATCACTTCTTGCACTTCGTCAAAAAGTTTCTTTGCAATAATCGGTTCTTGCTTTCCTTCAAAATATTCGCCGTTATACCTTATCAATCCGCAGTAAAAAGGATTTTGCAAAAGATATTGATAATTGGAAACGGAAAGCAAAGAATCTCGCCGCCCTTTCAAGCCGAGATCATTGATAATCTTTCGGATTTCTTTAAGCGTATATTTTCCAGTAGCGTAGGCCTCAAATGCTTTTTTAATAAACTTTGATTTTTCTTTGTCCACATAAATCTGCTTTATTTCTTTGTTGTTGAGATAACCAAGCGGGGCCATTTGAGGCCAAAGTCCGTTTTTTAATTTTTGCCGATGTCCTCTTTTGATATTTTCCGAAAGATTATCAATATAATATTTTGACTGCCCGAAAGCGATCGAAAGCATAAATTTTCCTTGCGGTGTCGGATCAAACCAAAAAGTTGGGAATTTTAGTTCCTTGATAACGCCCGTATCAACGAGATAAATAATTTGTCCGCCGTCAATGGAATTGCGAGCAAGACGGTCAGGGTGCCACGCTAAAATTCCCGTTGCTTCGCCCACTTCAATTCGTTTTAACATTTCAGCGAAAACAGGCCGGCCGGGCTTTTTCGCAGTTTGCTTTTCTACCAAAGTATCAACAACATCAATATTTTCTTTTTTCGCCAACTCTCGCAATTCGGCTAGCTGGTCGGCAATACTGCGAATTTGCCTGTCTTCGCTGTCCGTTGACTTGCGGGCGTAGATGAAAAACTTTTTGGTTTGATTATTTTCGT
>Ga0315286_10008194_pt1 | contig 10271 bp, 9 predicted proteins | sample YL17G10_0_MG_FD_205038 | JGI IMG/M metagenome (GOLD analysis project Ga0315286, IMG submission 205038) | Sediment microbial communities from Yellowstone Lake, YNP, Wyoming, USA - YL17G10_0 | ecosystem: Environmental > Aquatic > Freshwater > Lake > Sediment | place: USA: Wyoming | collected...
CCTGCCAGAGCGCATCCGCATTACCGAGGACGAGCTCAGGCGCGCAGGCAAAATGTAGTGCCGACTTTTCGACCTAAATGCCCGAAAACCCTAGACTCGACCCCTCGAGTTGTGGAAGTTGGGCTAGCGACGTTGCTATACCCGGAAATGTCTACAAGCCGGCCCAGGGTGTGGGCGTGGCAGTAGGTGTCGCAGCCGGCGTGGGCGGAGGAGCAAAGCCGCCGGCATGGCGGTGGCAGGTGTAGCAGGCGAAGGTGAAGTGCGGCTGGCCCGAACCGTCGGCGCGGTAGAAACGCGTCGTCGTGTGGCATACCTGACACACGCCGCGTACCGGTGGCGTCAGGCTGACAAACCCCCCGTTGGCGACACCGTTCAAGTTGGTGAACTCGACGGCTCGTTCGCCTGCCGCCGTGAGAATCTGCTCCCGTACGAGAAGGATGTTGTTGCTCGTGTGCGCATGATGGCAGTCGAGACAGTCCGAGCCCGGCAACGGTGCCGGTTGATGGACCTGCGCCGGTAGCAGCCCTGTGGGATCATGCTCGTGACAGGCGGCGACGTTGCACGTCGGCAGCGTTTGGCCGGGCTGTTCGCTCCCCGGGGGCACCTGGGCGGTGTGACAAATGGTGCAATCGAGATCGAAGTGTACAACGCCGCCGGGCGTGGCAATGCCGGCGGTCGGTGGCGGTCCCCCATCGTAACGTGACGACTCGTGGCCGCCACAGCCGGCAGCCAGCAACCCAGCCACAATCAGGCTCAGCACACACAGTCTCATGGCAGGGTTCCGTGGCAATGTCGGCACAGCGCTCCATCTGCGACCGGCAGGCGCAGCATCCTGGTGCCATGCGTGGAAAACTTCGCCCCTGGCGCGCTCTCGCCGTACTTCTCTGCGATCCGCGGGCATTGCGCCTCGACGGCCTTGCGAACGGCTTCCGGCAACCCGGTGTCCGGCGGCACCCAGGCCTGAGCCAGCGGCGTCTCGTTGGTCATCACACGCGGATCGTGGAAGATGTGACAGGTGCCGCAGTAAATCCCGCCATTCTCGGTGAGCGGTAGCGCCGGTTCCGCTTGCTCCTTGCCGCCGAAGAGGGCGGTCACGCTCGCGGCACTCGCCTGCAGGTGCTCCGCCACGCCGCTGTGGGTCGTCGTGCTGTGACACAAGGTGCAGACCTCTGCCTTCGGGCGGGCCAGCGACATGTCCGAGTTGTGGCAGACGGCACACTTCTCCGTGTCCACCTCGCCGTTCGGCTTGAGCATGAGATGCGGGCTCGCCGATTCGTCCTGTGCGACGGCGGGACGAACGGCTGTAACCACAGCCAGCAGAAGCAGCGCAGCGAGCCTCATGGTTGTACCCCGTTGTTACCGTGGCATTGCGGGCAGCTGGCCAAGCCCTCGCTTTGCACGACGGCGCGCACTGCCGCCAAGTCGAGGTCGGCGAGGCCGGTGCGGTTGATGATGTGAATGTTGCGTACCTCGTGGCAGCTGAAGCAATCGGGCCGACCCCAACCGGTGGGATGTTCGTCCTCTATCAGGATCAGACCTTCGGGCGAGTTGAACAGGTTGCCGTAGTCTTCGCTTTGCGGCGGTCCGCTGCTGCCGCATCCGGCGGCCAGCACGAACAGGGTGGTGGCTATGATGAGGCGGCGCGTCATTTGCCTACTCCACCCACCTTGCCCTGCTGGTGGCAGTTGTCGCAGAAGTCCTTGCGGTGACAGCTGCCGCACTGCATGGGGTTGGCACGTGCTTCGACCGAGTGGAAGAAGCGGAAGTTGCGCTCGTGCACCCGCGTCTGAATCGTATCGCGGCGGTCATGACAATCGATACAGAACGCCTGGCTATGGCAGCTCTCGCACCGCGCCGGGTTCGCCTGCGCCATGCTCGCGTGCACCTTCAGCCACGCGACCTGGTGATCTTCCGGGGTCAGCGGCGCCAGGTTTTGATGGCACGTCGTGCACGTGCTCGGCGCCTTGGCCATGCGGTCCTGACCTGTGTGACAAAAGTGACAGCTGGCGCCGCGCGGGTATTGACCGAGGGCCGACAGCTCGCGGGCCATTTCCTCATTGCCGGTGTCGATCAGCTCATCGAAGCGGTGGCAATCGATGCAGGTGACCTCCTTTGCTGCCAATGCCGGCGCATGCGCAGCGTGATTGAACTTGTTGCGCGCATCCGCCGTGCTCTGGAGCGCGTTCGAAGGCTGACGCACCTGCAGATAGCGGTTCGAGGGAAGGTACTGGCGGCAGGCGGAGATGATTGCCGCCCCTACGACCAGCACCATGCCGACTCGCGTCCACCCCCTCACAACACCGGCCTCCTTCCAACAGTCTCCCAACCAGTGCTCGTTCCTGCGGTGCGCTGGGGCAAGGCTGGTCTGTTGCTGCGGTAGTCGAAATGATAGGTAATCAAGAAATCGAAGCGGAAGTCGTTGTCGAAGCGTTTGTTGCGGTTGCCTTCGAAGTCGAGCTCCCAGACGAGGCCGGGCAAAACGACGTAGCCCAGTCCGAGCAGGCCCGTAACCGCGGTATCGTGCTCGTTGGTTATCTTGGTGTAGGAGCCAACGTCGATCTTCGTGTGGAAGAGGATGCGATCGTAGACCCGGTTCTCGTAGTAGATCCTGCCGCCGTTGACGTTGCCGCCGTTGCTATCGAACACGTAATACTCGATCCGGACCACTTCGAGACCATCGCCACCCGGCAGCCACAGTACGCTGGCGCTGCCGACGTGGCCGTTCACCATGTGGCCTTCCTGCGCCTCGTAACGTTGATACGAGTAGTCGCCGAAGGCGGAGACGGTGCGGCTGAGCATGTAGCGCAGCCCGCCGCGGAATTGGAGCATGTCGCTGATCGAAAACAGCTCGAAAATCGGATCCTCGCGCAGATTCTGGTTGGCAATCACGCGCTCGCCTTGGTCCTGCGGCTTGTAGTACGTGCTCTCGAAGTTCAACGACAGACGTGGTTGCGACAAAAAGACGTCGAGCCCGGCAGTGCCTTGGTCGATGTTCTGCTTGCCGCTGTCGAGCGCGAACGAGCCATAAACGTGGGGGAGCCCGGGCAGCTGCGAGAAGGACTGTGAGCCGGTCGCCGTAGCCAGTTGACGCAAGATACGGCCGTCGCGGTGCTGCTCAAAATACCCGAGGCTCAGGCGGCCGTCCTTCAAATGCGTCGTGTGCACGTCACCACCGAAAATCTGCTCGTCCTGCGACAGGCTTTCGGAAGAAAACGTGGGCTCGAAATAGCGCGGCTGGCCGCCGAAAATCGTGAAGCCGACCGGCGCGCCGACCGGGTCGACGCGAATCTTCCCCGCATCCGCGACGAAGGCGCCACCCGGCCCGAGGGTCAAAAACTGACGGCCGAGGGTGATGTCGATCCCAGGATTCGTGCTGGGCAGATGCAGGGCGCCGGCATAGAAATCGGTTGCCGTGTGGCCGAGGCCAAAGTCACGCTCGAGGCGGAAGTACGTTTCAAGGTCGGCGCCATGGTTGCTGCCGATGAAGTTCCCGTACAGGTCGGTGGGCGCTTCGGTCTCCCGCGACTGATCACCCTGACGGACCTGCCCGAGCAAAGACAGGTCGCCGCGCACCTCTGCCGCATTGGCCGGCACGCCGGTCAGCCACCCGGCCCACAAGCCGAGCGCGACTAGGAAGATCGACCGTTTCCTCAACACGAACCCCCTTCCGGCCAAGTGTCTGTGCGGCAGGGAGCCGGCCGGTGCGGCCTCCCTGCCGTCGATCCAAATCGCTGCGCTAATTCCTCCCCGCGTGCATCAGTGACACAGCGAAGTCACGTCCCTCCTCGTGGCACACCGTGCAGGCCTCCGTACCATCCGGCGCCGTCATCGTCTCCGCGTGGGCCACCGCATCGTCCGCGTCGTGACACGCGGTGCATACCGAGCGGATCGGGCCGAGCCGGCCGTCGACCACCTCATTGCCCGTCGCCGGATCGATGTGGGCGACGATCGAACCGATTGCGGTGCCCGGATACGGCGGCATGAGGTACGTGGGTCCCGGGACCGTCACGTGGCACTTCGCGCAATCACGCCGGTCTCCGGGGAAGAGGAGGTTGGAGAAGTCGATGGGCGCTCCGCCGAAGCCGTAGATGATGTACGGCTTCTGTTCGAGATCGGCGCCGGTGTGGATTGCATGGATCATACGCTTGAAATCGATCTGGGCGAGCTGATCGCCCCGGGCGACTGCAGCTGGATCCAGTTTCCGGGTGGCGAAGTCGGTGCCGTTGGGGTTGTGGCAGATGACGCAGTACTCGGTGTTGTTGCGCAGGTTGCCATGGATGGAGAAGTCCTTGGAGAACTCGCCGTGGCAGGCGGCGCAGTGCTGGTTATCGACCACAGTCCGGCGCGGTACGGCGGTGGAGTTGTCGACCGTGAAGGTGACGACCGAATTGGGAGCGGCTTCTTCCGCCGTCTTCGGTGAGCTATTCTGGCCCACCGCAAGCTGCACGGCACGCCGTGCCTCGGCGCCGATCGCCCAGGTGCCGCTCGCGTCCGCCGGAATGCTCAGCGCCGGCGTGTAGCTGAACACGCCGTCGGCGTCGGGCCCGGTCAACGTGCCCGACTTGCCGCCGCCGACCGCTGTCGGTGTTAACCCAACGGCAGTGTAATCGGTAGTGGGCCCGCTGATTGCGAACGCCAACCGATTGAGGGCCGCAACATCGCCGGCGCTGAACGAGTTCCCGGCATTGTCGGTGACGGTGAACATGATCGTCGGCGTCTGTCCGGCGTTGTGGTTGGTCAGACCGGTGATGTTGATGTTGAGGCCTTGCAGCTGCTTCGAGCGCTCGGGAACGACGTGGGCGCCGACCACCGAGATGTCGAACTCATTCCCCGAGTCGGGCACGTGACAGGAGGCGCAATCCCCGTCGGCGAAGCCCTGGTTTTGGAAATGGTTCGTTCCGGACGGGCCGGCCGGTGTATCCCCTTGCGATGGATTGACGTCGTCATGGCACGAGGCGCAAGCGGCCGCCGCCGGACGTTGCTCGAAGTACTGTGCCGTCGGCCCTTCGGAATGGCAGACGGCGCACTCCTCGATGGAGCGCGGGAATGCGACCCCGGTAATCTTCCCGGTTGCGTCTTTCTCCGCGAAGACAGTATTCCCGATCATAAAGGTCGTGTCGACTCCTGGTGGGCCGTTGACAATGGAGGGCAGATCCTGGCCGCGGTGGATCTTGTGAATCATGTTGCGAAAGTCGATGCTTTGGGGCTGCACGGGAGGCGTGGGATTATCGGTGGCCGCCTCAGTATGACAGAGCATGCACAGGCGTACCTCGCGGCGGTTGCCGTGTGCGATCAGTGGGTCATGGCAGGCGTTGCACTGCTGCGTCGTGGTGCTTTCGAAAATCTCGGGCGTGCCGCCAGCCGGCACGAGGTCGAACACTGGGTTCACACCGATCCTTACGCCATTGAGGGTACGATCCACCTGCATGCCTACAGTGTAGGTGCGTGTCGGGTCGAATCCTGACGCCAGCTGCTTGCCAAAGGTGTACTGGTAGACGCCCGTGGTCGCATCGAGCGTTTGCAGTGTGCCTTTGCTGTCGTAGGCCGGGTGTAGGGAATTGATATCGTTCACGTAGCGCGTGAAAGGATGCTGGCTGGCGAGTTCGCCACCGTCAATGTAATCCTCCACATGGGCGATGGTGAACCGGACGCGTGCCTGTTGCGGATCCTGCGTCGCGGAAAGAACCGCCGTCAACGGCACGCCGTTGGCGTCCGTCAGCGTGAACGTCACGATGATACGGCCCGACGAATCAATCGTGGCGTCGGTGATGGAACTGGAAACGCCTGGGCCCGCGGGTACCGACGCCGGCGTAGAAGTCGGGAGGACTACGGTTGCCGTCGCCGTTGGCTGGGGAGTTGGCGGCGTGGCGGCTTGTCCGCCTCCATCCCCACCGCATCCGAACCACAATACGGCAGCGAACAGCAGCGCGGAGTCGCGTAAAACGGATCTACCCTTGATCGAGCGCTTCATGTACGCCTCCCGGTGAAAAATCCGTCCTCGTTTCCTTGCCATAAATGACAATGGAAAAACAGAGGGTGCTGCAATTTAATTTCGCGCGTAATCACCTCCGAACCTGCCCGGAAACGAACCGATCCCGTCCAGAGCGAAGTCGAAGGAGGCCCGCGGCTCGGTGGATTACCAGCGCTGCCGGTACAAGCGCTCGTCCACGACCGACACCATCGAGTCGAGGTCCAGCCCACTTCCCAGGAAATCTCGGACCCGAGCCAGCTGCTGGGCTGGGGCGCGCAACACGTCGTGGTAGTCGACATAGACCGCACTAATGTTTGGCTGCCGCGCGATCCACGCTGTCACCTCGGTCAGATGTCGCGCAAAAAGCGGTAGGACGGTGGCGTCATCCGGGCCTCCCTGTGTACCCTGCCTGCGCAGCATTGCCTGCTGTGAGGCCAGCACCTCGTTGAGTGGCCGTCGCATGAAGATGATCTTGTACTGGTACTCCAGCGGAAGGTGGCGCAACAAGGCGGAGACTACCTTCACTGCCTTGCCCCGTGCCTGGGGCAGCCAGCTATGGTCGTGCGCGATCTTCTTTGCCGGCTCGAACTCGAGGTACCCGCGCGGGTTGTCGTCATCCGGCGGGCGCTGGTGGTCGGTGAGCACCGCCATGCCCCCGGCCTGCAACGCCTGCATCATCATGGACGTCCCAGAGCGGGGTAATCCACTAACAATAGCGATGGCTTCCGGCTGCATCCCTCAGGCTCTCGCAGTCATCGTCTACTCTTACGCGGGTCCATAAGCTCCGCAACATACCCCGTTGGGCCCCCTCGCGCTCCGGGAGAGGGTCAGAGCCCGCCCTGCCATACGAGTCCGCGAGCTTGTTCTGTCTCATCCCGTCGGCACCGAACTATCTCTTGGCTTTGACCTTGGACTTTGGCCCTTTCGCTTCGTTAGAATAATGCAAATGCATCATCTGCGGCTGCAGGCTGCGAACCTGCTGACGGGTTTGCGCCTGGCGCTGACTCCAGCGTTCATCGCTCTCGCCTGGCCCGCGGAGCGAGCAGCCTGGGATGCAGCGCTGCTGTTCGTCGTGATTGCGGCCACTGACGTTTGGGATGGGCGCTTGGCCCGACGCTATGGTACCGTGAGCCGCATCGGGCGCACCTGCGATAATGTCGCCGACATCAGCTTCATCCTCGGTGCCCTGTCGATGTACGCGCTGCAATCGCTAGTGCCGTGGTGGGTGCCCGCAGCCGTCGGCGGTTCGTTCGCGTTCTATGTTGTCGATTCGTGGTCGTTGAGTGCGTCGGCACCGACATTGATCGGCAGCCGCGTGGGTCATCTGGCAGGGATCTGCAACTACGCCCTTGTCGGAGCGCTGGCATTCAACAACACTGCGCGGATTCATCTGCTGTCCGCAGCATTCCTGGAGAAATTGTTTTGGTTGGTGCCCCTGTACTCAGCTGCAGCCGTGCTCTCGCGCCTGGCCGGCCGGCGCCCGGCGGCGTCGATAGGGGCGGCCTGACGAGATGAGAAGAAGGCAACCGGGGATCTCGCTTTGGGCTTGCCCCCCAAAGGTTTCCTCTCCCCCGACACCGCCACGCCGTTACGGCCCGTTGGTGCACACCGTCACCGGAACGCTTGTCCCACCGCCTTTCGTTTGCACCGTCAGCGCCACCGGCGCGACGCACGAGAACGGCAGCCGCACGGCCAGCATCGTCGGGGTGACGGCTTCGACGTCTGCCGGCACGCCGTTGATACGCACACAGTTCCCGCGTAGCGGCACGCAGCGGTTGCGGTGCGCAACGTCCGGGCACGTGCTGTCGGCGGCGTGGCCGTCGATGACATTGAAGCCGCTGCCTGAGATACGCAACAGCTCACCGGCCATCGCCTTGCTGGGGCGGACGCCGGTGACGGCAGGGGCGCGGCCGCTGCGGTGCGCTTGCGCCGGCAAAAACACCGTCAGGGCACCATGGTCGCTGATGTCGTACGCCGCGACCGTGGCGGCGTCGCACTGCGCTTCTCCGCCGCAGTGCTCCCATTGCGCGTTCTGGGCCGTGAGTAAGGTACCGCTGGCGTTGTGAAGGTTCTCGCCGCCGCCAGGCAAGTTGTTCTGCGTGAAGGCGTTGTTGCCGGGGCTGCCGAAGACGCCGCCGCCGAGGTCGGCCTGCGTGCCGGCACCGATGTACGTACCGTCGACACCGTTACAGGCTGATGTCATGCCGGCGACCACCACGGCGGGCATGGTGCTGTCGTCGGTGAACACGCGCAGGCCGGTGGTACCGTTCGCGCTGAGGTAGTCGTTGTTGAACAGACCCACCGACAGGCCGCGGACCGAGATGCCGTTGGCGGCGTTGAAGCGCGAGATGTTGCCCTCCGTAATCAGCTCGCTGGGGATCAGCGGCGTCTCGGGCGCCGCTCCGTTGAGCGACAAGCCGTTCTGCGCGCTGGCGCCGCCGCTGCGTTCGACGAGGTTGTCGCGTGCCAAGATGTGGCCGCTCAGCGTCGCTTGAATGGCGCCGTTGGCGTTGTCATGTACCCAGTTGTTCTCGAGCCGCGCGTAAGCATTGGTGGTGACTTTGATCCCCTTGTCGGAGGCCGCTGAGATCTCTGAATCGCGGACCACGTTGGCCGTCGCCAGGAAGTCAGCGCCCGCGCCGGCGTCGATGCCAACGCCATCAGCAGTGCCAGATAGCTCGATGACACAACGCTCAATGCGGTTGCCGCGCGCGTTGGCGCCGCTTATCGACAGGACGTCGCGGTTGTTGGCGCCGGTGTTGCGAAGGCGCAGGCCGCGAATGGTGTTCGCAGCGCCGGTAACTGATAGGGCGCCGATCGGCAGACCAGCGGCGTCGACCACGCGATTACCGGCGCCACCGTTGGCATCGATGGCGTCGAGGGTGATGTTGTCGCCGTTGATCGTGGGCAGCGCGCTGGCGAGCGTGATCACCGCTGGGGTGCCGGGCGGGAAGGCCTCGTCGTCGAACTGGATCAGCGCCGGCTTGGTCGCGGCGTTCGCCGTCGCCAGTGCGTCACGCAAGGAGTCGCTGCCGACTGTGTCGGCGGTGCCGCGCACGATGGCGACGCTGGCAAAGGCCGTGAAGCGCACGCGGTTCGGCTCGGCACCGGCGAGCAGCAACGAGGTCTGATGCTGCTGCTGACCGGTGGCGGGGGTATTGACACTCAGCGTGTGCACCCACAGCCCCGGGGCTAGGCGCGTGAGGGACTGCGGGTTGGCAGCGTTGCTTACGCTGTACCCTTCCTCGAGGCCGCTGGCGTTGCGGCAGGTGGCATTCGCCAGATGGCCGCTGAGGGTTACGCTGATGGCTGCGATCCCCGTCTGATTGTCTGCCGCGATCTCCACCGCGGCGCCGTCTGTCGGGCAGAGGCCTGGTGTCGGGGTAGAGGTGGGCGTGGGTGTGAGTGTGAGTGTTTCGGTAGGCGTGAACGTGGCCGGCGGAGTTTCGGTGGGTGTGCCCGTGATGGTCGGCGTGGCCGTCGGCATCGTGTTGGAGGGGGTCGGGGTCGGCAGGGGGGGGCCGAGCAGACTTACAATCCGCACGAGGTCCGCGGCCGTCACCACGCCGTCGCAGTTGGCGTCGTCGTCGGCGCACGCCCCGCACTCGAAGATGGCCGCCTCGACGGCCGCGAGGTCCAGTGGGTCGGCGAGCTGGCTGCAGTCGGCATCGCCGGGCAGTTGCGCGCCCGCAGTGGTTGCCAGCCAGCAGATGATGGCGGCAAGTGCGGTGGCGAGTCTCATGTGCATGCGATCCGTGTTGCTCGCCCGTTGTGTCCGTCCGTGTGACACAGAAGACCAGGAGACGCAGCGGCGCTGTTGCTTTGACGCCAACGAGATGACCGGCTCCCCATATAGTTTCGCCACCTTTACCACTCACTGCGGCAATTGGCGAGAATTTTCGGCGCGCGGTAGTGGTGCAGCACCAGTACCCGGCGCGCCAAGCGTATAGAGGCAGCCCGGGAATCGAGAAGTCTTGACTTGTATAAAGAAGTCGTTATATGTTTATTTCTCCAAAGGAAGGAGATCAGCGGCATGGCCGTGAGAACCGCGGAGAAACTCAAGCAGGACTTCTACGTCGCCGACATGAAGCTGGCCGACTGGGGCCGCAAGGAGATTGCGATCGCCGAAACGGAGATGCCGGGTCTGATGGCGGTGCGCGAAGAGTACGCCGGCCAGCAACCGCTCAAGGGGGCGCGCATTGCCGGTTCACTGCACATGACCATTCAGACGGCAGTGCTCATCGAGACCCTGGTCGCCCTGGGCGCCGAGGTGCGCTGGGCGTCCTGCAACATCTTCTCG
>Ga0315286_10008195_pt1 | contig 10271 bp, 10 predicted proteins | sample YL17G10_0_MG_FD_205038 | JGI IMG/M metagenome (GOLD analysis project Ga0315286, IMG submission 205038) | Sediment microbial communities from Yellowstone Lake, YNP, Wyoming, USA - YL17G10_0 | ecosystem: Environmental > Aquatic > Freshwater > Lake > Sediment | place: USA: Wyoming | collected...
CCTGCGTCGCGCCCTTGGTTACTTCCAACTGGGTTTGAGTGGTGACCTGGAAATCGGGGGCGTTCCCGTCAAGTCCGCCTGCATATACAGAACCGGCAAGTATGACGCCATCTACCCGCCGACCTATGACTTCGAATTCCCCGATGAAGGAATACGGTTCTTCTTTGACGAAGCGAAGACCGATCACCTGACGATTCGGCCTTCGGGTACCGGAAATGCCCTGCGTTTTCACATCCAGCTTCACGACGACCAGATCGGTGATCAGAATGAACTGGTCAAGAAGAAGGAAGAACTCCATGAGAAGGGTGAGGCCATTATGACTGGTATCAGAGAGATCTTGAAGGCACCCCGAACATAGTTCCCTGCCTGTTCACGCAGCAGAGAACGCTATCTGATGCGTGCAGGACCCGAGGAGGAACGACGTGGAAACATGTGAGTCACTGCTGCTGGCACTCTTCAGTGTTGTGCTCGGGGGTATCCTTACGTGGGTGATCGGAAAGGCGGAACTAACCTATCTGTTACGCAGACTCAAAGACGCTGTGATGAACCGGGAATATGTGAGTCTGAATGAAGAGCTCGTACTGACAAAGATGTTGTCCGACAAGATTCGAAGAAGTGGTTATAAACCCGATGTCATTTTTGCCGTCAATCCAGGGGGTGGAATGGTAGCGGAATGGCTATCGCGGCGATTCTTAGGGAGTGATACTGCTCCAATTCCTGTTGGATCACTGTGCATTGTCATCGAGCGGGACGCGCCAGGTGCAGGCACAAAGGCAAAAAGAGCCAAGGTCGATCAGAAATCAACCCTGAATCCCAAATCCTTGCCTAAGGATTCAAAAGTACTGTTGGTAAACGATGTTTCCCGCGGGGGATACACGTTGGATGTAGCCTACAGCTTCTTGAAAAAATTCTTCCCCGATCAGAACATCCAGTCCGCCACGTTGTTTTGCTCCGAGGAGGCCGGGGTGAAACCTACGTATTGCGTGGTGGAAACGAAGAGAACGATTCGGTTTGAATGGAAAGAACCATCGCCTCGTATACTACCGAGCGACGTTTGAAAGCGGCGTATGATATCTGAGGCATTCGAATGACGGCATCTCCAATCTGTGTGTCACGAGTGAAGGGGAAAATGGCGACCTTCGGCCAAAGGCGGGGCAACCATGGCTAAGGTAGGGTAATTGCTCAGAGTTCCAAGACCCTAACTTGGTGGCCGGCCATAGGGAGTCTCCTCAAGGACTACCGAACCTGTCGCAAGTTGTTGAAGGAGCTTCAAGATGGGAATATGGCAGAGTCTGTTAATAGCAGTAGTGGGTGCTGCCCTAGGTATCGTAGGCAGGTGGCTCATTGGTATATGGGAACGAGCGATTCTGCTCAGAAAACTCAAGAACGCAATGCTTAACAGAGAACGCGTGTCTCTGAATGAGGAATTCTTGATGACACGACTATTGGCACAGAAGATTAGAAAGGACAAATTCTCGCCGGATGTTATTTTCGGAATCTGCCCAGGCGGTGCGATGATAGCTGAATGGCTGTCCCGCCGGTTCCTGGGGAGTTGGGACAAGCCGGCTCCAATGCAGGTGCTCTATATGGTTCCGGAACACGACGACGACGGAGCCATCAACATGAAGGTTGATGAAGAGTGGACGGCGATTTCACCGGGAATGTCCAAGGACGCGAAGGTCCTGGTCGTTAACGACATTACGCGTACCGGTGATACTCTGAAGGTCGCTTGCAACTTTCTGGCGAACCACTTTGACCGCAAGAACATCCAATCTGCTGTATTGGTCCGTGATGTGCAGGACAAAAAGAACCCCACGTATCATGTCGCCATGACCGCGAAGGCAGTCCAGTTTGACTGGAAGACTTATTCGGCCGATTGACGGGTAACCTATCGATCTCTTACCGACGTGACACTCGACGATTCCACAGGGGTGCGGTTCAACTGTGTGGACCAGTGGCTGTTGCTGCCACTTGGACATGACCCCGCCAAATCCGCTGCCGAATTCCGGCCGCACCCTCCTTACCCGGCCCCGTTTATCCTCTGGTTGACATGTAGGTTCAGCATGCTATGATGGCACCCATGGATCCTTCGATTTTCCAGACAGAAGAAGATGTTGTAGGTGTTTATCAGGAGCAGCTCACCGAGGAGGATGCCTGGAAGATTGGCTGCGCGACGGCGCGGTTTCTGCCGTCTCTGATCAAGGGGTACGAGCGCGGGCGGGCGGAGTCGACGGCGCTGTGCGTCGGCCGGGATATGAGGACGCACAGCGAGCCGTTGGCGCAGGCCCTGATCGAAGGCATACGATCCGCCGGCGCCGGTGTGATCGACCTGGGGATGATCGACACGCCGCAGATGTATTTTGCGATCAACTACCTGGGCACGTGCGGCGGCATCCAGGTGACGGCCTCCCACAACCCGGCCAAGTACAACGGGCTGAAGATCTCCGGCAAGGGGGCCATCCCCATCGGGATCGACACCGGCCTCAAGGAGATCAAGCACCTGGCGACGGCTCTGGTGCACACCAAGGGCAATCCGACCGGGCCGCTGGAGCAGCGGGACCTCTGGCCCGAGTACAAGAAACACGTACTTCAATTCCTGCGGCCCAACCTGAAGAAGAGAAAGGTCGCCATCGACGCCTCGAACGGCATGGCGGGCAAGGCGGTGCCGCTGCTGTTCGGGGATGCCCCTTTCGAAGTTGTCCAGATCAATTTTGAACACGCGGGCAAATTCAAGCATGACCCCGACCCGCTGCCAGAAAAGAACCTTGCCCAGGTCAAGGCGGCAGTGAAGAAGGAGAAATGCGCTTTCGGGGTCTGCTTCGATGGCGACGCCGACCGGATGGTCCTGGTCGATGAGACCGGGGCAACGATCCGTTGCGACTTGCTGACGGCGCTGCTCGTGCCGTACTTCCTGGAGAAGAAGCCGAAATCGGCCGTCGTCTACGATCTGCGGAGCAACCGGGTCGTGATGGAGGAGATCATCAAGTGCGGCGGGACGCCCCGGCGGGAGCGCGTCGGACATGCCTACATGAGAAAGGCGATGCGCGACACGCATGCGATCTTTGGCGGCGAGTTGTCCGGTCACTATTATTACGAGCAGAACTTTTACGCCGACTCCGCCCCGATCACGCTGGTGCACACGCTCAACGTGCTCGATGCGAGCGGCAAGCCCGTGAGCGAGCTGATTCGGCCGTTGCGGCGGTACGCCGGCAGCGGCGAGGTCAGTTTCAAGGTGGACAACCAGCAGGCCAGGATGGAGGAGCTGGCCCGACGCTACAGCGAGGGGCAGATTGACCATCTGGATGGCGTCACCATCAGCTTCAAGGATTGGTGGTTCAACTGCCGGCCGAGCAACACCGAGCCATTGCTGCGGTTGAATATCGAGGCCAGGACCGAGGAGCTTCTGAAAGAGAAACTCGCCGAGATTGCACAGCAGCTTGGCGCGCCGGTATCATGAGTTGAGACACGGATTTACATGGTTCTACGGACAGGGACTAACAGATCATGGAAGCATATACGAAGATCTATCAGACGCCCAATGGACCGGTTGAAGGGATTCAGACCCGCTGGCCGGGTTTCAGCATCTTGATGGTCACCGGGACCAAAGGGTTTTTGGCATGCCCCGCGATCGATATCGAGGCTTGCCAACGGTATGGGGCGGCGGCCGCCCTCGTCGAGAGCACGCCGCAGAACCCGATTGGGACGTTGGATCGATTCGGGAATCGCAAAGTCACCAAGGTGAACGAAAAGGCCAGGGCCTTGGGTATTCATGAAGGCATGGAGGCCATCGAAGCATTTGCACTGATCGCCTGATGCACGAGGAGTTGAGAATGAAGCAGGACCGTCTTTCCCGCCGGAGGTTTGTAGCATCATCGGGTTTTGCCCTCGGGGCCGCGCTGCTGACAGGCGGCCGCGCCGCTGCCGCGTCACAATCGCAACCGAGCGTTGCGCCGAGCGTGCAGCCCTTCAAGTACGGCCTCAATACAAGCACGATTCGGGGCCAGAAGCTCAGTTTGGCCAAAGAGATCGACATCGCTGCCCAGGCGGGTTACAGCGCGATCGAGCCGTGGGTCCAGACGATTCAGGACTACGTCAAGGCCGGCGGCAAGCTCGCTGACATCCGCAAGCAGATCGCGGATCGCGGCCTGACCGTTGAAGGCGCGATCTCGTTCGCACGCTGGATCGTGGATGACGACGCCGCCCGGGCCGAGGGGGTCGAGCAGGTCAAGCGGGAGATGGACCTGCTGGCCCAGATCGGAGGCAAGCGAATCGCGGCGCCGCCGGCCGGCGTAAATGCCAACAATGCCGCCGGCCTCGATCTGACGAAGGCGGCGGAGCGATACCGCGTTCTCCTGGAGCTGGGCGACAAGACGGGCATTACCCCCATCCTTGAGCTTTGGGGATCGTCGAAGAACCTGCGCCGGCTTGGCACGTGCATGTTCGTCGTGATCGAAAGCGGTCACCCGAAGGCGTGTCTGCTGGGGGACGTCTACCATATCTACAAGGGCGGCTCGGATTTCAACGGCCTCAAGATGATCAGTGCCGGGGCTATGCCCGTGCTGCACATGAACGACTATCCGGCCGACCCGCCTCGGGACAAGATCGCCGACCGCGACCGGGTCATGCCGGGCGACGGCATTGCGCCCCTGACCCAGATCCTCCGCGACCTGCGCGTCAAGAACGGCCAGACAGTCCTGTCGCTGGAGCTGTTCAGCCAGGTGTACTGGGACAAGGACGCCCTGGAAGTGGCGAAGACCGGCTTGGCCAAGATGAAGGCGGCGGTCCAGAAGGCCCTTGGCCCGGCGTAAGAGGCCGACCGTCCCATGAGGGACAAGGAGAGACGGCGTTCTCCCAAAAGACGCCAGTGAAGGGAGGGACTGTGACAACTGGTGCGTGCCTGTTGGCGATCCTCATCGGAGCATCCATCGGGCCATCGGTGGACGTGCAGCCGCTGGTGGACCAGGATGGGCTTGTCTCAAGCGGCGAGGCCCTGGCGGGTGTGGAGCAGCTTTCCGTGGCTGTGGTCCTGCGAGAGACCGGCTCGATCGATGCCGCAAGCGTGAAAGCCCGAATCGTGGAGAAGCTGGGCCAGGCCGGGATCAAGCATGCGGAGAGCGAGACAAGGCTCGATCCGCTGCTGGTCGTGCGAATTGAAGGCACGGCGGTACCCGATTGCGGCAAGTACGTCTATCGGGTGCAGACCTCGTTGACCCGGCTGGTCACTTTGCCCAACCGGCCGGACCGGCAGATTCAGGCCGAAGTCTGGCAGGGCAAGCCGGCGATGGAGGCCGTCGCGAAGACGGGCGTCGCCGAGGCGGTCTCTACGGTTGTCCGCAGCCAGGTGGAGGTATTTATCGCCGCTCATAAGGCGGCGCGTAGCCCATCGGAACTCACGCAGGGCGCCCCCACGCCGGCGGCGTCTGGCGGGGTGAAGCCCAATTCACAGAATCCTCAGACGGTCGCGGGGTATCCCTTTGTCTCGTCCAAGAACAGTCAGGTCTTTCATCGGCCGGATTGCCGCTGGGCTCAGAACATTGCCACCGGCAATCGGATCGGGTATAAAAGCCGCGAAGGGGCTGTGCAGGCCGGCATGAGGCCGTGCAAAACCTGCAAGCCGTAGTACCGCATTCCGCAAGTCCTGCGACGATGCGGGAGGAGATTGCATCCCCTGCCTCCGCAGGGGCAGGCTTTGCTTCGCTCCTCGCAATGACATAGACGGTCATTGCCCGCAGCGCCGCTGCGCGTCGGGGTATGTCATTGCGAGCGAAGCGCGGCAATCCATGCACCGTCGTCGCGGCACCTGCAAAGTGTTGCATATGAGAGGGTTGTGACGTGACCAATCGAGAGCGTGTGCTGGCGGCGATCGGGCATACGGCGCCGGACAAGGCCCCCTATGACATTCGGTTTACGCAGCCGGCCCACGCGAACATGGTCGAGTACTACGGTGATCCCCAGTTCGAATCGACGCTCGGCAATTGCTTCACGTGGCTGCGGCCTCACCCGCCCGAGGCCCGCTACACCCAGGTTGACGTGGATATGTGGCGGGACGAATTCGGCGTCGAGTGGGACCGGCGCATCGACAAGGACATCGGCGTTGTCTGCAACCGCCTGGTCACGCCCCAGAACGTCGCGAGCATCGAGTTTCCCGATCCCCATGACCCGGCGCGATATGAGTGCTTCGACGGGGTCATCGCTGCGAATCGGGATACCGCCGTGCTCGTGAGTCTCGGATTCGCGCTCTTCGAGCGGGCCTGGACCCTGGCGGGCATGGAGAACGTCCTGATGGCGATGGCGGCGGACAAGCCATTTATCAACACACTGCTCGACCGGATCCTCGAATTCAACTTGGCCGTCATCGAGAACGCCTGTGCCCACGGCGTGGATATCTTCCGGTTCGGCGACGACTGGGGCCACCAGCGGGGCGTTCTTATGGGGCCCGCGATGTGGCGCCAGTTCATCAAGCCCCGATTCGAGCAGATGTGCCGGCTCGTCAAGTCCAAGGGCAAGATCACGATGCTCCACTGCTGTGGTAAGGTCGATGAGCTGTTCCCGGACATGATCGAGTGCGGCCTCGACATCTTCAATCCATTCCAGCCGGAAGTGATGAGTGTTTTCAAGACCAAGAAGCGGTACGGCGACAAATTGACCTTCTACGGCGGGATCAGTATCCAGCGGACGTTGCCGTTTGGGACCGTCCACCAGGTCAAAGACGAAGTCCGAAAGCTCATCAAGGTCGTCGGCGAAAACGGCGGCTACATCGCCTCGCCCTCGCACGACATCCCGCGGGACGCCAGGCCGGAGAACATCGCTGCCATGATCGAGGTCCTGCAGAACCAGTGATGATTGGCAAAAGCGACATCACGGTTCCGGCGGGCGATGCCAAACGGCTGCAGTTGATCGTTTGCAAGGTGCTGCAGCGGGAGGCGTATCTCTGCGCCGCGCGGTCCAAGAACATCGTGGACATCGTCCTGATGCCGCAGGGTCTTCACGATGAGCCGGACCGGCTCCGGCGGGAAGTGCAAAAATCGCTGGAGCGCACGCGCGACATCCAGGACCGGCCTTACGATGCCTCGCTCCTCGGCTATGGCCTGTGCAGCAATGGCGTGGTCGGACTGGGCGCCGAGATCCCGATCGTCATCCCCCGGGCCCACGACTGCATCACGCTGCTGCTGGGCTCGAAGGACCGCTACCAGGAGTATTTCGATTCGCATCGGGGCGTCTACTGGTACAGCCCCGGCTGGATCGAATCGGGCAAACAGCCCAGCAAAGAACGCTATGACAGACTGCTCCAGGAGTACATCCAGAAGTACGGCGAGGACAACGCCAAGTACCTGATGGAGGTCGAGCAGACCTGGATGAAGGAGTACCGGTGGGCGACCTATGTCGATTGGGGCCTGACGGATTCGGCAGGCTACAAAGCGTTCACCGAGGAATGTGCGGCGTTTCTGCGATGGAATTACGATGAGTGCGAAGGCGACGCCGGACTGATGCAGCGGTTTGTGGATGGCCTCTGGAGCGACGACGAGTTCCTGATTGTCCCGCCTGGCCGGCGGATCGCCGAAGATGTCACGAATCGGGGGATTATCAAGGCCCAATGATTACGATATCGCCTCAAGAAGTGATCTCCGTACTCGTTTTTCTGCTGGTCTTCCTGCTTGTCTATGGCCTTGAGGTTCTGCTGGTTGCCGGCTATCTTATCGGCAGAATCCGTGGGCGGCCGAGAGGGCGGCGGCGGCTTGCCAAGCCTGTCCTTGCCCTTCACCTTTTGGCCGGCCTCGGGATCGTCTGCCTGCTCTACGGCTATTTCATCGAGCTGAACTGGATCGACGTCCATGCGACGACCCTCCACACCGTCAAACTCAAGAACACCGGTTTCCGTGTGGTGCAAGTCTCCGACCTCCACTGCGACAAGCGGGCCCGCAACGAGGAGGAAATGGTGCGGATCATCAACGATCTGAAGCCGGATATCGTCGTGGCGACGGGCGATTATCTCAACCATCGCTCGGCCCTGCCGCGCCTGAGGGACTCGCTCAAGCGGCTCGATGCTCCGCTGGGCAAGTTCGCCGTCACGGGCAACCTCGACACCCGTTACCCGTCAGACGTCAACCTGCTCGAAGACACCGGCTTTCGCCGGCTCAGGCGGGAAACCGTCGTGGTGACGAAGGGCACGGACCGCATCGGCATCACGGGCATGGATTTCGCTCGCTCCGAATTCCCGATCGACCCGACTGAGCCTCTTGCGAGCGGTCGGTTCAACATTTTTCTGTTCCACACGCCCGATCTGGTCGAGGAGGTCAGCGGTCGGGGCGTCGATCTGTATCTGTGCGGCCATACGCACGGCGGACAGGTGAACTTGCCCTTCTACGGCGCCTTGATCACCTTCTCGAAGTTCGGCAAGAAGTACGAGTCGGGCCTATATCGCGTCGGGGAAACGACGCTCTACGTCAACCGGGGTCTTGGCCTGGAGTCGCGTCCCGGACCCCAGGTACGCTTCTTGGCCAGGCCGGAAATCGTGGTCTTTGACATTCTGCCGGAGCAGCAATGAAGCTTGCGACCATTCTGTTTATCGCCGTCGGTCTGGCGATGGATGCCTTCGCCGTCTCCGTCATCACGGGCAGCGTGTACAAGGAGTTCAAGCTCCGCCACGCCTTTCGCATGGCCCTGTTCTTCGGCGGCTTCCAGGCCCTCATGCCGATCATCGGCTTTCTGGCGGGTCTGAGCCTGAGAGATTACATCGAGGCGTATGACCATTGGATCGCGTTTGCCCTGCTGTCCTTTGTCGGCGGCAAGATGATCTATGAATCGTTCAAGATCGAGGCGGCCGAAAGGAACCGCGACCCCTCGAATGTCCTCGTCCTGCTGGCTCTGTCCTTCGCGACCAGCATCGACGCCCTGGCCGTCGGGATCACCCTGTCCGTGCTCAAGACCCCGATTCTCTTGGCCGTGACGGTCATCGGATTGGTCACCTTCGGCCTGTCCTACACCGGCGTCACGATCGGCAAACGCTTCGGCCACTTCTTCGAGAGCCGGATCGAGATCATCGGCGGCCTGATCCTCATCGCCATCGGCGTCAAAATCGTCGTCGAGCACCTTACGGCGTGAACTGTGCTACTGCCCAGGTCTCACGTCAAGCGGTTGCGGCGCTCGTTTCGGTTGCCTATTCTTTCGCCCCATGCTTGCGCAGCAGTTCGGCAACCTCACTGTGGCGCCTCTGCTCGGCGTACATCAAGGGTGTCCAGCCTTGTTTGTCCCTTGGGGCTGTGTCGGCCCCCTTCCCGATGAGCAGTTCTGTCATATCGCGGTGGCCTGCTGCGGCTGCATCATGCAGGGGCGTATTTCCGCGGTTGTCTCTCGCGTTGACGTTGGCGCCCTTGGCAGCAAGGAACTCGACGGTCTCCGTCCGGCCTAACGAGGCCGCCCAGTGCAGGGGCGTCCACCCGAGTTCATCCTTCGCATCAACATCGGCTCCCTGTTCCACAAGACTTCTCACGCGGGCGAGATTCCCCACGCCAGCGGCCAAAGGAAGGCTGGACACGTCCGCCCCTTTGGCCACGAACAAGTCGATCATGTCTCGCCTCCCCGCCGAAGCAGCACAGCGAAAGGCCGACCACCCATCTTGGTTCTTGACATCGAATCTCGCCCCGTGGTCGACCAGGAGCCGGACGGTATCGAAGGCCTTTTCCCAGACTGCGTAGTGAAGCGGCGGGTAGTCCTTCTCGGGGGTGAGGTTGACATCGGCCCCCTTACTGACGAGCACTCTTACCATATTGGCGTCGTTAGCCCGGATGGCAACATACAAAGGCGTATAGCCTCTCGCGTCCTTGGCATTGAGGTCTGCTCCCTTGGCAATGAGCAGTTCCGCCACGTCCTTCAGTTTGTTCTCGACCGCCAAGTGCAGGGCCGTGTGGCCGTCCTTGTCTCGCGTGTTGACGTCAACGCCCTTTTCGAGACAACCTCGTGCTCGATCAACATCTCCAAGATTGATAGCGGTATAGAGGGAAACCTCTGCGCCTTTGGCTATCAGTAGCTCGGCCATCTCCCTATTGCCGGCCACGCCGGCACGATCCAGAGGTGTTTGGCCCCGTGAGTCCCTGACGTTGATATCGCCGCCTTTGGCAATGAGTAGCTCGATTGCCTGTTTCTGACTATTCTGGGCGGCGTAGTGCAAAGGCGTATAGCCACGTCCATCCAGCTTGTCGATGTCAACACCTTCCTGAATACTGGCCTCCATCTTCGCCAAGTCTCCCAGATAAGCCGCCAATTGGAGGGGC
>Ga0315286_10008197_pt1 | contig 10269 bp, 11 predicted proteins | sample YL17G10_0_MG_FD_205038 | JGI IMG/M metagenome (GOLD analysis project Ga0315286, IMG submission 205038) | Sediment microbial communities from Yellowstone Lake, YNP, Wyoming, USA - YL17G10_0 | ecosystem: Environmental > Aquatic > Freshwater > Lake > Sediment | place: USA: Wyoming | collected...
TGTTGCTTTTGTTCGAGAGGTTTGCTTTTATAAAAAGATATCATCAGCAGGATAAATGCCACCCATATTACAATAAAACCAATGAGGATGATCGTAAGAAGCGCTCCAACGAAGAACACAGTACCGGTAGTATGGAAGAGTTTTATCCCTGTTTTTCCGGAGAGCGTATTCATTGCTTTCTTGAAATAGAGGGATGCAAGAACCGTAAATGCAAAGAGGATGGCAAGTCCAAGTATGATTGCTCCAATGAACGGGAGGATATTGTTGATGTTCACTGCATTTTGCCAGTCTATCTGTTGCCATGAACGGAGATCAGCGAGGTTGTTGACTCCTAATGAGGCAAGAAAACCCATAGCTCCATAAATAACAACCCCTGCGCAGACGACTACACCGATAATTTCAAAAACAATGGTATAAAGTGCGTTGTGAAAGATGCTGCCATCTTTGTATGCATCTGCATACCCTTTTAAAGCGATAAGGACAAAAATTATTCCTATTAACATGAAAAACCCTCCGATTGATGGGAGAAAACCTATCACCATCAGAAACGCACCAATGATGCCTAAGAGTCTATGTGTTTGAATATCCATTCTTTTCACCTCATTTCCAAATCAATTTTGAGAGGGGAAGATATGGTTCATAATAATAAACATTCCGATATCATCAGTTTCATCGGGAATGATTCGTCAAATAGTTCATGTGTAATTCAGAGCTGAAATCTTTTAAAAAATATATATACACTGGGAGTAATGAATTGTAGAAAGAACTGAAAAGGTGCTCCTGTCGGGATTGAGGACCCATGGGTATAAATCCCTCTGTTATTTTTCTAATCCTAGTTAATTTTATAATATTGCCTGTTATTGCATAGATAGTAGGACTTTAGACCATGTAATTATATACATATAAAGATATATTTTTTAATATTAACTATATAAACATTTCTCATATATTTACCGGGAATGCCGGTAAAATAAAAACATTTATAAATAGATTGAGGTTTTTTAAAACATGAAGATTCATCTACCCAACAGTGCCTTTCTAGGTAATATTGATTCTTTTTTACGCTCAATAGATACTTCAAATAAAAATACCCTCGAAGTAACGTTTAATGAACAGTGGATGTCCCTACATCCTGTCGTTCTCTCTATGGTATATTCTCTAGCATTGCTGGTAGAAAAACACGGCGGGGAAATAACATGTGAACCTATGGAAGCAGCATCAAAACATTATCTTGAGCGAATGGGACTGCTAAAAATCTTAAATATAGAGACTGGGAAAGTCCATACTCACGAATCATCAGGACGTTTTATCCCCCTCACCAAAATTACAGATTCCGATCAGTTGGGAGAATTTATCACTGAAATGGTACCACTCTTACATGCACCAGAGCAGGCAGAACCGATTAAATATATCATAAGTGAACTAGTTCGAAATGTATTCGAACACTCCAACTCAAAAATCGGGGGTGTCGTATGCGCTCAATTTTTTAAAAAGAGTAATCGTGTTTCTGTCGGTGTGGTCGATGTTGGAGTGGGAATAACTGAATCGATAAGCCGCTCCCATGTTGTTAATACGGATGAAGGGGCTATTAAATTAGCATTAACACCGGGAGTGACAGGCTTAACGAATAATTTTGGAGGAACAGAGTCAAATGCTGGAGCAGGACTCTTTTTTATTAAATCAATAGCGAAGATTAACAAAGATTTCTTCATGCTGTACAGCGGTTCTGCTCTATATAAACTTTTAAAGACCCCTCAGAAAAAACCCGCGAAATTATATGCTGATCCCCTCAAAGATAGGCATTCCTTTATTGAAAATCTTCCTTGCTGGCAAGGCACAGCAGTGGGAATTGACATATCCCTGGAAAGACATCAACGATTTGACTCATTATTGGATCTCATTCGAGAGGTCTACAGGCTTGATATCAAAGAGCGAAGGAAAGAGAAATTCAAAAAGGCAAGATTCATATGAAACATGAAATCAAAATGTTACCAAGAGTAGGGAAATTTGCTGAGAATAAAGATTTCGCTCGTGACATACGACAGAATGAAATTCTTCCTGCTCTTGAAAAGGGAAAAGAAATCATTATTAATTTTCAAGATGTTGATTCTGCGACACAATCGTTTATTCATGCACTCATTAGTGATGTCATCCGTAAAAAAGGGATTGACGTATTAGATCATATCTTTTTTAAAAATTGTAATGATACCGTCCAGAAGATCATCAATATAGTCGTAGATTATATGCAAGATGTTTCTTAGATAAAAAAAGATGGTATGCTCCTGTCGGGATTTGGTGCACACGGGTATAAATCCCCTCATTATTGATCATTTCTTCAGTTACTACTACCTTTTACTTTATTTTTATGATTTAAATGTATGTTGTTGCAGTAGTATCGAGGCAATGTAGTGTATTATCTCCTCGTCTTTACCCTTATCACCGTCTTCAATCGCTTCGTAATAATGGATTTTATCCCTTAGTTCTACGTAAAACATGGGGAATTTATTTTTCATCAATATCCAATTCATCACAACTCGTGATGTTCTTCCGTTTCCGTCAGAAAATGGATGAAGTCGTACCAATTTATTGTGCAATATCGCACCTAATTCAACAGGGTGTAACTTTTTTCTCTCAACATAGTACCACTGAAATATTTTCCTCATCTCTTCTTTAATTTTTTTATACGACGGAGGGATCCAATCAGAACCAGAAATTCTCACATCGTGATCTCTATATTTTCCAACAATTTTGCAGTTCGTGTTCTTTGTGAGTAATCGATGAATTTTTAGTACGAGCTTTTGGTTAAATTCACCCGTATAGTTTTTTATGAATTCATAACAATCTTTGGAGTTTATTGCTTCATTGTAATCGTTAGGGGTGGCACCAGCAGGGATGATGTTCTCAGTTAAAATCATGCTTGTTTCTCGAAGGCTTAAGCGATTGCCCTCAATAGCATTCGTGTTGTATGTGAATCGTACGATGAAGTCTTCTTCGTATTTTTTTATCTCATCGGTGCTTAACTTGCCATACCATTTGTTATAAACCTCTTTCAAATCTTGTAGCTTCTCTGATTCTATGTCATTCAAATACTTATGTTGCGAAACAGGTTTTATTATCCCTTTTTTTACTGCATCTGCTTCAATCTCGGCAATTGCTTGTGTTGTTTGTTTTTTCGATGGCGGCTTGTTGCCAACATACCTTCTTATTTTCTTCCATTTTTTATTATTCACCCTAAAATTCTTTGTGACGTAATAATATGTTTTATCTTTTCGCTCAATTCTCTCCAAATAAACCATATTACATTGTATGGGCACAACAACATATAAAGTTATCTATTTTTGTTAATAAAAGTGCCCATACGATTCATGATTTTATGCAATATATGGGCACAGATGAACACAACAATGAGCATTTTTGTTTATTGTTGTGCCCTTGCATATCCAAGAGTAAATCAACATAAATAAAAATTTTTCGGGCACAAATCCCACTTTTTGCAGCAACAGAAGAAAAATCAATTTTTACGAATTTTTTTTTCCAACAGCAGAAAAAAATGAAGAGGTGCTCCTGTCGGGATTGAGCACCCACGGGTATAAATCCCTTAGGTGCTGAAAGCATTATATCCTTTAGATGTGTAAAAAGATTTTTATACAAATGTATAATCATAATCTGATAACATTATGGTTACAACTATAATCGGAAAAAATTATAATCAGGTTTATAAAGAAATTAAAAAAAATAAGGATATCTGGAATTTGTTTTCTAGATTTGAAGAATATGATCCAATTAAACTTGATGAGCACCAACGATTTACTTTTGCGTTTAGTCGGAATGTTGACATTCTTCGCCCATCCGTATCTGAATACCTCCTTTCTCAAGGCTTTCATTTTAATTATCCCGATGAAAAATCATGGGCACTTCTTCTCACACACGATATCGACGATATCTATGTTCGAAATAGGCATCTTTTCTTGTCACTGTTATATTTTCCAAAAAATGGTGATCTCAAAGGAATGTACAATCTTATAAAGGGACGATTGAACAAACGCTATTCACCGTATAATAATTTTAAAAAAATTATCAGTGTTGAGCAACAATACAACGCTACTTCAACGTTTTATTTTCTTTCATCACCAGACGACATCTTTGGATACAAATATAGTCTTGAAGAAATTCAAGATACGCTTGGTTTTATCATTGATCAAAACTGTGAAATCGGATTTCATACCGGCTACTATCACTATGATGATGTTGAAAAAATCAAGAAAGAAAAAGCACACATGGAGAAACTCATCGGTGGGCCTCTGATCGGAGTCCGTAACCATGTCCTCCGATTTCAAACACCACAAAGCTGGGAGATTCTGGCAAACGCAGGATTTAGATATGATTCAACCTACGGATATATTGATATGATTGGATTTCGAAATGGAATGTGCCATCCTTTTATACCATATAATTTGAATACGAAACAACCCATTGACATTCTTGAGATGCCACTTAACATTCAAGATTGGACAATCAGCTATATCATGAAAAATAATCCTCAACAAGCGTGGACACTCATCAAACAACTCCTCGACACTGTTAAGAAAAATCAAGGGGTACTCAACATCCTTTGGCATAACTGGACCTTTTCGTTTCCGACATCTGTAGGAAACATCTTCGAAAAAGAATGGACTAAATTGTATCAAAAAATATTAGCGTATGCTCATGAGAATAATGCTTGGATTACTAACTGCAAAGACTTTTACAATTATTACCAAAAACATGATTTTGTTACACATTCATAATGACCCGATAAAGTTTATTTATCACATTACAGAAATTACTATACTCGTTTAATCAAGTAAATTATCCTAAGAGACAATGATTTCATCATTAACTGAAAAAACATGGTCGCTGTGAAACTAACGATACTAGAAAAAATATTAATGGAATACGTGCTTTAGATATTCTAAAAAAGAACAAATGTGAATAACCTATGTATACCGGATTATCAAAAATACCCTACTTCTGCAATTACTTCATCACATATCGTTGTAATTCTAAATGCGAATTCTGCATTTTCTGGAGAGACCCGAAACTTCGAAATACTCCCGATGCAAAACTGACTGATGTACAAAAGAATCTTGATGCTCTCCATCGCATTGGTATTTCCGTTATCGATTTTGTTGGGGGTGAGCCTCTATTGCACAAAGACCTTCCCGACATGCTCTCTTGTGCTAAAAAACTTGGGTTCTTTGTAAAGTTATCAACAAATGGTATCCTCTATGAAGCGCGAGCACATGAGCTAAAAGGAAAGATCTCCAGAATCTATGTGTCACTTGATGCAACCACCGCTGAAGACTATAACCTTATTCGAGGAACCGATGGATATAACCAATTGCTCTCTAGCATCAAGTGCGCTAAAGACATGAACCAAGATATTTGTCTGATGTGTACATTTACAAATGAAAACATCAAAAATATTAATCACATAGCAACATTTGCCAAGGAACACAAGGTGACTGCCTTTTTTCACCCCTGTTTTTCCTACTTCGGAAACAAACCTCTTGACCGAGAATACATTAGAACGATTAAGAAATATTTCTGGCATCCTTATATTAGAATGAGTTTAACTGATCTGGACTTCTTTTATACTGGTAGCAACGATATTACTAACCCCAAATGTCTCTCAGGAAAATCGACCATCGATATTGGCCCGGAAGATGATCTTTTACTCCCTTGTTTACATAAATGTGAAAAGACAATTAAATTGAACGGAAATCTCTATTCAGTATTTACCTCAAAAGATTGGCCGTCTTATCATAAAAACGCGGGGCGGATGGAGTACTGCAAGCATTGCTCCATCGATTGCTATTTCGGTCTTTCATATTGGGATAAAATTCACCATAATTTTTTCAAAGCAACTCTCACTCAATTGAAAACACTCGTTGAAACATTTCGCCCTCATTAAGTGATTGTCTTCATTTTTTCATAGACCTGCAGAGTTTCTTTTGCAATACCATCCCACGTTATTTCCTTCGCAATTGCTTTAGAGCCTTTTGCTAACGAAGCAAGAAGCTTCTTATCCTTGAGTATTTTAATAATCTTTTGTGCTAACTCGTTTGCATCTCCAGGTCGTACGATTGCTCGTTTATCTCTTACGTATTCTGGAAGCCCACCAATATCTGAGACAAGAAGTGGTTTATGCAAGGCAACTGCAAGTGCTCCAACACCTCCATGTGTATCAAAAGGAGGAATGTATGGGAGTACGACAAGATCTGCTGCGGAAAAATAGATGTCTACCTCTGATTCGGGAATATAATGTAAATGTTTGTGGATATAACCAGCAAGATGTTTCTGTTGAATTATGTCTTCATATTTATTCCAATCAGTAGTTGCTGTCCCAGCGATAACCAGAAGAACATCAGGTACTTTTTTTGCAATGTGGTCGAGTGCATATAACAGAACCTCCACTCCTTTATATCTCCAGATATAACCGAAATTCAACAAGACTTTTTTCTCCTTAGAAATCTTTAATCGCTCCCGCGCTTTTTTTCGAGTAAGATTATTGGTTATCAGTGGTGTATGAAGGCCAACGCCGATTACAAAAATCGGTCGATGCTTGACATTATATAATTCTTCAAATCTCTTTTTATTTCTCTGGTTATGAACGATGAAACCATCTGCGAACTGGAAGACAAATCGATTCAGAAATGCATCAAAAAGCACGATATATCTCTCGGGACTGTGCGGTGTAATGTTATGGATACTAAATATAATTTTTTTCCCCCGAATTTTTAAAATTGGCACAATGAAACAATAAATAAATGTTGTTGCACTCTTCCAATGTTGTAAATGAACAATATCACCTGAGGCATACAATCCTGCTTTAATCCAACTCACCGGATTGTACATATTAATCCTAACCTGTGGGTTAATGTTACCTGGATTTGGTGCGCTAATGGTACTGTCTATTGAACCACCATGATAGAGAAAGTCAAAAGTGGTCCGAGAAAAAACAATACATTCAAAATTCAGATATTTCAATAACGCTTGAACTAAGTAGTAACAATAAGGACTTATTGATTTTAAAGGAAATAAGGGTGCTATTAACGTTACTTTCATTCAGATATTAACAAACTAATTCATTCTTAAAGCTTACGTTTTAAAAAAAGAATTTTGGTGCTAATGACTTTTTCATTTTGATTTCGGTGGTTTTATGATTTGTAAGAATTTTTTTAAAACCGGTTTTTTCATACAGTTTTATCGCCGGAATATTATCCTTATGAACTGTAAGAATCATTTCTTTGTAACCCAGTTCTATCACTTTTTGAATCGTCCTTTCTGTCAGCATCATTCCGTATCCTTGTCTTTCGTAACCATTTCTGATACATGCTCCATAACTTGGTATTTCATATCCAAAGAGACGAAGCATAGAATAACCAATGATTTTTTTATTTACTGTTAAAACAAAGTAATGATCTTTCTTGGAGAGACCGATTTGTTTAAGTGTTCTTTTATCGAATGGATGAGGATGGAAGAACTTCTTTGCTTCTTCAGATAAACTATTGAGTAAATCAAAGAGTTCGTTAACATCCTTTCCAGTTAAGGATCGAAATTCAATGGTACTCATTATCGTTATCCCTTGGTGAATTCATTTACTTTTTTAATGACATAATCCTGTTGATCCCTCGTTAAACCATGATATAATGGTAAGGAAAGAATTCTTTGAGAGACCGCGGTTGTTTTTGGATAAATTTCATTATTATAATAAATCTTTTGTTTATTAATCGGAAGCGGATAATTTACACGCGTTTCGATTCCGTTTTTCGTGAGGTGTGCTAATAACTTATCGCGGTTGTTCAAAAGGATCGCGAATAAAAAATAACTGTTTTCTGTATGAGCAAGTTCCTCCGGGTACTGAACATTCCTCAGGTGTTCTTTATAATACTTGACGAGCTCCTTCCGATGAAGCAGGGTTTCCTCAAACCGATCCATCTGACTACACCCCATGGCCGCGTTGATGTCCATCATCCGATAATTGTTGCCAAGTACTGGATGAATATATCGATCAGATTGACCCTGATTGCGTATCATCTGGGCTTTGTGGTAGAGATCTTTATCTTTCGTTAAAACCATACCACCTTCAACAGTTGTTAATATTTTCGCGGCGTGAAAACTCGTGGTATTTACTGTACCATGCGTACAGCACATATCCTGATGGTACCGGGATCCAAAGGACTGAGCACCATCTATGATTAAGAGGATATCATGTTTTTTACATATATGCATTAGAGCCGTGTACTCAGAGACATTCCCACCGAAATCAATATTCATAATCGCTTTTGTTTTTTCGGTGATCTTTTCTTCAATAAGTTTTGGATTGATATTCAATGTATCGTCTATATCGACAAACACAGGAACACCTTGGTTGTAGACGACCGCATTAGCAGTGGCAACATAGGTTAAGGCTGGAATAATAACTTCCTCAGATTTCTTTAAATTAATACATTTTAACGCTACATCAAGGGCGGAAGTTCCACTGTTCACCGCAATCCCGTGTTTGATTCGAAGAAATGACGTTACTTTGTTCTCGAATTTTTCGACCCAAGGCCCCATTGAAAGCCATCCGGTATCTAAGACGTTCTTCATCGCCTCGATATCTTTCTGTTGGAAATTGGGTATCACCCATGGTATTTTCATTTATTTTTCAGCTCCTTTTTGATATCAGCGTCAATCATGATTTTCACGAGTTCCTCAAACGTCGTTTTTGGTTTCCATCCGAATACTTTACGGGCTTTTGTTGAATCGCCGATTAAACGGTTCACATCTACAGGTCTATAATAGCTGGGGTCAATCTCGATTAAAACCTTTTTTTGTTTCGAACGTGCATTGAACTGATACCCTTTTTCATCAATACCTTTTTCCTTCCAAAATAGAGAGATTCCTACATGATCAAATGCACACTCAATAAACTCCCGGATACTATGACCAATACCCGTCGCAATCACATAGTTATCAGGTTTATTGGTTTGAAGCATTTTCCACATTGCTTCCACATAATCTGGCGCGTAACCCCAGTCCCTGATGGCATCGAGGTTTCCCATGTAGAGTCTGTCCTGTTTCTTCTGAAGCATCTTTGCAATACTGATAGTGATCTTTCTAGTGACGAAGTTCTCCCCGCGTCGTGGAGATTCATGGTTGAAGAAAATACCGTTCCAGATCTTCATATGGTATGCTTCCCGGTAGTTCTCGCATATTTGATGTGCATATAATTTCGCGATAGCATAAGGGGATGATGCCATAAACGGTGTGTCTTCATTCTGTGGGCAATGTGGAGTATTTCCATATAATTCGCTTGTTGAAGCATTGTAGATTTTTGTTTCTGATAAATCTAAAGAGCGTATTGCTTCGAGTAAACGCAGTGTTCCTAAGGCAGTTATATTTGCAGTGCTAAGGGGGGTCTCAAATGATATTCCTACGTGGGATTGGGCAGCAAGATGATAAATTTCATGGGGGTCAATATCACTTAATACGTGGAGGAGATTGGAGGCATCAATGAGATCTCCATAATGAAGAATTAATCCTTTGTCTTCCTTGTAGATGTGAAGATGTTCAATGCGCTCTCGGTTAAACGAACTCGTTCGTCTGATTAACCCATGGACTTCATAGCCCTTCTTCAACAAATATTCGGCCAGATACGAACCGTCTTGCCCATTCACCCCTGTAATAAATGCTCGTCTCATACCTTAACTCCTTCCAAATCCTTTTTTCTCTCTATATGATATTGATTTTGTTTTTTTAGTTTTTTACCTCTTCTCTATCAAAATAGCGCATATCAGCGTTAGTAACCGCTTCTTGTTAGTTAAATGTATATTCTAATCAGAAATGGCTATATTTCGGGTATGAAGCTCCCTTTTTTCATGCTCCAGGATAAAACGATATTTTTACAATTTTTCAACAGGAGAAAAAAATGAAAAAAGTGCTCCTGTCGGGATTCGAACCCGAGTCGTCGCCTCGAAAGGGCGACATGATTGGCCGCTACACTACAGGAGCATTAATGGTTCAAGTAGCCCCGAGAGGATTCGAGCCTCTGTCGCTGGCTCCAAAGGCCAACATGATTGACCACTACACTACGGGGTTAGCTATCATTTTTAGTGCAATGAGCCCGGGATTAGAATTATCCTATATAACTTTTTCACGTTTGTGAAACCTTATATCACTCAAATGAGTTTACCTCTGATGAGGTGTGTTCGTTGGTAGATATAAAGCTTGTTAATAAAGTCT
>Ga0315286_10008198_pt1 | contig 10269 bp, 10 predicted proteins | sample YL17G10_0_MG_FD_205038 | JGI IMG/M metagenome (GOLD analysis project Ga0315286, IMG submission 205038) | Sediment microbial communities from Yellowstone Lake, YNP, Wyoming, USA - YL17G10_0 | ecosystem: Environmental > Aquatic > Freshwater > Lake > Sediment | place: USA: Wyoming | collected...
TACGCGAGACAGGAGCATCTTGGCGCGAATCTCGCGAATCACAGCGCAGAGTGTAGCGGACGCCGTCCCCACGCGGCACGTCTGCGGACTCGCCGGTGCGCCGTCTTCCTGTACAATCGCACCGATCCCGAGGGACCTGGTTCCCGAGGGATGGGAGAGGTCGCATGCCAAGGCGAAGAGGTATTCCCGTGGTTCTGGCCGTGTTGGCGCTTGTCGTCGCGATGTCGATCGGAGCCGCCGCCAATCAGGCACCCGTAGCACGCATTGGCGCGTACCGCGCCGAGGCCCCCGGACTCGCTGTCGCCTACGACGCCTCGGCATCCTCCGATCCGGATGGCCAGGTCGTCCGCTTTCAGTGGTTGTTCGGGGACGGAACGACGGGCTCCGGTTCCACCGTGACTCACACCTACGCCCAGGCCAGTCTGTTCACCGTAACGCTGCTCGTCGGCGACAACGGGGGCGCGACGGCCCTCCTGACGCAGTCGATCGACGTCGCCAGCCTCCCCTCCCAGTCCACAACGTCAACGTCCATGCCGGCGCCGCCGAGCGCCACGCCCGCGACGTCCGCCGCGCAGGTCCCGGTCGGAGACGGCATCGGGCAGCGTGCTCCCGAGATCGCGTTGCCCAGCCTTGACGGAGGAAGGGTCTACCTCTCCGCCTATCTCGGGAAGCCGGTGCTCGTCGAGTTCTGGCTCAGCACGTGCCCCGGCTGCCGCGCCTCAATGCCTCAGCTTGAGGAGTACCGAGCGACGCACGCCGGGCAGGGCCTCGTCGTGTTGCTGGTCGTTCTCGACCGGACGGCGTCCGGCGCGCTCACCTTCCTCGAGCAGTACGGCTACACGGACTTCGTCCTCGCGTGGGAAAGCGACCCCACGAGGCCGACGATGGTCGCCTACGGAGTCTCGGGCACTCCACACGCGTTCCTCGTCGATCGGACAGGCGTGATCCGGTACTCCGGCCATCCCAGCGGGCTGAGTCCGGAGTTCCTTGCTCGTTGGATCTAGTTTCTGAACTGGCATCGGCTCCACGACGCCGCGCCCGCCGCTCACCGGCCGAGGGCGATGCGGGCAGCCCCCCTGGTGAGGAAGCCGCGGGCGCGGTAGAGTCATGTCTGTGAGCATCTCGGACCGAGAAACGAGAAGGAGCAAGCGATGAACAAGACGCTTCTGATTCTATTGGGTCTTGCTGTAGCCATCGGGCTGGCGATTTGGGTGCTGTTGCCGGCGCCCACGCCCGAGACGATCGACGTGGCGAAGACGACATCGACGGCCGTCGCCGTGACGCCGACGCCCGCTGTAGTCGCGCCGACAACGTCGGTGCCCGAAAAAGCCGCAGCGCCGGTGCAGCCGACGCCTCCGTCGACGCCAGAAGAGACCGTCCCGGCAGCGCAGCCGGCGGCCGCGTCCACCGGGGAGACGACGGTGCCCGCAGCACCGGCGGCATCCAACATCGTGGCCGAAGTCAACGGCATCCCGATCGAGCGGGACGCACTCACTCAGGGCGTCCAGACCATCATCTCGCAGTATGCGAACGTGTACCAACAGATGGGACAGGACTTCGAGAGCATGCTCGTCGGCGCGCCGGGGTACTCCCTCCGCCTCGGGATCGAAGCCCAGGCTCTTGAACGCCTCCTGTTCGGCAGCATCGCCGACGCCGAGGTCAAGCAACGCGGCCTCGTCGTAGCGGACGATGAACTCAATGCAGAGTTCACCGCGCAGTACGAGAAGTTCCTCGCAGCGCAAGGACTGACCGAGGAGACTCTGCGCTCGCTTCTCGCTTCTCAGAACATGACGCTCGAGTCGTTCAAGGAAGGCGGCCGCGCCAGCATCCGCGACCAACTCCTGATGATGAAGCTACAAGTGGCCGTCGCCGGACCTGTCGAGCTGAGCTCCGAAGAGATCCAGACCTACTGGGAAAAGAGCCGCTCCACGTATGACACGCCGGAGCAGGTTCGCGCGTCGCACATTCTGGTGAAGACGGAAGACGAGGCGAAGGCCATTCTGGCGGAGCTGGAAGCCGGCAAGGACTTTGCGACGCTTGCGCGCGAGAAGTCGACCGACACGGCGAGCGCCAAGCAGGACGGCGACCTCGGGTGGTTCGGGGCCGGAACGATGGTCAAGGAGTTCGAGGACGCCGCATTCTCCCTTGCCATCGGACAACGAAGCGGCATCGTGCCGACCCAGTACGGGTACCACATCATCCTCGTGACCGACAAGAAGGCGCCCACCCAGCCGGAGCTTGCGGACGTTCGTGACCGGGTGGCGGCCGATGCGAAGCAGGAAGTCGTCACGGAGCGAGCCAACACGTGGTACACCGAAGTCATGGCCGCGGCCGTCGTCACCGTGCGCGACCCCATGTTGAACGCAGCGCGCCAACAGCGGATCAACATCGACCTCGGCCTCGAAGCGTTCGAGGCATTGAGGGCCGCGGGCACCGTCGACCAACCGTACCTGCCGTATGTCATCGGCACGCTGTACGAGAACAGGATCCAGAACCTCACCCGGGCGAAGACCCAGCTCGAGGCGAGTGAGACTCCTGACGCGACGCAGATCGCAGAGCTCACGACGCAGATCCAGGAAGCTCGCGACAAAGCCATTGCCGCCTACCAGGAGACGATCCAGCTCACCGGGAGCGACCCCGATGTCGAAGCGCGCATCCAGGCGATCCAGTCTCCGACTGGGACTCCGGCGATCGCCGTTCCGGAGTAGGACGAAGCAGACGACCTGAGAACGGCTCTTGGCCCCCAGGCCAGGAGCCGTTATCTTTTCTTCGGCTATGAGGATGAGAAGAGGAGGGCCCATGAAGACAATGCGCGCGCTTCCCGCCCTGGCGATGGCGCTTGTTCTCGCCATCTCCCTTTCCGGCTGCCGGTCCGGCGGCATCACCGTGACGGAGGAGGATGCGGGCACGATCCAGGCGGCCCACGTCGGGAATCGGGTCACCGTACGCCTCGCCGGAAATCCGTCCACGGGTTTCAACTGGACTCGGACGGAACCGACGAACGAGGAGTTGGCCGGTCTGGCCCTACGCCCGATTGAGGAGGGAACGTGGGAGTATCCGATGAACGAGCAGGTGCCGGGAGCATCGGGCGTGTGCCTATTCCGCTATGTCGCCGACGAGCCGGGTACCGTGGCCCTCTCGTTCGCCTACGGGCGTTCCTGGGAGTCGGAGCCGGTCGACACGTTCAGCGTGGTCATCTGGGTGCGCGAGTAGCGCGCCGAGCAGGCGGGCGATTCGAATCCTCTTGCGAAGTGCTGCGCGGCTCACACGGCCGTCGTGTCTTGCGTGGGCACCTTCACAAAACCTTCACATGGTCTCCACGGCGCGTTGACAGAAGAAGCCTACGGTGTGGGCGTACGAGAGGGGACGCAAGAGCAGGTGGGAGGCTCCGAAAGGAGCCTCAACACTTTCTAGGACGTGTATGAGAAGAGCCGTTCTTCTGTCGATCATCGGACTCGCGTTGCTCTTGGCCGGCGGCTGTCTGGAGTCGAACGCGCCGCCGACGGCGTCGTTCACCCGATCGCCGGCGTCGGGCACCGTTCCGCTGTCCGTGTTCTTCGACGCCACGGCCTCCGCGGACTCGGACGGGGCGATTGCCTCGTGCACCTGGGACTTCGGAGACGGATCCACGGGCGATGGCGTCTCGCCGACGCACACCTTCACCCGTGTCGGCACATTCTCCGTGACCCTGGCGGTCGTCGACGATCGCGGCAAACGGGCCGAAACCGTGCGCATGGTCGACGTCACGGCGTCGGACGTCCCGCCGCCGGTGGGCACCGAGATCGGCAACCGTGCCCCAGAGATCGAGCTTGCGGACGTAAGAACGGGCGAGACGCTATCCCTCTCGAGCTTCCGCGGCCACGTGGTTCTCCTCGAGTTCTGGAGAAGCAACTGTTCGGCGTGCCGCTCGTCGATGCCGGGGATGGAAAGCCTGCGGGCCAAGTTCGCCGACGACGGCGTCCTCGTCGTCCTCGTGAGCGAGGATGTCTCCGCCGAGGCGGCGCTCGACGTGCTCGTCGATCAGGGATACGACGACTTCATCGGGCTCTTCGACGTGGGCGAGGCCGTGCGCAGCCTCTACGGAGTCGACCTCATCCCGCGCGTGTTCATCATCGATCGGCAGGGCATTGTGCGCTACGTGGACCATCCGGTTCGGATCCGCGACCGCCACATCACGCCTTGGTTGTAGGCGCCGAGCGCGCGCTCCGTCGTTCAAGGAATTCGCGCTGCCATGGAGACTCCGGCCACGACGCCGCGCGCGCACGATGGATGTTGTTGAGAGCGCTGACGACGTCGGGAAGAGCCAGCCCCAGATCCGTCAGCACCGCGGCAAGCACGGTGCCCGTCCGGCCTGTCCCGCCCTCGCAGTGGACGACGACGCCCTCCCCTCTCCCGAGCGCAGCGAGGATCGGCGGGATCGCCGCCTCGATCTTCCTTCGCTCCTCCTCAGGACGGACGGGGTCGACCCCGCCGTAGAGGTCCTGCAGATCCACAGCGCAGAGAAGCGACAGGGGTGCAGGATCGTAAGGTGCGACCCGGTGCGTCAGGCAGACGATGTGTCGCAGTCCGAGGTCGGCGAGCGCGTGCCACGACGTATCGGCCCGCGGATACACCATCCCGGCCAGCCTCGCAGGAGTCTCAAGCATAACGTAGAAGTCCTTGGGAACGCAGAGCCCCTTGACACAGGGCATCTCGCCAACAGAGAGAATTCTCGGAGCGCTCGACATGGACCTCCGCCGCCCCGCGGTTGCTCGCCGCGGCAGGCCAGACGTATAGTCGCCCACCATGAAGCTTCTTTCGACCTCAAAGCCGCTTGTTGGGATGATCCACCTTGCCCCACTGGCCGGCAGCGTCGACTACGCGAGGCGAGGCGCGAGCCCGATTCTCGACGTGGCGCTGCGTGACCTTGAGACCCTCGAGAAGGGCGGCGTCGATGCCGTCCTCGTCGAGAACTTCGGCGACGTGCCGTTCGCCAAGGTAGCTCCGACCGAGACGATCGCGATGATGGCCGTCATCGTGCAACGCCTCGTGGACAAAGCACGAGTGCCACTCGGTGTGAACGTCCTGCGCAATGACGGCGCTGCCGCGCTGGCCATTGCGGCGGCCACCGGCGCCGCCTTCGTCCGCGTCAACGTGTTCGCCGGCGTGGCGTTCACCGATCAAGGCGTGATTGAAGGGCAGGCGCGCGAGCTGCACCGTCTGCGCCGCGACCTCGGGGCCGAGGTCGAGATCCTCGCCGACGTGCACGTGAAGCACGCCGCGCACCTGACGCAGCTCGACCAGGCGGTCGTCGACGTCGATCGCAACCGTCCCGACGCGCTCATCCTTACTGGTATGGGAACCGGCTTCCACACGGATGCGTCTACTATCGAAGCTGCCAAGCGCCTGACGCGCCTCCCGGTGTTCGTCGGAAGCGGCGTGAGCGCGGAGAGCGTTTCCGTGTACCGCCAAGCCGACGGGTTCATCGTCGGCACGTCGCTCAAGGAGGGTGGCCGCGTGGATGCCCCCGTCGACGCCGCCCGCGTGAGAGCATTGGCCGACGCGATCGCGGCCCTGCGCGACGTTTCATGATTCGACTCCTCGTCCTCGGGGACCTCAACCTCGACGTGCACGCCGCGGAGCCGAGCGAGACGGGCACCGGACAGGAAGTGCGCGCTGCGGTGCGCGTCGTGCCGGGAGGATCGGCGGGCACGTTCGCTCGCGTCGCGGCGCGGCTCGGCGCTCACGTCGCCTTCCTCGGCTGTGTCGGGGCCGATCCCGTTGGCGATCTCCTCGAACAGGATCTCAGGGCGGGCGGCGTCGAGCCGCACCTGAGGCGCAGCGAGAAGCCGTCGGGCGTCGTCGTCACGCTGCACCGCGGCCACGATCGATCGATGATCTGCTCGCGCGGCGCGAACGACGCGTTGGGCGAGAGCGACGTCGGCCCCGCACTGTTCGCGGACCTCGACCACCTTCACGTATCGGGCTACGCGTTCCTCTCCGCGGGCCAGGCGGCCGCGGCGCGACGCGCGATCGCGCTGGCGCAGGCTGCCGGGGCGACGGTGTCCGCCAATCTGCCTCCTGCGAATCTCGTGCGCTCGCACGGCGTCGAGCGCTTCCGCCGGGACCTGGACGGAGTCTCGCACCTCTTCCTGAACCGCGACGAGGGCCGATGCGTCACCGGACTCGATGAGGACGACGTCATCGTCGACGCACTCGCTCGCCGCCACGTCGCCGGCGCGCTCACACTCGGCGCCGAGGGTGCGCTCGCTTGGCAGGGGAGCAAGCGGGATCGCCACAAGACGAGCGAGGCGCTCGACGTGGACCCGACCGGAGCCGGCGACGCCTACGCCGCGACGTTCATCGTCTCGCTCTTGGGCGGCGACGATCTTTCCCTCGCCGACCGTCGCGCCTGCGACGCGGCACGGGCTCACATCGCGCAACGAGGACTCCCCATCGTAGGAGCTTGATTCAATCCGTTCGCCGCACTACCGTAGAAGTCTGGACGGGCAACATACGGAGGTGGAGTCCCCATGAACGAGCAGAGCGGCATCCTGATCGCCATTGTCGTCGGCGTCATCCTGCTGGTTGGCATCTTGCTACTAGTCATCCCCGAACCCGCGGAGCGGGCCGTCATCGCCACCGAGCGCCTCGACGTCGCAGTGCTCGCGTTCGGTAACAGCTCAAGCTGGCGCGGCGCGGACGGGCGAGGCCCGGGAGAAACGCTGCGCGGACGGGTCGAATCGCGGCTGGTCGGCGAGACGGGCATCAACGTGTTCTCTCGTGCCCAACTCGACGCTCTGCTCATCGAACGCGCGCTTGGCACGAGCGGCATCATTGACCCCGCCACGGCAGTCGAGATCGGGACGCTGACCGGCGTAAGCAAGCTCGTCACCGGCGCGGTGTACGCCGTCGACACCCTGTCCGAGCCGACGACCTTGTGCGTCCGCTGGCAGGACGGGAACTGCGCCGAGGAAGTGCCCGCGGTGAAGTACTCCGTCCGCGTGCTTGCCCAAGTCGAAGTCATCGACGCGCGCACAGGCAAGATCGAGCAGTCGACGGACACGACGGGATCCTCAGACACGACGCTTCGCCAAGGCGTCTCGTTCGGCAGCTTCGACTCTCTCATCGCGTCGGCGGCCGACCAGATTGCCGACCAAGTCGCCTCGCGGCTCACGTCGACCTACACGCGCGAACTCCGTTACGGCCTCTACGACAGTGTCAAGACGAAGGGCAACGGCTACGTCGGCAAGAACGAGACGACCCGCTTCTCGACGAGCGACGACGCTCAACTCATCGTGCACTTCGTTCGCGTGCGAAACAGCGACTCGTTCGACGTCCAGTGGATCGACCCGAGCGGCGCCATCCTCGATCGGACGGAGGATGTCGTCTCGAATGGCGAGTGGCAGCTCTACACGTGGAATCTGGCCGGCCGCGCGCCCGGACGTTACCACGTCACGGGGTCGATCGCCGGCACCCCGGCCTTCGACGCGCCGTTCACCGTCGGGCCATAGGGCCATTGGCCGTTGGACTCACGTCCAACGGCTAGTGCCCAGCCACGACGGGGCTGGGCTGTCCGCGACGGCTGGGGGCCAGCCACGGCGGGGCGGGGCTGTCCGCGATGGAGGGGCCGTTGGCTGTCGGGCGTGACCGGAAATGGGGATCATGCGCAGCTACCGGGAAGAGCTCTGGTTCAACATCCCTCGCCGCCGCACATCCGTCAACATCACCAGCCAGGTGGAGGCTGCCGTCAAGAAGAGCGGGATCTGCGAAGGCCTCTGCCTCGTGAACGCCATGCACATCACCTCGAGCGTGTTCGTGAACGACGACGAAGGCGGCCTGCACGCCGACTTCGAACGCTGGCTCGAACAGCTCGCGCCGCACGAACCGACAAGCGTCTACGAGCACAACCGCACCGGCGAGGACAACGCCGACGCGCACTTGAAGCGCCAGATCATGGGCCGCGAGGTTGTTCTCGCAATCACCGACGGCAGGCTTGATCTGGGCCCGTGGGAGCAAGGCTGCTCTGCGGAGCAGCTTGGGAGAACGGGCTGAGCTCGTTCTCTGCCGTACGGGTCCGTTCGACGGTCGACGTAGAACGCGCGTCTTGATCAAGACGATCGGAGACTCAGGCGAAGGGCGAGCGGCACTCACAACCCCAGCACGCTCGCCTCTTCGCCGGTCGACGTAGAAAGCGCGTCTTGATCAAAATCATCGGGGAGTAGATTCGAGCGAGCGAGCAGGGACTCCCAGGCCGCCGGATGAAGGCGGGAGTCACGGCCAGATGGGTGCGACAGGCAGAAGTGTGCCTCCTGCTACCTCCTAACGGGAGTCTGCCAGCGTCGCGGACGGGATGCCTGATTGCCCGACCCCAGCCCTGGGTCCGTCGTCTGGAACGAGGCAGCGCCTACGTGTCTTCTCCCTCGCCGCACAGCTGGTAGACGTTGACCGTCTGTCTCCTACCCTTCAGCGTGAGCGACTGCACGGGCATGGCGCTGAGATCCTCTCGAACCAGCTCGTAGACAGCCTCGGTGAGCAGGATCTGGCCTGCCTCGGCGGCTGTCTGGAGACGGGCGGCGACGTTCACCGTGTCCCCGACGATCGTGTAGTTCATGACTTCCTCGGAGCCGATGTTGCCCACGATGACTTGGCCAATGCTGATTCCGATCCCCAGCCCCAGATCGCCAAGCGTCTCCAACGCTGTCTCGCGTCGAAGCCGCGCGAACGCGGTCTGCATCTCTCGCGCCGCCGCCACCGCGCGCCGGGCGGCATCCGCCGGGGCGGAGTCGGGTTCGAAAAACGCGAGGAGCCCGTCGCCCATGTACTTGTCTAGAATGCCACGGTGCCCAAGGACAGGCGATGTCAGTTCGGACAGAGCGCGGTTGAGGGCCGCGACCACAACGTCGGGGCTGCGCGTTTCGGAGAAGCCCGTGAACCCGCGAAGGTCGGCGAACAACACGGCCACGTGCTGCATCTCTCCACCCAGCTTGTTGTAGCGAGACGGATCGCGAAGCATACGGCCCGAGATCTCTGGAGGCAGGTAGCGGCCGAGAGTGGAGGAGAGGAGACGGTTCTCGGTTTCGACGCGGTGGCGCAACTCTCGACTGCGCAACGTGCGTTGGGCGAGAATCCACGACCCGAAACCTATAGCGAGGAGGCCGAAGCCGTTCGACACGAGCCACCCCGGCAGGCCGGCGTGCATCGTGCGCAGCACTCCCGACCTAAGGACGTGGGACACAATGGTCCAGCGGATCTCCGCGCCTGTGCCCGGGAACTCCGCGTGAGGGTTGCCCGACGGGCCGCAGGCCGCGGCTCCCACTTCGATTCCAGGGTAGATGGCGGTGTACGTGAACAGGCCGTTCCTCGTCTCGAACTGCCCTGCGCCCGTGGTTGCGATCCGCTCCCACTCTATGGGAAACGAGTACTGGAACCCGACATCGCGGCGCTCGGGGAGGATGGAGCCCCATTCCGAGGCTGCGTCTTCGCCCTGAATCCAGTAGCCACTCTGGTCGAGCAGCATCGACATCGACGAGGCCTCAGGGTGCGCCTCGGCGAGGCTTTGAAGGAGCGAGGTTCCGAGGACATCCAAGACGAGCGTGCTCGCCATGGCGCCGCCAGCGCGACGCAGTGCAATGGCCAGCCGCATCATGGGTTCGAGTGGCAAAACGGGACTGCCATTCTCGGTTCGCAGATCCATCGCAGACACGAGGAGCGCTCCTACGCCGCAGTCTGCCGTCTCCCGAAGGCCGTTGAGCGCGTCGGCGCTTCCCAACGCATCCGTCGGGAGGACGCGAGGATCTCCTCCGTTCCGCACCACGCTGACGACGGTCGCTCCCGATGGAGTGACGACGCTGACTCGGCCGTACGTCTCGCGCTGCCGCAGGAACGCAACGAGTTCGCGCACAAGGTCCGCACGATGACTCGGTGTGTCGTCGAGGAGGAAGTTCCTCAGACCGCTCAGGTCTGAAAGCAGCAGGAGATCTGAGACGTCGCTCCGGAGGGACTTCGCCACGGCGATCCGCCGCATGTCCACGGCGTGAGTCTCCTCGTCGCGGGCCATGGAGATCCGATGTTGGCTGTCACTCTGAAAGAGCATGTAAGAAACGCCAAGAAGCACGGCCGACGAGAGCGCGAACGCCAGACCGAAGTGTCGAAGCAGCGCTCCCGTTCGCCCTTTCGGCTGGGTCACTCCCCTCCTCCTATCGACCTATCGACTGCACCTGACAAAGACTGGGCCTCGCACGACGGGACCTCAGACCTCGCTGTCGGTCAATTCCCCGAGATAGTCGT
>Ga0315286_10008200_pt1 | contig 10268 bp, 8 predicted proteins | sample YL17G10_0_MG_FD_205038 | JGI IMG/M metagenome (GOLD analysis project Ga0315286, IMG submission 205038) | Sediment microbial communities from Yellowstone Lake, YNP, Wyoming, USA - YL17G10_0 | ecosystem: Environmental > Aquatic > Freshwater > Lake > Sediment | place: USA: Wyoming | collected...
CCTCGAATGAACAAACAAGATCTCTTAATTCGTACTCGACTTCTACTCGCTTGTCAAGTAGCATCCTCCTGGTTAGTATGCTACCATGATTTCCGCGCACGGGAACGGCTGATAGTGATAGTCGTTCCAAGGAGACGAGCCATGACAATGTACAGCTCAGCGGCAGCCAGTCGTGAGGAATGCGAGTTAGCACAAAGCTTGGAAGAGGCCAACCGCGAGGAATGGAGTCTGCTGTATATCGCCTCCGTCATCCTCCGCAAAGAGAGTGAGCGAGCCCTGGCGAAGTGGAACGTGACGGTCCCTCAGGCAATCGCGCTGACGCGATTTGCCAACAACCCGGAGCCCATCACCATCAAGGCGCTGGCGCGGTTCCTGCTGCAGGAGAGCCCAAGCGTAACCACCCTTGTCGACCGGATGTGCGAACGGGGACTGCTGGAGCGCACGTACGACCCCAAGGACCGGCGCAAGGTGCTGGTCGCCCCAACCGCGAAGGGCCACGAGATACGGCGGAGCACCCAGCGCGCCTGGTGTGAGATCCACGCCGAACTATTCGGAGTGCTGTCGCTCAAGGAGAGAGAGAGCTTCCGGGAACTACTCCGTAAGTTTGATACCAAGAACATCGAGCATATCAACGGGTCTTGATCAGGGCCTGACTAAGATATGCCTTTGCGGAGGAATCGTTCTCCAATCTCACAGCGTGTCATTCCGGCTATGTCCATTTCGATGGCCGGCACCCGTCCTGCCTTGTGAGAAGGGTCGTCTAGCGCCAGCACCCGGCCAATCCCGGGGGCAGCGGCCTCTCCCACGGACGGGCACGCAGACCAATTTCCTCTTTGGAGTGCGTTAGTGGAACAGTATGTCACCTTCTCCGCCGGCGGGCTGACGCTGGAGGGGGTCTTTCGCCAACCTGAGGCCAGTCCTCCTTTCCCGGTGGTGGCAGTATGTCATCCCCATCCGCTGTATGGCGGCGACATGCACAACTCGGTAGTGGTCGCGATCTGCGAGGGACTGGCGGCGGCGGGAATGGGAGCGCTCCGGTTCAACTTTCGGGGCAGCGGCGCCAGCCAAGGCTCGTTTGGGGGCGGCATCGAGGAGCGCATCGACGTTCAGGCCGCGCTCGATTACTTGGAGAGGGCACCTCACGTCGACGGCGGCAGGATGGGACTCGCCGGCTATTCCTTCGGAGCGCTGGTGGCGCTGACCGCAGTCGACGAGCGCGCACGGGGGGTAGCCGCGGTCTCGCCGCCCTTGGCCATGCAGGACCTCTCGGGATGGGAGTTGCCTTGCCCATCGCTCTTCGTGTTTGGGGCGGATGACGCCATCGCTCCCGCTGAGCGGCTGGCGGATATCGTCCTCTCTCTTAAGGGGGGACACCAGAGAGTCATCGTCCCGGGCGCTGACCATTTCTGGTGGGGACGGGAGGAGGCGATGACAGAGGCGATGACAAAGGAGGTTGTCGGCTTCTTCCAAGGGATCATGGGGCCGGGCCATACGCAGAACAGCGGATAGGCGGCAGAAAAGGCCGCCCGCATTCCGGGATCGCTATTCGTGGCGGAGGGCCTCGATGGGGTTGAGGCGGGAAGCGTTGTAGGCGGGGTATATGCCGAAGAAGAGGCCGATGACGGCGGAGACGCTGAAGGCAATCATGATCGAAAGGGGCGTGACGGCTGTCTGGAGGTCCCGCCCGAAGACGTGCTGTCCATCGGCCAAACGGGCTGCCATCACCCCCACGAGTATGCCCGTTAGTCCTCCCAGCATGGTGACAGTGATGGCCTCGACCATGAACTGAGCGAGAATGTCGCGGCGTTTGGCTCCGAGGGCCTTGCGGATGCCGATCTCGCGCGTCCTCTCGGTGACAGAAACGAGCATGATGTTCATGATGCCGATGCCGCCAACGACGAGCGATATGCCGGCGATGCTGCCGAGGAGGATGGTAAGCGTCTGTGACACCTCGGAGACGGTTGCGACAAGGTCTTCCTGAGAGCGAATGGTGAAGTCGTCTTTGGTGACGCCGTGGCGGTCGCGCAGGAGGGCGGCTATCTCCTCCTTGGCCTGACCGAACTTGTCGGAGCTGGAGATCTTTACCGTTATCTGGTGGACGTTGCTGAGCCCCTTGGGATTGCGGATGTAGGGTATGCGCGCCTGCATCGTGGGCAGGGGGATGATCACGAGATCGTCCTCATCGCCGGTAGCGGTGGCGCCCCGGCGCTCCATGACCCCCACGATGAGAAAGTTGAAGCTGAAGTAGATTCTGAACGCCCCCACAGTCAACCGCGCCGTTCGACCTATAGGATCGACGTCGCCGAAGAGATTCTCGGCGACATTGGGACCGAGGACGGCGACTAGGCCCTTCCGGGTTACGTCGTCGTCGGTTATGAAGCGCCCCGAGGCAACGTAGTGGTCGCGGGTGAACTGGTAGTCCGGGGTGACGCCGGTAAAGTTGACTTGCATGCTCTGCCCGCCGGAAGTGATCGGGGCTTCGAAGAACACCTGAGCGGCGACGCTATCCACATAGGGGAAGCGGTCGGGGTTGTTGATCGCATCAGCGTCGGTGCTAACCAGGGTGAAGACCTGCCCACCGACCGGGTTATTCTCCTTGTTGTCCTCGGGCTGACCGGGGCGGATAAAGAGGAGATTGCTGCCCAATCCTCTTATGCGGTCGGTGATGCCCTTCTGAGCACCTTGGCCGGCAGCCATGAGGGCGATGACGGCGCCCACGCCGATGATGATGCCGAGCATGGTGAGCGAGGAACGCAGCTTGTTGGCGGCCAGGGCGCGAAGGGCTATGGGGATTGTGTCGAAGGGGTTCAAGCCGAAGGCTCCTCAACAAGGGACTCCTGGAGGTAGACGGAGGCGGAGAGTTCCGCTGCGGCGGGAGTGGCAGCGTCGCTGACTACCTGCCCGTCACGGAGTTGGATGATCCGACGGGTGCAGCCGGCAACCTCTCTTTCATGGGTCACGAAGATAATAGTCATGCCCATCTCATGGTTTAGGGCCTCGAAGATGCGCATGATCTCGGTACTGGTGGAGCTGTCGAGGGCACCGGTGGGCTCGTCAGCGAGAATGATGGAAGGCCTACTCACGATGGCGCGGGCGATGGCGACCCGCTGCTGCTGACCGCCGGAGAGCTGAGTAGGACGGTGGTGAAGACGGTCGCCGAGGCCGACGTCTATCAGGGCCTGACGGGCCAGCTTGCGGCGGTTACTGGCACCGCGGTAGGTGAGGGGCACCTCGACCTGCTCGATAGCGGTGAGCCGGGGCAGAAGATTGAAGCTCTGGAAGACGAAGCCAATCCTACGGTTCCTGATCGTGGCGAGGGCGTTATCACCGAGGGTATCAACCGCCACCCCGTCAAGGCTGTATTTGCCTGACGTGGGGACATCAAGGCAGCCGATGATGTTCATGAGGGTCGATTTGCCGGAACCGGAAGGGCCGATGATGGCTATGAACTCACCATCAGGTAGTTCGAGGCTGACATCTCGCAAAGCATAGATCGGTACGTCACCCGCTTTGTACACTTTGTTGATGCCGACAAGCTTGATCACCGCCGCCTCTCAACCGCCTCTAGCGGATCCCTTCCGGCAGCTCATCCGCCTGCTTGGTTGGACTGGCGCCCACCTGTCCCACTCCACGCACAGCGATCACGTCGCCGACGTTGAGCCCGCTGGTGATCTCAATGTTTTCACCATCGCTGAGGCCGGTCTCCACCGGGCGCAGTTCGATCTGGCCGTCAACAATGACTTCCACGACCTTTTCGTTGCCCCGGCGCCGGATCAAGGCGCTGGCGATAGCAACCACGTCTGCTTTCTGATCGGCGATGATAGAGGCAGAGCCGTTCATTCCCGGCGCCGGCCGCGGTCCTGTGAGGTCATCGAGGCCACTTATGATCTGGGTACGAACCTTGTAGATGATGACACCCTGCTGGATCTCGGGGGACAGGCCGATGGCGACCACACGGATAGGATAGACTTTCCCCTGTATAGCATCGAATATGAGGCCGCCCACCTGGCCAACCTTGATGCTAGGCAGCTCCGTCTCGCCGATGTTGAGCTCGAACAGGAGGGCACCGGGGGTGAGTATGGTGGCAGCGGGAGTGGCAGAGCTGACAAACTGGCCCACCTTTACGGGCAGGGACGAGACAACACCATCGAACGGAGAGCGGAGGGTGGCCTCGTCCAGGGCGTCACGGGCTCTTTCGACGGCCAATTCGGCCTGGGTAACCTCTTGTTCCTGTAGGGCCGTCTCGGTGTTCGTAGCCCCCTCGCGCAATTCGTCGCGGGCGCTGACGGCGGAGGCGAGGGTGGCGCGCGCTTTGTCGGTGGCGGCGTAGAGGTTCGCGACCGTCGTGTTGGACGCTCCGTCGATTACCCTCTGAAGGGCAGCCCGGCTGGCGGTAAGCTGAGCACGGGCGGATTCGACCGCGTCTTCGGCGGCGGTGATCTCCTCAGATGAGGCGCCGTCCTGGAGCTCCTGGAGGGCGAGGTCCGCCGCCACATAGAGGGCCTGGGTCATGGTGACATCATCCTCGGCATTCCCGACAGCGGTTATGCTGTTACCGTAGGTGTTGCTGGCATAAATGAGGTTGCCCGTGGCGTTCTCAATATCGGTAACCGGCTCGGGAGTATTTCGAGGCGTGCGCGTGGGTGTAGGCGTCATGGTCGGGCAAGAAAGCGGATCGCCGCAAGGCGTAGGTGTAGCGGTGGGTGGCCTAGGAGTCGGCGTCGGTGTTCGTGTGGGGGAGGGACCGGGGGTTCGGGTGGGCGTGGGCTCGGGCGCGACGCTCTCCGAGAGAGCGTCGACCTGATCGGTGGTCAGAGGGTCCTCGTAGTTGTTGGCCAGCATCTCGGCGCAGATGTCTTCGAGGGCACCATCGATATCGCAGTAGGTCTCGGCCGCCAGTTCGAAGCCGCTGGCAGCATTGTCTTTGTCCTCTTCCGCCGACTCCAAGTTCCTCTCGGCCTGTGAGTAACCGGTCTCAGCCTGGATGAAGTTTGCCTCAGCAGCGGCCACGTCGGCGTCAGACGCCCCGTTCTGGAGGATGTTGAGTTTGCTTTCAGCAGAGGAGAGCGCGGCCTCAGCGGTCGTCACGGCCTGCTCGGCGGCGGTCAGGTCGGCCTCTTCCGGCGGATCGAGGGCGTCATGCAAGTCGTTCTCGGCTTTGGTGAGCGCAGCCCCGGCGCCGATCACGGCGTCCTCAGCAGCAGTAAGTTCGGCGGAGGTGGCCCCTTCCTGGAGCTTTCGGAGATGGAGGCGGGCGACGGCGAGATTGGACTGGGCAACGGCAAGGGCATTCTCCAGTTCTTCGGCCTTTACGCTCATGAGAGGCTGGCCGAACTTGACCTCGTCGCCGAGTTCGACTTTGATGTCAGTGATCTGGCCGGGAAGGGAGAAGCTGAGAACGGCCTCATCCTGGGATATGGCTACGCCCGAGGTCGTGATCATGGAGCGCAGGGTCATCTTGCCGACGGTCTGCGGCTGGTAAGGCTCCTGTTTGCTGTCGCCACCGCTGAAGAAGGCGCGGTAGGCGAAAATCACGCCGACGACGGCCACAACAACCGCGACAGTGATCCCGACGATCTTGCGGCCCCAGCGGGCCTCAACGTCGGCCAACCCGGTTGAACTCATACCCCGCCCCAACTTAAGGTATCGTGGATAGTCCCCTGCATATTGTCTATCAGTTGGGGGGGATTACGTCAAGGACGTAGATATCGGGGGCCACTCGACGAAGGCCCGAAAGCAGTCTCCCACCATCGCAGCGACGGTGCTATATTAGCCCCAGCGATTTCCATCCCAGAGCTACAGCCAGATCACGGCTCTCGTAGAGAAAGGACGGAACGATGGCCCAGATACACGGCGGCGAGATTTTCGTCAGGATGCTGGAGCGCGAAGGGGTCAGGCAGGTCTTCGGGCTACACGGGGGACACATCGACCCCATCTTCCAGGCCTGCCTCGACCACGACATCAAGGTATATGACGCCCGGCACGAGGCAGCAGCCGGTCACATGGCAGAAGGTTGGGCAAGGGCGACCGGCCAGGCGGGGGTGGCGATCGTGACGGCGGGGCCAGGCGTGGCCAACGTGGTGACAGCGGTGTTGGACGCGCAGATGGACGCGGTGCCGATGGTGGTGGTGGGTGGCCGCCACGCCGTCAAGGAAGACGAGATGCTTTCCCTCCAAGACTTCGACGGGCTGTCGCTCTTCAAGCCGATCACCAAATGGGCACGGACGGTGCTGACGCCGGAGCGGATAGGAGAGTTCACGGCGATGGCCTTCCGCCAGGCGACGACGGGCAGGCCGGGGCCAGTTTTTCTGGAGATACCGATGGACGTGCTGTTCGCCAAGGTGGATGAGGCGGCAGTGAGGTTGCCGGAGACGTACCGGCCGCAGGCGGCGCCGGCCCCTTCGCCGGAGGCGGTGGAGGAAATGCTCACGCTGCTGGCGGCGGCGAAACGCCCTCTTATCGTCGCCGGGCGCGGCGTCTGGTTCGCCGGTGCAACGGCAGAGCTGCGTGAGTTTGCGGAGCGGACGCAGACACCGGTGCTGGCAAACGGCATGACGCGAGGGTCGGTGCCAGAGGACGGGCATCCCCTCGGAGCAGGCGGCCTGGGAACAATGGCGATCCTGGGGATGGTGCCGGGCGGTCAGCCGGACCTGGTGGTGCTCCTGGGGGCGCGGATGGGCATGTTCATGGGCGGAGGCCGCTGGATAGCGCCGGAGGCGAAGGTGATCCAGGTGGATATTGAGGGCGAGGAGATCGGACGCAACCGCGATGTTGACCTAGGCATCGTCGCCGATTGCCGGGAGGCGCTGCGGGCACTCAGCCGGGCAGCGGCGGGCCAGCAGTTTCCCGACCGCCCCGAGTGGCTGACTACGCTGCAGAACGCGAAGCAGGGCAGCCGGTTCCTGTACAGAGAGGCCCTGGAATCGGATGCAGTGCCGATGCACCCCTTCCGGCTGGCGTCGGAGGTGAACAGTTTCCTGAGGGACGACGACTTTCTCGTCGTCGATGGGGGTGAGACGTACGTCTGGATGCAGATGGCGGCGACGATGGCGAAGCCGGGGCATATGATCTGCTACGGCTACCTCGGCTGCCTGGGGACGGGAATCCCCTTCGGACTAGCAGCGCAGCTCGCCCATCCGGGCAAGCGGATAATCGTCATCACCGGCGACGGCTCGCTGGGATTGAACTTCGCCGAGTTCGAGACGGCGGTGCGCCACAAGCTGCCGATAGTGGTGGTGGTGAACAACGACCAGGCCTGGGGGATGGTGAAGCACGAGCAGCAACTCCGCTGGGGCCAGGACCGAGTGGTGGGAACAGAGCTGGGAGTCGTGCACTACGAGCGGGCGGCGGCGGGCTTCGGAGTGTACGGAGAGTTGGTAGATAAGCCGACGGAGGTGGCGGCAGCGCTGGAGCGGGCCTTCGCCAGCGGCCAGCCCGCCTGCATCAACGTCATGGTGGACACGGAGCCTGCCTCTCCGGTGACCATCGCATCAGTCTTGTCAACGCAGTCCTAGTGGACACCCTGAGGGGGACGCGCGACGCTCGCGTCAATTTCGACGACAGTCGTGCGGTCGGCGGCGAGGGCGTCTTTGAGCGCACCCTCCAACCCCTCCTGTCCATCAAGGGACTGGCAGCGGAGGCCGTAGGACTCGACTAGGCGCGGGAAGTCGGGGTTGATTAGGTCGACGGCATAGTGACGTCCCCCGTAGGCACCGTCCTGCATGTCCTTGAGGATGCCATAGGCGCTGTCGTTGAAGAGCAGCACCGTCACGTTGACGCCGAACTGGGCGGCAGTCGCCAGCTCGGGAAGGGCATACTGGAAGCCGCCATCGCCGCAGAGGCAGATGACCTGACAGTCGGGGGCAGCGATCTTGGCGCCGAGGGCCGCGGGGAAGCCGAAACCGAGGGTGCCATAGCCCGGGTAAAGGAAGGTGCGAGGAGCGAAGACGGGGAAGGCGCCGGATGCCCAATAGGCAGGCTTGGTCTGGTCGCAGACGACGACGGCGTCGCGGTCAATAGCACCGCGGATCACCTCAAGAAGTCCCATCTCTGCGGGGGCGTTCGACTTCATCTCCGCCGCGATCTTGGCCCGGATAGCGGAGACCTTCCCGGCCCAGCAAGAGGCACGGGACAGCGGCGGCATTGAATCCAGAAGCTGGCTCAGAACGGCCCTGGCATCGCCGACGAGGTCAAGGGCGGCGGGGTAGTTCTTGCCGATCTCTCCCTCATCGATGTCGACATGGATCAAACGTTTGGGCAATGTGAGCGCCCAGGTAGAGGTCTGAGTGGCGGGAAAGCGAGTGCCCACGGCAAGGAGCAGGTCGGATTTCGCAAGGAGGGTGGACACGGCGGCCTGAGCAGGACGGTACCCCAGGGCAAGAGGGTGATCGTAGGGGATAGCGCCGCTCCCCTGGACGGTGGTCACGACCGGCGCCTGCAGGGTCTCGGCGAGTCGCACCAGCTCTTCCGCAGCGCCGGAGCGGATTACACCACCACCCGCCCATATGACGGGCGCACGAGCGGCAGCAAGCATACGAGCTGCCTCAGCCACTTTGTCTAAGTCGACACCGGGGCGATCCTCCGGCAGGCCACTGCTTACCCAGGAGATGTCCTGCTCGTCGGCAACAGCGGCGAGGGTATCTGCGCATATCTCCACGTGGGTGGGACGGGGACGGCCCTCGGTCATCGCCAGGAACGCCTCATGGATCACGGACGGGATCTCCAGAATACGATCGACGCGGGCGTTCCATTTGGTGAGGGCCCGAAAAAGGCCGAGTTGGTCCTTCGCTTCATGGAGGAAGCCTTTTCCCTTGTCCACCAAGTCGCTGGGTATCTGGGTTGTGATATTGAGGATGGGGACAGAGTCGCTGTAGGCAGTGCCCATAGCAGCGGCGGTGTTGGCGGCGCCGGGGCCGGTGGTGGTGATGCAAGCACCGGGGCGGCCGCTCGCGCGGGAGTAGCCGTCGGCGAGATAGGCAGCGGATTGCTCATGGCGGACGGATATGTGGCGGAGCTCCGGGTGCTTGGAGAGGGCATCGTAGATGGGGAGGGCGTGGACACCGATAAGACCGAAGACAACGTCGACGCCGTGGGCAATAAGGGTCCTGACTACTGCCTCGCCACCGGTGATCTCTGCCATTTGAAACCTCCCATCAGGCTCAGATATGCCGGACAAGGCCGGACAGGGAGCGCCGAGGTGTGATCGGTGGCTCTTCGCCCGGGTAGCCCAGGGGCAATAGGGCAACGGGAAGCTGATCGGGAGGAGAGTCGATGGCTGCTCGGACATCGTCCTTCCGGAAGGCGCCGACCCAGACGGAGCCGAGGCCGAGGTCGGCCGCGGCAAGCTGAGCGTAGGCGCAGGCGATGGTGGCGTCCTGGATGCAGTAGAGAGTCTCACCACGATGTCCGTACTTTTCGCCGGAGCGGGCGGGATCGGCGAGAAAGACGAGGATGACCGCCGCCTGGGCGACGGACTCCTGGTCGAGGGCAGCGCGGGCGAGGGCCCGCCGCACTTCAGGTGAGCGCACCGCCACTATCTGATAGCCCTGAAGGTTGCCGGCGGAGGGAGCCCTATTGGCAGCGTGAAGGACCCTCGTGAGCTTCTCGTCGTCCACCTCTTTACTCTGGTAGACGCGGATAGAATGCCTCTCCTCAATCAGCGTGGAATAGTCCACCATACCGTCCTCTCTAGCAAAAGGATGTTCGTCTCTCTAAGACCATACTAGCAGAAACCGTGGCTTTCAGGTGTCCGATGGGAGAGTGCGAAGCGCGACTCTGCTACTGGGACGCCAAAGCGAAGGGTAAGCCGTAGAGCTGGCCCACTCCGACGAGAAGCGCGTCAGACACCCATTATATGCTGGGCGTTTCCGCCCAGGATCAGGCCACGCTCGGAGTTGGAGAAGGACAACGCCTCGATGCGTTCGCGGTCGCGCAGGGGGTGGAACCAGGGCCAGTCGGAGCCGAAGAGAACGCGCTCGACGCCGATCCGTCTTATTATGTCAACGGCCTCTTCGTCCGAAAGCGCGGGCGGCTCGACGGCGCCACTGACAGCACCAGAGCAATCGAAGAAGAGATTGGGGTACTTGGACGCCATCGCTACAGACTCCTCAAAGTATCCCTGGCCGAGATGGGCCACGACCAGAGTGAGGCGAGGGAATGCCGCCAGGACACGGGCGAAGGCGCGGGGACGGGAGTAGTCGGAGGACTCGGGGTCCATGGGAAAGATACCGCCATGGGAGATGATGGGCAGGCCCGTGGCTTCCGCTTCG
>Ga0315286_10008202_pt1 | contig 10267 bp, 7 predicted proteins | sample YL17G10_0_MG_FD_205038 | JGI IMG/M metagenome (GOLD analysis project Ga0315286, IMG submission 205038) | Sediment microbial communities from Yellowstone Lake, YNP, Wyoming, USA - YL17G10_0 | ecosystem: Environmental > Aquatic > Freshwater > Lake > Sediment | place: USA: Wyoming | collected...
GAGGCGATCGTCATCGCACCGGGCCAGACTAGCATGGTCGGCGCCATCAAGAGCCTCGACAATTTCGCCGACACCTATCTTTACGTCATCCGTCCGGTGAACGCGAAAGTCTTGGACTATGTGCGCGAGACCAAGGCCAACGCCGCCAATTACAAGGCGCTTGAAGAGCGGCGCACCGGCGTACAGGTCGCGTTCTTTCTGATGTTCGCGGCCATCGCGCTCACCTTCGTCACCTCGGCAATCTGGATCGGCATGTGGTTCGCAAATCGTCTGGTCGCGCCGATCCGCCAGCTGATGGGCGCGGCAAAGCAGATCTCCGGCGGCAATCTCGATGTTGGCGTCGATGTTCGCCCCGCCGATGGCGATCTCGCCGTGCTCGGCTCCACCTTCAACACCATGACGTCGGAGCTCAGGACTCAGCGCGACGAGTTGATGGGCGCCAACACCACGCTGGATGAACGCCGCCGCTTCATGGAAGCCGTGCTCTCCGGCGTGACGGCCGGCGTCGTCGGCGTCGACGCGGGAGAGACCATCACCCTCGTCAATCGATCCGCCGAAACGCTGCTCGGCGCCAAGGAGCTGTCGGGAAAATCTTTGGCGAAGGCGATCCCCGAATTCGGACCGCTGCTGAAGCGCGCGCAGAAACAGGGCCGCCGCCTCGTCACCGATCAGATTGCGCTGCATCGTCTAGGCACCGACCGCAACTTCGCTGTCCGCGTCACCAGCGAGGGCTCCGAGCCTGAAGCTGAAGGCTATGTCATTACCTTCGACGACATCACAGAGCTTGTCAGCGCGCAACGCTCAAGCGCCTGGGCTGACATCGCCCGCCGCATCGCCCATGAAATCAAGAACCCGCTCACCCCGATCCAACTCTCGGCCGAGCGCATCCGCCGCAAATACGGCGACTCCATCACCAAGGACCGCGAAATCTTCTATCAGTGCACCGACACCATCATCCGCCAGGTCGCCGATATCGGCCGCATGGTGGATGAATTCTCGGCCTTCGCGCGCATGCCGAAGCCGGTCATGGAGCCTCACGACGTTCGCGAGATCGTGCGCGAGGCCGTGTTCTTGTTCCAAGTCAGCCGCCCCGAGATCACTTTCGAGCTCGACCTTCCCGAGAAGCCCGTGGTGACATTGTCGGATCAGCGCCTCCTCACGCAAGCCGTCACCAACCTGGTCAAGAACGCGAGCGAGGCGATCGATACGGCGCTCGAGGCCGACCGCGACCGCGAGGACAAGGGCCACATCACCGCCAAGGTCCGCGTCAAGGGCGACAGAATCCAGATTACCGTGATCGACAATGGCTGCGGCCTGCCTGCCGAAAACCGGCAGCGGCTGGTCGAGCCCTATATGACCACGCGCACCAAAGGCACCGGCCTCGGCCTCGCCATCGTGCAGCGGATCACGGAGCAACATGGTGGCATTTTGCACCTAGCCGACGCCCCGAAGCGGAACGGCAAAGTGCAGGGCGCATCGGTACGCATAGACCTGCCCATTTGGGACACCTACGAGGCCCATACCGACAGCGAAGCGGGTGAGACCGCATCCCAGACCGCCGGAGTCCCCGAGGCAGGCGAGCGGGAAGAGGAGGGAGTGATTCATGGCGTCTGATATCCTGGTCGTCGATGACGAAGCCGACATCCGAGAATTGATCTCTGGCATCCTCGAAGATGAAGGGCACCGCACGCGAACCGCTAAAGATAGCGACGAGACGCTTACCGCGATCGAAGAGCGGCGTCCTTCGCTAGTGATTCTCGATATTTGGCTGCAAGGATCGAAGCTCGACGGTCTCGATTTGCTCGACCGCATCAAGAAGGCGCACCCTGATCTACCCGTGGTCATTATCAGCGGCCACGGCAATATCGAAACGGCGGTCGCCGCGATCAAACGTGGCGCCTACGACTATATCGAAAAGCCCTTCAAGGCGGATCGGCTCGTGCTAATCGCCACGCGCGCGCTAGAAGCCTCGCGATTGAAACGTGAGAACCGCGAGCTCCGAGAGCGGAGCACTTACTCATTCGAAATGATCGGCCGCTCGAGCGCCATCAATCAGCTACGTCAAGCCATCGACAAGGTCGCGCCCACCAACAGCCGCGTGCTGATTACCGGCCCTTCAGGCAGCGGCAAGGAACTCGCCGCCCGTGTGATGCAGGCAAAGTCGTCGCGCGCCGATGGACCCTTCGTCGTGCTCAACGCAGCCGCCATGGTGCCGGACCGCGTGGAGCTCGAATTGTTCGGCGTGGAGGAGGGGACGTCATCAGGTCCCCGTAAAGTCGGCGCGCTCGAGGAAGCCCATAACGGCACGCTCTATATCGACGAGATCGGCGACATGCCGCTCGAGACGCAAGGCAAGATCCTGCGCGTGCTGGTCGAGCAGCGTTTCCAGCGGCTAGGCGGCGGACCTAAGGTGCATGTCGATGTCCGCATCGTCACCTCCACCAGCCGCGATCTACAAAAGGAGATGTCGTCCGGGCGCTTGCGCGAGGACCTCTATCATCGTCTCAACGTGGTGCCGATCAGGGTGCCGCCACTCTCCGAACGGCGCGAGGACATCCCCGAGCTCGTCCGTAATTTCGTGCAAGCCGTATCGATGGCATCGGGCCTGACGCCGCGACGCATCGGCGAGGACGCCATGGCCGTGCTGCAATCGCACGATTGGCCGGGCAATGTCCGTCAACTCCGCAACAATATCGAACGGTTAATGATCTTGGTTGGCGGCGACGCCGATACCATTATCACCGCCGATATGTTGCCCGAGGAGATCGTCTCGCCGGTCCCTTTATCGCCGAACGGGTCGGGGGGCGAACACCTCATGTCGCTGCCCTTGCGCGACGCCCGCGAAATTTTCGAGCGTGAATATTTGCTGGCTCAGGTCAATCGCTTCGGCGGAAATATCTCTCGCACCGCCGAGTTTGTCGGCATGGAGCGTTCCGCGCTGCACCGTAAGCTGAGAGCGCTCGGCGTTAGCTCAACGGATCGCGGCGCCGCAATTCGCTAGCGCCCGAAAAGGAGCAAAGCTCTTGACCAATTTGGCGCGGTATCTTGGCAGGGGAGGGACGCATCAGAACACTTGCGGTCTTGCCATGCAATCGCGTCTAATATGGGGGCGTCGGCCGCATTTCGATAAACCTGCGTAAGCGTCGACCAAAGGGACAAGGAAGCCCATGGCAACAGAACGCGCGCCTAATCTGCAAGATACGTTTCTCAACCACGTCCGCAAGACCAAGACGCCCCTCACAATCTTTCTCGTGAACGGCGTGAAGCTTCAGGGCGTCGTAACTTGGTTCGATAATTTCTGTGTTCTTTTGCGTCGCGATGGCCATTCACAGCTGGTCTATAAGCACGCCATCTCGACCATCATGCCCGGCTCGCCGATCCATCTCGACGATTTCACCGATGCTGAAGGCACCGCTGACTAATTGCGACCGAACGAACCGAGAGCGTTAAGACAGGAAAAACGCACCAGGGATGCGCGCGAGCCTATTGCGCGTAAGGTGCCCGCGCGCGCCGTCGTTCTCGCGCCGGTCCTCGACATCGACGGCGGGAAGCAATCGCAAGCTCAAAAAAAGGAAGAGCGCAGCCTCAGCGCACGGCTCGCCGAAGCTGTCGGCCTCGCCGCCGCGATTGATCTTGATGTTCGCGCGAGCGGTGTCGTGCCGGTGAAGAGACCGCAGCCCGCAACGCTATTCGGCTCCGGCAAAGTCGAGGAGCTTGCCGGGCTGATCCGCGCTGAGGAGGCTGAACTCGTCGTCGTCGATTTCAAGCTCACGCCGGTGCAGCAGCGCAATCTCGAAACCGCCTGGGGCGCGAAAGTGCTCGACCGCACGGGACTCATCCTTGAAATTTTCGGCCGGCGCGCGCGCACGCGGGAAGGGCGCTTGCAAGTCGAGCTTGCGCATCTCTCCTATCAGAAGAGCCGCCTGGTCCGATCCTGGACGCATTTGGAGCGACAACGCGGTGGCTTCGGCTTTCTCGGCGGTCCGGGTGAAACCCAGATCGAGTCCGACCGCCGCATCATCGGCGAGCGCATCGACAAAATCCGCAAAGAGCTCGAACAGGTGAAGCGCACGCGCGCGCTCCATCGGAAATCACGCGACCGCGTGCCGTATCCATCCGTGGCACTCGTTGGCTATACCAACGCCGGCAAGTCGACTTTGTTCAATGCGCTGACAGGCGCCAATGTCATCGCCGAGGGCATTCTCTTCGCTACGCTCGATCCGACCATCCGCGCCCTGCCGCTGCCCGGTGGCTCGAAGGCGGTCCTCTCCGACACGGTCGGCTTCATTTCCGATCTGCCGACGACATTAATCGCGGCCTTTCGCGCCACGCTGGAAGAGGTGCTCGAGGCGGATTTGATCCTGCATGTCCGCGATATCGCCGACCCGTCAACCGCGAGCCAACGCCAGGACGTGAATGACGTGCTGGCGGAACTCGGCATTGACGTCGAGAGCGAAGCGGATCGCGTACTCGAGGTCTGGAACAAGGCAGATCTGCTCGACGAGAAGGAGCGCAAGCGACTCGAAAACGAGGCTGCCCGCGCTGACTCGAATCCTGCCTTGGTCTCGGCGATGTCAGGCATTGGACTCGACAAACTACGCGGCGAGATCGAGCGGCGGCTCAATCGCGCTCGCCTCACGGTCGATATCGCGATCGGTCCCCAAGACGGCGCGCTGGCAAATTGGATCTACGAGCATTGCGAGGTGATCGCGCGCGCCGATCTGGGCGAGGGCGCCATCTCACTCCACATTCGTGTCGCGCCCGAGCAGCGCGAGCGTTTAAGTCGCCTTGCCAGCTCGCGCGTCAAACTTGCCGCGGAGTAGCACGCTACGACTTCCGCTCGGCTTCCTTAGCCTGATCCCAGAGTGCGTCCATTTCTTCGAGGCTGGAGACCTCGGGTTTGCGGCCATCTTTCCGAAGCGCGTCCTCGATGCTTGCGAAGCGCCGCACGAATTTCGCATTCGCGCCACGCAGCGCATCTTCAGGATCGATGCTGAGATGTCGCGCCAGATTCGCCATCACAAAGAGCAGGTCGCCGAATTCCTCCGCGACCTTGCCTGGGGCAGCGCCAGCGCCTTCGCTCGCAATCGCTACCTTCAGCTCGCCGATCTCTTCCTCAGCTTTGGCGAGAACGGGCTCCAGACTCGGCCAATCGAATCCGACACGCGCGGCGCGCGATTGCAGCTTGACCGCGCGCGTAAGCCCCGGCAGCGCCAGTGGAACGTCGTCGAGGATCGAAGCGCCGGCCGTGCCGCCACGCTCCGACTTCTCTTCGGCCTTGATGCGCTCCCACACGCCTGAGCTCTCGAAGCTCTCCCGCAGCGATGCGTCCTCGAAGATATGCGGATGTCTCCGGATCATCTTCGCCGTGATGGCATCAACGACGTCGGCGAACGCGAACCGATCGTCCTCGGCCGCCATCTGCGCGTGATAGACGACTTGCAACAAGAGATCGCCAAGCTCGTCCTTCAGCCCGTCGAGATCGTCGCGCGCGATCGCGTCCGCCACCTCATAAGCTTCTTCGATGGTGTAGGGGGCAATTGTCGCGAAGCTCTGTTTCACGTCCCACGGACATCCAGTCTTAGGGTCGCGCAAGCGCGCCATGACGGCGAGAAGGTCCTCAATGCCGTAGCGTTTGCGTGCCTCGCCACTCATGTCAAACCGCCGATGTGAGCGACGCGAACACGGTCCCAACCGAAAGGGAATTCCCGTTCCAACGCAACAAGATAGCTAAAATTTGCGCTTTCTGGCCCGCTATGCTCGATTCGCATAAGGTATATTATGGAAAATTTATGTGTGGGCTGTTTAACGGCGCCGCGCAAATTCGATGCCCCTCAGTGCTTCTCGTAATGATCGCGCAGGAAGCGGTCGAGCAGCCGTACGCCGAAGCCAGAGCCCCAGCTCCGATTGATCTCGCTGTCCACCGACGACATGGCAGTGCCGGCGATGTCGAGATGCGCCCATGGCGTTCCGTCTTTAATGAAGCGCTGAAGGAACTGCGCCGCCGAGATCGAGCCCCCCCACTTGCCGCCAGTGTTTTTCATGTCGGCGACTTTGGAGTCGATCATCTTATCGTATTTCGGTCCGAGCGGCAGACGCCACAGCCGCTCGCCCGTGATGTCGCCGGCAGCAATCAGTCGCTGCGAGAGTTCGTCGTTGTTGCTGAACAGGCCCGCATATTCCTTGCCGAGCGCCACCATAACCGCTCCGGTGAGCGTGGCGAGATTGACGACCGCTTTCGGTTTGAATTTCTCTTGCGCGTACCAAAGACAATCGCCGAGCACCATGCGCCCTTCGGCATCGGTGTTGAGGACTTCGATCGTCTGTCCCGACATCGAGGTCACGACGTCCCCGGGCCGCTGGGCGCCGCCGCCAGGCATGTTCTCGACGAGACCGACAATACCAACCACATTCACCTTCGCCTTGCGCTCGGCGAGCTCGTGCATCAAGCCGACGACGCAGGCCGCTCCCGCCATGTCGCCCTTCATGTCTTCCATGCCGGCCGCAGGCTTCAGCGAGATACCGCCAGTGTCGAACGTCACGCCCTTGCCGACGATGACGACCGGATCCCCGGCAGCGCCCTTCCACTGCATGATCGCCGCGTGGCTTGGCTTGTCGCTACCCTGCCCGACAGCGAGCAACGCATTCATGCCGAGTTTCTTGAGCGCGGCCTCGTTCAGAATCTCGACCTTCACGCCGAGCTTGCTCAGCGCCTTTGTCTGCTGCGCAAACTCGGCCGGCCCCAACACATTCGCAGGCTCGTTGACGAGATCGCGCGCGAGCGTGACGCCATTGGCAATCGCGCGCGCCGATGCAAACGCCTTGGCAGTACCCTTCGGGTCGGTGCAATGGATAACGATGCGTTTTAGCGCTCGATCATTCTCGGCAGTACCGTTTTTCTTCTTCGCCTTGGATTTGTATTTTTTGAATTTGTAACCGCGGAGCTGCGCGCCGAGTGCGAAGTTCGCCACGTCCTCGGGTGACGCGACGCGCGGCCCGACATCGAGGATGATGTGCACGCTATCGCCCTCCCTGCCCGTGAATAGCGCCCGCACGCTGCCGCCGAGATTGAGCCAGTCCTCTTCGCGATAATTGGCCGGCTTATCCATGCCGACGAGAACGAGGCGAGCGAATTTCAATCCGGACGGCGAGATGAGGTCGACGACGCTATCCTTCTTGCCCTTGAAGCCGCTGATCTCGGACGCGCGCGACAGCAATCCTTTCGACGTCTTGTCGATGGTCTTGCCGAACGGAGAGAGCTTCGGCCCCTCCTCCGCGAAAACCGCGACGACGCCATCCGTGGGCGGATCGAGTGGGGCGAAGGAAATTGCGGCTTGGTCGCTCACGAGCTGCTCCTCACAGTTGGTCTCGGGCTGTCAGGCAAGATTGAGGAAAGCACGCCGGGGAAATTGTCGGATCGCGCTAACTGATGCAATTTTGCAACAGCGGCAGGATTAAGTTTGACCTACCTAATTGCAGTCGCGACGGAAAGCAAGCGGCCTGCAAGGGCCGAAATTCCGCCACTTTAGCCTGTTGAAACTTGATTTGGCAGCTGGGGAAATGGCCGATCGGAGACGATCTGCCGAGCGCCAAATCGGGGGACCACAGACCGGCCATGACGCTCTTCGGCCGATACGTGCTGCGGCAGGTGACGAATGCCTTTCTGGTCATCCTGCTCACGCTGACGTCTGTCGTCTGGCTTGCTACAGCCCTGAAACAGCTCGATCTTATCACCTCCCAGGGACAGGGCGTGCTCCTGTTCCTTCACATGACCATGCTCACCCTGCCGGGCCTCATGGCCCTCATCGCCCCGAACGCCGCCCTGATGGCGTGCCTCTACACGCTGGACCGCCTCAACGGCGATAGCGAGCTGATCGTCATGACCGCCGCTGGCGCCCCGATTTGGCGGATTGGCGCTTCGTTCGTCCTGCTCGCTTCGCTGGTTTCCATCGGCATCCTGATCGCCAATCTCTGGATCATGCCGGCAAGCATGCGCATCTTGCGCAGCCTCGTCACCCAAGTGCGAACCGATCTGATCTCGCAAGTGCTTCAGCCGGGACGATTTTCGAGCCCCGAGCCCGGTCTTTCCTTCCACATCCGCGATCGCTCCATGACCGGGGATGTGCTCGGCCTCTTGGTCCATGACGAACGCGATCCGAAGCAGATCATGACCTATCTTGCCGACCACGGCCGTATCATCAGTAATGACGAGGGTTCATACCTCGTCATGTTCGACGGCAGCGTTCATCGCTTCAACAAGGAAGAAGAAAACAAGGGCGTTCAAATAATCGCCTTCGACCAATACATGCTGGATCTGTCGGAATTCGGCGACCAAGGCGACAAGAACAAGGACCTCAATCCCAGGGAACGCTACCTGAGCGAACTGATTAATCCAGACCCCAACGACAGCTACGCCAAGCGCAGTCCAGGGCAGCTCCGTTCCGAGCTCCATGACCGTTTGGCGACGGCCCTTTACCCGATCGTTTTTGCCCTCATTGCAGTGGCCTTGCTCGGCCATGCGCGCACCACGCGAGAGAACCGCTGGGGGCAGATTTTCCTGGCCTTTGGCATCGCGGTCGGGCTTCGGGTTGCAGGGCTGACGGCCGGCAACCTGGTGACCCTAAACGCGTCGGCTGTGGCCCTTGTGTATGCTATACCGATAGCGGCGATTCTCGTTGCGGCGTGGGCAGCGCACGTTAGAATGTCGCCAGAACTGCGGTCCAAGCTGAGCTTTGAGCTTAAACTCAAGCCAGTAATGAGAAATCTCTGGGCCCGAAGAGGGGTACGAGGACAGTGAGAGCGCAGATGCAGGGCATCAGTGCAGCGGGCACGCTTGCGCGCTATTTTTCGTTGCGATTCCTCATCGCGATGACAGCGATGTTTGTGCTCTGTTGTGTGCTGATCTTCTTCGTCGACTTCATCGAAATGCTTCGCCGCGCGGGCAACTACCAGGAGGATGTTCCAGGCATCCTGCTCGCATGGATGACGTTGCTTCGGCTGCCGTCATTTTCCGAGCTCACCCTCCCCTTCGCTGTGCTCATCGGCGCGATCGGCGTGTTTCTGATGTTGAGTCGCTCGTCGGAACTCATCGTGGTGCGCGCCGCAGGAATTTCGGTTTGGCAATTCATCCTGCCCGGATTGATCGTCGCCTTCCTGCTCGGGGTCGCGTTTGTGCTTGCCTACAATCCGTTGGCTGCTGTCGCACGTGGTGAAGCAGAACGACTTTACGCGCGCGCCTTCGATCGCGATGACTCGTTGCTCAAGACGAAAAATGCGGGCGCGTGGTTGCGCGAGGACGGCGCCGACGGTCCCTCGGTGATCCACGCATTGCAGGCTCTCAATCAGGGCCTTGAGCTCACCGGCGTGACTGTGTTCCAGTACGATCGCGAGCAGCAACTCACCGAACGTATCGAAGCCGAACGCGCCTTGCTCAAGGACGGCCACTGGGAGTTAAGCAACGCGCGCGTCAGCATTGCCGGCGAGGAGCCAGCGCTCTACGGCCACTACATCGTGCCGACCTATCTGACGCCGACCCAAGTCCGCGACAGTCTCGGCACCGTGTTCTCGATCTCGTTCTGGGATCTGCCTAATTTCATCCAGATCGCCGAGAAGGCCGGACTTCCGGCGACGCAATATCGCGTGCAGTACCAATTGCTGCTGTCGCGTCCCTTCTTGCTGATGACCATGGTGTTGATCGCGGCCACCTGTTCCCTCAAGGGCTTCCGCTTCGGCAACATTCAGATCAGCGCGCTTGCCGGGCTTTCGGCCGGATTCGGCTTTTTCGTCCTGTCCGAAGTCTCGCGGAATTTCGCCATGGCGGGATTGACCTCCGCGACGGCGGCTGCCTGGGTTCCCGTGATCATCGCGGCAAGTCTCGCTCTCACCGTGCTCCTCTATCGAGAGGACGGATGATGGCGAACCTCTTTGCATGGGTGATGGAAAAGCGCCGGGGCCTCCCCGGCTTCGCCGCGTCTAGAGACCGGGCGAAATTGCTGCGCCTGTGCGCGGCCGCTTTGCTGTTGTCCGGCATTTTCGGGCTCGTCAGCTCTGAGCCGGCGAACGCCGGCCCCAAATTGAGCCAGCCCGATTTTACGCACACGAAGACCGACGATCTCGGCAAGTTGCTGCAGGCGCCCACCGCCAAGGCGAGCGAACCGATGCTGCTGCAGGCCGACGAGATGGTCTACGACAACGAGAACAATCGCGTCACCGCCAAGGGCAATGTCGAGATCTATTATGGCAATTACACGCTACTTGCCAATCAGGT
>Ga0315286_10008203_pt1 | contig 10267 bp, 5 predicted proteins | sample YL17G10_0_MG_FD_205038 | JGI IMG/M metagenome (GOLD analysis project Ga0315286, IMG submission 205038) | Sediment microbial communities from Yellowstone Lake, YNP, Wyoming, USA - YL17G10_0 | ecosystem: Environmental > Aquatic > Freshwater > Lake > Sediment | place: USA: Wyoming | collected...
CTCCCTGTCTCCACGCCTTTGCCCTGCCGACAAACACCACCAGCTCCACCGCTTGAGCCATGCCGCGGTCACGGCGTCGCCTCGCGGGTGCGTGGATTTTTCAGGCCTGCCGAAAGCACACGATCTACGTGCTGAATGACAACGACAAACAATCCTTCCTGGTTGCGCTGGACAAGAAGACAGGCGAGCAGATCTGGCGAGTGGAACGCGACGAGAAATCGACCTGGGCCACTCCGTTCATCTGGGAGAATGGGAAGCGGACCGAGATTGTCACGCCGGGAAAACGGGCCGTCCGCAGCTACGACCTCGATGGCAAGCTGCTCTGGTCGTTCAGCGGGATGTCGAACCTCGTCATCCCGACGCCGCTGGCGGGCGACAACATGCTCTTTGTCAGTTCCGGCTACGTGGGAGATCGGCTCCGCCCGCTCTACGCCATCCGCCCCGGCGCCGCCGGTGACATCACGCTCAAGGCGGGCGAAACGAGCAACGAATTCATCGCCTGGTCGAATCCGACCGGCGGGCCATACAACCCCTCCCCGCTCTTCTATGACGGACGTCTCTATGTGCTCTTCGATCGCGGCCAGCTGAGTTGTCTTGACGCGAAGACGGGGAAAGTGCTTTACGATCGCCAGCGCCTGCCCAACGGCAACGCCTTCACGTCGTCGCCTTGGGCGGCGGTCGGGCGAGTCTTCTGCCTGAGCGAAGATGGCGTCTGCTATGTGCTGCGCGCCGGCGACAAGTTCGAGGTGCTTCACACCAACACTCTGGCTGACGACGACATGTGCATGGCCACGCCGGCGCTCGCAGGCGATCGGCTGCTCATCCGAACCGCATCGAGAATTTACTGCATCCGGGCGAAAGAGCAGGCCGGGAACTGAGCATCGCACGGAGAAGTTCGGCCTGTTGAGAGAAAACCATGAAAACGCTTCGCACAACCCTCGCATGCATCACGTTGGTGTTGACGATAGCCAACACCGCTATCGCGCAGAACACCGGAACCGAGCGTCCCTGGAACCAGTTTCGTGGCCCCAGTGGCGACGGAAAGGCCATCCAGGCCAGACTCCCGGTCGAATTTGGCGAGGCTAGGAACGTGCGATGGAAGACGGCGATTCACGACGAGGGGTGGTCCTCGCCGGTTGTCTGGGGCAGTCAAGTCTGGCTGACGGCCAGACGCAAAGACGGATCAGAGCTTTTCGCCCTCTGCGTTGACCTCAAGAGCGGCCAGATCATCCACGACATCAAGGTGTTCGACGTTCAGCAGCCGCAGGCCGCCTACGAGGGGTACAATACCCACGCTACCCCTACTCCGATTATCGAAGAAGGTCGCATCTACGTTCACTTCGGCGCGTATGGAACGGCCAGTCTTGACACCCGGACCGGCCAGAAGCTCTGGGAACGTCGCGACCTGAAGTGCGATCACCGCGTCCGACCGGCTTCGTCCCCAGTCATCGATGGCGATCTGTTGTTCCTCGTTTACGACGGCGTCGATGTACAATTCATCACCGCTCTGGACAAGAAGACCGGCAGAACTCGATGGCAGCGAGAGCGGAAGTCGGGTGTGGATTTCGAGGCCACCCTCAGGGCTGCGGGCATCACCGACACGAAGAGCGCTGTGAAGAAAAAGCCGGGTGACAACCGCAAGGCCTACGCCACGCCCACGATTGTTGAGCATCAAGGAAAGAAGCAATTGGTCAGCCCGGCGGTGGAAATGACGATTTCCTACGATCCGGCCACGGGCCAGGAACTCTGGAGAGTCCGTCACGACGGCTGGGGCTGGAACTCGGCATGTCGGCCGATTTACGAAAACGGCCTGGTCTATGTGATCACCGGTTTCGCCAGGCAGTTGCTCGCCATCCGCCCCGATGGAACCGGCGATGTCACCGACACTCACATCGCATGGAAGACGCGAAGAGGTGTTCCCTCGATCTCGTCCCCTGTCATCGCGGAGGGTTTGCTCTTCATGATGGACGATTCGGGTGGGTTGGTCTCCTGCCTGGATGCCAAGACCGGCGGCGAGATCTGGAAGGAGCGGCTCGGCCATGGCCGGAACCACTGGGCGTCGCCCCTATACGCCGGCGGCAAGATCTACTTCTTCAGCAAGGAAGGAGATGTGACGGCGATCGCGGCAGCGCGAAAGTTGCAGGTGCTCGGCAATGACAAGTTCGATGAGGGCTTCATTGCCGGACCTGCAGTCGCCGGCAATGCGCTGATCCTCCGGTCGGAATCGCATCTTTACTGTGTCTCCGAAGGCAACGAGATTGCACCGAAGTTAGAAACCGAGTTGCCTGTCGCACTTTCTCACCATAGTCTGGACGCATGACGGATTTATTGAACAAGCGCAGCGCAAGCCACGCCACGGCGAAGCTCTCTTTCATCCTTGCCGTCACATCGTTTCTTTCCGTTGCGGTCTTGGCGGCTCCTGCCGGAACTGCTCCTGGCGAGGCGTTTCTGAACGTGACCAATGAGGGCACGGGCTTGCTCACCAGTCTCCGCCGCGCCAACGACGCGAACCGCGTGGAGTTCTTGCGCCCCGGCCAGGCTCTGGGCGCGGTCACGTTGCGCGTGCGCACGCCCGGTTCGCCGTGGCGCGAAGTCCGGCAGAGCACGAACGGCGTGAAACTGACCTCCAAGTTTGGCTCGCTCGGCGATGCGTTGCACTGGGAGATCAGCGTGAAGAACACCGGGAGCGAGGCGCTGGAAGTCGGCGACCTGGCGCTGCCGTTGCCGATGAACACGGACTACGTGTGGGACCATGAGGAAACGTTCGTGCGGCGCGTGTTCCGTCACGCCTTCATCGCGGGGCACGGCTCGTTTCTCTACTGGCTGCCCGTGAAGGGCAGCGGTTCGATCCTGCTCATGCAGCCCCAGGAAGATACCGGTCTGGAATTCTTCACGGCCACGGACATGGATTACGCGCATGGCCGGGAGCGGTTCACAGTGTTCGTCCACTCCAAGGCCGCTGCGCAGCAGGACCAACGCGGCACATGGCGCCAGCCGCGCACCAGCCGCTTTCTCCGGCCGGGCGAGGCCTTCGCCAGCCGCTTCGCGTTCCGCTGGGCGGACAGCTACGAGGGCGTGCGCGAGTTGCTGTACAAGAACGGCGGCCTGGATGTGCAAGTAGCACCCGGCATGGTGGTGCCGCGCGACCTGACGGTCCTGCTGGCACTGCGCACCACTCGGAGGATCGAGGGCGTCGCGTCGGAGTTCCCCGCGGGCACCAAGGTGGAATACCTCGGCGAACGCGGTGCCCACGCGCACGTCTACCGGGTGAAATTCTCCAAGCTGGGAGAAAATCTGCTCACGGTTCGCGGGGCTGGTGGGTGGGCCATGCCGCTGGAGTTCTTTGTCACCGAACCTCTGGAGACGCTCATCAAGAAGCGTGCCGCGTTCATCGTGAAGAACCAGCAGCACCGCGACCCCACCAAGTGGTACGACGGCCTCTACAGCCTTTGGGATCGCCGCCAGCCCGGTGGCCGGAACTTGCTCGGCCCCGATCATCTCGCCGGTCAGCATCCATACGCCGTGAGCGGCTCGGACGACCCGTCGAACAGCAAGTGCCTGCTGGTCGCGGAGAAGAACGCCGCCTTCCCGGACGCCAGCGAAATCGCTTCGCTGGAGTATTTCATCAAGCATTTCGTCTGGGGCAAACACCAGCGCACCGACTCGGAGACGCCCTATCCCTACGGCATCTACGGCTCCGATTCCTGGAAGCAGAACCGCTTCGCCGACCGCGACCCGCTGGCCCAGGGAGTCAGCCGCCCGGGCGGGCCGAGCGCATGCCGGATGTGGCGGAGCTTCGATTACACAACTTACTTCGCGCTCTACTTCAATTTGTATCGCATCGCCAGGCAGCGGCCGGATTTGGTGAAGGAATGCAGTGCCGCGGAATACCTGGAGCGCGCCTTCGGCACCGCCCGCGCCTACTTCGAGGTGCCCGCGAACATCCGCATGGAGGGTGGCTGGAGTTTCACCGGCTGGGTCTATTGGCAATACACCGTTGGCAACTTCCACGAGAAATTTCTGCTGCCGCTCATCGCCGCACTTGAAGCGGAGGGGCAGCAAGCCAAGGCGGATTTCCTCCGCGCCGAGTGGGAGAAAAAAGTAAAGTATTTCATCTACGACCATCCCTGGCCTTTCGCTTCCGAGATGCCCATTGACTCCACCGCATACGAATCCACCTACGCCGCCGGGAAGTACGCGTTGGAGCGAGGGTTGAAGCCCGACACGAATCTTTGGCACGACCGCAACCTGAAGAAATGGTTTTCGCATCCAGTGATTGATCCCAAGCTCCACGGAGATTTTCTCCTGCGACAACACCTCGCCAATCTCGCCTGCCGCGGCGTGCTGGAGGCGAATTATTGGTCTCTGGGCAGCGACTTCCGCGGCTGCGGTGGCGCCGGTTACACGCTGAGTTACATGTCGCAGATGGGCGGCTGGGCGGTGCTCGACTACGCGTTGCGCCACGATCCGAATCCCGCTGCGAACCTGCGCCTCGGTTATGCTTCGATGCTCAGTTCGTGGGCACTGATGAACAGCGGCGACGCCCAATCGAACTTCGGCTTCTGGACGCCGGGGCCGCTCCACGACGGCGCTATGAGCTGGGGCTTCCAGCCACGCCAGGTTGGCACCGAGTGGAATCCCGCCACGCGAGATCTGCCGCGCGGCGCCTGGCCCGTCTGTGGCGAAGTGGATCACGGCCTGGTGGCCGGGATTGAAGCGGCCAGCACCGTCCTTTTCGATGACCCGCTCTTTGGCTTGATCGCATTCGGAGGAGACGTAACGCAAACCAACGGCTTTATCGGCGTCATCCCACGCGACGGCGTGCGCCAACGGTTCCATGCCGTGCTCGGCGGGCGGCGGCTGCACCTGGCGCTGGACCGCGACGGATTCGCGGCGGAACAACCGCTCCAGGTTTCCCGCGCGCTGGACCGCCTCGCCTTCACGCTCGAAAGCCGTGCCCCCGCGCAACACGAAGCCACGCTTGCCATCGAAGGTCTGCTGCCGGGCCAATACTCCGCCGCCGCCGGCGCGGTCGTCCGGCCGTTTCGCGTGGAAGATAAGCGCATGGCGAGAATTCAACTCCCATTGGAGCCAGGCCAGGCGACCCCGGTTCGAATCGAAGCAAATCCATCCGGTACGCTCCCCGGAGACCGCCGCCACCGGCCAACGTCAACGCTTCCCCCGCCTCGTCACCCTGGTTTGTTTTACACGGACTGAAGTAACCGTCGAAAGGACATCGGTGTGACCACCACAATTTTGCTGAAACCATTGTCACTTTTGACGGTCTGGGCCCTTCTGGCCAGTGGTGCCTGGGCCGCCGATCCGAAACCAGTTGAGCTGCCGCCAAACACGCCTGCCGCAGTCGAGTGGAATGCCAAGACCGGAAGGCTGCGACTCCGCTATCACGATGGCGTGGTTCTCGATGCGACGATTAGCGCGGAAGACGTGGCGGAACGCACAGCGGCGGGAGTCGAGATCAGACTGGATCCAACAGAAACCCAGGGCGAAAAAGTGGAACAGCGGTTGCGGTTCGCCCCCGCCAAACCGGTGGAAGGTGCGAAGCTGGTCTTGCGTGGCACTGTCAGTGGCAGCGAGGAGGCGTTCCCCGCCGAAACCAGTGGCGAGGCGCAGAAGCGCTTCCCGCTGGTCCGCAACAGCGTTGGCCTGAGCCACAATCTGCGGAACAACGCGGTGTATGATCGCCGCTGGGACTGGGTGCTCATCGGTCCGGGCGATGTGGCGACGCGCATCCAGCCCGCGGCCACGGAGAAGCCGCGCATCACCTTCACTTGGGAGGCCCGTGGCGCCACCTTGGATCTGGCGTTCCGGCCCCGGTTCTATCAGAAGCACCGGGGACTGTCGCACTTTGAGCCGTGGACCTATCGGGTATGGAAGGACTCGGTCACCGGGTATTGCACCTGGTGGGCCTACAAGTATGACTTCACCCAGAAGACGCTCGACGAACTCGTGGAAGTGTTTGTCCAGAAGAAGCTCCCCGACTTCGGATACAAGTACGTCCAATTGGATGACACCTACCAGATCGGCAATGGCAGTTGCCCGCAAAATTGGCTGACCTGGAACCCGAAGTTCCCGGGCGGCCCGGAATACGCGCTCAAGAAGATCAAATCTGCCGGCATGAAAGGCGGCATCTGGGTCCATCGCGTGCACCGGCCCAGCGATCCGCACGTGGCCGACATCGGTAAGCAGCACCCGGATTGGTTTATGCACAAACCCGACGGGAATCTCTTCATGGATGGGGGATTCTACATTCTCAACACGAAGAACAGGGAAGCGCTGGACGGAATGGCGCGTCCGATCTACCGCGAACTCAAGAAGCAGGGCTGGGGCTACGTCAAGATCGATGGTGCGGGCGATCTGCTCTATGCCTACAAAAACCCGCAGTGTGCCGAACACTTCAAGAAGATCGGCTCGACGCCGGAACAGTCGCTCCGCGACTGGGACAGGGTTGCCCGTGAGGAACTCGGCCCAGACGTCTATATTCTCTCCTGCTGGGGCGTGCACCCGGGCGTCAACGTGGTCGGGTTGGTGGACGGCTGCCGCCTGGGCGCTGATGGATTCACCACGACCGGACTGCAGAAGTTCAACTCGCTCAGCGGCGTGGTCTGGCGCGACGACCCCGACCATTGCGACATCATGTCGGTGGGGTTCAAGGAGAAGACCACGATGAAGACCTTCGGCGCGCCGGCGGCCATGGCCGACACGATCGAGCAGCCGAGTCTCGTGGCCATGGCCGGGGGCGTGCTCATGGTCAGCGACAAGGTCGCGGACTGCAAGGACGACAGCAATCTGGAGGGCATGAAGCGCAGCTCGCCCGTCCTGTTCACCGTGCCGGGTCAGTTGTATGACTACGGAAATCGGAACGATCAGGATCTCGGACCGCCGTGGCGCGGCGGCGAAGCCACATGGTGGCTGCAGGAGATTGACCGGCCGTTCGAGCACTGGTCGGTGCTGGCCCGCTTCAACTGGCGGCAGGAGAAGCTGAAGTGGAACCGCGCTGGCAATCCGGAACAGGAGGTCAAGTTCGCGGACCTCGGATTGGCGGCTGACCGCGAGTACCTGGTGTTCGAGTTCTGGACCCAGACCTTCCTGGGCAAATCCAAAGGGTCGTTCAAGGCGCCTGCGCAGGATGCGAGCAACGCGCTTCAGGTTTTCGCCATCCGCGAGGCGCGGCCGCATCCCTGGGTCCTCTCAACCACCCGCCATATCTCTCAGGGCGGCGTCAGCCTGCTCGACGAACGCTGGGACGGCGATCGCAACGTTCTCTCCGGCAAAAGCGCTGTCGTCATCGGCGATCCGTACGTGCTGACGGTCCATCTGCCGGAGGGTTTCCGGCTCCAGGGAGCCGAAATCGGCGGTGAAAAGGTCGAGATTGCCAACCAGACTGGGACGGTGACGGTTCGCATCGTTCCGCCGGCAACCAAGACCGTCGAGTGGAACATGACCTTTGCCAAGTGAGGCTATCCTGCCGAGAAACCCTCAAACGGAGTAAGTGATGAGACATACATTGACAGTGCTATCTCTCATTGCAGCCATGGCCGCGACCGCGACCGAATCGGCCGCGGATTCGCCCGCAGCCCGCTGGCCGGCAGGAAGAGCCTGGCAATGGTATGGCGCGCAGCCGTGGCTGGTGGGTTTCAACTACATTCCGGCCACCGCCATCAACACGACAGAGATGTGGCAGGCCGACACGTTCGATCCTAAAAGAATCGACGAGGAACTGGCTTTGGCTGAGCAGGCCGGATTCAACTGCGCCCGTGTGTTCCTGCAATACCTGGTCTGGGAGGACGATCCGAAAGGGCTCGACAAGCGTATGGATCAATTCCTGTCCATCGCCAAGAAGCATGGCATACGCACCCTGTTCGTGTTGTTTGACGACTGCGCGTTCTCCACCATGACCAAGCCCTTCCTGGGCAAGCAACCGGAGGTGATTCCCGGCGAATACGCCAACGGCTGGACGCCCAGCCCCGGCCCGAAGCGGGTTCAGGATCGCTCTGCCTGGCCGAAGCTGGAAACCTACGTGCGCGAGGTAGTGGGCCGCTTCCGCGATGATCCACGCGTGCTCGGCTGGGACGTTTACAATGAACCCAGCAACACCGGCATGGGCAACAAGAGCCTCCCGCTGTTGCAGGCGGTCTTCAGTTGGGCGCGGCAGGTCAACCCCTCGCAGCCGCTGACCGCCGGCGTCTGGGGCGGCACGCCGGAAACGACGCGGGTATGCCTGGAACAGTCGGATGTGATTTCGTTCCACAGTTATGGCAAGGCCCCGGAACTGGAGCGTAAGATCACAGAACTCCAGGCCCAAGGTCGCCCGATCCTTTGCACCGAATGGCTCAATCGCCCGATTGGCTCGGTGGTGGAAACGTGCCTGCCGCTGCTGACGCGGCATCGCGTGGGTTGCTTCCACTGGGGTTTGGTCAACGGCAAGACACAGACGCATTTTCCGTGGGGGTCCAAGGCGGGCGCCCCGGAGCCACGAGTCTGGCAGCACGACATCTTTCACAAAGACCACACGCCTTACGACGAGAAGGAGCTAGCTCTTTTCAAGGAATTCATCCGCAAAAGCACATCGAACGCCGTCACGGTCGAAGGCCAGTGGCCGGCCGAAAAGGCGTGGACGTGGTATAGCCAGCAGCCGTGGCTGGTCGGCTGCAATTTCGTCCCCAGCACCGCCGTCAACGACGTGGAGATGTGGCAGAAGGAGACCTTCGACCCAACGACCATTGACCGTGAACTCGGCTGGGCGCAGGAACTCGGCTTCAATACCGTGCGCGTTTTTGTGAACTACGCCGTGTGGGAATCCGACCCGGCCGGCTTCAAAGACAACCTGCGGCGATTTCTCGAAATCGCGGACAAGCACGGCATCTCCGCACTCGTGATTCTGTTCGACGACTGCTTCAAACCCGAGCCGCGTGTGGGCAAGCAGGACGACCCGGAGCCGGGCGTTCACAACAGCCAGTGGGTGCAAAGCCCCGGTGCGAGGCGGCGCGAAGACCGCGCCGCCTGGCCGAAGCTGGAGCAGTATGTCAAGGACATCGTCGGTACGTTTGCGCACGACACACGGGTGCTGGCCTGGGAACTCTACAACGAGCCGAGCCAGTCGCTGCCCTTGGTGGAAGCCGCGTTCAAATGGGCGCGCCAAGCCAAGCCCTCGCAGCCCGTTACGACCACGATCTACGGCAACGCGCAAATGCAGAAACGCATCATCGAGCTTTCCGACGTGCTCTGCTTTCACGACTACGGGGCGCTGCCGGGCGTGAAAGCACAGATGGCAGGCCTGCTCGCGCACGGGCGGCCCGTCCTATGCACCGAATGGATGGCGCGCATACAAGGCAGCCTGTTCGAAACACACCTGCCGTTCTTCAAAGAAAACAAAATCGCCTGTTGGAACTGGGGCTTCGTGGCAGGCCGCGCGCAGACCTATTTCCCGTGGGGTTCCCCCAAGGGCGCGCCAGAGCCGAAGCTGTGGTTTCACGACATCCTGCGCAAGGATGGCACTCCCTTCAGCGCGAAGGAAGTCAGGTTCATCAAAGTGGCCACCGGCAAGCTGCCTAGGAGCGCTCTGCCGCATCCCACGACACTCGTCCCCACCGCTGAAAGGAGTCCTGTGCGGTGGCGCTGCAGTTTAGAGAAGCCGGCGGACACCTGGTTCACACCGGGCTTTGACGACGCCGCCTGGAAGCAAAGCGATGCCCCGTTCGGCACGGAGGAGTTACCGATTGCCCGCAAACCAAACACGGTGTGGACCAGCGCCGACCTCTGGCTCCGCCGCGAATTCGAGATGCCCGCCGGCAAGTTCACCGACCTGGCCTTGCTCCTGCACCACGACGAAGACACCGAGGTTTACATCAACGGCGTGCTGGCTGTGAAAGCCGGCGGCTACAACGCCGCCTACGAGTCCTTCGATATCTCGCCGGAAGCGCAGGCAGCGCTCAAGGCCGGCAAGAACGTCATGGCCGTCCACTGTCACCAGACCGCCGGCGGACAGTATCTCGACGTGGGCATCGAGGGCCTGGTGGCGGAAAAATGAGAAGAACCCAGTGAACCTGAAGGGAAAGGCAATGAATCGTGGAATGAAGTGGATGGTTGCCGGATGGATCGGCATGCTTGCAGGCGCGGCTTTCGCGGCCGACAACGACCCCACCCGTTACGGCGACCAGAACGAAGCCAAAGGCTTCTCCGAATGCAACCCGATCGTCCCCGGCCTGTTCGCCGATACGTCTGTGGCCAAGTTAGGCGATACCTACTA
>Ga0315286_10008204_pt1 | contig 10267 bp, 9 predicted proteins | sample YL17G10_0_MG_FD_205038 | JGI IMG/M metagenome (GOLD analysis project Ga0315286, IMG submission 205038) | Sediment microbial communities from Yellowstone Lake, YNP, Wyoming, USA - YL17G10_0 | ecosystem: Environmental > Aquatic > Freshwater > Lake > Sediment | place: USA: Wyoming | collected...
GCCATACACTATGCGTGTCCAAGAAGCACTTACGCGGCGGGGCAGGGCACGTGTCGAGCGTGTTCCCTTCATGCTGTCACCCCGAGCGAGCGCAGCGAGTCGAGGGGTCTCGCCGTGCGAATGTCCGAACGACAACGACCACAGCGAGATTCCTCGACTCGCTGCGCTCGCTCGGAATGACAACGCTATACACATACGGGTTAGGGGACCCGCCGCGCACCCGCGGGCCGGGTGCCCATGCCACCCACGACGCACACGCACAGCAAGACGCCCCGCCGCGCCAATGGGTGCTGTGGTGCTAACTGCCGGCGGCGTGGATGCCGAAGCCGAGCCAGGCCTCGGCCGCCTCCATCACGCCCTCGACGAACGTCGGATGGGAGTGGACCGTGGCGGCCACCTCCTCGACCGTCAGCTCGTTTCGCATCGCCAGGGCGATCCCCTGGATCACGTCGGTGGCGTGCTGGCCGATGACGACGGCGCCGAGGATCTCGCCCAGCCCCTCTTCGGCGATCAGCTTGACCTGGCCCTCGGTGTCGCCGTAGGCGCGGGCCATGCCGCTCGCCATGTAGCTGAAGCGGGCCACGCGGACCTTCTTGCCGGTCTTGGCGGCCTCGGCCTCCGAGAGGCCGACGCTGGCGACCTCGGGGTGCGTGTACACGCCCACGGGCACCACGGTGCGCGGGTCGCTCGCCCGGTGGCCGGTGGCGTTGTCGGCCGCCACGACGCCCATGCGGCTGGCGAGGTGGGCGTACTGCCGCGTCTCGGCCACGTCGCCGATGGCGTAGATGCCGTCGATGCTCGTGCGGCAGCGGTCGTCGACCTTGATGACCTTGCCTTCGAGCCTGACGCCGACGGCCTCGAGGCCGATGTCCTCGGTGTTGGGCGGGCGGCCGACGGCCACGAGGGCGTGGCCGGCCTGGAGGGTCTCGCCGCCGTCGAGCTCCGCCGCGACGCCGCCGTCGGTGGCTTTCATGCCGACGATCCGCTTGCCGGTGCGGATGGTCACGCCGCGCCTGTCGAGGCTCTTGACGATCGCCTTCGACGCGTCGTCGTCGAGGTTCGCGACCAGGCGGTCGAGCATCTCGACCACGGTGGTCTTGATGCCGAGCTCGGCGTACAGGGTGGCGAACTCGCAGCCAATAACGCCGCCGCCAACCACGACGATGCTCGCCGGAAGCTCGGAGGCGGTGGTGGCCTGGTCGGTGGTCCACACGCGGCCGGAGTCCCACGGAAAGAACGGCGGCCTGGCGGGGTGCGAGCCGGTGGCCAGGATGATCGCCTTGGCCTTGACTTCCTGCGGGCCGGCGTTGGTCTCGACCACGAGGGTGTCGCGGGCGGTCAGGCGTCCGCGGCCGCGGATGACGTCGATCTTGCGGCCCTTGAGGAGCATCTCGACGCCCTTGCGCAGTCCCGCCGTGACGCCGGCCACGCGCTTCATGTAGGCGGGTCCGTCGACGGCTGGCTTCGGGGCGGCAAAACCGTACTCGGCGGCCCGGCCGATGTGGTGGTAGATTTCGCTGGCGTGGAGCATCGCCTTGGTGGGGATGCATCCGACGTTGAGGCAGACGCCGCCGATGAGTCCGGCCTCGATGCAGCACGTCTTGGCGCCGCGCTTGGCGGCCCGCAAGGCGGCCACATACCCGCCGGGGCCCCCGCCCAGCACTGCCACGTCGTAAGTAGGCACAGATACCTCCTTTGCATGATGATCGCGGCCGTACCGGCCGCGGCTAAACGATGCATGCGTGTAAGCCGTCGCCGTGTTTAGCCGTCGCCGGTACGGCGACGAATCATCGCGGCCGTACCGGCCGCGGCTAAACGATGCGGCTTAACAAGACCGCCAAACGATACCGGCGCGTATCCTAACGGTGGCCCGGAGGCGAGTCAAACCCGAAAAGGCTCATCCTGCCCGCGCCGCGGGCCGATAAGAAGGTAAGCCAGAGCGCACCCACGTCCGAGGCTATCCCCGCCCCTACGGGGCATGCCGGTACCGGAGTGACTATGGAAGTGCTTTCGCGCGCTGCCAACCCTGTCCGGGAGACCGAGATCCATCTGTGCCGCGGCGACCTGTTGGCCGCCCTGGCCCGCCTACTCGACTACACGCCCAACGGCGACGTGCCGCACCACGCCCGCGTGGCGGTGCTGGCGGCCCGGATGGCCTCGCGCCTCCAGCGCATCGACCGCCTGACCGCGTTCTACGCCGGGCTGGTGCACGACATCGGCCTGATGGAGGAACCGCGCGACTACAGCCGCCTGTGGGACCTCGAGGAGCAGGCCAACCGGCCGCTCACCCGGTCGCACCCGCTCGCGGGCGCCCAGATGATCGCCGCCGTGCCGGAGCTCTACGGCATCGACGACATCATCCTCGACCACCACGAGTGGGTGAACGGCCACGGCTACCCGCGGGGCAAGTCGGGCGAGGAGGTCGGCACGGCCGCCCAGGTGCTGCGGTTCGCCGACACGTGCGACATCCTGCTTCGCGAGCAGGGGTCGCCGGAGCTCATTCCGTTCCTCGACGCGGTGCGGACGCGGACCGCCCCGCAGGTGACCGTGCCCGTCGCCGACGCCGGCATCGAGGTCCTGGGCGAAAGCGGTTTCTACGCCCAGCTCCTCACAACCCAGGACGTGGAGTTCCTGGTCGACAGCACCCTCCACCGCCTGGCGGCCGACGACTTCGTGACCACCGAGGCCGAGGGGACCGGCCTCCTGGAACTTTTCGCGAACGTCGTCGACGCCCACGCGTCGGACAAGATCGGCCACAGCCGGCGCGTCGGGAACCTGTCGGTCCTGTTGGCGATGGCGCTCGGCCTTTCGGCCGACGAGACGCTCAAGATCAAGTGGGCCGGGCTCCTGCACGACGTCGGCATGGTCGCGGTGCCGCGGACGCTCCTCGACAAGCCGGGCCTGCTCTCCGACGAGCAACTGGACCAGATTCGCGCCCAGGCCGTCCACACCGAGAAGCTCCTGGCGCCGATTCACGGCCTGGAAGACGTGACGGCCATCGCGGTGTCGCATGGCGAGGCGTTCGACGGCTCCGGCCACCCGCGGGGCCTGGCGGGGCACGAGATCCCCCTCGGGTCGAGGATCATCGCCATCTGCGACACGTTCGACGCCCTGACCAGCCGCCGCCCGTACCGCGAGGCCCGCGACAACACGCTGGCGATGGACATCCTGGTGCGCGGAAGCGGATCGGTCTTCGACCCGGAGATCGTCTCGACGGCCGTGCCGATGCTCCTCGGCCGCAGGACCGCAGACGAGCCGCTGACGGCCCGGGCGTGAGGTTTCATCCGAGCCCGCCGCGGTAGCGGCGGGAGACGTCGAACGGGGGGATATCCCGCCGCTCCCGCGGCGGGCTCGAATAAGAGCGACGGCGGGCTCGAATAAGAGCGGCCGCCGGCTCGAACAGGCCCGTAGGCCGCAGATCACGTGGCGGTCAGTCCTTCCGCCGCGCCACGCACATCATCTGGCCCGTGCGGCCTGCCAGCAGGGAAACCCAACTCATCAGGCCCGGCACCACGCGCGACCGGGCCAGCCGCCGATGGATCGCGCGGCCGGTCTCGTCGGCCACCTGGGCGAAGCTGCGGCGGAGGATCGCCGGCCGACGGACCGAGCGCAGCGTCTCGACCTCAAAGTCCGCGGCCTCCAGGTGCCGCCGGAGCGTCGCCGCCGTGAAGTGCGTCAGGTGCCGCGGCAGTTCCAGGGCGAACCACGCGGCGCCGAACCACCGGGCGTCCAGGCTGTCGAGGCGCGGGCACACGACGAGCAGCCGTCCGCCCGGCCGCAGCAGGCGGCGGGCCGCCTCCAGCGTCGCCTTCGGGCTCGGCACGTGCTCGAGGGCCTGCCACATCGTCACCACGTCGTACACCTGAAGCGGAAGATCGGCGCCGGGGAGCGTGCCGAGATGCAGCATGAGGCCCGCCTCGCGGCCGCGCCGGACGGCCTCGGCGCTCATGTCCATACCTTCCGCCTTCCAGCCGGCGGCCGCCATCTTCGCCACGTAGCTGCCGACGCCGCAGCCGAAGTCGAGGAGCCGCCCCTCGCCCGCGTAGGGCAGGTAGCCGAACGTCCGTCGGCCCGACAGCGCCGCGGCCGCCAGGGGCGCCGTCAGCCACCGCACGACGTCGGGCGACGGGCAGCCGAGGGGATAGCCCCGGCGATTGACGAGGGCCCACCGCAGGAGGCCCTGCGGCGCGCGGGCCTCGCGCCCGCCAGCCTGGTGCTCGGGGTACTCCTCGGGATACGCGGCGGCCAGGCTCGTCGGCGTCGGCCCCGGGCTGGTCCGCGCCAGGCCGCACCGGCGGCAGGCGACCACGTTGAACTCGCCCGGCATGCCGTGGGCCCGGTCGCGCCCGCGCAGGAGGACCTGGGCATCCCGGCTGCCGCAGTAGTCGCAGGGAACCTCTTCGAGTTGCCATGGAGAGTGTGACATCACAGCATCACCGAAACTCCGCCCGGCTAGCTACGTACATGCTCAGCGTGGGTGGCATGGTCACGCGCCGTTGCGTGGCCATGCGGTCGGTCGGTGCAGGCGCCGCATGATCCCGAGCATCCCGTAGGGTGGCCCAACGTGGGGGTACGTGTTTGGCGTGGGTGGCACGGTCACGCGCCGTTGCGTGACCGTGCTTGCTGCTCCACGTGACCATGCATGGCCACGCAACGGCGCGTGGCCGTGCCATCCGGCAATCTGGTATGACGTTAAACACACACACATCGGGTGACCATGCCACGCGGCGGTTCGAGACGGCGTTCACGCCACCCACTGCTTCAGCAGCGACTCCAGCCGGTCGGTGGAACGTTCCCAGTCGAAGGCGAGGCTCCGCTCGTGGGCGGCCTCGGACATCTTGCGGAGGAGCGACTCGTCCTCCACCAGCAGGGCGATGCGGCCCGCCATCGCTTCGGCGTCGCCGACCGGCACCAGGAACCCGCTGATGCCGTCCTCGATGATGAACTCGTGCCCGCCGGAGCGGGCCGCGACGGGCACCGTGCGGCAGGCCATCGCCTCGAGGACCGTGAGGCCGAAGCCCTCGCTGCGGCTCGGGGCCAGCCAGACCTCGCACCCCGCGTAGATCCGCCGCAGGCGCTTCGCCTTGGGCAGGACGTAGGTCTCGGTCCGATGGGGGCGCCGGCGGGGCCGGCTTGCGCCGAAGAGGACCAGGCGGATCTCCGGGAAGCGGTCGCGCACGCGGGCCATCGCCTCGAAGCCCTCGGCGGCGCCTTTCATGTGGCCAGGTACATACATCATGCCGACGGTGCGCGGCGTGCGGAACTGCCGGTCGGTCGAGTAGAACTGCGAGTGGTCCACGCCGTCCGGCACGACGATGGCCTCCAGGCCGAACCGCTCCTTCAGGTACGACGCCACGTGGTCCGAGACGGCCACCCGCAGGGCGGGCAGGGCCATCACGGCCTTCGCCAGGTCGGGCGCGGCCTCCATCGGCACGATGTCCTGGACGATCTCGACGAGCCGGCCCTTGGCGGCCGGAAAGGCCGCGACGTCGCGGGTGGTCTCGAGGCCCGTGGTCACGAGGACGTCGGCGTCGGGCGCGGCGTCGGGCGCCAACTCGATGGCCCCGACGAGCGGGCAGCCCGACTCGTCGAGCGCATCGGCGACGTGGCGCGAGAGCAGCCGCTGAAACCACCGGCGCAGGTCCTGCGGCGTGCGGCGGTAGAGGACGGTCACGTCGTGGCCCCGGGCGCGCAGGCGACCGGCGTATTCGCCCATCACCTTGACGCCGCCGTGCAGACCCCGGCCGGGCACCACGAAAGTGATTCGCAAGGACTCCTCCTTCCGGCGGGGCGACACTATAGCAGGAGCGCGGGGGGGAAGCAACCGCATCGTTGAGCCGCGGCTCATCTGGCCGCCCAGGTTGCGGGGCGCGTTTGTCTTGCCGAGAACGCGCGCCCAGCAACCTGGGCGGCTAAAGGTTCGTCGCCGTACCGGCGACGGCTAAGCGATATGACGGCTAAACGTTGCGATGGCTAAACGTTGCGATGGCTAAACGCGACGACGGCGACACGATGCGACGGCTGAACGATGCGACGGCCAAACGTGGGCGCGGCCGCGCCGTCACCCCATGTTGGCCCGGATGAGGTCGATGCGGTCGGGGGCGGCGTTGCCGAGGCCGATGGACTGGGCGTAGGCCATCATCTGCCGCGCGGCCGTCATGGGCCACTCCTGGCCGCGGACGACCGCGCGTTTCTCTTCGAGGATCCGCAGGCCCACCGCCGACGCCGCCACGGGGTCCGTGGCGACGATCAGCCCGCGGTAGTCCCAGCGGTAGTCGGGATTGTCGGCCGGGCCGCCGGCGAAGAGGGGGCGGATGGCGTCGATGATCACCAGGCGCGTCTTGCGGCGCAGCGGCTCCAGGGCGCTCAGCTCCGGCAGGCTGTGCGGCAGACGGTCGGGCTCCCAGCCGTGGAAGGCCGCCGGGTTGTTGACGCTACCCAGGTGGTTCTTCATCGCCTCCGAGAGTCCGTCGCCGAAGTGGGCCTTGAGCACGGTCACGTTGACGATGGCCGTGGCTTGGTCGGTGTACAGCCGCCGGAGGTGCGTCTTGAGGCCGCGCGACGGGAGCGTGAACGGCGGCGAAAGCTCGTTGTACGGCGCCGGGATGTCGCGGTCGACGAGCAGGATGCGCTCGGGCTTGACCTTGGCGCCGGCCGCCAGTTGGGCCGAGACGGCGTCGCTGATCTCCGTGTGGCTGTGGAGGGTGGGGGCGCCGATCGAGTTATGCTTGATGGCGACGAAATCGTCCTCGCGGCCGACAGCCTGCCAGGCCTCGGCCTCGGTGCGCTTGCCCGTCAGCTCCACGAGCGCGCGGTCGAGCATCTGGCGGACGATCGGCGGGTTGACGCGGTACTCCTTCAGGAGGACCTCGGGGTGCGTGACGAGGACGACGCGGCTGCGGGGCAGGGTTTCAGCGACGGCGGCGGCGCTCGCCCCGCGCGGCCAGGCCGAGGCCACCGTGGCGGCCGCGGCGCCGGCGGCCAGCATCTGGAGAAACTCGCGGCGGCTCAGCCCGGCGGCCGCCGCACGGCGGGCCAGGCGGGCCTCGCGCCGCGCGAAGTCGGCGCAGATGCCGGCGAGCGAGAGGTGATGGTCGCAGCTCAATCGTTTCTCCCGGGCACGATTTACTTCGGCGGAATCACCAGGACGGTCCCGACCGGGATTTCGCTCAGGGCTTGGATCGCCTGGTTGGCCTCGACAATCCTGGGCCAGAGCCTGCCGTCGCCGTAGAACCGCCGGGCCACGAGGAACAGCTTGTCGCCGGCCTGCCACGTGTAGGTTGTGGGCAGGGCGGGCGTCTTCTCGCGCGGGGGCGTCGCGATGTGCACGACCGGCCGCGGCGGCTCGCGCGGCTCGGGAGCCGGGGCCTCGGTGCCAGCCGTAACCTGCGGCGTAGGAGTCGGCGGGCGGGGGGCCTCCGTCGAAGAGGGCGGCTCGACGACCGTCTCCGGACCGCGAGGGGTGACGCCCGGCTTCTGCGCGGCGGCAGCCGGTGTGGTGGCGGGCGTCTTCGTGGCGGTTGTCTTGGCGCCGCCGCAGCCCGCCGCCAGGGGAAGCACCAACGCCACGCCCACCGCCGCCACCATCCGCCACGGTCTCATCCGGCCGGCTCCTGGTTCCTTTGCCGCCGAGGCATTATAATCAAGCGCGTCGCGCGAAAACTCGACACTCTCCGCGCGGCGGAAACCTCGAGGCGGCGCGGGGCCGTCAGGCTTGTGCTTTCGGCGAACTTATTTCGGCGGAATCTTCAGGACCGTCCCGATCGTCAGCTTCTTCGGGTCCTTGATCTTGTCCTTGTTGGCGGCGAAGATCTTGTTCCAGGCATTGGCGTTGCCGTAGGCTTCACGGGCGATGGAGCTGAGCGTGTCGCCCTTCTTCACCGTGTAGGTCGAGCCGGGGGCCAGCTTCTCGGGCGGCGGCGCCCTGTCGACGACGGCCGTCTTCATCGGGGGGAGCTTCTCCACCCGGGCGGGAACCGTGCCCGGCTGAGGAGTCTCGATAAACGTTGGCGGCGGCGTGACGGCCGGCGCCGTCACCGCGGGCGTCGCGGCAACGTCGGCCGGCTCCATCTGCGGCAATTCCTCGCGCTTCTTGGCACAGCCCATCATGACAAACGCCACCACCCCGACCATCACCCAAATCAACGCTCGCATGGTTCTTCCTCTCACTCTTGTCCCCTCCGCCCTGGCGGAGTCAGGTTACCTGGTAACGGATTTCCCCTGAACGTTCGTGACATTGACCGGCAGGCCGTTGTTGTCCGGCGGGATCACGAGTTCGATGCCCGGCGCGTAAGCCCCCGGCTGGGTCAGCGCCAGGGGGTTGCGCTGGCGGATCTTGTATTCCATGTAGCCATGGCCATAAAAACGCTTGGCCAGGGCGTACGGGGTGTCGCCGGCCTGCGTCTTGTAGACGACGTCGCCCGTCGCCGCCACCCGGGGATTCTGCCCCGGCTGCTGGAGGCACTGGCCGGGCGTGGTGGACGCGGTTCCCGCCGCTGCCGCCAGGATGACGATAGCCAGAAACCTGGAGCCGTTGACCATCCGCCGTGGCGTCCTCCCGTCGCTTCCACGCCCGCCCGCAAAACGGTTTGCGAGTCTATCCGTTTCGCGCGCCAAGTCAAGTGCCAATAAAACGGGCGACCGCCTCCCGTAGCGGGTCGATCGGCGGCAGGTCCCAGAAGACGAGGGCGGCGATCGTGGCCCCCGCCTGGAGGTCGAACGGAAGGGTCCCGCGCTTCCATCGCCACACGAGGACGCCCCAGAATCCGGGCGGCCCGTCGCCCGGGGCCTCGCCCCCCTCGGCGGCGGCACACGCCCGCCGCGCCCGCCAGAGCCGGTGGGCCACGGTCGCGATCGGCGCGAGGCCCAGGATCCACACCGCCGTCGGCAGATGGTGGAACGAGAGGCCCAGGAGGATGGTGACCACCCGCTCGGGCCGCTGCCAGAAGCCGCCGCCGGCGTCGGCCCCCTCGTTGCCGGCCCGGGCCTTGATGTAGCTGATCAGGTACCCCCACACCAGGCCCACCGTGGCCAGCAAGGCCAGCGTGACGTTGGGTGCGGCGGCGCCCCACTCGGCCGGCCGCATCACGTAGTAGAAGGTCATGCCGAGGTACAGGGCGGCGTCGCTCGCGCGGTCGCAGGTGGAGTCGAGCACCGCGCCGAACCGGGTGCCCAGGCCGCCGACGTTGGCCATCGAGCCGTCCAGGAGGTCGCACGCCCCCGCCCCCACCAGGAGGCTGACGGCCCAGGCCCGCCAGTGCTCCTGCCCGGCGGCTATGGCGAGGCCGGCGCCCACCGTGCAGAGCATCCCCAGCACGGTGACGTGGTTCGGCCGCAGGCCGGCGCGGACCAACCCGCGCGCCAAGCCGTCCCGCACGGGGGCAACCAGGATGTTGATGAGCCTGGAAACCATGCCTGGGAAATGCCAACTGGGTGCGAATGCGTGAAACAGCGCGGTCGCCTCGCCACGGCGAGTCTTCGACTTCGGCTCCCCGCTAATACGACAGCGCTAGATACGGGTTTGCGCGGCCAGCAGTCTTGCCCGCCGCGAGAATGCGGGCGCGTACGCGCGGTGGGCAAGACTGCCCACCGCGCTATCGCCGGTTCTGAAACAGCCTCTAAACGCGGCCGCGACATCGGCCGCCGTTACGAGAAGCGGCGGCCGGCCATGAATTCCTCGACGGCGGCCCGCGCGTCGGCGTCGCTCATCTGCTCGGGCGGATGCTTCATCAGGTACGCCGACGCACTGTGGAGCGGCCCCGACAGGCAACGGTCCCTCGCCAGGCGGCAGAGCCGCAGGGCGTCGATGCCGCAGCCGGCGCTGTTCGGCGAGTCCTCGACGCTCAGCCGCAGTTCGAGGTTGAGGGGTACGCCGCCGAAGCCGCGGCCCTCCATGCGCAGGAAGCAGACCTTGTTGTCCTTCTGCCAGGCCACGTAATCGGCCGGCCCGATGTGGATCTGGTCGTCGGGCAGCCGGTGCTCGAGCTGCGACTGGACCGCCTCGGTCTTCGAGATCTTCTTGGAGGTCAGGCGGTCGCGCTTGAGCATGTTGAGGAAGTCGGTGTTGCCGCCGGTGTTGAGCTGGTAGGTGGCGTCGAGGGCCACGCCGCGGTCGCGGAAGAGGCGCGTGAGCGTCCGGTGGACGATGGTGGCGCCGAGCTGGGCCTTGATGTCGTCGCCGATGATCGGGATGCCCGCGGTCTTGAAGCGGTCGGCCCACTTGGAGTTGCTGGCGATGAAGACCGGGATGCAGTTGACGAGGCTGACG
>Ga0315286_10008206_pt1 | contig 10266 bp, 8 predicted proteins | sample YL17G10_0_MG_FD_205038 | JGI IMG/M metagenome (GOLD analysis project Ga0315286, IMG submission 205038) | Sediment microbial communities from Yellowstone Lake, YNP, Wyoming, USA - YL17G10_0 | ecosystem: Environmental > Aquatic > Freshwater > Lake > Sediment | place: USA: Wyoming | collected...
GGCCCGCCCAGTCCACGGCCCCGGCACGCTTGGCGATGATCGCCGCGGCATCCGCGCAGGATGAGCCCCCGAGGACCGCTGCCAGACTCGCCAGGAGGGCCAAGACGGAGAACGTTCTTTTCGCTCCCATGATGGTTTTTGCCCCTGATATCAGGCTAGCACCAAACGCCCGATTAAGGAAACAGGACAAGGCTTTATCAGCCTTTTGAAAGCTCATTGAAATAATCCGCCTCGTAGCCAGGGACTAGCCGCGCAGTCTTAGCTCGCACACCTCGACAGCGGTGGCGTCAAGGTTGCCCGCCCAGCCGTGAGGCCCTCCATTGTAGTGCACGACAATAAATTCGTACGATTGGCCCGGGGGAAGCGGATCCGCGGGATCGCAAGCCGCATCCAGCCGGGCGGGAAGCCGGTAGGGATTCCACTCCCTTCGAGGCATGTCGAAAATCCATTCAATCCCCAGGTCCTGCAGAGGACCTGCCAGTCCCCCTGTCCCCTCATCGGCAGCCCCGAAGTACTTCAGTTTCAATCGCGCTCTTTCGACAACCGCCCGGCCGCCATTACGGACGCGAATGCGGATGGCCGTGGCCAACGCCGTCTGAGAGTCCTCCGATCGATCGCCCTCGGGCCTCCGGAGATCGGGCGCCTCCAGATCGGCGGCCACTTCGAGGATTTCCGCCGTCAAGTCCGGATATTCCGCGGCGGGCACCATTTGGTCCGGGGGAGTCAGTCTCACCGCGTATGCCGCAACGGTATCGAAGCTCACACCGCTGATCCCCCCCTGCGCCCCTATCCCGACCTCCTCATGAACGTAGACTCCCGGAAACAGAGGCCCGACTTTGACCTCTCTGGACGTCACCACCCCCGGGGTCGCAGCCCCGCGTCCGTCGATGCGGAGTTCCGCTTCGCGGACGAGAAACGGCTAGCGATTGCAGATCTCGAGCTTCAGATAGACACCCATATACGCGAGATCCCAGTCAGATTCGGCGACGACGATTTTATCGGGAGATACCACCGGCCACATCGGGCTTCACTTGCTCCTATGATTCAGGACGATAATTCGTGATATATGAGAATGTCAAGCCGCCTTGGCTGCTTGTTGCCTAGATCAGGATGCCGGGAGCATTGTGGGAAGGGGTGGTCACGCCCTTGGAACTTTCGCTTCACTGGTGGTACACTGTGCGGGAAAAAGCATATTTCCATCGAAGAAAACATGAGTCTCTTCAGGGATCATTAATGTCAGGAATCAAATCGCGAGCCAAATCATCATGAACAAGAAAAATATGGCGGCTGTTGTTCTGTTCGCTGGAGCGGCTTTTTTGAGCGCTGGAGAATTGCAGGCCCAGACCGGCAATGATCAGCAATGGCCATCTTTTAGAGGTCCCATGGCTCGCGGCTATCTGGCAAACTCCAAAACTCCCGCCGCCTGGAATATCGAGAATCCCAAAGATATCAAATGGAGGACCTCCATTCTCGGATTGGCGCACTCCTCTCCCGTCATCTGGGATAATTTCCTTTTTGTGACAACGGCCGCGACCGGCCAGAACGACGAGTCGATCAAGCTCGGCCTCTATGGAGACATCGACGAGGCTGACGACAAAAGGATCCACCAGTTCAAAGTCTATTGCCTTGACAAGAACAACGGAAAGGTCCTTTGGGAAAACGTCGCCCATAAGGGAATTCCCAAATCGAAGCGCCACACGAAATCGACTCAAGCCAATTGCACACCGGCCACGGACGGCAAATACCTGATCGTTCATTTCGGATCCGAAGGCCTCTTTTGCTACGATTTGAAAGGAACGTTGATCTGGAAGAAGGACATGGGGATCCTGAATCCGGGCCCCTATACCGATCCGGGAGTGGAATGGGGCTATGCGAGCTCTCCCGCCCTATTCAAGAACAGGATCATTCTTCAGTGCGACATCCCCGGCAAGCCGTTTATCGCTTCTCTTGACGTCGCCACGGGCGAAGAGAAATGGAGAACCTCGCGTGAAGACGAGGTGTCAACCTGGTGCACCCCCGCCATCTATACAAAAGACGGGAATACCCAGGTGATCGCCAACGGATATCGCCAGATCTGCGGATATGATTTCGAGACCGGGAAGAAGATCTGGAGATTGAGCAATGGAGGCGATGCTCCCGCTCCGACACCGGTCATCGCGAACGACCTCATCTACATCAACAGCTCCCACGGAAAATTTTCCCCGATCTTTGCCATCCGGCCGGAGGCGAAGGGCGATATCACCCTGGACGCCGAAGCCACTAAAAATCAGTATATCGTCTGGAGCGTGAAGCGCGGCGGGGCCTACATGCAGACGCCTCTCATCTACGAGGGGCTACTGTACAATCTCAATATCAACGGACTACTGACGTGCTTTGACGCCCTGACCGGGGAAACGAAGTATCGAGAGAACCTGAAAGAAGCTTTCTCCGCCTCGGCCGTCGCCGCCGACGGGAAGATCTACTGCAGCTCCGAGGCCGGGAACGTCTTCGTCATCAAAGCCGGACCTTTTTTCGAGCTGTTGGCGAAGAATGGTCTCAAGGACAATTGCATGGCCACGCCCGGCATATCCGGCAATACGCTTTATTTCAGGACTCAGCATAGCGTTATTGCGATCGAGTAAAGAGCAGGGACTGCATACCTCCGACCAATGCCGCCCCTGCTCAAAGACTCCACCGCATCCGAGCTGCAGGCGCGTCTTGCGCCGCTCGGGGTTTCGCTCCGTCTGGCCCGACAGCTGCAGGCGGCGGTCATCAGGCGCGACGCATTTCCCGATAGCCTTCCGGAAGTCTCGGACAGGTTGCTGGCCCGCGTGCGGGGAGAGGTGCGCCTGCCGCGGCTGGTCCTGCGGGACAAGGTCGTTTCGGAGCGGGATGGATTCGCCAAGTATCTTTTCCAAGGCGACGGGCCGGAGCCGTTTGAGGCGGTAAGGATCCCGCTCGTGCATCGGGCCGGTGACGAGAAGCTCATCGTGTGCGTGAGCTCCCAGGTAGGATGCGCGCTGGGCTGTAAATTCTGCGCGACGGGGCGGATAGGTTTTGTACGTAACCTGTCGACGTGGGAAATGGTCGATTCCGTCATCCGCATCGCCGTGGATTCGCCGCATCCCGTGCGCGGAGTGGTATTCATGGGGATGGGCGAACCGATGCTGAATTATGAGGCCGTCGTGCGCGCGGCACGGATCCTGAGCGAGCCGTGCGGGATGGCGATTTCGGCCAAGTCCATCAGCCTCTCGACGGCGGGGGTGGTGCCGGGCATTCGGCGATTCACGGCCGACCGGCTGCCGTTCCGTTTGGTGGTGTCGCTCCTGAGCGCGGATCCGTCCCGGCGGGGCGGGCTCATGCCGGTGGAGGAGGCCTGTCCGCTGCCGGAGGTGATGGAGGCGATCCGGGAATACCATGGGGCGTCGGGTCAGCGCGTGGTGTTGGCCTGGCCGATGATTTCCGGATTCAACACGCGGGAAGAGGATGCCGTCCAGCTGGCTGAGCTGGTTCGGGACCTGCCGATCACGCTGAATCTGATCGATGTGAACGATGCCACCGGGCGCTTCCAGCCTCCTTCGTCCGAGGAGCTGGATACGTTCCGGGATGCGTTGCGAAAGCATCTGAAAATGCCGGTGGTGCGGCGCTATAGCGGGGGGCAGGACATCCATGCAGCTTGCGGGATGCTGGCCGGAGCGATATGAAGTTCGCCAATGTCAACCGATTTCGATGCCCACCGGGCAATGATCCGAGCCGTGAACGTCGGCGCGGATGAACGCGTGCCGGAGGCGCGGCCGCAGCGCCTTTGAGATCAGGAAATAATCGATCCGCCATCCCACGTTGCGGGCTCGCACGCCGGGCATCGGACTCCACCAGGTATAATGGCCGCCGCGGGACTCGAACTCGCGGAAGGTGTCCAGAAAGCCCTTTCGGACGAAGGCCTCGAAGCCGCCGCGCTCCTCGGGAGTGAAGCCGTGGTTGCGCACGTTGGCCTTGGGGTTCGCCAAGTCGAGCTCCGTGTGAGCCACGTTGAAGTCGCCGCAGACAACGACAGGTTTGCGGCGCTCCAGCTTTTTGAGAAACCGCAGGAAATCGGCGTCCCATTCCTGACGATACGCCAGCCGGGTCAGCTCGCGCTGGGAATTGGGCACGTAAACATTCACCAGGAAGAAGTCGTCGAACTCGGCCGTCAGCACCCGGCCTTCGGCATCATGCGCGGGCCGGCCGATGCCGGGACGGACGTTGAGGGGGCTGCGCGTCGTGAAGATGGCCGTGCCGGCGTAGCCCTTCTTCTTGGCCGGATTCCAAAAGGTCGCATAGACGGAGGGCCAGCGCGGCTCCACTTCGCCGGGCTCGGTGCGGGTTTCCTGAAGGCAGAGAACGTCCGGCCGTTCGTCGGCGAGGTACTCGAGGAAATTCCGGCGGAGGCTGGCGCGCAGCCCGTTGACGTTCCAGGAAATCAGCTTCAAAGAAAGCCTCCGGCCCGGAAGGGGCCTTTGTTATTTTATCTCTTCCAGAATCAAAATCCAGCCCTTCCCCGACGTCAACTCGCGGAGACGGCGGCAGAGGCGGGGATCGGTGATCCTCAGGAGGAATAGCTCCAAGGCTCTGTTGAGGGCCAATCGGCTATGGACTTCACCATTCCCAAGATGCTTCCGTCCTATTTCCCGGAGGCTTCTGGTATAATACGCCTCTTTTTACCGGAGCTTACCCATGATCTTTCGTCGATGCCTCGGCTGGATAATGATCCTCGGCCTCGCCCTCTCTCTCTCCGGCCAGTCCAGACCCTTGACGATCAGAGCGACCCGGATCGAGCGCGGCCCCGTGCTGGACGGATCCCTCGCCGACGAGGTCTGGGGTCAAGCCGTTCCGATCAACGGGTTCAAGATGGTCTTCCCGAACGCCGGCCAGGAGCCGTCGGAACGGACCGAATTGCGCATCCTCTTCGACGGGTCGGACCTCTATCTTGGCGTCCATTGCTACGACCGCGAGCCGGGGAAGATCACGGCGAACACGATGGCCCATGACACGGCCGAGGATTACGACGAGGCGAACGACGACACGATCAAGATCCTTCTCGATCCGTTCCAGGACAAGCGCGACGCCTACCTGTTCATCGTCAATCCGCGCGGGGCAAGAAGTGAGGGCCTGGCCTTCGGCGAGCATGCCAGCCTGAACTGGGACGGCATCTGGGAAGCGAAGAGCCGGATCCTGCCCGACGGCTGGTCGACCGAGATCAGGATACCGTTCAAGTCGATCTCGTTCAATCCGGGCATTGCGGCCTGGGGCATCAATGTCGAGCGGAACATTTCGCGCAAGCAGGAGACGATCCGGCTGTCCGGCATCCGGCGCGATGCTTTCTTCAACAACGCGGCTGAAGCCGCTCTTCTCGAGGGGATCGCCGGCGTAAAGCAAGGCCTGGGCTTGACCTTCCGCCCGTACGGCCTGGTCAGCTCCGTCCGTGAGTTCGAGCCCAGCGAGGGCGCCGAATGGAGAGTCGACGGCGGCTTCGACCTTTATAAGAACATCACACCCAACTTCGTCGGGGCATTCAGCTACAACACCGATTTCGCCGAGACCGAGGCCGACGAGCGGCGCCTGAACCTGACCCGATTCTCCCTCTACTTTCCCGAAAAGCGAACCTTCTTCCTCGAGGGCTCGGAGATCTTTAATTTCGCCGGTTCGAGCGGGGGCAGCGATTCGGTCTTCGTGCCCTTCTTCAGCCGCCGGATCGGCCTGTTGGCCGGGCAGCGCGCCCCCGTCGCGTTCGGGACCAAGGTTTACGGGAAGCTCGGCGAGACAAGCATCGCCCTCATCGATGTCGGGACGCGGAGCTTCACGCTCAAGGACGGGACCCCGGTCGGCGGGCGGAACTTCGTCGCCGGCCGGATCTACCAGAACCTTTGGGAGGAAAGCAAGGTCGGGATCATTTTCACCCACGGAAGTCCCGAGGGATCGAACAACACCCTGGCCGGATTCGATTTCACCTTCAAGACGTCGCGGTTCCTCAAGAACCAGAATTTCAACGCCACGGCCTGGTATGTCCATAGCTGGAACGCCATCAAAAACGGGCGGCACCAGGGCTTCGGATTTCGGCTCGACTACCCCAACGACCTGTGGGACATCGTGACCTCGTACGGGTATTACGGCGACGCCCTCGATCCCGGCCTGGGATTCCTGCCCCGGCCGGGCGTCCAGAATTACAACCTCGGGATCAGCTACAAACCGCGGCCCGAAGGCGGGTTCGTCGGCAACCTCGTCCGGCAGTTCTTTTTTGAGCTGCGCTTCACGTCCTATTGGGACCTCGAGGGACGGCTGGAGACCCTGCGCATCTTCACCGCCCCGCTGAACATCCAAACCGAGAGCGGCGAACATATCGAGTTCAACATCGTCCCCAACCGCGACGTCCTTCCTTATGACTTCGAGATCGCCGGCGGGGTCATCCTCCCGCGGGGCGCTTATGATTTCACGAACTATGCCCTTCAATTCGACACGGCCGGCCACCGGCCCTGGGGCGCGCACGCCGAAGTTTCGTTCGGACCGTTCTATTCCGGCCGCTACACGAACGCGGAAATCGGATTCTCCCTCAAGTTCAAGGGCTTCGCGACATTCTCCCTCAACACGAACTTCGTCCGCGGAAACCTGCCTCAGGGCAAGTTCTCGGAGAATGTCTATGAGCTCAAAGCGGACCTCTTCCTTTCGCCCGACCTGGGACTGATGAACTATATCCAATACGACGACGTCTCGAAGAACCTCGGTTTCAATCTCCGCTTCCGCTGGCAGATCTCGCCCGGCAACGAGATCTATTTCGTTTATACGAAAAACTGGGAACAACGCTGGGACCCGGCCAGCCGGTTCATCCCCCTCGGCGAGCGGGGGGTCTTCAAGGTCACCCTCAGCCTCCGCCCCTAAGGGGGGACGGGGCATCTATTGGCCGCATTCATTTGTATTCTTAATCACAAAGAAACGATAGGATCCTCCCTTCAACATCCCGCTCGCCGGATGAAGATAGGGCTGTCAACGCCGGTGGTTGCATGCCGGTTTCAGCCGGCCGGGGGGGCTATCTCAGGATTCTGCTGGGCGATCGGCCAAGGGGGAAAGATCTTGACCACGTCTCCCTGGAAAAATGGAAAAAGGTCCACCCCGGATCGGAGAATCACACAGAGAAAACGTTAACCGGAGTTGACACTCTCCAGAGGACAGAGGAAATGTATTACTTCCTCTCTTCCAGGATCAGCAGCCACCCCTGACCTGAACCACGGATCTTGTTCCATTTCGCCGCGCTCATCATCCTAGGACCTCCCGAGCGAAGACCTCGGCCAGCCTCGCATCGTCAAACGAGATCATAGCTTTGAAGACGCCCGCTTCGTCCACCCCGCCCTCGATCACCAGAAAATACGGGTGCGGGTGAAAATTGATCCGGCCCCCGAAGGCCTGGATGACGGCGATAATGCCGGGTTTAAGCTCTGAATAATTTTTGATACGTTATTCATTTCCGGGCCACTTACTAATAGCCGATATATTTCAAGCATTCCGTAGAAAGGAGGATTTTCTTGTCAGGGAGCGACAAGAGGCTTTCCCACTCTTTATCTCGGGGAATTCATCGATGGATCGGGTTGACAAGGAAGGCAAAATTGCCGAAAAGGAGGCACACCATGTCACGGCAATTCTTCAAAATCTTTTCTTTGGCCCTGCTTGCGGTCATCGTCGTCGTGGGATCCGTGGCCGGCCAGAAGGGCGGTGGTGGGGGGACCAAAGATATCCCCATGAAGGCTGTTTTTTCCGACGGTTTCAAGATCACAGGTGATTCCGACCTCCTCTACGTCCACCAGGGGACCGGGCCCGGCATGAATTCTCTCGTCATTTTCCAAATCGGTGGCTGGTTGAAGGGGGCTTTCGAAATGGTCATCCATTCGAATTCCGGCCGATATGTGAATCTGCTTTTCGATAACGCCGTGGACTTTCCTCCAACAGACCCTCTGCCCGCCGGATGCGGATATCCTTATTTCCTCTATCCGCCCTATTCACGGACCGAGCCGGTGGAAACCACTCAATTCCGCCTGGGTACCATATGGAAATGTCAATGGATCCCTCATGATGGCTGGACCGAGCTTATTCGATCCACGACTCGCAAGGATGCGACCATTTTGGATCTTACTACAATGCGTATGGGTGAGACTGTCGGTGTCTCGTTCGAGATGGCCGAGTTCCGGGTCAAGGATGATCCGTTGACCCCGGGATATGACGAATCCGTGGATGGATTTGGCCTGTCTGGTTACCCGCACGGCGCGGGATATCTTCTCGTCACGGCCACGGATTGGGACAATAACAAAATCATGGACTGGACCCTCAAAACAATCTCCGGCAGACTCGTGGTCAAGGAATACGACAGGACCGCGGATCTGCCCTACGGCGATTGCTTCAAGTTGAACTCTGGAAGCCTTTGTTATTGCGGGGCTTTCTCGATGCCCTTCGAATTGAAGATTGCCCGGAAGTAATAAGGTCCGATGCCGGCCGGAGACTCTTGGAAGGGAACCCTTGCTTAGGGTTTCTTTCCATAAGAACATTTAACAACAAATTCAGGGGATAATACTCCTTGAAGGGGTGGTGGAGCTTGCGGGTATTCCCGCCGCCCGTTGGAGGAGGACCCTGTGGAAGGGTCCTCCTCCAAGAGTGTCCGGGGGGGCCCCTCCGCCCCCCTCAAACTCCCCCGTCGGTTGCGCCTTCAAGGGAGTATCTATTTATGTAAGAAATTTGCGAGACGCGCAACAAGGATTTCCTCCAAAGGAGCATCTAAAAATAAATTCATGGGGGGATAGATCACCAGGACATCCCCCAATAATTAGGCCCGAATCGGGCTAAGTTGTTTTATTCTTTGGAATTAGTCCGAACACATTTCTGGAAATGATAATTGGGGGTACTTTTCGGGCTTTATGAAATAAAATGGGGTCTCCAGATGCCAAGCCCGAAGGCTTGCATAAGGTTGTGACGCCTGAGGAGACCCCGCATGCATTATGCCAAAACCGCGCTTAAATTACGAGAGCAAATCCTCCGATTTTCGGGGGTACTTTCCGCAGGGATGCCGAAAACGTGTCGCCGGTTCATCGCCGAGATGCTGTATGGGATCCAGGCCCGCCAGTCGGTTCGATTGACCGAGATCGGCCGGGCCCTGGAAGAACCTATCTCTTTAAAGAAGACGGAATATCGGTTGTGCCGCCAACTGCGGCGGGCCGGGCTCTGGGAGCGGCTCACCCAAACGCTCGGCCGGATGGCGGCTGACCGGATCGAGGATCTCACCTTGTTGATCCTAGATCTCTCCGACATCAGCAAGAAGTACGCGAAGAAGATGGAATACCTGGCCCGGGTTCATGACGGGAGCGAAGACGGCTTGGGGACCGGCTACTGGCTCCTTCAGATCATAGGCGCCGAACCGGGGAAACACATGGTTCTTCCTCTTTATAATCGTCTCTACTCCCAGCGCAGCCCCGATCATGAGAGCGAAAACATCGAGATCCTGACGGCCATCGAGACGGTGAGTCAAACGACCCAAGGCAAAGGGGTCTGGGTCATGGACCGGGGTGGGGACAGGGATAAACTGCTTTTTCCCCTGATAAAAGGCAAACGTCGGTTCCTCATTCGGTTGCGCAAAGGTCGGGACCTCATCTATCAGGGCCGCTCTCTTGACGATCTGGAGATCGCCCAAGGGTGTCCGATGCTTTATCTCGAATCGATCATCAAAGAGGAGGGAGAACACGCCCGATGTCTGCGGCTAGAGTATGGCGTTCGGCCGGTCACGCTCCCCGGCCGGCCCGAGGCCCTGTCCCTCGTGGTGGTCCGCGGCTTCGGAGGAGAGCCGCTCATGCTTCTGACGAACGTCCCTCTCAAGAAGACGCGAAGAAGCTTGTGGTGGGCGGTCGAGAGCTATATGACCCGCTGGACGATCGAAGAGACATTCCGCTTCATCAAGCAATCGTATCGACTGGAAGACATCCGGCTCCTGACATATGTCCGGCTCCAAAATATGATGGCCTTCGTGCTGGCGGCAGCCTACTTCACGATGGCTTATCTCAATCTCCGCACACAGCTCCGGGTCTTGACGGGCCACCTGCTGCGGGCGGCCCGGCGCGTGTTCGGGATCCCCGAGTTCCGCTTCTATGCCCTGGCCGATGGGATCAAGGCATATCTGTTCGGCCAAAAGAGGGGCCTTTATGGCTGTTTTTCCTCCCGCGATCCCGATTCCGGCCAACGTTGGCTTTTTTCACCATAATTTTTGGGGGAACTCCTCGA
>Ga0315286_10008207_pt1 | contig 10266 bp, 8 predicted proteins | sample YL17G10_0_MG_FD_205038 | JGI IMG/M metagenome (GOLD analysis project Ga0315286, IMG submission 205038) | Sediment microbial communities from Yellowstone Lake, YNP, Wyoming, USA - YL17G10_0 | ecosystem: Environmental > Aquatic > Freshwater > Lake > Sediment | place: USA: Wyoming | collected...
CGATCGTCGGAGTCGTTGGGATTCTCGAAGACATCAGCCGGCTGATGAAGCCGCACTTCCGCGCCGCCGGGCGCGACCTTATCCTGCTGCGCGGCGCCGAGCCCGGCGACTTGACCGACGCCCAGGCCGAATTCGGCTCCTCGGAGTACGCCAAGGAGGTGCTGGGAGCGCTCTGGGGCTTCCCGCCGGCGCTCGAGCTGGAGCAGGAAGCCGCGCTCCAGAAGTGCCTGCTGGAGCTGATCCGCGCCGGCCTGGTCGAATCCGCCCACGACTGCTCCGAAGGCGGCCTGGCCGTCTCGCTGGCGGAGTCGGGCTTCATCGCGGGCTTGGGCGCCAGCGTGGACCTGGCCTCCGCCGGCCTGCCCCCCGAGGTCGTCCTTTTCGCCGAGGACCCCAGCCGGGTGCTGCTCTCTTGCGACCCAAAGAACACGTCGAAAATCCGCGAAATCGCGCTAAAATACAACATGGCGGCGGATCCCATCGGCCAAACGGTTCCAGAAAATTTAGTCATCAGGCTCGACGGCACGGCAGTGGTGTCGGCCGCGGTGTCGGAGTTGAGGGACTCTTGGGCCTCGGCGCTGCAGCAGATCCTGCAGCCGGAGTCAGCGGAGCAAGCGGTTTCGTCAGGAGCGGAGAGATGATTCTTCCTTTCGACAAATTCCGTGAAGAATGTGGCGTCGTCGGCATCTACGCCCACCCGGAAGCCTCCACGCTCGCCTACCTGGGACTGCACGCTTTGCAGCACCGCGGACAGGAATCCGCCGGCATCGTTTCCTCCGACGGCGTCTCGCTGCACGTGAAGAAGGCCATGGGCCTGGTGGTCGACATCTTCACCGAAGAGGCGCTCTCGCACCTGAAGGGCGAGCTGGCCATTGGCCACAATCGCTATTCCACCACCGGCGACTCCGCGCTGCTCAACGCCCAGCCCATCGTGGTGGACTGCAACAAGGGCATGATCGCCCTCGCCCACAACGGCAACCTGGTGAACGCGCAGCACATCCGCGCCAAGCTCGAATCGCAGGGCTCCATCTTCCAGACCACCTCGGACACCGAGGTGATCGTCCACCTCATCGCGCAGTCCAAGGAGCAGACGCTGCCGGAAGCCATCTCCGACGCGCTGCGGCGCATCGAGGGCGCCTTCTCCCTGGTGCTGATGACCCGCGACCGCCTGTTCGCCGCCCGCGACCCGCGCGGCTTCCGCCCGCTCTCCATGGGACGCATCCCGCGCTCGGCCGGGCAGCGTGACGACACCATCGTCTTCGCCTCCGAGACCTGCGCCTTCGACCTCATCGGCGCCACCTACGAGCGCGACGTCAAGGCCGGCGAGATCATCGTGGTCGGCCCCGAGGGCGTCTCCTCGCGCTTCTACGCCACGCCCATGCCGCAGGCCAGCTGCATCTTCGAGCACGTCTACTTCTCTCGGCCCGACTCGAAGGTCTTCGGACGCTCGGTGAACGACAGCCGCGAGGCCCTGGGCCGCCAGCTGGCCAAGGAAGCGCCCGCCGAGGCCGATATCGTCGTCCCTGTGCCTGATTCCGGCGTCACCGCCGCCATGGGCTACTCGGCGGAGAGTGGCATCCCCTTCCGCATGGGCCTCATCCGCAACCACTACATCGGCCGGACGTTCATCGAGCCCGAGCAGTCGGTGCGCGACTTCGGCGTGCGCTTGAAGCTCAACCCGGTGCGCAGCGTCATCAACGGCCAGCGCGTGGTGCTGATCGACGATTCCATCGTGCGCGGCACTACCAGCCGCAAGATCGTGCGCATGCTGCGCGACGCCGGCGCCCGCGAGGTCCACATGCGCATCTCCTGCCCGCCGACCATCTCGCCCTGCTTCTACGGAGTTGACACGCCCTCCAAGAAGCAGCTCATCGCCGCCAACAAGTCGGTGGACGAGATCCGTGACTACATCGGCGCTGACTCCCTCGCCTACCTCTCCATGGCGGGCATGAAGGAATCCTGCGGCGACGGCCAGAAGACCACCTACTGCACCGCCTGCTACACCGGCAGCTATCCCACCGCCTGGGTGGACGTGCTGCTGGAAGACGTCCGCCCGGTCACGGTGAAGAAGACGTAGTTTTCGCAGCAACCACGCGCGGGATGCCCTGCAGATCGTGGGTGACGCGCACCTCCTGCCAGCCCTCAAGTAGCCCGCGCACCGCCGCTTCCATGGAGAAGCCGATCTCCATCACCAGCCAGCCGCCGGGCGTCAGGTGCTCGCGCGCCTGCGGGATGAGTCGGCGGTAGACCTCCAAGCCGCTCTCGCCGGCGAAGACGGCGACCCGCGGCTCGAAGTCGCGCACCTCGCGCTGCACCTTTTCCGGCGCGGACGAGCCGACGTAGGGAGGATTGGAAACGACGAAGTCGAATCGTGCGTCGGGCGCGAGCCCCGCGAGCAGGTTGCTCTCAACGAACCTCACGCGTTGATCGAGCTGCAGGCGGGCGGCGTTGGCGCGGGCGAGCTCGAGGGCGGCGGCGGAGATGTCCACGGCAACGACCTCCGAGCCGGGAAGCTCTTTGGCCAGGGCGAGGGCGATGCAGCCGGAGCCGGTGCCGATGTCGACAATCTTCGGCTGCCGCTCCAGCGGGCGCGCCTGCCCGCCGTGGCGGGCCAGTTCCAGCACGGTTTCGATGACGTGCTCGGTCTCAGGCCGCGGGATGAGCACCGCGGGGGAGACCAGGAAGTCGAGTCCCCAGAACTCCTGGTGGCCGGTGATGTATTGCGAGGGTTTGCCGCGGGCGCGCTCCTCGAGCGCCGCCTGGTAGCGGGCCGACTCGTCGGCCGAGAGTTCGCGCTCGGCGTGGGCGTAGAGGTAGGCGCGGTCGCAGGCGAGCGTGAACATCAGCAGCACCTCGGCGTTCAGCCGCGGCGAGCCGATGCCGGCGGATTCCAGGCGCGCGATGGCGGCGTCGAGGGTGGGCTTCAGCTTCATCTATTGCACATTGTATTCACCGCCGGGCGCCCTCCTTCCGTTGATTTGTCATCCTGAGCGAGGCCGGAGCGCAGGCGACGGCCGAGTCGAAGGACCCCGGAAATGCTCGCCCTCCCAACGCAGCCCCAAGGCATTCTTACCGAGACAGTCGCCCAGCCCATCACGCAAAGGAAAGGCTTGCTGTGCATCGTGAGAATGCCTTGGGTCAGCATCACATTACGGGCAGGGTAGGGGCCCTTCGACTGCGCTTGTCCCGCTTGCGCGGGACTCGCTTCGCTCAGGATGACAGTGGTGGGATTTCAGCCCGCGACCGAGGCTTCGTGCTTGAGCTTTTCCGCCTCGTAGTGCGCGCTGAGGGCGTCGATGATGGGCTGGAGCTTGCCGTCCATCACGCCGTCCTTCAGCTGGTGCAGGGTCAGCCCGATGCGGTGATCGGTGACGCGGTTCTGCGGGAAGTTGTAGGTGCGGATCTTCTCGCTGCGGTCGCCGGTGCCCACCTGGGCGCGGCGCTCTTTGGCCAGCGCGGCTTGCTGGCGCTCGCGCTCCAGGTCGTAGAGGCGGGAGCGCAGCACGCGCATCGCCTTCTCGCGGTTCTTGATCTGCGACTTCTCGTCCTGGCAGCTGACCACGGTGTTGGTCGGAAGATGCGTGATGCGGACGGCGGAGTACGTGGTGTTGACACTCTGGCCGCCGGGGCCGGAGGAGCAGAAGGTGTCCACGCGCAGGTCCTTGGCTTCGATCTTGACGTCCACGTCTTCGGCTTCGGGCAGCACGGCGACGGTGATGGCGGAGGTGTGCACGCGGCCCTGCTGCTCGGTCTCCGGCACGCGCTGCACGCGGTGCACGCCGCTCTCGTACTTCAGGCGCGAGTACACGCGCTGGCCTTCGATGATGGCGATCACTTCCTTCAGCCCGCCAATCGACGATTCCGACTGCGAGAGGACCTCCACCTTCCAGCGCTGGCCCTCGGCGTAGCGCGTGTACATGCGGAAGATCTCGGAGGCGAAGAGCGAGGCTTCGTCGCCGCCGGTGCCGGCTCGGATCTCCAGCACCACGTTCTTCTCGTCGTTGGGATCCTTGGGGATGAGCAGCACCTTGATCTCCTGCTCCACTTGCGCTACCCGCGCTTCGAGCTTGGCCAGCTCCTCGTTGGCGTAAGCGCGCATGGCGGCGTCCGATTCTTCGGCGATGACGGCGCGGCTCTCGCTGATGCCGCGCTTCAGGTCCTTGTACTCGCGATAGCGCTCGACCACCGGCGTGAGGTCGCTGTGCGCCTTGGCGGCCTTCTGATAGCGCGCCTGGTCGGAGGCGGTCTCCGGCGAAGCGAGGATCTGCGTCAGCTCCTCGTACTTGGCTTCGAGTTGGTCGAGACGATCAAACATCGGTTCTCAGTTCCCGGTTCTCAGTTCTCAGTGAAAATCACAACCGCCGGAGGTTTCATTCTAAGCGTTCCCAGGAAGAACGAGGAAATCACTGCTCAGGTCGGCGGACAGGGATTAGATGCTGCGCGTGCGCTGCGGGAACTACGCCACGACGAGCTCGCCGCCGCGCTGCTTTTCGAGCGCCATGGACTGGTCGAGAGCCGAGATGGCGCACTCCACCATGCCATCTTCCGGAGGCTGGGTGGTGACGCGCTGCAGCCACAGACCGGGCTGGGTGAGCAAGGCGAAGAGCGAGCCGCGATGGCGCGCGGCGAAGCGGATAATCTCGTAGGAAATACCGGCGATCAGCGGCAGCAGGGCCACGCGGATTCCGAAGCGTCCCCAAAAAGTGGTGACCGGGATGAGCGTGAAGATGAGGATGGCGATGAGCATCACGGTCATCAAAAAGCTGGTGCCGCAGCGCGGATGGTAGGTGGTGAACTTCTGCGCCCGGGCGATGGAGAGCGGGTCGCCGGATTCGAAGTTGAAGACCGTCTTGTGCTCAGCGCCGTGGTACTGGTAGACGCGGCGGATGTCCGCCCAGAGCGAGATGCCCCAGATGAACAGCAGGAAGAGCGCGATGCGGATGGCGCCATCCACCAGGTTGAAGGCGATCTGACTGCGGAAGGCCGGGACCAGCGCCGCCAGCTTGGTGGTAGCGACCAGCGGCAGGAACTTGTAGAGGAAGATGAAGAAGGCCAGCGAGAAGATGAGGTTCACGGCCATCATCCAGCCGGTGATCTCGGGCTTCTTCTTGTCCTTTTCCTCTGGGCTCGCTTCATCGAGCGCGACGTTGGCGGAGAAGCGCAGCGCGCGGACGCCGAGCGACATGGCCTGTCCCAACGTGGCCACGCCGCGAATGAGCGGCCAGCCCAGCCAGGGACGGCGGTCCGAAGGGCGGTCGAGGGGCTCGGAGTGGGAGACGATCTCGCCCGAGGTCTTGCGCACGGCGATGGCCCAGGCGTGCGGCGAGCGCATCATCACGCCCTCGAGCACGGCCTGGCCGCCGATCAGCGTCTGGTCGCCGCCTTCGAGCGCGGGCAGAAGCTGCAACGCGGCCTGCAAACGGCAGATTTGGCGAAGAAAGTTCATCTCAGTAAGGGATGCGGGAACGAGTGGGAAAGCCGCAAGAATCCAGCTTATCGGCGCGCGATTGGACTGTCAAACCGCGGCTTGTGCTATCTTCCGGGACCGTGGACGACACTAGCCAGCGTATCCGGCGGGTGATGGATGACCTGAGCGCGATCCAGGAGGAGCTGAACCGGGCGGCGGCGCTGGATCCGCAGAGTTCGCATTTGGATGGAGTAGTGCCGCTCGAGTTGCTGGCCGAGTTCCGCTCCGTCATCGATCACATGCGCACCTTCCTGTGGGCCTACATGGAGACGGCAACCAAGCGGTCGGGCGGGAGCATGGATTCCACGCTGCAGACGGTCCGCGCGCAGCGCGCGGCGGAGATGCTGCACCTGTTGCGCGACCAGCTGAGCGCGCCCGACAGCGTCCCCGTCCCCGAGGTGCGCTCGCTGTTCGCGGAGATCAACGCCATCGCGCACACCGCCTACGACCGGCACCTGCCCGACGCTCCTCCCGGATCCTCTCCCCAGAAGAAGTGACGCCGTCCTAGTGGGTGTGCTGGTGCTCATCGGGGGCGGGCGGAGCGCAGCCGTGGGCGACCTCGCACTCCTCGTGCTCCAGCTGGATGGTGGTGTGGTGGATGCGAAAGCGTTCGCGCACGGCGTCGTTCACCTGGCGCAGGATGCGCTCGCTGGCCGAGAGCGGGATGTCGGCCACGCGGATGTGGCAGGAGAGCGCGTGCCACTCCGAGCCCAGACTCCAGACGTGCAGGTCGTGGACCTGGAGCACGCCCTCGACGGCGGCGATGGCTTCCGCGATGCGCGCCAGGTCCATGCCGCGCGGCGCGCCTTCTAGCAAAATGTTCAGCGTCTCGCGCAGGATGCCGAGCGACGACCACAGGATGAGTGCGCCGATGCCGAAGGAGAGCGCGGGATCGATCCAGGTCTGCCCGGTCTGCAGGATGGCGAAGCCGCCGGCGATGACGGCGGCGGTGGAGATGGTGTCGCCGACTTCGTGCAGCAGGGCGCTGCGCAGGTTCAGGTCGCGGCCGGCGCGCCACAGCATGACCGCGATGCCGCCGTTCATGATCACGCCCGCCGCCGCCACCGCCATCATGATGCCGGGCTCGACTGGCTCGGGCTGGCGCAGCCGGCGGAAGGCCTCGTAGAAGATGTAGAAGGAGACGGCGACCAGCGTGAGCGCGTTGAGGAACGCCGCCAGCACACCCGCGCGCTGGTAGCCGTAGGTGCGGCGTGAAGAGGGCGGACGCGTCTCCAGGCGCACCGCCGCCCAGGAGAGCAGCAACGCCAGGAAGTCGGTGAGGTTGTGTCCGGCCTCGGAGAGCAGCGCCAGGCTGTGGGCGCGGATTCCCGCCACCGCCGTCAGCGCGATGTAGGCCGCCGTGGCCACCAGCGCCAGCTTGAGCGCGCGCGAGGTCCGCTCTGCTCCCGCTTCCGCCATCGTTTCAGTCTACGTTCGTCGGGTTCGGCGTTCAAGAAACGTGCGCAGCTGGCTCCGGCGTCGACCGCCGATTCTGTTAGAGTTGAGCCGGTTCGATTCCCGGGGAACCAGGAGACCATGATTTTTCCTGAAGTCCGACGCAGCTTGCTGACCACAATCCTTCTTCTTTCTCTAATCGCCACGGCGGCGCCGCAGAAGCTGCCCTCCGATGCCATCCCCGCACCGCGCCTGGAGCAGTATTCCGACCTGGCGGTGCGCTGGATGCAGGAGTACCTGCAGGTGGATACCACCAACCCTCCGGGCAACGAGGCGCGAGCCGCCGCATTTTTCAAGAAGATCCTCGACCGCGAGGGGATCGAGAGCCAGGTCTTTGAGTACGCGCCGGGGCGCGCCAACCTGATCGCCCGCCTCAAGGGCAGCGGCAAAAAGCGTCCCATCATCCTGCTCAACCACGAAGACGTGGTCACCAGCGACGCGGCGCGCTGGAAGGCGCCGCCCTTCAGCGGCGTCATCCTGGACGGCGTGATGTACGGCCGCGGCGCGCAGGATATGAAGTGCGAAGGTCTGGCGCAACTGGTGGTGATGGTCATGCTAAAGCGGGAAAAGATCCCGCTCGACCGTGACGTGATTTTTCTGGCCACCGCCGACGAAGAGGCCGACGGTACGGGCACCGACTGGATGATCGCGAACAAGCGCGACCTGTTCGGCAACGCCGAGTATTTGATCACCGAGGGCGGCGAGAACGTGCTGGAGGACAAGGTCGTCAAATACATCGGTGTGGATGTGGCCGAGAAGTCGCCCTTCTGGCTGAAGGTGACGGCGCACGGCAGGCCGGGACACGGCTCGCGGCCCATCCTCGACTCCGCTCCCAACCGCCTGGTGCGGGCGCTCTCGCGCATCCTCGCCCACCAGATCGAACTGAAAGCGCTGCCGGTGACCGAGGAGTTCCTGCGGCTGATGGCGCCCTCGCAGACCGGGGAGCGCGCCCGCTGGTTCCTCGACCTGAAGAAGGCCCTGCGCGACAAGCGCTTCCGCAAGTCGGTGGAGAACGACGAGCTGCTCGCCTACATGCTGCGCAACACCGTCTCGCTCACCCGGCTGGGCGGTTCGCAACAGACCAACGTCATCCCAGGCGAGGCCTGGGCCAGTCTCGACATCCGCTTGCTGCCGGGCGAAGACCCCAAGGCATTCCTGGCAGAGATGCAGCGCGTGGTGGATGACCCGAACGTGAGCCTGGAACCCGAGAGTAACGAGTTTCGCGTGGCCAATGCCTCGCCGCTCGATACGGCACTGCTCGACTCGGTGCGCCGCGTGGCCGCGCACTACTTCCCCGGCACTCCCGTGGTCCCGCGGCTGAGCAGCGGATACACCGAGAACCAGCGCTATCGCGGCCTGGGCATCGCGAGCTACGGTTTCTCGCCCTATACTGTGACTCCCGAGGAAGGGGCGACGGAGCACGGCGACAACGAGCGCATCCGCGTGGAAGAACTCAGGCGCGGTTACCGCGTGCTCTATGACGTTGTGACCGGCGTGGCCGGAACGCCCGCCCCCTGATGCGATGAAGAAGACCACCACCAGGTCGCGCCGCTCCAATCGGCCTCGCCAGCGGCGCCTGAGCGACCCCGATTCTCTGCGCGAGCTCGTCTACCGCCTGCAGGAGGGCATCTACATCACCGATCAGAAGGGCGAGATTCTGGACGCCAACCCGGCCATGCTGGAGATCTTCGGCGTCTCCTCGCTGCGCCAGCTCAAGAAGCTACGGGTGGCCGACCTGCTGGTGGAGCCCGGCATGCGCACCAAGGAGATGGAACTGCTGCACCGCAAGGGCTCGGTGCAGAAGTACGAGTTGCAGATCCGGCGGCCCGACGGCCAGGTGCGCACGGTGATCGACACCGCACACGCTACCCGCGACCCCCGCACCGGCGAGGTGCTCTACCACGGCATCCTGGTGGACATCACCCTGCGCAAGCGCCTGGAGAGCCAGTTGCACGAGCAGAGCATCCGCGACCCGCTCACCGGATGCTTCAACCGGCGCTATCTGGCGGATTTCGAGCGGCGGCGGGGCAAGCGGCGGCCGTGGGGCTGCATCGTCATCGATATCGACCACTTCAAGGTGTACAACGACCGCTACGGGCACCAGGCAGGCGACGACGTGCTCATCCGCATGAGCCGCTTCCTGATGCGCCAGACGCGCGTGGAAGAGGGGGTGGTACGCACCGGGGGCGACGAGTTCGTAGTGCTGCTCTCGGGCGCCGACTTGGAGACCACCGAGGCCACCGCCCGGCGCCTGGAAGTCGCCGCCAAGGGCGAGGCCCCGGTGCCGTTCTCGCTGGGCTGGGCGACGCGCCGCTCCGCCGAGAAGCTGGAAAAGACCATCGCTCGCGCCGACCACCACATGTTCTCCGTCCGCCTGCGCCGGCGCGTGCCGGGCCGGGACCGCAGGACCGGACGCTAGCCGCTCTGTCGTCAGTGAGCCTTCGCCGATTTGCCGCCGCAGGCCTTCTCGTGCTGCTCCAGGATGTAGTGGTCGGTCATGCCGGCGATGTAGTCGCACACCACGCGGTGCGCCGGTTCCTGGCGCGCCTTCTCGCGGTAGGTCTTGGGCAGGGCCGCGGGATGCGCTACCCAATATTCGAATAACTCGGCCAGCACTCGCTCGGAGTGCGCCTTCTCCGGCTTGAGGGCGGAGTTGGAGTAGAGGCGCTCGTTCAGGAACTTCTTGGCCTGGGCGCGCTCGGCGTCCACTTCCGGACTGAAGGCCGCCAGGCGCTCGCCGTGGGCGCGCACTTCTTCGAGCGATTGCACGCCCGCGGCCGCGATGCGGGCGCGGGTGTTCGAGATGAGGTCGCTGGCCATGCGGTCGAGCATGCGCTTGAGGGCTTCGTTGAACTTCAGCTTCTCGATGGCCGCGGGATACTGCTGCTCCGCCTGGCGGTAGAAGCGGTCGAAGATGCCCACCCGCTCACGGATCTCGCCCAGCTTCAAGAGCTTGGCTTCGTAGCCGTCGTCGAGGTCGGCGGTGTTGTAGGCGATCTCGTCGGTGAGGTCGATGAGCTGGGCTTCGAGCGGTGGGCGCTCGCCCAGCCGATACTCTGCGAGTAGGGGATAGTCCGCCTGCTTGTACTCGCGCGAGTGCTTGATGATGCCCTCGCGGACTTCGAACGTCAGGTTCAAGCCGCGGAAGGCGGCGTAGCGCACCTCGAAGTCTTCGACGATGCGCAGGGCGTGCAGGTTGTGGTCGAAGGAATCGCCGTGGGCGCGCATGGCGGCGTCCAGCGTCTTCTCCCCGGAGTGGCCGAAGGGCGGATGGCCAACGTCATGCACCAGGGCCAGCGCTTCCACCAGCTCGGCGTTTAACCCGAGCTGAGCGGCGAGAGTGC
>Ga0315286_10008210_pt1 | contig 10261 bp, 12 predicted proteins | sample YL17G10_0_MG_FD_205038 | JGI IMG/M metagenome (GOLD analysis project Ga0315286, IMG submission 205038) | Sediment microbial communities from Yellowstone Lake, YNP, Wyoming, USA - YL17G10_0 | ecosystem: Environmental > Aquatic > Freshwater > Lake > Sediment | place: USA: Wyoming | collected...
CCTCCCCCCTTGAGGGGGAGGGATGGGTGGGGGGGCAGTGTCAGAAATAAAAGAAAGATGAATATCTTGTTGTAATGGGAAAGGTGACTTTTAATGAGCACATAAAAAATGCCAAGAAGGCACATGGGGAATAATTTGACAAGATCATGAATTAAGACTCACACTTACACTGACACTGACACTAATATATGCCTTGGTTTGAGAAACAGAAGAACATCCTCGATTTTACGCTCTCTTCCCTTTTGAGGAGAAAGGGGAAGAATCTCACCCTCACTACGGTCTATACCCTTGTCGTCTTCTTTCTGGCATCGGTCATGTTCTTTACCCATGCGTTAAAGAAAGAGGCGGCCTTCGTGCTCAGGGATGCGCCGGAGATCATGGTTCAACGGCTGATGGCAGGCCGGCATGACCTGATTCCAAAAAGCTACATGGAAACTCTGAAGCAGATCAAAGGAGTCCAAGCGGTGAAGGCGCGGCTCTGGGGCTATTACTATGACCCTACGAATGGAGCGAATTACACCTTGATGGTTAATGAGGATCTTCACAATGCGGCTGGAACCATTGCCATCGGGAGAGGGGTGTCTCAGAACCTGATCGGTAAAGAACACGGGATCATGCCATTCAAAACCCATGATGGCTCCTACGTGTTTTTAAAGATTAGAGAAACCTTCTCCTCAGAGTCGGCATTGATCTCCTCAGACCTCATCCTGATCTCAGAGGTCGATTTTAGGAGGCTTTTCGGCATCCCCGAAACCCATGCCACGGACCTTACGCTTCACGTCCGCAACCCCAAAGAGCTCACTACCATTGCGACCAAGATCGTTCAGCTTCTTCCAGACACACGACCCATACTGAGGGATGAGATCTTAAGGACCTATGATGCGGTCTTCGACTGGCGGGGGGGGATCATCCTGGTGATCCTCTTCGGCACGGTCATGGCCTTCATCCTCTTTGCCTGGGACAAGGCCGCAGGCCTGAGCGCAGAGGAGAAGCGGGAGATCGGGATCTTGAAGGCCATCGGGTGGGAGACCTCGGATATTCTCTTGATGAAATTCTGGGAGGGCGCGGTCGTCTCCGTCTCTTCCTTCCTTTCAGGGCTGCTCCTCGCCTACCTTCACGTCTTTTTCTCCTCCTCTGTGCTCTTTGAGTCTGCCCTGAAGGGGTGGTCCGTGCTCTATCCTGATTTCAAACTGACACCCTTCATCAATGCCTACCAGGTGGGAGCCCTCTTTTTTCTTACCGTGGTTCCCTATACGGTAGCCACCCTCATTCCCTCCTGGAGGGCAGCAACGATCGATCCGGATTCAGTGATGAGGACATAATGATTCAACTGATGAACATCCGCAAGGTCTTTAACACCGGTAAGCCCAATGAGTTTGTGGCCCTTGAAGGGATTGAGATCCTCCTCCATCCCCATCAGGCCACGGTCTTCAAAGGCCCGAGTGGTTCCGGAAAAACGACGCTCTTATCGGTCGTCGGATGCATGGCCAGGCCGACCTCGGGGAGGATCCTGCTCTATGATCAGGAGATCACGAGCCTTCCTGAACGGTTTCTGACCGAGATCCGGAGGAAGACCTTTGGCTTCGTCTTTCAGCAATTTCATCTCATCAAGGGGATCACGGCCATCGAGAATGTAATGGCCCCGGCTTATCCCGGTGGAGAGAAGTATGCCTCTCTCAGGAAGAGGGCTGGCCAGCTCCTTGGCCTTTTGGGCCTGTCGTCCAAGGTTTCTTCAAGGGTGGAATGGCTTTCGGGGGGAGAGGCCCAAAGGGTGGCTATTGCACGGGCCCTGATCAACCAACCTTCCGTCATCATTGCCGATGAACCCACGGCCCATCTCGACACGAAGCTCTCCAAAGAGTTCATGGAGATCATGAAAAGGCTGAAGGAGGAGGGAAAGACCCTCCTGATCGCCAGCCACGACCCGATCGTCCACGAATCGGAGGCTGTCGATCGCGTCATCGAGATGCGGGATGGAAGGATTGTGAATCCGGGTAGGTTCTCATGATCTTTCATCCTGCAATCCTTGCCCTGCTCATCGGCTCCCTTTTGATCGGGTTCATGCTGTCCTATGCCGCTTACCATGGCTTATCGATCCTGAGGAGATGGGATCTCCGAAGCGGAAGCGAAGTCCAATTGGGCCTTGAGAGAAGGACCTATCTCATCTCCACCCTGATGGCCTATTCCTTCGGGTTTCAGCTCCTTTCCCTCTTTCTCTTCATTTACACGGTGGACCACCTGAGCCCCCTCTTCGTGGGGGCCATGTGCGCCGCCGGGACGCTCAATGTGAACCCCTATGGATATCCGACCTTTCTCCTGAAGGTGGTGAATTTCATTTTGGGGGGGCTCTGGCTGATCCTGAACTATGCAGACAACCGGGCCTACGACTATCCGCTCATCAAGAAGAAGTACGGCCTCCTTCTCTCCATCACCCCGTTTGTGATCGCTGAGGTGATCCTTCAGGGAAAATATTTTCTTGGCCTGAAGCCGGATATCATCACCTCCTGTTGCGGAACCCTCTTTACCTCAGAGGTCCAGGGGGTGGCCTCAAAGATCATCGTCCTTCCCCGCCATCCGGTGGAGATTGTCTTCTATGCGAGCATGGTCATCACCCTAATCCTGGGCGCTTTTTCTTATATCAGGAGGAAAGCAGGTTATCTCTTTTCTCTGTCAAGCCTCGTCACCTTTCTCATATCCATTGTTGCCCTGATCTCTTTTCTATGCCTTTACTTTTATGAGTTGCCTACCCACCACTGTCCGTTCTGCATATTACAGAGGGAATACTATTATGCGGGGTATCCCATCTATTTCACCCTTCTGGGGGGAGCGGTTTCTGGGATGGGCGTGGGCCTCCTCATGCCTTTCAGGGGAATCAAAAGCCTTCAGGAGCTCCTCCCGCCCCTTCAGCGAAACCTGACGCTGGCATCGATCTTCGCCTATGGTCTCTTTACGATTATCGTGATCTGTCAGAGGATTATCTCAAACTTAAAATTGTAGCTGGTTTGCGATTCGAAAAAAAAGGCGATGAGGATCACCGCCCTTTTTTGTGGGTCTTTTGATTGCTTCAAACCGTTAAGGCAGGACGTCATAAGGCCGCATCATCTCGTTATCCTCATGATCGACGATATGGCAATGCCATGCGTAGCGGCCTGCAATGTCAAAGTGGGCTTTGATTCGGGTCACAAAGCCGGGGGGCGCCAAGACCGTATCCTTTAGCCCCGTCTCCCATGGAGCTGGGGGGAGAATGGATCCTGCCGGAGCGGCAGGAAAAGTCACATTACCCTCTTCATCTTGCGACAATTTTTGGCGGTTGACAACCTCAAACTCCACCAAATGCAGATGAATGGGATGAGCGTCCACTGTAAAATTGTTGATCTCCCAAACCTCAGTGCCCCCCAGGGCCCTGTTTTCCAGCAAAGGCCTCCTTTCCCTTAGCGCTGAAAATCCTTAATGCTATGACCTCGTTATAGGTCCGATACAATTTAAGGGTATCTAAGATCCCGGCATGATCTTTGAGAAGCATGCCCCCCTCTATCTCGTGAATGATATGTTTCCAGATGAGGAGGGCCTTTTCTTGATAAAACTTTTCAAATTGCCTTTCTGTGAATCGATCCGAGAGATAGGTCATGATTCCAAAGCAGACCACCCCGATGGAGATCGCAATCACGGTAATTCTTACCCTAAGACTTCGAATATTCATGGTCGGGTTACGGGTCTTCGATGCCGTAACTCAGGAGCTTCCGGTAAAGGGTTTTGTGAGATAATCGTAAGCCCCCAGTTTCATCGCCTCTACTGCCGTGGAGACCGTTGCATGGGCTGTCAGAATAATCACCTCAACAGGAACCTCCGACTGTTTGACCTTCTTCAAAACCTCCATTCCACTGACCCCTGGCATGTTCAGGTCGAGAAACAGCACATCGTATTCCGCCGCTTCAAGGAACTCCATGGCTTTAGGGGCGCTTTGGGCTTCATCGACCGAAAACCCCTCCTCGGAAAGTTCGTTCACCAGGACCTTCCTCAAGTTCTTATCGTCGTCGGCCACTAAAATCTTCATCGCCGCATCCCTGTCCTATTTTTTCGCCTTTTCCTTTCCCTTTGTCTCTAACTTCATCTTGAGCCTGAGGTCAAGCCAGTCCATCATCTCCTGGATATTTTTGCTGAGGTGCCAGCGGCCGTTGGCAAAGACACCGTAATCGGCTCCGGCCATGGCTGAAGCGTAACGGGTGGAATTTGCATAAAAGAGCCACTGCTCGACCCATTTCTTCTCTATGGCCTCATTGAAGGGGCTGTCTTTCTGAGCCAGCCCTTTGGCCAATCCTTTTTCCCAGGCGGTTAAGAGAATTTTGGTGGCCGTGAGGGTCATCTCGTTTGTTGTTTTGAGGGTATTCTCAAAACGGGCAAATTGTCCTTTGACCCATCCCTCGCTGTGACAGGAGAGGCAGATCTTCTGCATGGCAGCATTCCGTTTTTCCTGTTCCTTCACATCGATCAGATACTGGGAAACGGGCTCTCCAGTCAGTTCGGTGGGCAAGGGTAACCCGGCTTTGTTTTTAATGATCGTCGTATCCGGAGACTTCGGATGGGCATGGGCGTAGATGAGGCCCATGATCCTCCATGCGGAGCGATCGCTCATCTGGTGAGTTCGTTCAGCGACCACGTCCTGCTCTTTATCGACCAGAAGGCTCACGTGGCAGGTCGCACAGGTCGGGGCAGTGAAGTCCTTCCCAAGGGTCCAGGGAACGGCCTTGAAGTTCCATTCTTTATTCAAAGAGGAATAGAGGTTTCCGTGTTTACTGACTTCATAAACACCATAAGCGGGGACATCCGGACCTTTGTGGCATTCGGAACAGGTGTAAGGTTTTCTGGCCATTTCAATGGCGAACTGGTGGCGTGTATGGCAGGCGGCACAGGACCCTTTGCTGCCGTCGGGGTTGATCCGGCCCACTCCCTGATTGGGCCACCCTGAAAGGACAGGGAAGTCCATCTTCCCCATGTCCGTCTCTTTCGATGTTGTGCCTGTCACCTTGACCTCTGTTCCGTGACAATAGAAACAGGAGTCGAAATTCGTCTCGGGGTCAGGGGTTTTAAGAGTGGTTTTTAAATGATCAAAGGTCTGGATTCCGTTGACCGAGTCAGCGAGGAGTTTGTAAACGGGGTTATTGTTAAGGTTGCCATGGGCGTGGGACATGAGGTTCTTCCCATATTGAGCTACCTCTGTCGGATGGCAGGTGGCACAGTCTTCCGGTGTGACGATGATATGAACTTTGAACCCGTTGTGTTCGAAGGCATCCTTATGGCTTTCCGAGTTGAGGGTATGGCATTCCGCGCAGCCCACCGTCGTCTTGCCCAGTTCCCCTGGAAATGTTTGGGCTGAAACCCTGAGTGCCTTCGGTTCCTTTTTCAGAGCTTCTTCGGGGAGGGTCATCGCGTGAAGGCTCCTCTCCCAGTCCGCAACAATCCCTGGTGAAACCTTCTTATGACATTCAAGGCAGGCCTCCGTATCCCCGCTGGGTTTTGGGTTTGTCTGGGCGGAAGAAAGGCCTGCTCCAAGCCAACAAACCATAACCAGGAAGAAAAGTCCCACTGATTTTTTCATTTTAACCTCCTCCTTCTGTAGTGGAGTTTGTTCTTGTTTGGATGGGAAAGCCATTTCCAATTCTTTCCTCTTCAATCGCCGAAGCAACCGCCTTCCGATGCCTTGGAGGGCGGTTTGCCTGTTATATTGACTGCAAGGGGAACCCTTCAGAGATCCCCTGCGACAAAATCGGTCAGATCCTTTTCCCTCAGGACCCTTCGCTTCCAGGTCTCGATCGATGGGATGATGTGAGGCAGGAGCCGCATCGAATAATAAGGCGGGAGCAGGGGTAAACCGACCAGGTCTCCAAAGACGACGAGCATGAAGAGGTTATCGAGGTGGCCCTTTTCCTTCTTCAGTTCCATATCCATCTCGTGGACCATGAACCCGTACATGATCTCCCTGACCACTTTGGGAGATCGTTTCAGTTTCGCTGATAAAGAGTCAAGCCAGTCTTTGAGCAATTGTTTACCTCCTTTATAAAGTGTCAGTGTCAGTGACCCCCACCCTTACCCTCCCCCCTTGAGGGGGAGGGATGGGTGGGGGTGTCAGTGTTTTTTTTAGACGTCCAGGACGCTTCCGACATACCCCTGGAAGAACCGGTCTCCAAATTCCTGGTGCAGCCGGAAAGCAGCCCTCATGCCTGTGCAGTGAGACACCCCTATCTTTTCAACCTTCAGCTTTTTGAGGGATTGGATGGACGCTTCGAGTTGTTCCGGGGTCAAAAAGTTGAGATGGGTTCCACCGAGGATCGCAAAAAAATTGTCCTTCATCATTTTATTCATCACGTGGTTGAGGATGTTAATCATTCCGGCATGGGCACACCCGAGAACCAGCACCATTCCTTTCTCTGTGTCGAGAACGAGGGACTGATCATCAGGGAAGGTATCCGGAGAGGGTTTCCCATCGATCTCCATGAAAAGTCTCGGATCCTGTTTTTCAAATGGGGTCTGCCGCTGCACCTCTCCCGTTAGAAACATGCCTTTGTCCACTTCAACAAAATCCGAGTTAAAGATGAAATGGGCCCCCAGGCATTCCAAATACCTCTTTTTGTAAGGAATTCCGGAAAACCGTCTCGTTTCTTTGTCCTCTTCCCTGGTTATTGAAATGCGATCCAGAAAGAGATCGGGGTGGGCGTGAACATCCACGCTTCCTCTCATCTTGAGGACTTCAGGGAGCCCCCCGGTATGGTCGCCGTGTCCATGGCTCAAAAAAACCTTTTTGATGCTTCTCAGGTCCTTGTCCAGGGCCAGGCTATTGGCCACAACCGAATGGCCATTGCCGGTATCGAAGAGGTAATTCCCCTGTCTCGTCTCGATAAAAGCTGAGAATCCATGCTCTCCTGTCCCGATGAGCCGGCCCACCGTGTTTTCACAGAGGACCGTGATTTTGATCTCCATCATCTTTCCCCTTTCTTTATAATCCATAGGTCATCCTTTGCATGTGTCGATTTCGAAATAGAGATCTCTCGGAAGCCGGGCAAACCGGACAGCCCCCAGGCAGGGGACGACATACTTGAGCGGCCACGTTTCTCCCAGGATATCAAAAAACTCGAGGCAGGAAGAACAGGTGTGGAGGCTATCCGCAATGGAGTAAGGGACTCTGCTGGTTTTCAGGGTGACAAAAAATCGGGGATCGACAAAGTTGGCATGATTGGCCGAATGGCGCTTAAAGATATTTTCAAAATCGAAAGGCTCCTCTGCTCCGTATCGTTCAAACCATCTCTGATAAACATCCCTTTCAGCAGGATCGATCTTATCCCAGAGGCGGGGTTTCCTTCTTTGAAAGATCATGGATTGGACTAATTGATCTAATTCCGAAGCATCGGGAAACCGGTCAGGCCTGAAATCGGACTCTGTAATCACAATCCTGGTTTCGATCCTTGAAAGATCCAGGGCCCGGTTGCTGACCAGCAGAACCTTTCCCGCCTTTCCTGACGCCCGGTACCAGGAGGTCCTCCTCCTGCAGAAACCTTCCCAGGCAGAAGGGAAAACGACCCCGATTTCCTGGGAGGCCCTCAGGCTCCGACACGGAATTCTTGTCTCTTCGATGGGTTCCCCGGCTTCCCTTTTGAGAACTTTGCTCAACTCCATCCATACGGCTTGATCCATCCAGTAGCAAAATTTTTGGTATCCCGCCATCTTTGACCTTTACAAGACTCAGATTATGATTTTATATTATACCTAATTTGAGCGATTCTTTCAAAAAAGAGCTGTAGCCGCAGACTTTTACCCCGCAGTTGTAGAAACGGGCATGGGTAAACCGCCCTTCAAGGCTTCAGATGGCGGTCAAATTGACATGTTAAGGGAATTGGAGGATATCACCCCAGGTGAACTCCTCCAGGGGTCTGGGGTGTAAGTGCTCCTTGTATTAAAGGTGCGCCCTGAAGCCTTTCCGAACGGTTCACCCATGCCCGTATGGTAAAATGTTCTACAACATTAAGGTTTAGCCTGCATTAAGGATCATTTCATAATCAAAATCGCTCAATTTAGGTTATAATTTGATTATGCTGCGAGTTGAAGAGGCGTTAGATAAAATTCTTGTCCGCATTCAGCCTTTGGGATTTGAAAAGGTCTCGCTTTTGGAATCCCTGGGAAGGGGGGTTGGCGAAGACATCGATGCCCGCCGGAATATCCCGCCCCTGGATAATTCCGGGATGGACGGGTATGCCGTGAGGACAGCGGATATCGAAAGGGCATCCAGGGATCATTCCGTTCGTCTAAAAGTGATTGAAGACCTTCCCGCCGGGTTTCTCTCTCAGAAGACCCTGAATGAAGGGCAGGCCATCCGGATCATGACCGGAGCCCCCATTCCAGAGGGCGCGGACACGGTCGTTCCTGTCGAAGAGACTCAGAAAGACGGGTCCTTTGTCTTGATCTTGAAGGCCCTTCCCCTTGGGGAAAACATCCGCAGGGCAGGAGAGGATGTCAAAAAGGGGGACCGGGTCATCTCAAGAGGGGATATCCTCCGCTCCTCAGAGATTGGCATGATTGCCTCTATCGGACGCTCCTCAATCGCTGTTTATCAGAGGCCCCTGGTAGCCATCCTCTGCACAGGAGAGGAGTTAGTCGATGTGGATGAGGCCCTGGAGGGGGTCAAGATCGTCTCCAGCAATTCCTATACCCTGGCAGCCCAGGTCCGGGAATGCGGGGCCATCCCTGTACAACTGGGTATTGCCAAGGATCGGAAAGAAGAGGTGAAGGAGAAACTTCGTCAGGGACTTCGGGCCGATGTCCTGATCTCGTCAGCCGGAATCTCCGTGGGCGATTACGATTTTGTCAAAGAGGCATTAAAGGACCTCGGCATGGAGATGGTCTTCTGGCGAGTGGCCATGAAACCGGGAAAACCCATGGCCTTCGGGATCATTCGGGGAAAACCTGTCTTTGGCCTTCCCGGAAATCCTGTGTCATCGATGGTCTCTTTTGAACAATTCGTGAGACCTGCGCTTCTTAAAATGATGGGCCATCGCGAGATCTTTCGCCCTGTCATCGAGGCCATTCTTAACGAAGATCTTTACTTAGAGCCGGGGAAGCGCCATTATATTCGGGCCGTTGTGTCTCACAAGGAGGATCACTATGTGGCCATGACCACGGGCGCCCAGGGGTCCGGCATATTAAATTCGATGGTGAGAGCCAATGGGCTGATCGTTATTCCCGAAGATCGGGAACGCGTTCAGGCCGGAGAAAAGGTAAGAGTGCAACTGTTAGACCGAAGTTTTTGATGGAGTTCGGAATGCGGGACTTGAATCGGTTTTACTCCAGAATCACCATTCCTCAATCCGAAATTGGAGAACGAAGATGATTCCTATCGTTTCGATCGTTGGAAAATCTGACATCGGTAAAACGACGCTGCTTGAAAAGCTATTGCCCGAGTTGACCCGGCGGGGGTATCGCATCGCCACCGTGAAGCATGACGTCCATGGGTTTGAGGTGGACCGGGAGGGAAAAGATAGCTGGCGGCACAAAAAGGCGGGGGCCCATACGGTCATCCTCTCCTCACCCCAGAAGGTTGCAGTGATTCGGGATGTGGAGAAGGATCTGACCCTGGAAGAGATCCGGGAGAAATTCATAAGGGATGTGGATCTCATCCTTTCGGAGGGCTATAAAAATGATGTCCAGCCCAAGATCGAGGTCTTCCGGAAAGGAAAATACGAGGGACTCCTCTGCACCCGGGAGGATAACCTCATCGCCATCGCCTCGGATCAGCCCTTCGATATCGGCGTCTCCTGTTTTTTCCTCGATGATATCAAAGGCCTCGCAGACTTCATTGAAAAGAAATTCCTTAAGGTGGAAGAGGGAAGAGAGGTGATCCTGAAGGTGAATGGAGAAAAGATCCCCCTCAACCCCTTTGTCAAAGGGTTTTTAACCCGGACGATCAAAGGGATGGTTGTCTCCCTCAAAGGGTGTGACAGGGCTTCGACCATTGACCTTCATCTTGAAGGGGCCGACAAGGAATAGCAATTTGGGAAAGGGGGAGGGATTCCTGAGGTTCACAATAAGAACGTTTGTGATAGCCTCCACGATCGGATTTCTTTTTTTTTCCATTGGCATACCTTTGTTCGGAGGGGACGAGAATCGAGGGGTGATCAAAGCCGAGGAAGAAAGGGTGATGAAGTGGAGGAAGGAGCGGGACCAATTTTTCAAGACCCATCAACGTTCACCCCTTACCCCGGAAGAGAAGAAGAGA
>Ga0315286_10008211_pt1 | contig 10260 bp, 8 predicted proteins | sample YL17G10_0_MG_FD_205038 | JGI IMG/M metagenome (GOLD analysis project Ga0315286, IMG submission 205038) | Sediment microbial communities from Yellowstone Lake, YNP, Wyoming, USA - YL17G10_0 | ecosystem: Environmental > Aquatic > Freshwater > Lake > Sediment | place: USA: Wyoming | collected...
GCCGTTGGCGGCCCCTCCGATACCTCTGCGGACGGCCGGCCCGGACGCGGCAACGTCCTCAAGAATTCGGTTGCATTGGTTCAGGGGGTTCCTACAATGCCCAGAGAAGCGCGGGTGACGACGGCCGGGCGGCGTTTGCCGTGGCCGCCTGAGTGGGCCTGCGTCGGGAGGGATGCCATTCTCAGTTCGCGACGGATGTGGTGCTTCGCGCTGGGAATGCTGGGCGCCGGGCTTGCGCTCGCCGGGGCAGGGCTGCTGGTGTCCGGGCGCGACGGGGCGATGGCCTTTGCGGCCAACGCGATCGGCGGGCCCGGCGAGGCCGCCGCTTCGGGCATGGTCCTCTCGAGCACGCCGCTGGGCGAGAATCGCGTCATCATCTGCCTCGTCGACACGGCCCGGCAGCGGTTGGCGGTCTACACGGCCGACGCGAAGCGGAACCGGCTGAAACTGCTGGCCGTCCGCGACCTCTCGGCCGACTGGACGCTGACGGATTACAACAACGATCCGCCGTTGCCGAAGGAGATTCAGACGCGCGTCGAGAAATGGAAGGAAACGAGCCAGCCGGCGGCCGACCCCGAGAGCGGGAAGCAGCCGGAGGGCACCCCCTGATCGTATAATGACTATGGAGGGCCGCATGAGGCGGCCGGCTCCAGGTTTCAGGAGGCCTCGGAGTGGACTTCGTCAATTTCGAAGATGCCAAGAAGCGCCTCGGGAAGACCGATGTGGAACTCCATCAGATCGTCGACAAGGGCGACCTGCGCGTCTTCCGCGACGGGGGGACGTTGAAGTTCCGCAAAGAGGACATCGAGGCGATGGCCGGGGCGGCCCCCAAGGCCGACGAGGAGGACGCCGGCGATACGTTGATGAGTATCGATGCCGACATCCTGTTCGCCGAGGAGGAAGAGGTCCCCGCTGACAGCGCCGCGGAAACGTGGATCGCCGCCGACACCGAAGGCGTGTTCCCGGGCGGCGCGGCCGGCGAGCAGGCCCAGGGCGTGGAGGCCGCCATGGCGGCGCCGGAAACTGAGCCGGCCCCGCTGGCCCTGAGCCCCGAAACGGACGAATCGAGCCTCGGCGCCGTCCTCAGCGACGAGGAACTCGGGGTCGACGAGGTGGCCGAAGAGCCGGTCATCGCCGTCGATGCCGAGAGCGGCATGGCCCACGTGATGCCGGGCGGTTCCGGCACCGGCGGGATCATGGCCCCCAGCCGCACGCGCATCGTCACCCTGGTCGAGGCGCCCGCCCATTCCGCCCAGTTCACCTTCATGCTGGGGCTGGCGACCGTGTCGCTGGCCGTGGCGGTGCTGGCCCTGATCGCCCTGCTGACGGGCTCGCTGCCCGGTGTGGTGGAGGGCATCGCCGGCGGCAACACGCCGCTCATCCTCATCGTGGCCGGCGTCGTCGTCGTCGGTATCGCCGGCCTCGTCGGTTACGTGCTCGACAAGCAGCGCGCCACCCGCGAAGCCCTGGGCGGCTGACGCAAGCCCGGTTGCTCGCGCAGGCGTGGGTGTGAAGACGTGCCCTTCGGGGGGAGGCCCCGACACAAGCGGCAGCGCTACAAGTCTTGTCGCAGAGCGTTTGACCCAGGAAAGGAGCACAAGATGCAACGTTTTTCGGCGGTCATCGTGGTGGCACTGGCGGCGGTTCTGGTCGCCGTGTCGACCGGCTGTGTGGACGAGGCCAAGTACAACGCGGTCCTCCTGAGGAACCGTGAGCAGGAGAAACTGCTCCAGGAGAAAGAGGCCCAGATGGCCACGCTGAGCGAACGCGTCAGCGCCCTCCAGGCCCGGGCGACCGACGCCCAGCGCATGCTCCAGGAGAAAGAGGACCACCTGGCGACCGTCATGAAGGAACGCGACGCCGTCCGCGAGTCCTTCGACAAACTCATGGCCGCCTACGAGAAACTCGCCGGACGTTCCTGGGGCGGCACGGGCGGCGGCATCCCCGAACAGGTCGGCATCGCCATCCAGCAACTCGCCGACCAGTATCCGGGCCTGTTCGAGTTCGACAAGGCCACCGGCCGCCTGCGCTTCGCGTCGGACATCACGTTTGACTCCGGCTCGAACGTCGTGAAGGCCGATGCCCGGGCCGCCATCACCAAACTGGCCGGCATCCTGGCGTCCGACGTGGCCAAGGGCATTCACTCCAGCGTCACCGGCCACACCGACACCGACCCCGTCAAGAAGGCCGGCACCGTGGCGCTCCTGAAGGAACTCGGCAAATCGACGAACAACCAGGGCCTCAGCGAGGCCCGTGCGGAGGCCGTGGCCGAGATCCTGAAGACCGGCGGCGTGGCCGCAGGGGCCATTGCCACCAGCGGCAAGGGCGAGGGCCAGCCCATCGCGGATAACCGCAGCCCGCAGGGCAAGGCCAAGAACCGCCGCGTCGAAATCTACCTGACGATGGGCCCGGCGTAACGCTGCGGCCCTTCGCGTCGTGCGAGGCATCCTGAGGCGGCCCGTCCGCTCAGCCGGACGGGTCGCCTCTTTTTGTTGCGCGCGCGGCACGGCAGGGGGGCGGGCCGGGTCGAGCGGGGGCCGGGTCGGCGTACGTGCTGAGCGTGCCCTCAGGCTGTGTGGCACGGCTGGCTTGTCCAGCCGTGGTTGCAGTCTGTGCTGTGCCGCGCACACGGCTGGACAAGCCAGCCGTGCCACCATCATGCAGGGGGCGCGCCAAACAGGGTCGGGGCGGCGGCTATGGGTCGTCGAGCATCTGGACGGGCTCGTCGCCGGCGTCGGGATCGGCCACGAAGAGCAGCGGGCGGAGTTTGTCGAGGGTCTTGTCGCTGATGCCCCGGACGGCCTTCAGGTCGTCGAGCGACTCGAAGCGGCCGCCGCGGCGCTCGCGCTCCGCCACGATGCGCTTCGAGAGCGCCTCGCCGAGGCCTGGGACGAGGGCGAGCGTGACCCAGTCGGCGGCGTTGACGTTGACGCGGTAGGTGGGCGTGGCGGCAGGGACGGCCTCGAGCGGCTCGGACCCCGCCCGCCAGTACGAGGCCGCGCGGTACGCCACCCCCGCCACCACCACGATCGCGAGGATCACCAGCACGAGTTGTTCGCCCCGGGCGATCAGGGCCTGGCGGCGCGTCGGCGGCGTCGGGACGGGTTCAGACATGGCGGCATTATGACGCACGGCGGCCGGCGCCTCAAGCGGGAACGGGCGCGGGTGCGCGGAAAGAAACCGCCGCGAGCTGTGCTTGGAGGCCGTTGCACGGCCCGTACGGGCCGTGGCACACGGAAGATACAGGCCGTCGTGAACGGCCCTAACTCTCCGGCCAGACGACGTTGGAGTCGGCGGCGCCGGCGGGGCCCTCCGGCCAGATCTCCTGCCGCACGCCCACCAGCCGCTGGTACGCGATCTTCGGGCTGCCGTTCCTGCGGAGCAGGCCGCCGTGCGGGAAGAAGTGGGTGCCGGAGTCCGAGAAGTCCCGCCACGAGATGGCCGTGATGAACGGCTTGGAGATGGCGATGCGGTAGAACGCGTCGATCCAGTCGGACTGGATGACCTCGTCCCAGGGCTTGTGCCAGATGCCGCCCGCGCCGTCGGCGTGGCCGGCGCCCCCGACGACGGCGTCGGGGTCCGGGTCGCACGACGACGGCACGCCGACGGCCGTGACGTGGACGGGCTTGCCGAGTCCGCCGAAGCGGTCGAGTTGGTTCGAGATGTTGAGCATGTCGCGGCAGTGGAAGCCCTGGCCGGTGGTGCCGAAGAAGAACTGGACGCCGACGACGTCGAACTGGACGCCCGCGTTCAGGCACATCTCGGCGTAGTGGTAGGGCCAGATGGACCGCTGGTTGGTGGCGTAGTACTCGCCCCAGGGCTGCACGATGTCCAGGATGACCGTGGCGGCCGGGTCGGTCCGCTTGACGGCGTGCGTGCACACGCGGGTGATCTCGATGATCCGGTCGAGGGGGAAGTTCATGCAGTTCTCGACGTGGAGGCCGGTCATGGCGTCCCAGTGGTCCACGCGGCCGCGGTACCGCTGGACGCACCGCTCGATGTGGTCGAAGACGCTGTCGCGGATCGTCTCGAAATCGTTCTCCCAGATCCAGACCCAGTCGGGCAGGTCCTTCTCGGAGAACCGGATGAGCGACCCGCCCTTGATGCCGATGCCCCGGGCCTCGAGCCAGTGGATCCAGTCGTCGTGCCACTTCCACTGGTACTCGTGCTCGCGCGGCTCGATGGCGCGCCAGACGAACGGCACGGTGGCATAGTTGAAGGTCTCGCCGAAACGTTCCTTGCCCTGGGGGGGCTCCTCGGCGAGTTCCCAGTGGCAGCCGAAGTCGACGCGGGCCAGTTCGCCGCGGCGGCGTCGGATCTCGATGCCATGGCGGGCGTCGGCCAGCGCCAGGCTCTCGCCCAGGTCCACGGCCCGGGCCAGGGCCTCCTCGGCCAGGTCGCTCGCCGCCAGGGGCCCGTCTTCCACCGTCTGGGCTTTCGCCAGCAGGAGTTTGACCTCCTGGAACTCCTTCTCGATCTCCGGCGTCGGGCCGCCGTACACGTAGCCCCACTCGTCCTTCTTGCGCCATACGTCCGACACCCGGCCGCGGGCCAGTTCCAGCGTCAGCAGGTACGGCTCGTCGCGGTCCGGCAGCAGGGCCGTCCGGATCATCGGCTTCGACCCGTTGCGCAGGGGCCAGGAGATGTTGACGGCCGCCAGGCCGGCGCTGCGCCGTTCGCAGAACAGCCGGCCCGACTCGGCGATGTACCGGAACCGGCCCCGGATGGGTTGCCCCTCCTGGCTCGTCAGGTACATCTGGTCGACGTCGAGTTCGGCCGGCGGCTTGCCGTTGAGCAATACGTTGAACGCTAACACGGGCGGGTTCTCATCTCCTTCGACCGGCGGGACAGCCGCCGATCCTGGTTTCCTTGGCGAGGGTGATTATAAAGGCCCCCGGACGCCTCTCAACTGAAATATCGCCTGCGGGGGCAGCGGGGCAGCGCCGCTTCGGGCCGTCGCCGCGGCGAGCCGCCGACTCCTATAGCCGCTTGGGCGACGGCGGGCCGGGGTCTCGCAGGCCGCACGAGAGGCGGCTGAACCGCAAAGAACGCAAAGAGCGCAAAGAACGGACGGAGGACAACAACTGCGTGCCTTGGGAGAAAGAGACTCTGTGTCTTCCTTTGCGTTCTTTGCGCCCTTTGCGGTTCAAGGTCGTTGAGTTACCGTCCGATGGGCCGCCAGCGACGACCGGCAGGGCCGGTCAGTCGAGCCACTGGAAGTTGAGGATGCGCGGGCGGGTGAATTCCACTGACGTGGGGTTGTAGGCCAGCGAGGGGCTGCGGTCCACGAGGGCCCAGAACCTGCGGTTGCGCCGGACGGCGCGTTCGCGATCGAGTTTAGTGCTGGCCCTGGCCATGAGGGTGGTGTCGATATACTGGACGGTCCCGTAGATAGAGAAGGTGTCGCTGCGGACGGTGGCGACGTTGGAGATTCGCGCGTAGAGGAGTTCGCGTTCCTCGAGTGCGCCCATGGCCTCGTCGCCCACCTTGGTGCCGGAGTAGCCCCGGAGGATCTGGGCGGGGCTCTTGAGGGGCCGCTGGGCCAGGACGGTGTTGGCGAGGTTGGGGAGGCCGAAGCCGGACTCAAGGACCTGGAGCGTGGCGAGGGTGGCGGTGTTCAGGTTGATCATGCCGGCGGCGCGGATCTCGGGCCCCCCGAACTGGCCGCGCGACTCGGCCCCCTCGTCGGACCCGTAGAAGCCCGTCGGTCCGTCCTCGTCGGCGAAGCCGTCGCCGTCGTTGTCGATGCGGTCGTTCCACGGGCCGCCGACGGTGAAGACGTTGGCGGCGTTCAGCCGCGTGACGATGGCCTTGTCCGGGACAGGGGCATCCTCCCAGTGGAACTTCAGCAACTTCTCGGACGTGAGGCCGCTCGCCTTGGCGACGCGGGTGGTCCAGGGCCAGAAGGTCTTGGCCTCTGTCTCGTCCTTCGGGCAGAGGACCTGGTTGAGGTCGCCGAGGCGGGCGAAGGACTTGTACGCCAGGATGGGTTTCCCGTTTTCGTCGGCCATCAGGAAGGGGGGCAGGCCCTTCGTCGGAATGGCGGTGGTGGCGGTGGGGACGGACCGCGGGAACCGGATGGGAATCCCGCCTTCGGGTTTGGCGGACTTGACGAAGTTGTCGATGGTCCCGTTCAGGCCTTCTTCCCATATCCCGATGTAGACGACGCGGACGGGCCGCTGGTCGCCGTCGTAACGTTTCTCGTCCTCCAGGCCGATCTTGCGGTAGTACTTCTTCTTCTGCTCCAGTTCGGTGAGGCACAACTGGTCCACCTCGTCGATGATCTTGCCGGCGCAGTTGAGCGTGATGGACCGGAGGATGCCGGCGAGGGTCTGGCCGGAGCCGACGGTGACCTTGAAATCGAAGACCTTCGGATCGGGGCTCAGCGCTGAGGCTTCCAGCGGCATGGTGGCCGGCAGTGTGATGGTGGTGGAGGCGCCCGCGACGTTCAGCGTGACGCCGTTGAGGGAGAGGCCGACGGATGGGTTCTCGACGGGCGTGTTGCGGGGCCAGGGGCTGACGAGTTGGACCTTGATGGACCATTCGACGCCCTGCGCCCCGGAACTGCCTCGCGTGGCCTCGATCTTGCTGATGAGCGCCTGGGCGGAGGCGCCGACGAACGTGCTGTAGTACAACTTGACGCCCTGGCCGGCGTCGCCGTTGCGGAAGCCCGCGACGTTGGCCGCCAACTGGCCCATGAGGAACACATCCTCCTTGTTGAAGACGTAGCCGTCCTTCAGGGCCCCCGCGATGGCATCGGCCTTGTCGAGGTTGAGGTCGACCTTCCGCGGGGAGTAGGGGACGTTGGTGGTGTAGACGGTAGGCACGCCGTCCTGCAAGTCGGGGCGGACCTGGCTGGTCCAACTGACGGTCGTGCAACTGGCCCGCGTGGTGGCCTTGGCCGGGGAGGCGTTCTCGGGGTCGGATTCGAGAGTCCCCTTGGCGAATTCCTCGAGGCGGCTCTTGAAGAGGCTGCCCGTGAGGCGCCGCAACTCGAATTCCTCGTCGAGCGTGAAGACGCGGTCGCGGAACTTGCCGGGGTTCTCGATGACGGCGGCCAGTTGGTTGAGGTTGCCCGGTTTGCCGACCTCCTTCCAGAGGCCGGGGGGATCGAGGTTCTCGACGAGTTTCTGCACGCTGAAGCCGAGGCTGTCGGGATAGACGTCGCTCGTGAAGTAGCCGAGGCGGTACTTCTCCGTAATGGTGTTGCCGTGCGCGTTGAGGTTGATCATGGCGTTGTGGTCCTGGACCGTGACGCTGACGCGGATGAGGCCGGTCTCAAAGGGGAACGACAGGTCCGGGATCCAGGCGGCGTGTCCGTCGCCCTGGGTGTACATGGACACCTTCCTGTTGCTGGCGGGGAACCCCAGGTTGTTGGGGCACTCGCCCGAGGGGGTGCGGCTGGACCCCCACTGGTCCAAGCCGAAGGGGGTTCCGGTCACCGCCAGGTCGTAGGACCGCTGGGCCGTGGGGGCCTTGGGAAGGTTTTCGACGTCGACCGCGGTGGCGAGCCAGGGGTCTTCAAGGCCGGGGAAGTCGTACGGTTCGTTCCGGACGAGGCCCGCGGTGCTGTTGGCGTCGGTCAGGAGGCGGTCCTTGTAGGTTCCCGTGGAGGGGGTGTACTCCCAGAGGTCCTGGACGAGGTGGTGGCAGACGTAGTCGACGGCGCCGTCGGCGGCCAGGATGAACTGGCTCTGGATGGCGAAGTTGGTCGCCGTGTTCCGATCGAGGCTGCTCATCGTGACGAACGTGATGCCCACGATGGCCAGAATGGCCAGAAGGCCGAGCACCACGATCAGGACCGAACCGGATGACCGCATGGATTACCCTCGCTAGCCGCTGTCGCCGCGGGCGCGCGGACGTCCGCCCTCCGGATCCCGACCTCACGGGTCCGAGATCCAGAAGATCTCCTGCATGGCGTATCCCCTCAGGTACTCGCCCGTCTTGGGTGGCAACGTGTCGCCGGGATCGTGGGCGGCGATGGTGACGCGGATGGCCCGGGGCCAACTCTTGAGCACCCGCGTCCCGGAGAAGTAGGTGGACCACCGGTAGTCGGCGGCGATGGACTTGAAGAGGCTGATGTCGAGCAGGGCCTTCGGGTCGAAACTCTCGACGTAAAAGTCGCTGACGCACGAGGCCATGACGCGTTTCAGGCTCTTCGGGAACTCGCTGTCTCCCGTCAGGGTGGTCCAGGGCCACACGACCAGGTGCGGCCGCGGCGTCGCCCCACCGTTGATACGGTCCTTGTAGCTGGTGACGGTGGTTCCGGGGTTCTGGTTGATGAACATGTCGGCGAGCCAGGGCACGGCGCCGTCGGGTCGGTCGGCCTTGTCGTCGGCGGTGCCGTTTTTCTCGCCGGTCAGGATCCACTGGCCGCGGGCAAGGATCCCCCGCCGGGGGTCCAGGGTCTTCGGCGGCAGGCTCCCGCGCTCGACCTTGAGCACGTTGGTGGGCGTCTTGACGTTGCTCGTGTAGACGACCTCGGCCGCACTGCCCTCGTACGCCTCGTTGGCGCTCTGGTGCCACTGGGTGACGCACGGGCCGACCGTGACGAAGGCGAGCGTGTCGTCGTGGTAAGTGCCGCTCCAGCTGGGGTTGCTGGGGATGGTGCTGGACTTGATCTGGAGATACCCTTCGCGCGTCATGCCGCGCAGGTCCGTGTGCAGGCGGTCGAAGACGGCCCGCATCTGTTGATGCACGAAGTGCATGCCCTCGGCCTCGGCGGCCGTCCGGGTGATGACGGCGAAGATCTGGACGACGCCCATCATCATGACCGTCATGAGCGAGGCGGCCGTGATGAGTTCGACGAGGGTGAAGGCCCGCCGGGCGCCGCATCGGTCGCACTGCCTGGATGCTCTGGCACGATACACGTTCAGTCTCCCACGATCGTGTGATAGGCGGCCATCGACCCGGGCAGGCTGACCCACCCGGGCAACCCCGTGGCCCCGGTGTTCAAGACCTCGGCATCGGCCGTCGCGGCATTAGGGCGTTTGCTGACTTCCTTCATGTAGGCGCCGGCGAACCAGAGGGCGTCGCTGGCGACCGTTCCGCGGGCGTTGGGGATGCACCGGTCGATCATGTAGGCCTCGCCCCGGTAGTTGGTGGCGAGGGCGGGTTTCCAGTCCAGCATGTACTCGCCGGGCTTGGCCTGAAGGTACAGGTTGGGGGCGTACTGGTCAACCTTCGGATTCGCGTCCTTCCAGGCCTTCGGCGTGGTGGCCAGACTCGCCACGTATCCGGGCTCTTCGCCCCGCGCCTTGTAAACGACGATCGTGATGCGGTACGGCCCGTAGCCGCTCGCGTTCATCGGCGTGGCGAACAGCAGGGGGACGTAGGTGCCCGAGGCCCACATGCCGTAGTTCGTGACGTCGGTGTTGTACTGGCGGCGTTCCTTCTTCTTGCCGGACGTGTCCGTGAACTCGTCGTAGAGGAAGCTGTTGGGGTTGTACATCCGGACGGGGTACGGCACGGCGCCGCCGGTCATCACGGCGGTCTTGGTCTTGACGTTGGTCCGGCACCACTTGATCACCTGGGTGCGGTTGGCTCGCATGTAGGCCGACACGCTGCGGGCGCAAAGGGCCGCCATGGTGCTCTCGGCGCTGCGGCGGCTCTGGTCCACCGCCACCGGGAACACGGCCGCGACCATGGTGAGGCCGACGCCCAGAATGCCGACGGCCATGAGGATCTCCGTCAGCGTGAACCCCGCGCGGAATCGTCTCTTCCGATTCACCGGCGCCACTCCTTCCCTGAAGCCGCTCCAGACACTGTCTGGAGGCATTATAGCGACAGCCCCCCGCCGCAGCAACAAGTATGACGCGGATCGGCCGGTTTGGGGGGGCGGGTGCCCGGAGACCCCCGGTGGAGGTTCCCAGGCTGCCCCACGACGTGTAAATGCCGAGGCTGTCTGTCGGCGCCGAGGGGCCAAACCGTCCCGATTCCCAAGTGTCTAAACGGGCATTGGCCCCAAGACGGCGGAGTTTCCCGATGAGGACGACGGACGGGCTTTCGCGCCTGTCGTCGACGTCGCCCTTGCGGGCGATGCCCAGGACGCAGACCCTGGCCCCGCGCACCGTCCGGCCTCGCCCGTTCAGGGCGGTCATCAGGCGGCCGGTGACGCAGTCGGGCACGCTCGTATTGAACGCCTGCCCTCATCATCGGCCGGACGGTGCTCCTTGACACTCGTTCGGACGCCGGTAGAATGGCCGCGCTTTTGCTGCACGCGGAGTGCTTTCCAGGTCGATTCGCTTGGCGTTCCTGCAT
>Ga0315286_10008213_pt1 | contig 10259 bp, 10 predicted proteins | sample YL17G10_0_MG_FD_205038 | JGI IMG/M metagenome (GOLD analysis project Ga0315286, IMG submission 205038) | Sediment microbial communities from Yellowstone Lake, YNP, Wyoming, USA - YL17G10_0 | ecosystem: Environmental > Aquatic > Freshwater > Lake > Sediment | place: USA: Wyoming | collected...
CCGGGAACCGACTTGAAGGATGAGGAGAGAATAGGTAGGTTCGAAGTCGGAAAAAGCCCCGGGGGGCCTGGGTCAAGACTGTGAGAATCCCTGGGTCATGATAGTGAGAAGTGACACGGTTCGCTGCGCTGCAGCTACCGAAAGAAGGAACACTTCGATGAAGCGGAGCAAAAGGCGTAGGAACGGAACCCAGGTGTCTTTCTGTGTGCTCCTCTTCACGCTCGCAACGGTCGTTCAAATAGGCTGTGCACCCGTTTACCGTTACTCGTATGCAGGCCATGCGACTGTCGTGCGCGGGAGCCTGCAGGGATTCCGGACGGGCATGACGGCTGGGGAGGTCCAAGCGCAGCTGGGCGCCCCAGACAAGGTCTTTGATGCTGAGTTCGGGGCCGCAGTTGGTCAGCAATGGACCGGCACGGTCTGGCTCTACTTTCTGGAAGAGGACAGGGCGTTTCGTCACGTCCGTCGGTACAAGAAGGCCGTGTTTGTCTTCTATCCACGGGGCGAGAACATGCGGCTGAATCATTGGGACGTCGAAAGCTAGCGACCGGGCGCTGCGGGTCGGCGGGAACTTGAGGCTGGAGACTCTGAGCAGTCGGGGTGATAGGTGACAGATCAGTCCGGGTACATGGATGACTGCCCATCACAGAGACCCCATCGGCTCACTGAGCAGCGGGCCGGACAGGGTGTGATCAAGGATGGGCTGCCCGTTGCTGGGCCACCTGTCCTGAAGATCTTCGACCAGACCGGCGCGCTGGTGCGTCACATCTCGCAGCAATCGCAACCGTCAGGCTCGCATGAGATCCGATGGGACGGACGCGACGGAGCGGGACGCTCGGTGCCGTCGGGGATCTACCTAACGCGGATTGAGGCGGCCGGAAGCGTGACGACGGGGCCGGTCGGCCTGACGCGGTAGGCTCAGGGTCCGCAGAGATGCGGCCAGCCGATGCTGGATGCAGCCGGGTGGGCCGAGTGACGGCGGCTGCGCTGCGTGGGGGGCAGAAGAACCGCGCTCCTCTCGCTTGGCGAGCTACTCGAGGAGACCCGGGCCCTCAGACTTCCGCTTCCGGCGCTGCGGTTCTGGTGGGATCTCGAGGGCTGCCGCCGCACGCAGTTCCCCCACCGAGAATGTCGGCCCGGCGCAGACAGCCTCCAGCAGTCGCGCCTGAGCTGGCTCAAGATCAACGAGCCAGCCTAAGACGTTAAGCAAGTTGATGAGCTCGGTCGTGTACTCGGCGAGCCAGTGATCGGGCTGAATGTTCCCCAGCGGCGAGGGGGGCCGCCGGTCACCGATGATGGGGCGTTCCCGGTTCGCCTTGCGATAGCTGAACCAATGGAGGAGTACCTGTTTGCCCGACACCTCGTAGTGCCAGATCGCGGGCTCGACGTTTTCCACGTATCCCGCGCCGACCAGCAGCCGCTTCTTGCTGGCGTCGTAGTCGATCGAGTCCGGCATGCTGGCGGGATCTTCCGGGATTGCCCCCTCCGCCGGGATGCGCGGCCTTCTTTCGGCGGGCAGTCGTGGTGGCTGAGGCGGGCGGCCCTTCTCGGAATCCGTCATTCGCTCGCCGAAGGTGTGAAGCCAGATCACGGTTCGTCCAATCTCGGACGCCTCGAAGAAGAGCGTCGGGGTGGCCGTCAGCGGGACACGCAGTCCCGGCGTAGAAAGGTCGTCCTGAAAGCGCGCGGTGAACGCGGGATGGGCGGTCGTCGCGACAACGTAGGCGACGATGTCCTCGGCGCTGACCTCGGCGCCGAGCTTCTTCGACAAAGAGGTGATCAGATTCGGACGCACGTTGGAGACTCGTGCGGTGCGATCGCGCCAAAGAGGGAATACCCGCCCACCAAACGACCCTTTGTAATGATGAAGGTCCGGGACGTAACCGGTAACCGTCAGCGCCGGGCCCGACGAAGGGGACAATCGAGAGAATGCAGTCAGATACACCTGCCTCTCCGACCGCCCCTCCCACAACTCGGGATTGGGCCGGTTGATCAGGCGATTGTCCGCGACGATCCATTGGCGATCGAACGAACGGAATCCATACCGAACAGGATCAGGGCATGGACCGCGCTCCTCAGCGACGGGCTTCGGTCGAGCAGGCATGCCGGGCAAGCCTTCCTTCACCACCCGCTTGCTGTGGCGGTCACCGAGCTTCCCCTTGGGCATATGGGGATGGAACAGCGGCTCCTTCTTGTCCGCTGGCGCATCGATCAGAGTCTGCCAGCGCCGATGAAGCGACTCTGCGTCCGGCGCAATCACCCAAGTGCGGCCGGGCATCACGCCCGAGCCGTCGTAGATGAAGAGATCCTCCAGCGCCGGAAACGTGGCCCACGCCCCCGTTGAGGCGGGCAGGAAGGGGGCGCGCCAATCCGTGGGACAATCCGCCCATGCCTTGCCGCCCAGAGTCAGCCAGCCGAGCGCCGCGAACTTCTCCGTCCGGTGCCCGGCGGGCAGCGACTGAAAACGGACCCGCGCCGGGGTCTCGGGACTGCTCTTCGCGGATCTCGAGGCGAGCACAATGCAGATGGGCTGTTGGACAGCCTGGAAGATCCGCGAGTTGACCTCGGGCTGATGCCCCTCGGGGGAGCAGTCAATCACCCAGACGTCGTCGCAGGTCTGTCGTAGGTACTGGCGCATCCTTTGGAACCCGGGACCATTGAGGAAACCGGCCACCGTGATGAAGCAAACGATGCCTGTGTTGTTCTCGGGGTGGTGGTCGTAGACTTTCCAGGTCGCCCATCGCCAGAAGTAGACGTACAGATTCCGCAGGTGCTTCGCATGCGCGCCTACTCCCCAGTCTGGAGGAGGCATCCAGTCCGCCAGGGGAGCCTTGGCCGCTTGCCCGACCTCGCCCTCGATCCAACCACCCAGCCCCTTCGCCTTCTCCTTGTAGGGTGGGTTCCCGATCACAACGGTGACGGGTTCCTCGCGCTTGATCTTGTTGGCGTCACGACGGGACTTGGCGATCGGCGCGAGGATTCCCGGGATCCATCCCTCATCGTCGTCCGGATTCCCGAGCGTGTTGGTGACGTACATTCTCGTCGGCGTCCTGGGCGGCGAGCCCGTCAGGTCAACGATCTCGGCGAGAATCCGCAGCTGCGCCACGGCGAATGGACCGAGCTGAATCTCGAAGGCAATAAGCCGCTGCACGGCCGCGTTGATCGCGCCCTTCACGGAACCAGCGCCTTCGTCCGCCTCAACGGTCTCAGCGATCTTCCGCAAGATACCGAGCAGGAAGGTCCCCGTGCCCGTAGCCGGGTCGGCCAGCGTGACCGCCGGTGAGGCCATTCCCGCGTGAAGCCCGAATCGGGGACTCTTCAATGCCTCATCGACCAACCGGACCATCGCGCCCACCACCTCGGGCGGGGTGTAATAGGAGCCGGTCTTCTTGCGGAGGGAGTTGTCGTAGACCTCGAGGAAATCCTCATAGAAGTAGAGCCAGGTTTCAGGGTCGCCCTTGCTGATGGTAGGCCAGTCAACTGCATCGAGCACTCGCGTCAGCGTTCCGAGCGATGTCTTGAGTGTCGCCTGATTCTCCGCGCTGTCTGTGAGAAGCCGGAGAGCTGCGCCGATCAGCGAACTCGTCTGGCCCAGCTCCTCCGCCACCTTCCCGAGTCCCGTCGCAAGCCGGATGTCCTTGGCACGCGCCATCAGCATTCCGAAGGTGACCGCTTGCGCGTATCCGTCCGCGAATCGCTCGTCGGTAGCATCGGGGAAGAGCAGCTTTCGCCAGTCCACCGCGAGAGCGGTTAGCGCTTCACTGCCCGCAGCGAGGTGCTCTGTGACCTCCTCGCGCAGCAGGCGACACAGGCGAGCACTGACGCGGGCCAGCTCCTTGGCGCTGCGAGGCGGAATGGGATCCCACCGGAGGAACCGTTCGAACAGAGGCAGCAGCTCTGGAGGTGCCTGAAGTTGGTTTCCCGATGACTCAATGTCTCCAGTCAGCCGGACCACCTTGCCGACGGGTTCCCCGTCCTGCCAGAGGCCGAACTCATTGCCATCCGAATACATTAGGTTTGGTAAGGAGTGCAGCTTCTCCCATTGGTCCTTGTCGTGCGGATCCTTGAACTTCCGTGGATCGGCGCCCTTGCCCGGAGACTTCAGTTCGACGAACCCGACCAGCGCCTTGCGAACTGTCACGGCGTAGTCCGGGCGGGTCTTCAGATCCGGAATGGATGACTCACCCACGATGGCGACAGTGGCCGTCGACAGGCCGACCAGCTCTGCCAGGTCGACGAGCAGCCGTTCGAACGGCGCACGCAGCTGATCCTCAGGCTCGCCATGAGCGCTCGGGTTCGCCAGCTTGCGTTTGGCGGACAACCCAAACGCTGAAATCGCCGAATCCAGGTCTGATCTCATGTGTTCCACTCCCGCCGTGGGCAGCGTCGTTTGGGATCCTGCCGCCGGGGGCGGCCTCGCGCAAGAGCTCTCTCTGGCTGGCGAGCAGATCGCACAGGGTCGCACCCGGAGTCAGGTCGATCACGCTGGCGGACCTTCCTTGCACCTCCTGGCTCGGGCGTTTCAAACGTGATCGAGCCAGCATCCTCGCGCCGCGGAATGCACCGCGTGCGCCTTCGGTTCAGCACCGCGGCTTCGAACTTCCACTGGGTCTGCCGACACCCCACGCCGTCAGATGTTCGAGGGTGATCACACGTCCTTGGATCTGCGGTGATCGTCAGCGAGTTCCTTCGTGAAGAGCGTGTCGATAAACATGTCCGGCATTCTGTCCAGCGTCGCAGCGAGAAGCGGATTGCGATCGGTCTGGCGCGAGGTATAGAAGAGGTAGTTCGCGAATCCCTGAGCTGCGTACGCCGAGCCGCGGAATGAGTCGAGCACCTGCCCCCAGGATCTGCCTGCCGTGTTCAGCACCATCAATCGCTCAAGGTCGGGCACATCAAGAAAGATCAGGGAGCGGATGAACTCCTCGTCCAGCCCCTCGGCCTGCATGAGTCCGGTGAACCACCGGAGAAGCAAGGGATTCTGCGGTGCGTAGCGGAGGGACAGGAGTATCGGGACTACTCGAGTCGCCCTGTCGACACCGCTCACTGGCAGATCGCCAGCGCGGATCGCCCTCCATGCCCGTTCCAGTTGCCGGAGTTTTCCGGAGCCACCGTCGTCCCCGTCGCCAAACCAGAGGCGTTGGATCCCACTCTCTATCTGGTCCGGATCACAGCTCACTGTCACCTGCGGTGTCAGCGCTCTCGCCGTGAGCTCCAGCACGAAGAGAACACCGTCCTCCAGGAGAAGTGCATCGGGAGTGGGGATTCCCGCGCGACCCGGAACCTGGCGTTCCCAATCGACCCAAAGCCCCCGCGTCGTGGGGCGCCTGGACGCCGGCCGCAGGAGTGCGGCGACATACCATTCGACCGCTCGCCCGAGTGCTGCCTTCAGCTGATGTGCTTCTCTATCCTGGCGACTGTCGTTTAGTGCCTTGAGTAGTCGCCAGAAGGGCGCCTCGGAGAGCACGCGCGACAAGTAGCCCATGTCGAGCGGGACGAACACATCGGGTTGAAGCTCCAGCAAAGGCCGATCATACAGCGGAAACAGCTGGAGCAGCGTCTCGGGGTGCTTCTCGGTACTCGCGCGGATGGCCTGGGCATGTCCCTCGAAGCTGCGGCTGAGATAGGAGAAGATGCGCGGCACAGTCTGCGCAGCCCTCGCGTTGAGAGACCGCGTGAAGTACCCAGCTCCGACACACCAATCGAGCAGCTCCTTCGGAGCGTGGCTCCTCAGCCCTTCGTACTTGCCGTACATGGCGAAGACTAGCGCGACGAGGTCGCGGTACGGAAACGCGAATGTCCTCTCGAACGCACCACAGAAGTCGAATGCCTCAGCAGGATACCGCTGCTCAACGGCTTGCATCCCGTCTTGAAACAGAAGCCACGATCTCGCGATGGCGCATCCGAGGTTCTCGTGATGCGAATAGAAGAGGTTGCGGAGAATGGATGCGGCCATCCAGCGATTCGGCTTCTCGTGCGCATGGGCGAGCAGATCGGGCCGGATATCATCCTCAAGGACCGCGTTGAGGTCCAAGAGCATTCGACCCACCGCGTGCTCGTGGCCCACGGTAGTATGCCCGGCCCCCGGTTCTCCTTCGCTGGCGAGCACCGTGGCGATCGCTGCTGGGAGGAGCAACCGGTGGATCACGCGAGCGGCTCTTCCGGAGTCGAGCCAGAGAGCGATCTTGCGAAGCTCGACCTCGGGCACTAGCTGGCGCAGGAGGGCGCGCTCTACTGGGCTGTTTGCAAGTGTGTAGTCATCTCGCAGCGCGATTCCGACCTGGGCCAGCATGAAGAGCAAGTCAAGTGGCTCGAACGACGCCGCGGTGGACCTGATTGTCGAGAGAGAGACCTGGGCCGTCGGCCAGAGGTCCTTGGTGCTGAGATAGAGCCCCACGTTGGCACTGCGGTGCGGGAATGGACCCTCGAGCAGCCTGATACAGCACCGTTTGAGCTTGCGCCCGCTTCCGCAGGGGCAACGATCGTTGACCCCGATGGGAGTGCCATCAAGCCACTGCAAGGCCATGTACGGGATGCTAGCACGGGGCCGAGCCTTAGGCGAAGGCGGTCTGGACGAGCGATCGTTGAGGTCGAGTCCGCGGGACGAGTGAGCGATGCCACGAAGGGCAGTTGTCCTCCCTGAGAATCCCATCTGGTCGCCTGGCTGTTTACGGGACTGGGTGGTCGTGCGGCGCTCGGTGGGCAGAGGAAGCACGTGGATAACGAGACCGGCTGCCCAGAATACCCATTCGCATCAAGTCACTTCCCGCGTCTCCCGTGCCGGGAGGAGATCCAGGCGCGCAGCCGGCCTCCCGTGAATTGACCGGCGATGAACGCTGCCACAAAGAACGGAATCGTGATCGGTCGCCACCCGAGACCCGAGAGGAGCCGAATGCCGATCACCAGAGGCACGGGGACATGCACGGCCAGGAACCATGGGACCGAGAACCGACGGACGCCCGCCCGCCAGAAGCCGAACGGAAGATTGACGGTGAAAACCGATGCAGCGGCGGAGGCCAGGCCGAGCACGGTCATCTCTCGGGTCCGCGGATGGTGGTCGAGCCGGCGATCGGCTCGGCGGCACGACTGGGTGGTTCAGGGCGAGTCATGCGATCTCCATCGCGCGTACCGCATTGCCGCGCAGCCGAACCCGAGACCCTTGGCGGTCAGTCACCCTGCGGGGGTAGTGGAACGGGGCTGTCCGCGCTTTGCCTGGGCTTGACGTTCGGCTCCGTGGGCGTCCGCCCTGGGAGAGAGCCGCTCTTGAGTAGCGACAGCACGGCCCATGCGATGGCCCCAGCGAGGCCTTCCATGATCACAAGAAGGGTCACGTCCATCGTGGCATAATCCCAAAGGCCCCCGCGGCGTGTGATGAGAATGCATTTCCATCCGGCTTCACGGACGCCATGTGTCCCGAACTTGGCTATGTAGTGCGGAAACAGCAGGATCAGGAGCGCGCATACGATCCAGGCGATTACGACACTCTTCCTCCTGACTCGAAGTTTGCCTCTGCTGTGCTGCACTTGGAGGAACCTGGCCAGCTCGATGATCACATAGTGCAACACCAGCACGGCGAGCGCAGCAAGCACCACGGCTGGAAGTAGAGCTGCGAGGAAGTGCCAAGCCTTGGTCAGAGGATCAACATATCGTGCGTGGTAGGGAAATACCCTCTGCACCTCGGTCTTGGCTGGTCCCAAGGCTAGATACGTCAAGTAGATGAAAACCGGCAGGAGTAACGTCTTCACAACCTCATCTAGCGGTCCCTGTCACGCTCTCCCACTTGGGGTGCCCCCCCTGTGCTAGCGACCACCGACGTCTGCGAGACGATCTGGCCGTGCCTGACGCCGGGTGGCCGCCTCACGAGAGCCCATCAGGCCTTAGCGAAAGCACTGCCCGACGCCCGGACACTTGGCTGATCCTGGGGGCTCCGGTGGGCGCCGTCGAGGTGTTTTTGCCATCGCGACCTGCGGCGCGTACCGAGAAAGACCAAGCTCCTATCTACGGTGCATCAGTGCATCGCCGGGGCGCGGCTCTCCCGATCGCTATGAGGGGCGAGCGCGAGTGATCCGGCGGCGACCGCCGGACTCGCGGCCAAGGCGTAGCCCGGTTGCTCGAGGGAGGGGAGAGTCGATGCGCGCTGCCCGCGCCGGCCGCGGCGCGCTCGTAGTGGTGATGGCGCCCGCCGACCGCGGCGACCTCTGCAATCCGCCCTCGATCGATGGCATAAACTTCCGGCTTCACGGCGAGTCCATCTCGAAGGGATGCAGCCCGAGCTGACCACCGTGGACACTTTTGGACACTTCCGGACGATCTTGGACAGTTGAGAACGCCGAGCGCCCGACGGACGAGCGCGCGCTGGTGTGTAGCCTGCCGAGATCCGACGATCGCAACGCATTCATTGGCCGTCGCATAGACGGGCTCAGTCATCAAACGCTCGCTCGGCCGGAGAGTTCATTCGCGCGCATTGCTGGCGCTTGACACTTGCCCGCCCCCTTCCCAGAATGCCATCGGGTCTCGTTCTCAAACAGCAGCGTCGTCCAGCTCCGATCTGGGTTCCGTCACCGAAAGGAGGTCCGTATGGCCATCGCCCGTGTAAATCACCCATGCAGTGTCCATGTGCTTGGCGCGCTCCTGCTCTGTGCGGCACTTGTGATTCCTATGGCCCAGATTGCCGCAGACCCGGAGGAGTGCATTACTTACTGCGACCCGGAAGACCCGCCGGCGCCAGCAATGACTGCATGTGGTCTGTGTGTGAAGACGGTCCGCGACTGCAGTCCGCAAGACGGGGTGTCTGCGCAGGTATGGTGGCGCGTCTACCCCGATGGGGAGTGGCACGGGCCGTACTACAGCTGCAGTGGGTCCGACTACACTCTCTGTTTCCAGTGGCCTCAAGCGGGTACTTACCAGGTGTGTGCTCTAGGTTGCTGGCTCGGAGCAGGGCAGGGATGGTACCCCAACTGTTGCCACGTTGTCACGCTGGGATCCGGGCAATACGTGCTCAGGAAGTGCGTGATCTGCAGTTGCCTTCCCCAACCGTATTCCCTGCCCGAGTTCCCTTGAACGCTGCGATATGCGATAATTGAAAGGGAGGTTCAAATGGGCTGCAACCGGATGCTTGTCGCGGTCGTTTGCCTTGTGGTCGGGGGGATGCGAAGTCATCCACCTGCCATCGCGGGCGTGATGGAATACCCGTATGCAGGAGCTGACCGCTCAACGTGGCAGACACCCGGACGCCCCTGTGACACCGAGATTCGCTACGACGACGGGATCGATGATACCCCGGGCTGGGCCCCGGCGCTCTTCTGGGTAGAGGAGGATGTCTATCAGGCCTTGAGCGTGCGTTTTCAGCCTCCAGAAGCGATCGAGTATCTTGTCGAGCGAGCTGCATGGTTTTCCCCGGCTTGGTATAGGCCCGGCTGGGTCGATGTCATTGCCAGAGAGGTCGGCGACGCGACCAACATGACAATGGAATCCGTGTGGATTGCTGATGGCGGTACGGGGGAGGTCGACTTCTCGGCGCCTATCTGCATTCCTCCCGGAGCGGAGTTCCTCATCCTGATGTGCCCGCGGTGGAACACCGCCGGACTGATCGGGGATGATTCGAGCGATGTGGATGGCAGATCCTACTATAGCGAGGAAGCGGGTGTGTGCGAGCCGGAGTTCAGTACGAGTGAGGACCTCATGATCTGGTCGTGCGTAAGGCCGTGCGGTGGGGTCCCCGCAGGGGAGACGAGTTGGGGGTGGATCAAGAGCATGTTCAGGTGAGGCAGCGCTGGAGTGAACCCCGTAGCATCCGGAGCGCGGGCCCGCACCCTGGTGGAAATCGAACGGGAGGCGATTCGACAGGCTGTCCCCCCCAGCAAACCCACTCGCACGCGGAACGGCGGGGCGAACGCGGATGAGATGCCCTTTCCTGCGGCCAGTGAGGCCGCCTGTCTTCCCATGAGCCGCCTCGGCTGACGGCTGAGGCACGCTGCGAACCTTCATAGGTGTGGCTCGGGCATGGCCGGCCTGTCCAGGTGACCGTGAGAGAGGTTGGGATCAAGGAGTCAGGCCGCGACGCGCTCGTAGTGATGGTGCAGGCCGCCCACCTCGGCGACTTCGATCACGGGGCGACGATCGGCGGGCTGCATCTTCCTCCCCCTCGGCATGAGGGCTTTTCGTCAGTGGGGCCCTGCTCGGGAGAGCCAAACCCAAAGCTTCCGGTCTGCGGGCTTCAATCGCGGTCGGGCGCAAGTCCGCTGGCAGACGCCGAGTTG
>Ga0315286_10008214_pt1 | contig 10258 bp, 7 predicted proteins | sample YL17G10_0_MG_FD_205038 | JGI IMG/M metagenome (GOLD analysis project Ga0315286, IMG submission 205038) | Sediment microbial communities from Yellowstone Lake, YNP, Wyoming, USA - YL17G10_0 | ecosystem: Environmental > Aquatic > Freshwater > Lake > Sediment | place: USA: Wyoming | collected...
CGTTTCCCGCGTACATGCTGGCCACCAAGCCCCAGAAGACCTCCGGATGCTCGCTCATGAGCAGGGGTCCGGGCTGAACGCCGTGGATGATGAAGGCTCCGAGCAGAAGCGCCGTCGGCGGGGCGAAGGGAATGCCCAGGGACAGCAGCGGCACCAGCGTTCCACCGGCGGCGGCGTTGTTGGCCGATTCGGGGCCGGCCACGCCCTCGATGGCGCCTTTTCCGAATTCCTCCGGGTGCTTGGAGACGCGCTTTTCCAGCGCATAAGACGCAAACGTCGAAAGAATGGCGGCAGGACCGGGGATGAGACCGAAGGGAAAGCCAACGGCCGTGCCGCGCAGAATCGGTCCTATGGAGCGGCCCCACTCCCGGCGGGTCGGAAGCAGTTCGCGCAGCCGCACCGAGGAGACCTGCGAGGTCGATTCCTTCTCCTCGGCGGAGATCAGCACCTCGGCGATGCCGAACAAGCCGACGACCACGGGGGTGAGCTCGAGGCCCTGCCAGAGATCGATGCTGCCGAAACTGAAGCGGGCGATGCCGTACATCATTTCCTGGCCCACGGTCCTTAACGCCAGGCCGATTCCGACAATCATGAAAGCGATGGCCAGCCCTCCGCCGGTCAACCTGGACAAGACCATGAGGCCGAAGGCGGTCAGCGCGAAATACTCGGCCGCCCCGAACCTCAGGGCGAACTGGCCCAGGATGGGGGCGAAAATCATCAGTAGCACCACCGCGATCGTGCCGGCGATAAACGAACCCACGGCGGAGACCGTCAGCGCCGCTCCGGCCCGGCCGCGTTTGGTCATCTGGTAGCCGTCGATGGTGGTAACAACCGACGTTGACTCGCCGGGGATGTTCATCAGAATCGATGTCGTCGATCCGCCGTACTGGGCCCCGTAGAATATGCCCGCCATCAGGATCAGGGCCGCGGTAGCCTCCATCTGGAAGCTGATCGGAAGCAGAATGGCCATGGCGCCTATCGGGCCCAGACCGGGTAACACCCCCACCACGGTTCCCAAAAAGACTCCGGCAACCAGGGCGATGAGATTGCTCGGGGAGACGAGGAAAGCGAAACCGTTCAGGAGCCCCGTAAATGATTCCATCGATAGATGCCTAAAATGGAAGGGGTCCCGGAGGCAAAGGCACCCCGAGAAGGTTGAAGAAATAATAAGACACCGCCGCTGTCGCCAGCGCGATACCCACAATCGCCCAGCGCGGCCGGCGGCCGAGGAAAAAAATCAGCAAGGCGGTCAGCACCGTTGAGGCGATCAGGTAGCCCGCCGGCTTGAGCAGATAAATAAAGACCCCGATCGAAGCGCAAATGGCGGGCACCCGCCACCAGGCCGGGCCAAGCGAGTCCGGACCGGGGGAAGGCCGGGTGATCTCTTCATACAGGCGAAAGCCGCTGGCCACCAGGAGGAGAATGCCGACAAAGGCAGGAAAAAGGCCGGACTTAGGAGAGGCCAATGTGCCCACCTGGTAGCTCAGCGCGCCGATCGTGTAGAGCAGACCGATCGCCAGCACGAGCAAGGGCACCACCATGGACCAGGAAACGCCTCCGGGCAACGTCCGGCCCGCGGATTTTTCGGAAACCTTACGAGAGGCGGCCGGCTCTGTCACTGCTTCTTCCAGCCAAGCTCTTGGACGACGGCCTTGTAGCGTTCGGCGTCCGCCCGCAGCTTCTTGGTCAACTCCTCGGGCCCGGCATACGAAGCGAAGATGCCGGTTTTGTCGGCGTAGTCCTGGAAGGTCTGGCTCTTGGCAGCCTTGGTGTAAGCCACGGTGAGCTTATCGATCGCGATCTTGGGAATCCCCTTGGGCGCAATCACGAACTCGTAAGGAATATCGGTGATGTCGTAGCCGAGCTCCTTGACAATCGGGATATCTGCCAGGCGATTGGATCTTCGGCCTGCAAAAACGCTCAGGGCGCGCGCCGTGCCCGCTTTGATGTGCTGGGTCATGACCGCCACCTGGCCCATGGCAGCTTCGAGGGTTCCCCCCAGGACCGCCGGAACATGATCGGACGAACCATAGGGAATCAGGTTGAGCTTGATGCCCGCTTTCTTTTCGAGCATGACCAGCTGCACGTGCGGGATGTTGTAGTTGCCTCCGACAATCCCGACCGACACCTGCCCCGGCCGTTTCTTCGCCTCATCGATAAGGTCCTTGAGGGTTTTTAGCGGCGAGTCCGCTTTCACGTAAAGCACCATCGGCGCCTCGTTTGACTGCACCAGCGGCAGCAGGTCTTCCGGGCCCTTGTAGGGGAGGTCCTTAAGCAGGGGTTGGATGGTCACCATCGCCACGGCGCACATCCCGATGGTATATCCGTCGGGCTTGGAGAGGAGGGTTTCGGCAACGCCCGTCGCCCCTCCCGGGCCCGGCCGGTTGATGATCACGATCTTTTTGCCGAGCTCCTTTTCAGCCTCGCTGGAAAGCATCCTGAAAGTTGCATCCGGACCGCCGCCCGCGGCCATCGGCACGATCAGATTTACGGGTTTCGTGGGGTAGTCCGCCGCCGGGACCGGGCCCGCTTGCGCGAGCAACAGAAAAGAGAATAGCAGTACCTGGGGAATGGCAAGACGGATAAGGAATCTGTTTGGCATGACCGGAACCTCCTTTGTTGAAAAGAGTCTTCATTTTGAGCCCGCGCCTTGCGAAGGAGCCGACTGCGACCTCAGCGACCCGCTTTCCCAGGAAACAGGTTCGTCCCCTATTCCCCAGAAGCATTTCATTCTACTTTAGACCGGCAAGTTGTCAATCGCTTTTTTCCAACTTTCTCCCTCACGATTTTAGGGCAAAAGGAATGTAAGGCATCGTATAGCTGTGTCCTCCCATTTTCTCCGGAAGCTGCCATCCATCCATGGATTTTTTAAGCAGGTCTTCCATCACAGCCAAGTCGGCAGGATTCGTTTCGGCTATATTCTGGTTCATATCCCGGTCTTTTTCAAGGTTAAAAAGATAGCGCTCCTTTGGCTCCCGCAGATTTACGAAATAATGAAATTTCCGGTTTCTCGTGTAGGCATGGGTATGATATCCGCCGGCAGCGTATTTCCTCATCTCCATTTTCTCATTGTTTAGAACCGCTGAGAAATCCAATCCTTTCATGGATTCTGCGGCTTTGACCCCCATCAGCTCCAGCAAGGTGGGAGCAATATCGCATTCTTGGATGATTGCTCCTATGCTCTTTTTCCCGTGGGCCTTAGGAAGATAAAGCATGAGAGGAGCATCGATGAGCTCAGGATAGAGGGCCTTGGGAATTTTTCGGATGATCTGATGTTCCCCCAAGGGATGACCGTGATCCGACAGGAAAAGGACAGCCGTATCTTTCTCCAAACCCAAATGGTAAAACTTCTCCATGAATTTTCCAAACCAGCGATCCACAAATGATACTTCCCCGGCATAGAGGGCGCGGATATGTTTGAGCTCCGCGGGGGAAATCGTGTCGGTTGTCCCGGCTTGGGGAAAGATGATTTCCTTTCCGCTGTAATTCGGGTCGTATAAATCCACATATTCTCGAGGCGGGTCCCACGGTTCATGGGGGTCAAAACAATCGATCAGCAGGAAATAGTTTTTGTAGTAACAGGCATTTCTTTCCAGCCATTTCTCGGCAGCCCGGAAGACCTTAGCGGCAAAATAATCTTCTTCAAAGCGGCGGTCTTCGATATTGCGCAAATATTGCTCGAGAAAATTTTGCATCCGGGTTCCCTGAATGGGCGGATAAAGATAGGGCTCTGCGATTCGGTCCGTTACGCCAGTCCGGTATGGGTCTCCCTCTTGCCCGCGGATGAATTCCCAGGAGTGAAATCCTCGATAATGATTCATGCCGGGACGGAAATAATGGTAAGCGTCCGTGATCAATCCGGTTACATAACCGGCATCCTGAAGAATTTCCTGCAAGGTCGTTTCTTCATTGGTGAAAGGCTGCCAGCCCAAAACGGAAACAACATTTCGGGCGGGTGCCAAAGCGTCCTTGTAGGGGAAAACCTCTCTTCCCAGCATGAGCGCTCTTCTGAAAGGAATGGTCGGTATCCCGTTCAGATTGAATCCGTTGAAAAGGAAAGCCTTTTCTCCAAACTTATCAAAATTTGGAGTCCTAATCCACGGGTTTCCGTAGCAGCCGACATGATCTCTTCTTAGGCTATCGATGCAAACGATAATCAAGTTCATTTTTTCTCCTTAAGTTTAGAGAGCTTGCCGGGCTTTCCTCCGTAACGGTCCAAAGAGGAGATAACGGTCGGGTGCCATTTGGCTTGCCCAAACCCATCATGGGTTGGATTGATTTTATATTAACCTTTGTTAGGGTCAAATCGATAATATCAATTTGCCAAATAGATATTTTTAATAAGGATCAGGAATATGATTGGAGGTAACATTTTAGTTTAGTTCTTTGAAGAAAGTTGGGATGCAGGGGCCAAGGGCTTCCAGGGCCCGGGGGCCAGACCGGCCCGCTTGGAATCATAAGGGCTGATTTCTCCGGGGATCGGGCGGGGAAGATACCCCCCGCCTCCTCCGAAGGAGACAATCTTTTGTCCTCGTGGCCAGGAGGAAACCCGACCGATGCTTCCCGCGCGGTCCGCTCTGGTCCCCGGGCCCCAACCGAGGTGGTCACCCCATTTTTTCAAAATTTTAAAATGATAGGATTGGAGAAACTGGAGGGGATTTCCTTCAATGGTTAAGAGGCTTTTCTTTTGTGGCATAATATCAAAGTTTCACGAAAGCGGCAAAGGAGATGGGCAGGAACCAGCCAACCATAAGCCATCAAATTATTATTTTTGATTTTCGATATCGATCAATTTTATAAACAGAGATTTTCGGTGATTCCCACAAAGCCCAAGGGTTCAATCCAAACGCCGAAAAAAGGACCGACTCTTTTCGCCATAAACTTGCATTCATAAGATCGATATTCAAAAAAAAATTATCGATTGGATAAAATGGCGTTTCCCGCTTATTTTTATAGAAAGCAAATAACCTTTTGAATCGGAGCCTTGAGGTATGTTTCAATGGACATTCATTTTTTGACTTTCCCCAAGGATTAATTATGTCGGATTTCCATCAACCGGGAGTGATTGCAGATTTACATCGCCTTCATGAAACGCTCGATTCAGAGTCTTATTTGCTCGGCCTGGAAGGTGAATTGGAGGAATACGCCCGAAAGGTGCGGATGGCTCTGGTTTTGCCGGTGCATATTTCCGAATTTCGGGGCGGAAAGGCTCTCCCAAAAATCGTTGCCGAAATTTCCAAGGTCCGCTATCTACATCAGATTTTGATCGCCCTTGGGGGAGTGGAACGGCTGCGTGACTTTCAAGCGGCAAAAGACTATTTCGGAAGGCTCAGGGCAGCCGCCGGAGATGTCAAAGTCATCTGGGTCGACGGCCCACGAATCCAATCTGTTTTTCGCTCCCTGCAAGATCAGAAAATGTCCATAGGAGCGAGCGGAAAAGGCCAGTCCGTTTGGATAGCTCTCGGGTACCTTTTCGCACAGAATGATTGTGAATGGGTCGCTCTCCATGATTGTGATGTTCTTACCTATGACCGCATCTTTCTCGCCAGGCTTTTTCATCCTCTTACCAATCCTTTTGGCCATTTCCAATTCTGCAAAGGCTATTATCCGCGGTATTCGTCAAGGGAAAGAGTCATGCAAGGGCGGGTGACCCGGTTGTTTGTGATTCCTTTCCTGGACGCGATGAAAACCGTCGTTGAACGTTGCGGCGGGAACCATCATCTCCATCAATTTTTTACGTTTTTTTCCGCTTTCAAATATCCTCTGGCGGGAGAAGTAAGCTTGGCGGCTGACTTGGCAAAATCCCTGGAATTTTCCTCCGATTGGGGGCTTGAGGTGGCGATGATTTCCCAAGTATACCATCATCTACCACCCAGGCAGGTCGCCCAAGTCGCCTTGACCTGCAATTATGATCATAAACACCAGGATCTTTCCCCCGATGATTCCGCCAAAGGGCTGCATAAAATGGTGTTAAATATTGCCGCCTTTTTCTCCCATTTTTTGGCATCCCATGACATTGTTATCGACGAAACGTTCAGGGCCCTTCTCTTCCGGGAATACGCCAAAAGCGCAGCCCGATTTATAGATTTTTACTATGCGGATGCGGCTATCAATTCTCTCTTTTATGACCGGTTTCAGGAGGAAAGCACCGTAAGACGTTTCCAGGAGTTTCTGCAGAATGGCTGGGGGAAAGATGCCGGACCTTTCCAAACGGGCCTCCTCCCCTCCTGGAAAAATGTCACCTCAACAATCCCCCATATCCAAAACGAGTTGGTCAAGGCAGTCACCGACGACAACTTTTTACCGAAATATTTTCGAAAACGACAGGACCCGCTCCCAACCGCAAACCACCCAAACACCATTTATTTCCATAATGGGAAGATCTAAGAGAGAGGAGAGAATCATGGAAGTCAGGGAAACAGCGGCCTGCGGAATCTCCAAAAGGGAATTCGCCATTGAATTTGAAGGGAATGAACTTGTCAATGTTTACCGGGTGATGCATTATGCGCAAAAGGGAATCGGCTATTATGATGAAGGTTTCCTGGAAGATCTGCTTTCCCAAATGAGCTTTATCATCGGCGCCGCCGTTTTCGAACCCAAGGAGGAGAATTCAGAGGAAGATTCGATCCGGTGGGAAGATACCGGGATTGGCTACGTGGTATTCTTTAATGAAACAGAAGCGGGGAAATTATTCCAAATCTTCAACGGGGCCAAAACCCCAGGGGAGGGGTTTAACAGAGAGTTAAATCAGAAATTATTAAATCAGATGCTGGAAATAGCGCCCACCCAGCTGCAAAATTTACCGATCATCAATCGCTGAAGGGAGAAAAGAATGAACGTCATAATGATCATAAATGATTCCATGCGTCAAGATCATTTGGGTTGCTATGGAAATGCCTGGATTAAAACGCCCAACCTCGATAAACTTGCGTCGGAGGGCGCGGTATTCGATTATGCTTATTCGGAAGGCCTGCCCACGGTCCCCACGCGAACCACATTTTTTACAGGCCGCTTCACTTTCCCTTTCCGGGGCTGGCAGAGGCTGGAGCCGACGGATCTCCTGCTGGCGGAAACCCTGTGGAACCGGGGCTTTCAGTCGGCCATGGTGACCGATGTGTATCACTTGCACAAGCCGACCATGGCCTTCGAGAGAGGGTTTGATTATACCAAACATATCCGCGGCCACGAGGGCGATCCCTACGTCGTGGATCCGAATATCTCGGTGGACGTGGATAAGTATTACAAAGGGGACGGGAAAGACACCTCCGTCAAAGCCCAGCTCACTCAGTATCTTCGGAATATCCGCCACTGGAAGGGAGAGGATGATACTTTCGTCGCCCAAGTCATGAAGGAGGGTTTGAGTTGGCTGGAAAAACTGAAAAAGAAGGATAACTTCATGCTCTGGCTCGACTGTTTCGATCCCCACGAACCCTGGGATCCCCCCTCCCCTTACAACCGCATGTACACCGACCCTAATTACAAAGGAAAGGATATTATTCATCCCCTTCCGGGGAAGGTGGAGGGCTATCTCACGCCCGAGGAGCTCCATCACATCAAAAAGCTCTATGCGGGAAAAGTAACCCTTTGTGACCGATGGGTCGGCTTCTTCCTGGATGAAGTCCGCCGGATGGGTCTCTACGACAATACGATGGTTATTTACACCAGTGACCACGGCGAGCCCTTCGGCGAGCACGGTTATATCAAGAAAGCCGAGCCGGGTCTCTATGAGGAACTGGTCCGAATTCCGTTGATCATCCGCCACCCCCAGGGTGTCGGGGCCGGGAAACGCTTCGGCGCCTTGGTTGAGACCCCCGAAATCTTCGCCACCATCGTTGATTTCTTGAAAACGGGCAAACCGCCCCGCCTCCACGGGGAGAGCCTTCTTCCGATCATGGCCGGGGAAACCGAAAAGATCCGCGACTATGCTTATATGGGATACTTCAAGAGAACCTGGAGGGTTAGCGACAAAAATTGGAGTTTCGTGTTGAGTCTTGAAAAGGGGAGACCGAACGAGCTTTACAACTTGAAGGAGGATCCGGAGGAAAAATGGAACCTCGTTGAAAAGGATAAACCAAAAGCCATGGAGCTTGAGTTGGAACTCCGGAGGTTCGTCGCCAACCTTCGCTGATTCGGAAATGGCGGGGGATCCGTTCGATTATCGATGATCGGCTAAGTTTGGATTGATCCTTTCGATGGGGACAAAAATAGAATCGATTTGAGCCGAAAATCAATTTCTCTTAGTATTTTTGTGCGGATAATAAGCCGAATAAAAAAGAGTCCTTAGGGAGGGGCTATGAATCTGGTAACCATCATCATCGATTCTTTACGCGCCGATCATGTCGGGATTAACGGAAATTCCTGGATCAAAACTCCGAACCTGGACGCCCTGGGGCGGGAAAGTGTCCGGTTTACCCGCGCCTTCCCGGAATCGCTTCCGACCGTTCAGGTGAGGAAAGCCTTGCACACCGGCAGACGAACCTATCCTTTCCGCAACTGGACCCCTTACAAGCCGGCCCCGATCCAGGGGTGGACGCCGCTCGACGAAAAGGACGCCACCATGGCCGAAATCCTCCAGGGCAAGGGGTATCGAACGGCGCTCATCACCGACCTGTATCATATCTTTCGCCCCGGGATGAACTTTCACCGCGGCTTCGATGAGTGGCGCTTTATTCGTGGCCAGGAATTCGATGTATACCGCTCGGGGTCCCTGGGTGAGATCCGCAACGAAAAATTCCTTACCCCGAAGATGGATCGAAATCGTCTGCCAGCCAAGATGTTGGCAACCTATCTGAGGAATACCGAACTTCGGCAAAGCGAAGAAGACTACTTTGCGCCTCAGGTATTTAAATCGGCGACCCGCTGGCTGGAAGAGAACTACAAAGCGGAAAATTTTTTCCTCTGCATCGATTGCTTCGATCCCCATGAGCCCTTTGATCCGCCTCCGTACTATCGTGACCTATACGACCCCCATTACAAAGGCATCGAAGTGATCCTCCCCTTCTACACGGAGGAACTCGATTATCTGAGTGATGCCGAACTAAAGCATGTACGAGCTCTTTATGCCGGTGAAGTCACGATGGTGGACACCTGGCTGGGCCATTTCCTGCGAAAAATGGAGCAGATGAAAATGATGGAAAACACGGTCGTCGTCCTGATCACCGACCACGGGCACCTCTTGGGCGAAAACCGCCGCATGGGGAAGCCTCCCGCGGGTCTGTATCCGGAACTGACCGACCTGGTATTCTTCATCAAGTACCCGGGGCAGGAACCGAAAGTAATTGATACTTTTGTTTATGACCATGATTATTTCCCGACGCTTTTCCATCTTCTGGGGGAGCCGATCCCGGAACAGGCTGAAGGGAAAAATCTCTGGGATCTGGTTGAAGGGAAAGAACAAAAATTCTACGACTATGGGACTTCGATTTTGAAAGGCTGGGTTTGTGTGGTCGACGATCGGTACCGTTTGATTTGCCGGACGACGGGCAAAGAACCAAGGCTCTATGACCAGAAGCAGGACCCCACCCACACCAAAAATATTGCCGATAAGCACCCGGAGATTGTCCAGCGCATGTTTGCTTTGGCGGTCAAGGATGCCGGGGGCGAAATGCCGGTCTATCCGGATCCAAGGCCCTGGTAAAGAATTGAATTGCGATTCGGTATCGTATTAGTCAGTCCATAATAGTGTAGACATCCAAGACTAAATCCCTCCCCCCCTCCCTTTACAAAAGGGAGGAATTCCCCTCTTTGAAAAAGAGGGGTTAGGGGAGATTTGGGGGGATATGTCTAAACAATTCTGGACTCCTTAGTAACATTCCATCCCAAATCGAAAGTGATTACGATGGGTTCCAATAGTCTATTTCCGGAAGGAGGTTAGGAAGATGACCGCACCCAGAAAAAGCCCTTTGGGGCGTACCGGATTTCAGGTCTCTGAGCTTGGTTTCGGGGCCTGGCCGATCGGCGGCATTCAATACGGACCCGTGCCCGAAGCCGAAGCCGTGGAAGTCATTGACAGCTATATTCAGGCCGGCGGAAATTTTATCGACACGGCACGGGTTTACGGAGAAAGCGAGGCTATCCTGGGCAAGGCCCTCAGCAAAGGGAAACTGCGCGAGCAGATCGTCCTGGCTACTAAAACCCTCAAGGGAAACGCGCGCGACACCATCCCGGCGATCCGGGAGGATCTGGAGGAATCGCTTCGTCTTCTCAAGACCGACTATGTTGACCTTTACTACCTGCATCAACCTCCAGACGATCCCGC
>Ga0315286_10008217_pt1 | contig 10257 bp, 2 predicted proteins | sample YL17G10_0_MG_FD_205038 | JGI IMG/M metagenome (GOLD analysis project Ga0315286, IMG submission 205038) | Sediment microbial communities from Yellowstone Lake, YNP, Wyoming, USA - YL17G10_0 | ecosystem: Environmental > Aquatic > Freshwater > Lake > Sediment | place: USA: Wyoming | collected...
TGTTCGCGAAGCTGCTGAACCGCCCGCCCGCCGCCACCGCTTGATTCCTTCCCCACCATGAATGCTATCGCCAAAGTCCTCGCGCCGCTGTCGCTGGTGGCCACGATTCTGCCGCCGCTGCTGTTCCTGTTCAAAGCCATGAGCGAAGGCCCGATGAAAATCACCATGCTCGTGGCCACGATCATCTGGTTCGCCACCGCGCCGTTCTGGATGAAGGGCGGCGACGAGTAGCCGGAGGCGACGAAGCGAGGCTGGCAGCAGGGCAGGGGAACCTGTGGGATTCGGGCAAGGTCGCGAGCGATGAGACCGTCAACATCGTGTACGCCGGGCAACCACTCGCGTCGCGCCAGTCGTGTTCCTGGAAGGTGAAGGTCTGGGATGTGAGGGGGCGCGATTCCCGCTGGAGCCTGCCGGTTGTTTCAAAGCCGCCAGTTTCCGTCCTGGGGCTATGAGATGATCAACGGCGCGACGACCGTCTGGGAGCGCTGGGACAGCTTCACGAAGGAGCACGGCTTCAACGGGCTGAGCGGCAACCAGAACGCCTCGATGAACAGCTTCAGTCACTATTCGTTTGGGGCGGTGATGGAATGGGCATTCCGCGATCTCGCCGGCATCGACACCGACGGGCCGGGCTTCCGGCAGATCGTCATTCGCCCCAATCCGTCAACGCCACGCAGCAACCCGGACCTTGAGCCCATCCGCTGGGTCAAGGCTGAGCGCCCAGTGCATCCCGAAGTGGTTGGTGCGGGTAGGGCGCGTGTGTCCTCACCGCGCCGTTGGGCCATACCCTCACCCAAGGCGGCGGGCTGAGGACAGACCCGCCCTACCTCAAAGCGCGACCGCGAACTTCGGGATGCCCGTATCCGCCGGTAGTGCGGAAAAGCTTTTGCACGCATAGGCAACTGCTGCTAAGGTCCGCCACAATAGCCATGAAAGACGTTCCTTTCACTCGGCAGGCGGAATGCGGGCGGGCGCTGTCGCCCAACCGTCTCCTCAAGTTGGCCCTCGCCTCCGTCATCGGCCTGTTCTCCATCACGGCCTTCGCCGCCAGCAGTGTGGTTGGCACCGTCGCCTACAGCCGGGCGGGCTCACCCGACGGCACGATCTGGTTTGCCACCGGCGACGGCTCGGCCGATTTCCCGGTCACCACCGGTCTATGGCCACGCCTGTCGCCGGACGGACGCTATCTGCTATTCCACCGGGGCATCGTCAGCTACCCGCGGGCCGAACTCTGGGTGCGGGACCTGATCACGGGCGTCGAAACCCGGCTGTTGGTGCATTACGGCAGCACCGTCACCTATGATTGGAGCCAGGACAGCGCGCAGATCTTCTTCGACTACTCCTGCGACATTCGTCGGATGAACCGCGACGGGTCGGGCGTGGCGGTGGCGGTTCCCGTGAGCGACTGTTACGATGACTCGCCGGCGGTGAATCCGGTGGACGGCCGGCTCGTGTTCCATAACACCCAAAGTGGCCTCTGGATCGCCAGTGCCGACGGTTTGAATCGGACCAAGATCCCGAACACCACGGGCGGAACCACCCCGGAGACCTACCCGGTCTGGTCGCCGGACGGCACGCGCATCGCCTTTCAGGTTGGCAACAGCTACGCGGTGATCCAAGCCGATGGCAGTGGGCGGACGGACCTTCTCGCTTCAGCGGAGGTGACGTTGATGCGCCCTCTCCCGGAGGCGGGCGCCGCCTGGTCACCCGACGGTCAGTGGCTGGTCTTTGGCGGCACCCTCAACGGCACGAACGGACTCTACGCGGTTGCCGCGAACGGCAGCGGGGTAATCGAGACACTCGCCACGGCGCCTGGAGCGGACATTGCGTTCGTGGGCAGCGTCAGCGCCAGTCGCCCATTGGCGGGCACGGCCAACCTCGAGCTGGGCTGGACGGCGGCGCCGTCACCCGCCGCAGTGGGACAGCCTCTGACGTTGACGACGCTCGTGCGAAACGGGGGGCCGGGTACGGCCACGAATTCAGTGGCAACGAATTCGCTTCCCGCCGGAGTCCGCGTGGTGAGCACGGTGAGCAGCCGCGGCAACGCGACCGTCACCGGCGGGGCCGTCGTGGGCCAGTTTGGTAGTCTGTCGGCTGGCCAGTCAGCCACGCTGACGCTCACGGTGGTTCCGACCAACGCGGCGTTTCTGCCGTTCACCGCCAGCGCGGCCCACGCCTCGCCGACGTTCACCGGTGTGCAGACCGTCTCGAACTCCGTGCTGGCCTTGGCTGGAACGGTCGGTGCCGTCGCCCACCCGGGCGAAGTGGCCACCTTCGTTTTCAACCTGCCAGCGCCGCAGCGGTTCTACTTCGACGTCCTGTACCCGCTGACGGACATACGCTGGTCGCTGAGCGGGTCGCGCGGCCTGGTGGTGGATGCGCGGCAATTCACGGCTTCCGACGGTTTCCGGATCGGTGATCCCAACGTCGTGCTCGATCTCATCTCCGGCGATTACACCCTCACGGTGGATGGCCAGGGCGCATTGACGACCGGGTACGGCTTCGCTTTTCTGAACCTCGCGGACGCCCCGCTGCTCACCTTGGGGGCGACGAACTCGGTGGAGTTCACCCCCGGCACCCGCTCGTGGCTGTGGCAATTCGCCGCGAACTCGGGTGACAGCGTGCAGTTCAAGGCCGTGACCGTCACGAATCTTCAGAATCTCTCCTGGCGGGTGGTCAATCCCCTCGGCCAGGTGATCTATAGCCGGGGCTTCACTGATTCCCCGCCCTTCATGCTGACGGGCGACGGGACTTACACGCTGTTGCTCGAGGGCGACATCTACAACCCGGGAGCGGGCAGTTGTGGTTTCGCCCTCAACGCGTTGGGCAACACCCCGCCGACGCTCCCCAGCGGAACACCGTTCAACCCGGGTGACCTGGTCAACGGCATCCTGGCCGTGAACACGACCAATGTGCACACCTTCACCCTCACCCAGCCAACTCGGGTTGCCTTCGACTCGCGGACCGGTGTCTGGCAGTTGTCCTGGAAACTCGTCGGACCATATGGGCTCGCCAGTGACTGGCGCAACTTCCGGGACACGGATGCCGGGAGCGGAGACCCGACGCTGTCCCTTCCCGCGGGAGACTACGCACTGAGCGTGGTCGGCTACAGCGGGTATGCCGGCGGCTATGGCTTCCGTCTGCTGGACCTGGCGAGCGCGACCCCGTTCACGGTCGGGACGACCGTCACCAATGCGCTCGATCCGGCGAACGCCACCGCGGCGCATCGGTTCGAGGTCACTCCCGGAGCACGCTTGTTCTTCAATTCGCCAGGCGGTCTTCCTGGGAGTCCGTTCTGGCGGTTGGTGGACCCCTACGGCGACATCGTATTCGCCAACTACCTGAACTACGATCAAGGGCCGCTGACCTTGAATGTTCCCGGCCGCTACACCCTGCTGATCGAAGGAAGCATCTACGACACCGGCACGCTGAATTACTCGTTCCAGGTCAACCCGGTGACCGACGGTTCTCAGGCGCTGGTCCTCGGCGCGACCGTCATCGGCAACATCGGCCAAGCCGGCCAGGTGCAACGCTATACCTTCTCCCTCGCCCAACCCAGTCGACTTTGCATGGACACTCTCAGCAACCGCGTCGAGGCCCTGTGGTCGCTGGACGGCCCCGCCAGCCGCCTTGTGGACCGGCGCAACCTGCGCGACAGCGATGCCGATCGCAGCAACCCGCTGCTGGTTCTACCGGCGGGAGAGTACACGCTCACGGTGAGCGGTTCGGGGGACACGACTCCCGGCTATTCCTTCCGGCTCCTCGATCTGGCCGCCGCCTCGCCCATGGCCCTCGATGCCGACATTACTGGCACCCTGGACCCGGCGTGCGAGACGCACATCCTGCGCTTTAACCTGGCGACCGCGGGCCGATTCTACTTCCGTTCGGGCGGGGTGACGCAGGGGAATCCACTGTGGCGGTTGCTCGATCCGTTCAACCAAGAGGTCCTCTTCAGCTACGCCACCGGTGATTCCGGACCGGTCGCGCTGACGCAGCCGGGTACCTACACGCTGCTGGTGGAGGGGAGCATCTTCGCGACTGGGACCAGCAGCTACTCCTTCCACGTCCACCCGGTCACCGACGGTTCCCAGGCACTGACGATCGGCAGCACGGTTTCCGGAGCGCTCACCCAACCCGGCCAAGTGCAGCGATACGCGTTCTCGCTCGCGTCCCCGCGCCAGCTCTACTTCGATACACTCACCAACCGGACGGATATCAACTGGTGGCTGGACGGGCCGGCGAGTCGCGTGGTGAATCCGCGCAACCTCCGCGACAACGACGGTGACCGCGGCTGGGTCGATCTGCGGCTGCCTCCCGGCAGCTACACCCTGGGCGTGAGTGGCAACGGAAGCGTCACGGGGGGCTATGCCTTCCGCCTGCTCGATCTGAGCACCGCGCCGGCGATCGCCTTCGACACCCCGGTTACCGGCACGCTGGATCCGGTGAACTCGACCCGTTTCAGGCAGTTCGCTGGCACGGCGGGCGCCAGGCTGTTCTTCCAATCGCCAGGGACCGCCCACGCGAACACCTACTGGCGGCTGCTTGATCCGCACGGCCTGGAAGTGTTTGCCAGCTCCTTGAACTACGACCAGGGGCCGATCACGCTGGCGTTCACCGGCACCTACACTGTGCTGGTTGAAGGCGGGATCTTTGATACCGCCGGGCCGACCCAGGATTACTCGTTCCAGATCATCACCGTTTCCGACGGCAGCCAGGCCTTGGCCTTCGGGGACACCATCAGCGGCACGATTGCGGAGCCCGGCCAGGCACAGCGCTATACCTTCAGCCTCGCAACGGCGAAGCGGCTCTACTTCGACGCCTTGACCCGGGCCGACAACTTACAGTGGTCACTCGATGGCCCGCTCGGCCGCGTTGTGGACCGCCGCGGGTTCAACAACTCGGACGGCCTGCGGGGAACCAGCCAATTGCCGCTCCCGCCAGGGGGCTACACCCTGGTGGTCACGGCGGTAGGGGAAAACACCGGCCCGTTCAGTTTCCGTTTGCTGGACCTGGCGACGGGGACGGCGATGACCCCGGGAGACACCCGCAGCGGCACGCTCGATCCAGCCGCGCGCACGGATCTCTACCGCTTCACGGCGGTGGCGGGCGACCGAGTCACCTTCACTCCACTGACCGGTACTTCGGCAAACGCCTACTGGCGGTTGCTCGATCCCTATGGCAAGGAGGTCTTCGGCGCTTACTTCTCGTCTGCGCAGAACAACGTGTCTCTCGTTTCCGCCGGCAGCTATACCCTGCTCCTCGAGGGCGACATCTACCAGACCGTGCCGCTTGCCTACTCGTTCGTCACCGCGCCCCAGGGCAACACGCCGCCACCCCCGCTCGTCGGCACGCCCATCACGCTGGGAACCACGATCAATGACACCGGCACGACCGGCAACACCAACTTCTACCAGTTCACTCTCGCCGCGGAGACGCGCGTCGTTTTCGACGTCCTCACCAACGGCGGCAGTTTTGCCTGGTCTTTGACCGGACCGCCCGGCCCCATGGCCGACCGGCTGCTATTCTACTATGTGGATTACTACACCTCCCCGGTGATCTGGACGCTGCCGGCCGGCGGCTATCAGATGTGGGTTAGCGGTGACGCTGGGCCTTATGCGTTCCGGTTGCTCAACGCCGCGACCGCCACATCCTTCTCGCTCGGCACCGAGGTGCACGCAACGAACACCCCCGCCCCCGCCATGGCCATCTGGAGGTTCAATGCCACGGCCCAGCAACCTCTCTATTACGCCGGCCTGCCCCGCAGCGGTTTCAGCCGCTCGCCGCTGGCCATCCTCTACACACCCTTCGACACGCAGCTCGCTCGTATCTACGTGGACAACAACCAGCCCGTGGTCGCTCCAATGACGGGCACGTACACGCTCATTGTGACCACCCATCCGGATGACACCGGGTCGCAGGGCAGCTACGGCTTCAACCTCGTGCCCATCAGCGACGGCACGCAACCGCTCGTCCTCGGTGCGACGGTGAACGGTGCGATCAGCTCTCCAGGCCAGAAGCAGATCTACACTTTCTCACTCGCCAGCCCGGCGCGGTTGAGCTTCGACGCGCTCACCAACGCCAATGCCTACGTCACCTACGTCACCCTCACCGGCCCGACGGGCAATCTGTACAACCGGGTGCTGTTCTTCTATTCAGACTTCTACGCCTCGCCGCCGTTCGCCGATTGCCCGGCCGGGGACTACCTGCTGACGATTGAGGCCGACCAGGCGACGACGACCGCTTACAGCTTCCGTGTGCTCGACTTCGCCAGCGCCGCGACCATCCCGGCGGGCACCGAGGTGAGCGCGACCAACACGCCCGCCAACGCCTCGGCCCTCTTCGCGTTCAACGGAAGCGCTGGCGACCGGCTCTTCTTCGACGGTCGTGGTTATTCCGGCTTCCAACAGCAACCGCGGGGTTCTCTCTACTCGCCTTCCGGCGTTCGCGTGCTGAACGCCTACGTCACTTCGGCGGACGGGCCGTTCACCCTCCCGGAAACGGGTCGCTACGTGTGGTTCCTGACCTCGCGACCGGATGAAACCGCCGCGTCGGGATCGAGCCGGTTCGTGTTCCTGCCGGTGATTGACGGGACGAACACGCTCGCTCTCGGTGCCGTCATCAACGGGGCGATCACCTCGCCGGGTCAGCGGCAGCACTACCGTTTCACGTTGCCGACGGCCAGGCGGCTGCACTTCGACACGCTCACCAGTGCGAATCCGGTATACTGGACCCTGACCGGCCCCCAAGGCGTTGTGGTGAACGGAGATCAGATCTACTATTCCGACTACTACGACGCCACTCCGTGGCTGGACCTTCCAGCCGGGGACTACACGCTGGCTCTCAACTGCACCGGAAACGCCACGAACTCCTTTGCCTTCCGGTTGCTCGACTTCGCGGGTGCCACGCCGTTCACCCCGGACCAGCCCACCTATGTTCCCCTCAGCCCGGGCAATGGCAGTGCGCTGCTGCGCTTCGACGCCGTCGCCGGCGACCGCTTCTACTTCCGCTGGCTCAGCGATCAAGGCTTGAGCCTGGTTCCCAACGTCGTCCTCGTCTCACCGCTCGGGCAAAGCGTTTTCCGGGTGAACTACAACAACGACGCGGACGTTTTCACCGCCCCTCAGACGGGCGCCTACACCGTCATCGTCCAAGGCCGGCCCGATGACACGGCCAGCCGCGGCGTGGTGTCCTTCAACGTCGTCCCGCAACCGCCATCCCAGCCGACCCCGCTCTTCCAGGCGCTCGCCGCCCCGGACTTCGTCGTCACCGATCTGGGCGTCACGCCGCCGAACGGCCTGCTCTCCGGTCAATCGTTCACGGTCAACTGGACGGACCGCAACGCCGGCCAGGCCCAGGCAATCAGCTCCTTCACCGACCGCGTCACGGTGCGCAACCCGTCCACCGGCACCCTCCTGGTCAACCGGGTGTCGTTCAACGACGCCGCCGTAACCGGTCCGCTCGCCGCGGGCGCAGCCCGGCCTCGGTCGCTCGCCGTCACGCTCCCGGACGGTCCGGCCGCGGCGGGCAGCTTGGAGGTCAACGTCACCACCGACGCGCTCAACAACATCGCCGAGGCCAACGGCGACGGCACGGCGGAGGCCAACAACTCGACGGGCCTCTCGATCAGTGTCGCCCTTGCGCCCTACCCGAATCTCCTGCCAATCCATCTTGCTCTCGCCCCGCCCGCTCCCTGGGCCCCTGGTTCCACTGTCACTCTGAGTTGGAACACGACCAACGGCGGTCCGGGCGCGGCGACGGGTGCATGGACGGACACGATCACGGTGCGGAACCTGAGCCATAGCCGCCTGCTCACGACCGTGGCGACGAACGACCTCGACGGGCCGCTGGCGTTCGGAGAGGTCCGCGCGCGCAATGTCACCTTTGCGCTCCCCAACAACGCCGATGCCTACGGCCAGATCGAAGTTGCGGTTGAAACCGACAGCAGCGACGATGTATTCGAGCACGTCGCCGACCTGGATGCCGAGGCGGACAATCTGGCCACGATTGACGCGTTGAATCCCGCACCCGCTTTGCTTTTGCAGCTTTCCACCAATCGCCTCGTGAAGGGTCAGAGCCTTCAGGCCTCGGTGTCGCGGCAGCCCGTCACCGCCGCGCCGTTGCTGGTGCAGATCATCAGCAGCGACGCCGCGCGCCTGGCCGTGCCGGGCACCATCACGATTCCAGCCGGCGCCCCGAGTGCCTCGTTCAGCGCCTTGGCCGTGGCCAACTCGCTGGTCGAAGGCACCAACGCCTTCACCCTCACCGTCAGCACGCCCGGCTATGTCTCCTCTGCGACCAATGTCTGGGTCCAGGACGTCTCCCTGCCGATCGTCACCCTGCAATTAGCCTCGCGCACGGTCAGTGAGGCAGGCGGTCCCAACGCCACGAGCGCGACCGTCACGCGATCGCCGGTGACCAGCCGTCCGCTCGTCATCGCCCTCGCGTCGGGCAATCCCGCGGCGGCCCGTGTGCCGGCCTCAATCACCATCCTGGCCAACCAGGGCAGCGCCAGCTTCCCGGTCGCCGCCGTGAACGACGGCGTCGTGGCGGGCGATCGGGTGGTCGCCATCGGCGGCTCGGTCCTGTCTGACTACAACGGCCAGCCGATTGTATCCATTGCCCCGGACGTGCTCACCGTGACCGAAGCCGACGGACCGGCGCTGTTTCTCAGACTCGCCACCGGCGTGGTCCGCGAGGGACTCAACCCGGCCACCACCGCCACGGTCAGCCGCAACACCGCCACGACCAGCGCCCTGCAGGTCGGATTGGCCAGCGGCGACGTCAATTCCGCGGTCGTGCCGGCCGGGATCACCATCCCGGTGGGCGCGGTCTCGACCACCTTCAACGTCACGTCGATCTCCAACAGCGTGGTGGTCGGCAACCGGCCCGTGACCTTGACCGCGTCTTCCCCTGGCTACACGCCGGGCAGCGCCACCCTGGTGGTCACCGATAGCGAGCTGCCGGACTTGGTGGTGGCTCGCATCACCGTCGCCCCGACCGGCGTGACCGGCGGCAATCTGGGCGTGACGGTGCGGGTCGAGAATCGCGGCTTCGTCGCCACGACGAATGCCTCGGCCCTGCGCCTCTTCCTGTCCACCGACAATCTGGCGGGGACGGGCACGCTGGCAGGCCAGGTGCAGGTGGACGCTAACCTCCCGGCGGGCCAGTTCGTCGATCACATCCTGAACGTGCGCCTGTCCGACACGCCCGGCACGTACTGGATCAGCGCCCAGGCCGACGTGAACAACAGCGTCAACGAACTGCTCGAGAACAACAACACCCTCGTGTCATCCCAGGCGGTGACGGTGGGCGCCGCCTACGCCGCGACTGTGCAGGCGGACGTGCACCAAGCCCTCAGCGACACCCCGATCCCTCTGCATGGCCAGGCCACGTTGGGTGGAAGCGGCAGCCCCGCCGCGAATGTGCCGGTCACCATCCACCTCGAAGTCCGCGGAATCCGCCGGACGCTTAACGTGCTGACGGGCGCCGACGGCGCCTTTACGACCACCTTTCAACCGCTGCCAGGCGAGGCCGGTCATTACCGGATTGCCGCCTCCTACCCCGGATTGGCAATGCCCGCGACCCAGGATGAGTTCGTGCTGCTCGGCCTGAAGATCGCCCCCATCGGCCTGGTCACCGTGACCGAAGGCAGCGGCGCCAGTGGCACGGCGAAGGTCGCGAACCTGAGCGAGGTGCAGTTGACCGGGCTCTCGGTCCAGGTGGTGACCAACCACTCGAGCCTGGCGGTGACCGCCAACCTGAGCACCAACACGCTCGACGGCAACGGCGAGATCACGCTCGCCTTCGCCATCACGACGGTGAACACGACCGCCACCGAAAGCGGGGTGGTCCTGCGAGTGACCAGCGCCGAGGGCGCGACCGACACCGTGGTGTTCCGCGTGCGGCAGGAGTTGCTATTGCCGCGCTTGCAGGCCACGCCGTCCTCGCTCAATAGCACGATGCTCCGCGGCGGCCAGACCGCCGTGACGTTCATGCTCGCCAACCTCGGTGGGCAGGCAAGCGGCCCGCTGGATGTCCTCACGCCTAATGTGCCCTGGATGACGATCACTTCCCCCTCGCACCTGGACAACCTCGCCGTAGGTTCCAACACCGTGGTGACGGTGCTGCTGACACCGCCGGCTGATCTGCCGTTGGGCGACTACAGCGGCACCTTGGTCGTGCGCGGCTCGACCTCCGGCCTGAGCGTGCCCTACTCGTTCCGTGCCATTTCGGACGGCCGGGGCCACCTCCAACTCA
>Ga0315286_10008218_pt1 | contig 10257 bp, 11 predicted proteins | sample YL17G10_0_MG_FD_205038 | JGI IMG/M metagenome (GOLD analysis project Ga0315286, IMG submission 205038) | Sediment microbial communities from Yellowstone Lake, YNP, Wyoming, USA - YL17G10_0 | ecosystem: Environmental > Aquatic > Freshwater > Lake > Sediment | place: USA: Wyoming | collected...
TCTTATTGAGTCTCCTGAGCCGCTTGAGGGGCAAGAACCCGCTCACACCTATCAGGCTAATCAACTTACCCTGGAACCCGGCGATTATGTACGCCACAGCAGATTTGGCAAAGGAGTAGTGGTGAGCTGTACTCCCAACAGAGGCGATCAGGAAGTGGTGGTAGCTTTTCAAGGAGTTGGCCCTAAGAGACTGCTATCAAGCCTGGCACCTCTGGAAAGACTGGAAGGCCCAGACCTCTCCGACAATTGAGGAAGCTATACTGCCTGTGCTGCCCGAGCCGGTGCCCTCTTCCTTCGGCAAGCCCACTGGCGGTGCAACCAACACAAAGCCTTTTTAGTATCGCTGGCGACTCTCTCCTTGTCACAGCTATCCACGCGATGTTTGAATAACCAGAAGGTGAACTCCCTTTTCTCTGTGAGCGTGATGGAATCGCGGGAAGGATAACCCTTCTCCTCTCTAAACCGGGGCAGGAGGGTGTTCATGTCAGCACCATAGACACGACGGCAGGCCTCCTGCTGCACATACTCATCCTGGCAGGTAGTAAAGTTCTTGCGTTCCCTGTAGACTTCCTCCTCCACTGCTGAAAGCAGCGCCTCCTCCACTACCACCCCATACATGTAGTTAAGGTGAGACCGATACTTGGTGCTGCCAATCAGGTTACGGAACTCCTCTTGGGATAGCTCGATAGGGGGTATGGCGAAGAAAAGGAGATTGATCTTCTCCTCCCCAGAGAGAGAATCATCTATCTCGTAACAGAGGCGTTCCGCCAGCAATAGCCAGTCGAAAGCCTCGTTGCCTACAAGATAGTGATAATCCTGCCCATCGTAGACTTCTTCGGTGCTTCCCCATAGTCCTATAGCCTCAAGCAAGGCAATGTACCAATGCTTGCCGCTACGAATAGCCTCCTTCAAATGCTGGATGGCCTCTATGTCAGCGTCCGAACTCATGTGGTTCTCCGGCACAACCTTATATTCTAACATAGACAGCTTGCTCATAGACTCATCACTAGAAACCACCGGATCAGCGATTAGAACCATGATGCGCTTTGCTGCATGACATCTCAGAATACCGGACTTCTGAAGTCAATTGCTGATTTTGGGGAAACCAACTCGCCTCAGCACGGCCCCTGGTCAGCCAAACCTGCCTGCAACCAACCTACAACCTGGCTCTCAAGTATTCAGCCAGCGTTCTGGCGTTAGCCACAGCAGCAGCCTCGGCATCGTTATTGAAATAGATGTAGACCGAGGTCAAGCCCTGTCCCAACTGTGCAATCCTTCTGGCCCAATCATCAAGCTGAGCATCGGAGTAAGAGCCTCCATAGAGGTGGCAACTGCCATGAAAGCGGACATAGACAAAGTCGGCAGTGGCCACCATGGGCGTGGTAACCCCAGGCATATCATAGATGCAAAATCCCATGTTATGCTTCCTCAGGAGAGCCAGGACCCGTTGGTCAAACCACGACTCATGCCGAAACTCGAAGACATGGTTTAGCTCTGGAGGAAGCAGGCGGATGAAAGCCTCCAGCAAAGACTCATTGCGGGTCATGTTTGGAGGGAGCTGATAGAGCAAGGGGCCAAGCTTGTCCCCCAGCAGGCGTGCCCGGGACGAGAAGGTTTCCAATGCCGTTTCAACATTCCTGAGCTTCCTGTAATGGGTAATGAGACGGCTCGCCTTGACAGCATAGACAAAACCCGGAGCAGTACGCTGTCTCCAGGCAACAAAGGCCTTCTCTGAAGGAAGGTGGTAGAAGCTGTTGTTCAACTCTACGGTGGTGAAATATTGACTGTAGAACTCCAGCCACTTCGCCTGGGTCAACTTCTCGGGATAGAACAGGCCACGCCAGTGGCTGTAAACCCAGCCTGATGTCCCTATGTAGATGTTCACTATTCTCCGCAACCCGTGGGGCAACATCGAGCTAATCGAGCCATGGCAAGCCTGCCTCTGTCTCATGTCAGGCTAGTGTAGTGTCTCTGAGAAGACTTAACAATACAGCTACCCGTGTCATTCCTGCGAAAGCAGGAATCCAGAAGCTACATACGGTGGATTCCGTGTCAAGCACGGAATGACATATTGTATGGTTATTACGGTGACACTGCACTGGCATAGGCTTCAGCCAGCGTTAGAGTGCGCCGCAGTTTCTGCCAAGAGAGTTTAGCAACGCCATCCCTTCTGACTGACCCCCAACGCGGGGCAAAGGGGGGATCAGGTCACCCCACACCACGAACATCATGAATTCAGACTGGTGGATTGCGGTTTCTTCACTGGGTTTCCCTGCCTAGCAGCCTGATCCGATCCAGCTGCTCATTCACCATGGCAAAGAGTGTCTCGCGCTCACCCCGAAACCGCCTGCTAACCTGCCTCTTCCTGGCCCATTCATCAACGGAGACCAAACAGGCGAAATGGACTGCGCCGTCAGCACCAGCAACCGGTTCCCTTTCCAGAGGAATGCCCAGCGTCCTCAAGCCCGCCTCCATAGCCGAGTCCCGGGATGGGTCGAAATTCTGCCAGTGACTGTCCAGGAAGACTTCACACTCCAGGTGGTCCTGCTCCAGGGGAAGATCGCCAAACTTGATAGCCAACTCCTTGTGCTGCTTCGTTGCCCATACCAGAAGCCGGCTCTCCGCCTTGATCCTGAAAACGCGGTATCTCGCCGGGATCAACAAGGCCCGCGACATGGCTACCAGGAGGTTGGTCTTGCCACAACACATCCCCCACCCCTTCTTCAGCGTCTCCGACGCCCTGACATCCCAGTCCTCAAGGCCATACGGAAGCTCCTTGACATAGCCGTAGAGGCGCTCGAATCTCTGCCCTTGGCCCCCGCACCCCCGGGTCAGTTCAAGAGTCTTCTCTAGCAACAATGAGTCCTTGTCGAAATCACAAAGCTCGGTCGGCTGCAAACAAGAGTTCCATTGATTCACAGAACCACCTCAATATGACAACCTCAATCGAAGACCCCTGCCTGATACAAGCCCAGGAACTCGTCATCCGACATACCCAATATCTGCGTGCAGACGTGCTCAGTGTGCTGCCCCAGGCAAGGGGCAGGCATCACGGGACTGGCTGGTGTTTGCGATAGTATGGAGGCCTGACCCAGGTGAGGGAAAGAACCGAGAACCGGATGATTCATCTCCCAGAAATAGGCTCTTTCCTGCAACTGAGGATCGTGGCGCAGATCCCTGGCATTTTGCACTATACCGGCGGCAACGCCTCTCGCCTGCATTTGACTCATCACCTCTTCCGGACTGTAATTCATCGTCCACTCTTCTATAAGTTTGTTCAATTCTGCCTCATTCTTCTTCCTCTCCCGCAAGGTGGAAAACCGTGGATCCCGGCTCCACCCTGGTTGGCAAAGACCACAAAAGGCCTGCCACTCCTCGTCACTAAACACAGCAACTGCACACCATCTATCTTCGCCCTGGCAACGAAAAACCCCATGGGGGCAAGCATAGGCACAGGAATTTCCCTGTCTCCCTGTCTGGCGACCATTGAAAGTATAGTCCAGCATAGCAGGCGCCAAGAAATGAAGGCTGGTTTCCAGTTGGGAGCAATCAATGTACTGCCCCATTCCGGTGCGCCGTCTGTAGTCCAGGGCGGCAACTAGAGCCGCCGCAGCGAAGCGAGGGCTGATAAGGTCGGAATAAGCGGAGGGTAAAGGCAGACAACTGCCGTCAGGCCAACCGGTGAAGTAAGAAAAACCAGCCAGGCCCACCAGTGGAATGCCGAAGGCACTGAAACTGGCATGAGGGCCGTCTTGCCCCTGGCTAGAACTGCGCAGCATGATTATGTCAGGTCTAACCTTCCTCAGGCTTTCGTAGTCGAGTCCCCACCTTTCCATCGTGCCCGGAGAGTAGCTTTCCGCTACCATGTCTGCCCAGGCCACCAATCTATTCAATACCTCTTTCGCTCGAGGATGGTTCAAATTCAGGCTGAGGCTGTATTTGTTAGCATTGAAGAAGACAAAATATCCAGCCCTATCTACCCCCGGAACCCTATCCTTGAAAGGTGGCGATACTCTTGTACCACAAGGTCTGGCGAGCGATTCTACACGGATCACCGTTGCCCCATAGTCAGCCAGGTACTTGGTGCTCAGTGGGCCTGCCAGGCCCCAAGTGAAATCAAGGACATTTACTCCAGCAAAAGGCCCCTGTCCCATCTCTTCCTTGTCTTATACCGAAGCAGACTCTATTAGATCACACCGGCTTGCTTCAGGCTTACCAATTGCGCGTCGGAAAGCCCCAGATCACCTTCATAGATCTCGCGATTATGCTCACCTATGAGAGGAGCCCTACGGTACTGGTCAGGCGCTGAGCATCGGAAAAAGGGGCCGGGGTAGTCGAAGTCTTGGCCCAGCTCATCGTGCCTTACCTTCACCCAGTAGTCTCTGGCTTTCAGTTGCGGGTTCTTCAAGACCTCAGCGGGGGATGACACCGGACAGAGAGTCAACCCTCGCTTTACGGCTTGCTCATATAGCTCCGCAGAGGTATGTCGCCGGAACAGCAAGGCCACCAGCTTCTCCAGATGACCTTCAACTTCTTCAGTGGCCGCAGCCATGTCGAAATTCCCCCAGTCTGTGGCGATGACGAAATCGTCGGCCAACCCCTCCTCATCCAGCCAACCCGCCAAAGCAGCATTGCTCTTAGCGCCAAAAGCCCCCCCGGCGAAATAGAAGATCACATAGCCATCGCTGGATTCCCATAGCTGCCGCTGCTTGGCCGCACTGAGCCCCACACGGTAAGGGCCAGCACGCCCCAGAATAACCCGATTCATCTCCCAGAAGGGAATGGCATTGACAGTGCTGCTCACCAGACTGGCCTGGGCTGAAACATCTATGTGTTGTCCTTCTCCGCTGGTGCTCCTGCAATACAGAGCAATTATGGTGGCCACTGCCGCTTCACTGGCAGCATGAAGATATGCCTGCTCAACACTGATGCGCAGCGGAGGCCGATCAGGATCACCAGTCATATACATATACCCGCCCATAGCCATTAAGGTAATATCGGAGGCTTTGTGGTCTCGATAGGGTCCGCTTAGCCCGAAAGGGGTTATGGATGTAACCACAAGCCGCGGATTGACTTCACTCAATCTGGAATAACCAAGCCCCAACTCCTCAAGGTAGCCAGGCGAGAAGGACTCCAAAACGAAGTCAACTCTGCTGGATAATCGTCTGAGCAATTCCTGCCCATCTTTTGTTTCGATGTCGAGCGTTATCCCCTTCCTATTCAAGTTGTGGGCGAACCAGAAAAGGCTGCGCTCAGGGTGAGGAATATCCTGGTAGAAGGGACCGATGCGCCTGGCCGTATCTCCCCCTGGCCTCTCCACCTTGATCACTTCAGCACCCAGGCCAGCCAGGATACGACCACATAGCAGTCCCTTCTCATCGGTAAGGTCCAGCCCGCGGTAACCACCTAGTAGCGATTCAGCCGGTTGGTCTGGCGTCATCCGAGCCTCTTCTTCGTCGCCTCAGCAAGCCAACATACGACACCAGCGCAGGAAATAGATAGTGGGTCGAAGTCAGAGAAGGAGCAACCGCTTCCGTTTCACCAGTTAACATCATCTGTCAGAACTCAAGCGGAGAGTGAGGTTCAACAGCATTGAGCAAGAGCCAACTGGGGCCAAGCCGGCCTGAGACTATTCTTGCCTCGCAGGCAGTGAGTTGATCCGGCCACAATGAGGGCACCGGATGCTAGGGCCCTTGAACCTAGGCGGCACTCGTAGCTTCGTGCCACACTCGCAATTGATAAGGCTGAAGTCACTGTACTTCCAGAGAAGGTCAGAGGTCTCTCTCGCCCGCACAATCTTCTCAGGTTCTTCCTCCGCAACTCCCGGCTGCCGCGCCACCAGAGGAACGGCGCCCTTCAGAGCAGAGCCAGGAATAATCCCCTTGCCAGATTGGCGAACTTCAACATAAGCCTTTTCATAATCTCCCATCGAAGCGCCTCCTGCCATACTCCGCAGTATCCTGATTCTCTCGGAGACGGGTGGATGGGTGCTGGTGAGGTCAGTGGCCGCTCTGCCTTTCTTGCGAAAGGGATTAACGATGTACATTGGAGCTGTAGCCTGATTAGCCGATCTCAGTTCGCCCGTGGAAGCCGCCAGCTTCTCCAGCGCCGAGGCAAGTCCCTCCGGATATCGGGTATAGAGAGCAGCAGAGGCATCAGCCAAGTACTCCCTTCTCCTGGAAACAGCGAAGTAGATCAGTTGAGCCAGAATTGGCGCCAGTATCATCAACACAATGGCTAGAACAAGTATTATCGCCTGCCCCTGACCACCCCCGGATGATCTCCGCCTGCCGCCAGCCACCGAGCTGAAAAAGAGTATGCGCGTGCCGTACCAGGCCAGAATGACGATGGTCCCCAGAAGGATGCTGCAGAGCGTCATCAACAGCACATCGCGGTTCTTGATGTGGGATATTTCGTGAGCCATAACACCCTGTAATTCATCGCGGTTCAGCTTCTGCAGCAGCCCAGAGGTAATAGCCACAGAAGCATGGTTAGTATCACGCCCAGTGGCAAAGGCGTTTAGTGCCGGATCATCGATTACATAGATGTCAGGCATCCTTTCCAGCCCCGAGGCTATCTTCATCTCCTCAACGACATTATGGAGACGGGGGTGATCATCTCGGCTCACCTTCTTTGCCCCGGACATTCCCAGAAGGATGCTATCCCCCTGAAAGAAGGCGATCAGGTTCATGACCCCCCACACCACCATGGCCACAATCAGGCCGCCGATGCCGCTGTTCAAGAAAGCTGCCCCCAGGAGATAACCGACGAGGAGCAGCAGCCCCGCCATGCCCGCTACCAGTACTACTGACCGAAGCTGGTTAGATCTGATCTGTTCCCACATACTGAGAAGTCTGTTTACTGGCTGAAGCTAACCTTGGGCACTTCTCTCTCCGCAGCTACTGTTACCTCGAAGAACTCGCCTGCCTTGAACTCGGTCAAATTCGCCACTATGTTGGAAGGAAACATCTGTATCTTATTGTTATAGGTCAGCACGGAGTCGTTGTAGTATTGGCGCGAGAAGCTTATCTTGTTTTCAGTGGAGGTCAACTCTTCCTGAAGAGCCAGGAAGTTCTGGTTGGCTTTCAGATCGGGATACCTCTCCACCACAGCTAACAGCCTGGATAGGGCGCCGCTCAGCTCACCTTCGGCCTTGGACTGGGCGCCGACGCCAGTACCTACCGCTTTCTGGGCCATATTGCGGGCATTGGTAACCGCTTCCAGAGTCTGGCGCTCGTGGGCCGCGTAACCCTTGACCGTCTCCACCAAATTCGGGATCAGGTCATGTCTCCTCTTGAGTTGGACATCGATCTGCGCCCAAGCGTTCTTCACCTGGTTGCGCGTCCTCACCAAGCCGTTGTAGATCACCACAAAAAACAGAAGCAGGAAAACCACAACACCAAGAATTATGTAGACCGCAATCACCAAAACACCTCCTAGAATAGATTAGGGATATCTTACGGCTTTGAAGACCTTCCCCAAAAAGGCAACTACCTTCGACTCCTTGTCAATGGCACGCGGATCGACGCTCACAACCTGCTCTATGATCCGGTGTAGCTCACCGCTGTCCAACCACAGCCCATGTCCCCGAGAACAAACATCGATGAGCACCACTGGTTGGGCACCAACGAGAACCTTGCTCATCTTCTTCCTGCATATCGGACACGGCCTTGCCTTTTCAGCCACCTCTTGTGCCGGCAAGGACATCAGCACATCCATAGCAAAGGCTGACCCGTCCAAGGCTAGACGTTCCAGCAAGAGTTCCAATTCCCCAGCATCGAGCCAGACACCAAAGCACTTCGTGCAATAGTCAATCTCGATTCTCTCATGCTCCACTACAACTACCACCCCTTTGCATGCCGGACAATCCATGGATCTCCTCTTCTTGTCTCAGGAACCGCCGAATCCCTATCAAGTCAAAGTATAACCTGCATTTCTGGTAAGTCAAGCTGATTCGCAGCAGTCGCCCAACTCACTACCGCGCCTTCCCCGGCCGCCTACGGCACACCCGCTATGGAACCATATCTTTCGTATCCACTAACACCATGCTGAGGGTTGGCCGAGATCAGCATATATCCTGGGCACCAGACCTCAGACTTCGCTGCCAGCCCGCCAGACAGGATGAGCGCCGACAGAAAAGGGAACAGACGGTTCTGCGACCCGCCATCGGCTGCGAGCCAGGAACCGTCTGTTGCAGTGGCCACCGAACCACCAGCCGCTAGTCCCTCAGTGAAGGAGGCAAGAACCAGTCGGTGATGGCAAACCAGTCGTCCTGCGCCGCCTTGAATTGGCGCATAATAAACATGCGGTTCAACACATTCCACCCTGTGTCGCCTACACGCATCTTGAAGCTCTCGGGGTATCCCGGGAGCGTCATATCTATCTTGAGCACGGCATCCCAGATGGCCGCTCCATCTACCTTATCGGCTCCCACCGCGGCAACCGCCCGCCTTACCACATCATCAAAGATCAGGGTTGTTACCCACCCCGCGCCCCAGTTGCCCCCCAGTCTGTAAGTTTGCCAATCATTGGGATGGATTTCACGGAGAATCGGCTCCAGGCTAGCCCACAAGGATCCCGGATCCGTCCACCAGCCCTGCGTGTGTATGGCATAGATGTCCCCGGCGGCCAGTAACTCCGCTGACACGGACGCCTTTATCAAGTCCCAATAGCCCAGTATGGATATCCCCGTACCGACGATAGCGCCCTGGTAGCCGCGACTCCTTGCCTCCTTTATGAAGCCGGGGTTCGATGGCCCGAGCGCATTCAGAATGACAAGATCACAGTCCTTCAGCTTACCAATCTCCACGGCAAAGGCTGCTGTCCCCATAGGATGATTCGCCTCGACAAACTCGAAACTGCCTGGCCGGGCAACGAGCATGTCACGCAGCGCCTGGCCGTAGACCACGGTAGATATGAAGCCGGTCGGCCCCGTGAATCCCACTTTAGGAGGTCTCCCCTTCTGACTACTGTTCCAGTACTTGGTCAATATCCACTCCATCATGGACTCCACCTCCCACTCATAGATGCCAGCCTGAGTGAATACCCAGTCCTTGTCAACAGTATCCTTCATGGAGCTCCAAAGGTAGGTGGGCATCTTGTCTCCGGTCAGCTTATCCACATAGGTGGCCAGTATGAAAGGATTGGTCTGCAACATCATCACCGCTCCCTGGCCCAGCAGCCACTGATACCCCATCGTACCCCTGGCGTATTCATTCTTGTGGTCATAAGTGACGAACTTTATTTCTGCTCCTGGGATGGGGTCATTCTTCTGGATGTAGCTCAAACAGTCAGTCATTCCTTTGACGACTGGTACGATCGTGCCGCTGGATGCGGCGGTGTAATCCCCCATGATCCCTATCTTGATCTGGATCCGCTTCGCTTCATTCTGGCCACAGCCCGACAGAATCGGCACCACTACTATGGTAATAGCCAACAGCACCAGTACTACTCCCCTAGTCAGCTTGATCGCCATGATTCCCCCTTTCGTTGTTCGTTGTAGCATTCCTATCGTCTCAGGCAGCGGCCATATCCTCCGAAGGAACATGGCTTGCCTGTAATCGCCGGTCAATGGACACCAGTCTACTCGTGTTGCGGGGGACATACACCTGGGCAATCCTTCCCATTTCCACCTGCCCTCGTTTCCACAGCCCACTCTCTCTGCGAGCGCCTACACAGGGGTTTGCAGAACACATCCTTATGCTATGGAATCGCTGGTACGCTACCGCATACATGCTTCGCGTCCTCTGCCGCGTCTTCGGACCAGAACGGTTTGTCAGAGCAGGAGCTTGCTTTGGTTCCGATATGAAACCCCTTGTCCCCCAGGTTCCCTCCCAACGGCTGAGAATGGTTTCACGGCCTTCTGCCGAAGGGCGTTGTCGGAACCCCGTCGCAGTGGTACTTGCCATGAATATAATCATTGTACGACACCGCTCCAGGTTGTCAAGAGTACGCGGGATCTGGTTGTGTTCCATATAGGTTGGCCTTTATGCTACTCTTCCTGGACTCATCTGCCTCCACCAACCTAAGCCGAACAGAAGTCGGGATTTCGCCAGGTATCCGATTCCCCTTCCACCCCCTGCCGACCGAGGCGCGACGCTGTCATTCGGGAGTCACCCAACTGAGTACTGCCCCTCCAGCCGCTACCAGTGCACCGACCATGGCACTCTATCCTCCCATATCCACCCACAACCTCTCACCATCAGTGATGAAGGTCAGGGTTCCCTGCTCGTCCGTTCGGTACACATCCATATCACC
>Ga0315286_10008219_pt1 | contig 10257 bp, 7 predicted proteins | sample YL17G10_0_MG_FD_205038 | JGI IMG/M metagenome (GOLD analysis project Ga0315286, IMG submission 205038) | Sediment microbial communities from Yellowstone Lake, YNP, Wyoming, USA - YL17G10_0 | ecosystem: Environmental > Aquatic > Freshwater > Lake > Sediment | place: USA: Wyoming | collected...
GAAGGCACATCCACACAAGTTGTCGGCATCGTAGATTACATTAAGACTTTATATATGTTTGCTATGGGCATTGCCGGACTTGCTGCAATGGTGATGATTATTGTCGCAGGTTTTCAGTGGCTGACTTCAACTGGCAATATGTCCAGAGTCGGCCAGGCAAAAACAAGAATGACTAATGCTGTTTTAGGTTTGATTCTTCTTTTAGGCGCTTATCTCATTTTAAATACAATTAACCCTTCCTTGACTCGTCTTAAAGAACCCCTGATTTACTTTATTGACTGGACAGAGCCGTTTGATCAGACGAATGTGCCGGGAGGAGGAGGGAATACTGATTATTGCCAAGATGCCAATGGTAATAAATTGGTCACGACGTGTAGGCAATATATAGCAAGTCATTATAATGATTGCGAAGCGAATCCTTGCGGTGTTTCAGATACGTGTTACTATAATAGCGTTATTAGCTTTTGCGAGGGTTGTGGCGCTAATCCGCCTCATAGTTGTGGGGATTATGCTACGACCAAAGGCGCAACTTCGTGTATTAATGATGTATGTCATGTATCTCCAACAGGTTGTCAAAATGCAGCGGGAAATTGTCGAAAAAAATAAAGCACATCAATCTTGTACGATCTTAAAATAAAAAATGAACTTTAACTTCCGTAAAATTTTGGTGATTGGGATTGCGGTTTTGGCCTTTTTGGTCATCTTTTTGGGCGTGCGGGCATTGTTTTTTGGAGGGCAGGATACAGGGGATACAGGAAAGAATACAGGGGACACAAGGGATACAGGGGATATAAGGGATACGGGGGATACGGGGGATACGGGGGATACGGGGGTTAAAAGGGATACAGGGGGAGGGAGTACGACGGTTTCGCTGAATCAAAATATCCAGAATATTCAGCAAAGAGAGAAAATCAAGGCATTGTCCGATCGGCCAGTCATTGGCATTGGATTAAATCGAGAAGGCGACAGGATTGTTTATTATGATAAAGAAACTGGCCAAGTTTTTCGCATTAGTTTTGATGGAAAAATTTGGGAACGCATTTCAGATGTTCAAATTCAGAGTATTACAAAAGTAACATGGGCGCCCACCAGAGACAAAGTCATTATAGAACAAACCTTTCGACAGGGCTCAGGGCAAGCTTCAGCGATAAAATATGTCTATGATTATAATGCAGGCAAAAAATATAATTTAGACAGCCATATCAAAAAAATCGTCTGGTCGCCTGATGGGCAGAAAATTTTATACCATTATTGGGATCCGCAAAACCAGAGCAATGTTGCGATTGCTAATTTTGATGGCTCCCATTGGTTTTCAGTCACTCCCAGCGAAATGTCAGGCCTTGATTTTGCCTGGCCTAAACAGGATACCGCGACTTTTATCGCACCCGAAGGCAGTTTTTACGGAGCAACGCTTTATTATATGAAAATCGCGCCACCCTATAGTTTGATAAAAATGATTGATAATAAATACGGATTTTCAGTTAACTGGTCGCCAAAAGGGAATAAAATGATTTATTCTGTTAAAGAAGATAAAGATGCAACGAATGCCGAGCTTTATTTGCGCGATTTAGATAAGGAAACAGAAACAAATTTGAGCATTAATGCTTTGCCTGAACATTGCGTTTGGTCAGTCAGCGAAAATAGCGTTTATTGCGCAGAAGCAACCCAGAATTTTTTGGGTATTTTGCCTCAAGATTATCAAAAAAAATTATCCCTTGGCGGGGACAGTTTTTGGAAAATTGATTTGGAGGCGCGCCAGATTAAAGAAATTTATATTCCTAAAACAGGGGAGCAGATTTATGATACAACCGAAATGATTGCGTCGCCATTAGAGGATTTTATTTTCTTTGTGAATAAATTGGACGGGAAACTGTATAGCCTAAGCCTATAAAGGGGATATAAGAGATAAAAGTGCTAAAGGGGATAAAAGGGGGAATTTTTAATTTTATCTTTATGAGACAAAATTCTTTAAATGAAGCTCCTTACAAAAAATTAATTGTTTGGCAAAATGCGCGGATTTTACGAAAGAAGATATATGATATTACACGAGGTTTTTCAAAAAGTGAATATAGAAGAGTAAGTCAAATGAATGACGCTGCGCGTTCGGTTAAACAGAATATCCAAGAAGGATATGGTCAAACTCTGCCTAAATATATAAATGCGTTAAGAAATATAGCAAAACCATCTTTATCAGAATTGCGTGGAGATATTGATGATTGTTACGAAGATAATTTAATAAGCGAAAGTGAATTTAAAGACTTAGATAGCTTGTGTTGTAAGACTGACTATCTTTTTATGAAATTGATAAGATCACTAGAAAATAGAAGAAAAGAACAAAAATAGATTTTTCAATTTTTTTCCTTTATCTCATTTATCCCTTTTAACCCTTTTAGCCTTTGTGCTCCTATTATTATCCAAAATATCATACTCAAATCATTCTTCCAGTAAGGCGTATCGATTAATCCGTGAATAAGGATATAGGTCATAATAGACATTAAAATAAGCCTGACATAAATTTGTGAGGCATTTTTTTTATCCCCATTTATTCCTTTTAATCCCCTTATCCCTTGTATTCCTTTCTTATAGAACCATACTAGTATCATTATGAAACCTATTAGTCCCATTATTCCTGTTTGGAGCCAAAATGCCAAAAAAAGATTATGCGGTTGAGGCGCTGCCCATTCTAGATAAGGCGGGAAGAATTGTTGATAATTAAGATAGTATTTTTGAAACATTCCTGGGCCAATGCCAAGCAACCAGTGATCTTTTAAGATATGAATGGCTGAGTGCCAGACCATAAGCCGGGAATGAAAACTGGAGCGTTCCGAAGTCAAAATATTTTGGAGTTTAGGAGAATGGAATTGGAGAAGAACAATAAGGGTTAAAAGGGATAGAAGGACCAAAAGGGATATAAGGGTACGAAAATTGAAATATTTTTTTCTTTCCCATTTACCCCATTTATCTCCTTTATTCCTTGTATCCTCATTTTTATTTCCCCATATAAAAATTATTCCTCCTATTATCCCTATCCACGCGCCGTAAGAATAAGTAAAGTAAAGAGAGAACGAAATAACAAGCACGATAAATAGCCATAGCGTTTTTTCTAGAGATTTTTTAGTCATAAGCCATAAGCTATAAGCCATAAGCCAAGCGGGTGCTAAATACATTGCTAAATGATTAGGGTGGAGAAAAAATGCTTTGAGCCGACCATCATAGGTCAGATTTTTTTGGATTAGATAAAAAATACTGATTAAAGCAACAGCAAATCCTGATAAAACAAAGGATTTGAGAATAGAATAGATTTTTAGAAACTTATTGTCATTCTGACCAATTCGTTTACGCTCATTGTAAACTCCGCGAAGAATCTCAGTATCTTTATCAATGATTATTAAAAAAAATAACACTGGTAAAAAAATCCAGCTTTTCAAAATTCCAGCGCTTGTAATTTTATCAATGGAAAAAATCGTTGAAATTGTTGCGCCCAAAATTAGCAATATGATTCCAACAAAAAGCAATTGATGATCATTAAAGCCATTAAAGCCTTTATAGCCCTTATGGTTTTTTTGTTCCTCATAATCCTCATAATTCCTTCTAATTCCTCTTATAATCCTCATTAATACTAAAACGCCAATCATTACTTCAAGCAAGTTTGTTGGAAAACCAAAAATTTTGAAGCGTACGAGATAAGTAGGGAGCAGAAAAATGATTAGATTAATAAACCAGAAAGGAGATTTAACAAAATTAGATGATATTTTTTGCATTATAATTTTCAATTTTTAATTTTCAATCTTCAATCAATAATTTTAATGACTCAATTTCTCAATTTAATTGGAAAATTAAATCATTTGAAAATTTATTGGAAATTGATAATTGTAAATTGAAAATTTGAAACGCTGCTTTGGGGAAAATATTATTAATTAATAACCATGAATATCATAAGCCAGAGATTGCGAGATTTATTCTAAATGTATTTTTCGTTCCATCTGTTCGATTTTTTTCCTCAATAGCGGGTAATGATTTAAATTGCTATCTTGTTCAAGCAGCATCGAAGCTTCTTTTTTAGCCAGTTCAATTAACTCAATGTTTTTGAGTGAAGCCATAATTAAATCAGGAATGCCTGATTGGCGGTTGCCAATAAAATCTCCGGGACCTCTTAGTTGCAAATCTTTTTCTGCTAATTTAAAGCCGTCTTCCAGAGTTACCAAGGCTTGAAGACGCGCAGAGACACTGGCAATTGGCATATCAGTCAATAAGAAACAATATGATTGAAAAGTGCTTCTGCCGACTCTGCCGCGCAATTGATGAAGTTGCGCCAGGCCAAATCTTTCCGCCCCCTCAATCATCATAATTGTTGCGTTGGGAATATCTATGCCGACTTCGATGACTGAAGTTGAAACCAAAATATCGATTTTTTTATCTTGAAAACTTTTCATAATCTCTTTTTTTTCTTTGGATTTCATCCTGCCATGCAAAAGCCCTAAATTTAAATCAGGAAAGATTTCTTTTTTGAGCCGGAGAAATTCTTTTTCCGCTGCGCGCGCTTGAAAATTTTCCGATTCCTCGATGAGGGGACAGATAATAAATGCTTGGCGCCCGCTTAAAACCTCTTTTTTAATAAATTGATAAATTTTTGGGCGTTCTTTAGGAAAGATAATGCTTGTTAGGATTTTTCTTCTGCCTTTTGGCAATTCCCTAAGTTGAGATATGTTTAAATCTCCATAAAAAACGAGCGAGAGAGTGCGGGGAATAGGCGTGGCGCTCATGGAAAGCAGGTGGGGACGTTGATGATTATCAATTTTCAATTTTCGATTTTCAACAAAATTATTGTTATTTTCTTGATTCTTAATTCCAGATTCTGCATTTAAGAGCATTGATCTTTGTTCTACGCCGAAGCGGTGTTGCTCATCAACAACCAAAAAGGCCAAATTTTTGAAATGAACCCCTTTTTGAATCAAAGCATGAGTGCCGATAACAAGTTTGATCGTACCATTGGCAAGGTTTTTAAGAAGTTTTTCTTTTTGAATTTTTTTTGAATTTTTATCGTTAGTCTTTAAAATTCGCGCTTCAGCTCCTATCAATAGCGCTAAAGTTATTTCGATGTTTCTTAGATCCTTGGCAAGTTGGTTAAAATGCTGGCGCGCTAAAACCTCGGTCGGCGCCATAATGGCGACTTGATAGCCTTGGCTGATGACACTTAAACTTGCGATTGCGGCCACGATAGTTTTACCAGAGCCGACATCGCCCTCAAGCAATCTTTGCATTGGATAGGGCTTTTCTAGATCTTTAATAATTTGCCAAGCTGCTTTTTTTTGGTCGATGGTTAAAGGAAATGAAAGGTTTTTAACAAATGACTTGACCAGATTTTCCTGAAAAGGAACGCTATATGATTTTTCATATTGTTCGCGGAACTTTCTTTGTTTTTCTAAGAAGAGTCGGATTAAGAAAAATTCATTAAACGACAACCGCTTTTCGGCTTTTTTAAGTAAAACCAGGGAAGTGGGGAAATGAATTTCTTTCAAAGCTCGGGCAAGTGAAATAAAATTATTTCTTTTAAGGATTTCTTTGGGCAAAAAATCGGCAATGTCTTTGATATTTTTAAGCTGAGCCCAGATAAGAAATCTTAAGTATTTTGAAGTGACGCCGGGATTTTCGCGGTAGACAGGAACAATCCTTTCACTATGAATACCAATTTTTTTTAAAGAAGATGATTCGTTACGGGAAATGACTTCGTATGCGGGGCTTGTGAGAATTAAACCTTTTTTGGCATTTTTTAGATTGCCGATAAAATTCGCGATGTATCCTTTTTTGAGTTGTTGAATGATAAAGCGCTGATTAAACCAGATGACAGGCAGGGCGCCGGTTTCGTCTTCAATAATAGCTTCGGTAATGAACATTTTTTTCACAGGACTGCGGTATGTTTTTATAGTAAGGATTTTTGCCTGAAAAGCATATTTTTCTTCTGTGCTGGCTTGATTAATAGGAGTGATTTTTGAGAAATCTTCGTGATTTCTGGGAAAATAAAAAAGTAGGTCCTTTAAAGTTTTGATGCCTAGTTTTTCAAAATACTTGGCATGTTTAGGACCTACGTAAGGAATTTCTTGGATAGGAGTATTAAGTTGCATATTGATTTTGCCGAAATAATGCGTCCCCGACAGGAATTGAACCTGTAGTCTGAGGTTCCGCAAACCTCCGTTTTATCCATTTAAACTACGGGGACATTAATTTGCTGACGCTCCCTGCCTGCCGGCAGGCAGGTATCCAGTTGAGCTATGGGGACACTAGAAACATTTAGCGAATTAGCGAGCTTAATGTTTCTTGTGTCCTGCATCGAGCTTGCTCTGGTGCAGGACATACAATAAATTTTCAATATTCAATATTCAATTTTCAATTTTCAATAATCTGTCTATATATCTGCGAACATCTGTTTTTTTAAAACCGTAAACGCCTAGCTATATTATCTGCTAATGATTCTTCTTGTTTTTTTTCTGGCAGATATTCAAGCAAAATTTTTCTTACTTTATTAGGATCGATATTGCTTAAGGGTACAAAAATATGAGGGAAGATTGCTTTTTTGGTTTTAAAGCAGATTTCTTTAATTTCCGGAGGGTCATAGAAAATCCAGAATGATTCGATATCAGGAAACTGATGAAGCGATTTTTCTATCTCAATGCCCAAGGCAGTGATTGAGAAATTAATGATTCGTGGCTCTTTGAGCGAATAAATGATAACAAGAAATATCGCTAAGAATAAAAAAATAATTGTCGTGAAAGTCTTAAACCAAAAAGCTAAAAACAAGAGTCCTGCAGCGATTAAAACAAAAACAACATACCAGGTTTTTGTTTTTTTATATTTAGTAAATTCTGGCGCTTGCCAGGAAAGAAGAGAATGGGGCATAAGAATTGTAAAGCGAAAATTTGTATGATTCAGGCGTCCATAAACCACATTGGGTTTATGGTGTGCCATAAATCACATTGGGTTTATGGCTCGCCATGCACCCTACGTGGTGCATGGCGGAAGGGGAGGGATTCGAACCCTCGAACCACCTTATAAAGACGGTTAACGGTTTAGCAAACCGCTGCTTTCAGCCTCTCAGCCACCCTTCCAAGTTTATAGATTGTATTTTTTCTTTAATTCCTCTCTTTTATATCCTTTTTTAAATTCAATTTCTTTTTCTACTGATTCTTTCTCGGTCTTATATGTTTCGTAATTTAAAAGAATAAATGGCTTTCTCGATTTCGTAGAAGGTACTCTGCCTGCATTATGTTCATAAAGACGCCTTTGGATATTATTTGTTCGGCCTATATATAAATTGTTATCTTTGCTGCTTTTAAGGAAATAAACATAAAACATATTGTATTTACTGCTTTCAGCCCCTGCCTGCCGCCTGCCTGCCGGTAGGCAGGGCGAGGCAGGTCTCAGCCACCCTTCCAAAAATTTATCTGTGTAAATCTGTCTAAATATCTGCGTAGATCTGTTTTTTACTTTGCAATAACGCATCCCCAGACTTCTTTTACATATGGTTTTAGGATTTTAGCGCATTCAGAGAGTGTTGCGCCTGTGGTTGCGACATCATCGATTAATATTACTCTTTTATTTTTAATTAGTCCAGCATTAGCTTCTTTTTTAAGAGAAAAACTATTTTGGATATTTTTAATCCGTTCCTTGATATTTTTGATTTCCATTTGAGGAGTGCGGAAGCGGACCCTTTCAATTATAGCAGAAGAAACAGAAATGTTAAGCCATTTTGATAAATTTTGCGCTAGAAGTTCAGTTTGGTTAAAACCTCTGTCATGAAGGCGCCTTTTTGCCAAAGGTACTGGTATAAGCAACCAGTCTTTTTTATTTTCAAAAGGAAATTCATTTAATTTTTTTAATAAAATCCATGATAGAGGCAAAGCGAGAGTTCTGACATACCGATATTTAAAATAGTGAATTGTTTCTTTGAGAATAAGATTGTCATAATCAGAAGCCACAATTATGCCCTTAAGCGGAGTTTTTCTTTGGCACGAGGAACATGTTTTTCCATTGCGAGTGAAAATATGACATAAAAAACATTGATCATCTTCATTAATCTTTATTCTTCCAAGACATCTTTGGCAAAGGTATTTATAAAAATCATGCGAATTCCCAGTTAATTTTTGACAAGAAAGACAAGATGGTGGAAACAGAAAGTCAAGAATATTCATAATAGACGATGATTTTTACAAGTTTTTATTTAATATTAAACTATAAATTATCAATTTTCAATTATTAATTAATTTCTAATTTAATTAAAAATTAAATCATTAAAGAATTCATTATAAATTAGAAATTAAAAATTAGGCATTAAGGTAGCTGTGGATAACCAGTTTTTTTAAATATTGTATTTATGTTATCATTTTTATAGCAAATTTTTAATTTGGTAAACTTTAATTTTATGAAAAAAAACTTAAGTTATCCACGGCTAATCATTTTCGGTTTAGCCTTTTTTGTTGTCAGTTTGGCAATTGGACTGGGTCTTCAAATAGTCATTGCGGCATGGACAGGGCCAACCGGAACCCCGCCCAATAACAATGTCGCTGCGCCGATTAATATTGGTGTGACTGCGCAGACTAAAACAGGACGATTAGAGTTGCAAAATGGACTTATGATCCATGGTCCTGGTACGGCAAGTAGTTTGATTACAAGCACAAGTAGCGGCATAAGCATTGATGCTAATAATAGCGGTACTGGAGATGTATTTGTTTACGAAACCGGTCTTTATATGGGATCTGGGAAAAATATTTATCTTAATAATAGCGATGTATATGTTAACGGATCCAGAGGAGTCAATGGTCAGGTATTAACTGAAACCGCCAGCGGAGCTCAGTGGCAAGATGTAACAGGTGGAACTATCGGTGGTTCAGGCACGGCGAGCTATATTCCTAAATGGACAGCTAGCTCCACTTTAGGCAATTCACAAATTTTCGATAATGCCACCAATGTCGGTATTGGCATAGCAAGTCCTGCGCAAAAATTAACTGTTGCAGGTATTGTTGCTCCTTCAGCAGATAATACATATGATTTAGGAGGCGGCGCTACTAGCGCTTGGCGTAATTTATATCTTGATACAAATATCTATGCAGGAGGCGCCATTGGTACTAATGGCCAGATACTTACCCAGACAGCGAGCGGCGCCAGATGGCAAAATGCAACAGGTGGAACTATTGGTGGTTCGGGAGTTGCAGGTCAAACAGCTTTTTTTACAGCCAGCAGTACTCTTGCCTCAGATGCAAATTTTGTTTGGGACAATACAAATAAAAGATTGGGTATTGGCACAGCAAGTCCTGCGCAAAAGTTAACCGTTGCCGGGGTAGTTGCTCCTTCAGCGAATAATACTTACGATCTAGGAGCAAGCGCTATTGCTTGGCGCGATCTATATTTCGGCAGAGATATTTATGCTAATGGTTCAAGCGGTACCACTGGACAAGTTTTAACCAAAACCGCTAGCGGAGCTCAGTGGCAAAATGTGACCGGAATTACGGGTTCAGGATCAGGCAATTATCTTTCTAAATGGATAACGAGCTCTGCTTTAACCAGCTCTCAGATTTATGATAACGGCACATATGTCGGTATTGGCACAGCAAGTCCTGCGCAAAAGTTAACCGTTGCAGGAGTAGTTGCTCCTTCAGCAGATAATACATATGATTTAGGAGGCGGCGCTACTAGCGCTTGGCGTAATTTATATCTTGATACAAATATCTATGCGGGAGGCGCCATTGGTACTAATGGCCAGATACTTACCCAGACAGCGAGCGGCGCCAGATGGCAGAATGCTGCCACTGGCCAGAATTTATCACAAGTGTTAGCTGTAGGAAATTCCGCCGGCTCTTATTCTATTAATATGAATAGCCAGAATATTACCAATGTCAATAAAATAACCGTGAATGTTGTTGATCCTCTGTATAACATCAATGGCGAGAAATTCGCAACTTACGGTCTTTCTTCAACAGGCATCAAAGAAGAGACGACGGGCAATTTAACATTGAAATGCGATACTAAGAATTGCAGCGCAATCATTGATTTTGCTAAGACAGAAAAGGGTAGCGATTTATGGCTTTTTTATCAAATTACTGATTTTGGCAAGGATTGGGGAAATTTAGTGGTGCTTTTAACTCCTCAAGGAAAACAAGATGCTTGGTACGAAGTTAATCCTATTAAACACCAATTATCTATTTATGGAGAAAAAGCTAGTCAAGTTTCTTATCGATTAACCGCGCCAAGATTTGATGCTGAAAA